>Ga0210378_10000428_pt1 | contig 21311 bp, 27 predicted proteins | sample PLM1_60_b1redo_FD_155465 | JGI IMG/M metagenome (GOLD analysis project Ga0210378, IMG submission 155465) | Groundwater sediment microbial communities from an aquifer in East River, Colorado, USA - PLM1_60_b1 redo | ecosystem: Environmental > Terrestrial > Soil > Riparian zone | place: USA: East...
CCGGCGACCGAGATCCAGTGGGGACGCTTCACGGTGATCGCAGACCCGCAAGGCGCGCGGTTCGCCGTCTTCCAAGGCAAAGCCGACCCCTAGCGGCGCTCGATTGACGCCGAGGCCACGCGTGACCCCTGATTCGTCGCACTCCGCGCTCTCCGTCGCTTGTTTCACAAACAGACAACTAGCCGCGGGTACGAGACGGGTACATCAGGTTGAGCACGCGCGGGCACGCGCGGGCACTAACGACACAGTCCGAACACTCGATTTGCAGGAAAAACGTGATCGCGAGTGCCCGCCCGTGCACGCCAGATGGTAAGGAGGGGGTCGACGGTTCGAGTCCGTCAGAGGGCTTCGAGTTTTCTCCTGCTTAGCTGATGCTTTCGTTGTCACGCTAGCGGCGGCCGCGGGCTCTGACGTCCACGCAGCGTCCACCAGCGTCCACCGTGGACGTTGGCCGGCGCTCAGTCGTCGAGCAAGCGGATCGCATGTTTCGCGTCCGTCGCGGCCGAGGTGGCCGTAATGGCGGTCGATCATGGTCAGGCTGGCGCCCATGTAAGCGTGAGAGGTCGAAGGTGGAGATACCGGCACGGAGCGCGAAGGTCGCGAAGGTGTGTCGGAGATCGTAGATCCTGCGCATGGGCTCGACTCCGGCCACGAGTTGTGCGGGCTTCCAGTGGCGGTCGCGGAAGTTGTGCAGGTCGAGGTGGCCGCCGCGCTCGGCGGGGAAGAGCAGCGTGTTAGGGATTCGGCCAGCGAGGCGAATCTCTCTGAGATTTCGAGTCGGGTCGGCAATCGAGGTAGTCCCGCTCTGGCCGCCCGACAGGCGAGTTGGTCCGATCCGCGCACTGAATCCCACGCATCGGGGTTGCGGGTCTAAGGAGCCGTGAAGCTGCGAGCGCTCACACGAATGCTCGTCCGAGGCCGACCCGAGTGCGACGAGGTGCGCGCGCTCATGTCCGACTATGCAGACGGCGAACTCGCGTTGCCCAAGCAGAGACGGGTGGATGAGCACCTCGGCATCTGCTCGGCCTGCCGAAGGCTCCTCGCCAACATGCGTCCGACCGTCGAGGCCCTCGGAAGGCTCCGGCGCTCGACGCCACCGGGTGCCGAGGACGTTGAAACCGTCTCCGAGCGCATGGGCGCGCTCGTAGCGGGACAGCTCGTGATCGAGTCTTCGCGCCGCAGCCGTGACGCCTGGGCCGAGCGCTTCGAGAGATCAATGAGAGCCTGCGCTTACCGACCAGGTCAAGCGCGATACCCCCTCGAAGAGTGAACTTCCCGGAAATCGGGCGGCGCGCGGCCTGAGAGCGCTCCCGCGCCCCCGGGCCGCGTCGATGAGCGAGCGGTCTAGTTGTTCCCGCGGCGTGGAAGCAGCGGGCACTCAAAGTAGGTCGAGGTCGACGTGAAGGCGGAAAGGTCGAGGTCCTCGACCGAGTCCGCGGTCGCGTCGCAGTTCACGCTCACGTTGAGGTGCCAGCGTCCCCCGTTGTAGTCCTGGTCGCCCGGTCCTGAGTCGGAGATGAGCGGGACGCCGTCCTTGAACGTCGAGCCATCGGTGCACATGTAGAGCTCGTCGAAGTTCCCGTTGGCCGGATCGAACGTCGCCGGGGTCACCACCCCGCCGAAGCGCTCGCCGTCGACCCAGGTCTCGGGCCTCGGCAGCGCTTGCCCGAAGGCCGCAGTCACGACGATCAGCGCGCCCGCGAGTGTGGCTGCAATCACGGCAATCCGAAGTTTCCGCATGAGTACCCTCTCCTCTCGTCTCTCCTTCGCGTTCCTTGCTATGGGGTGTACAGCTCGGCGTCGGCCACGGGCTCGCTGCAGGAGTACTGGCCGCAGTACTTGACTTTGCCGCCGCCGGCGTAGAGGACCTGCCCGTTGGGAAGCAGGGCGGCGGCGGCGGAGGCGTAGGGGTAGACCATCGGGCCGGTCGCCGTCCAGGTGCCGGTGTCGGGTGAGTAGACGTCGCCTACGCCGCTGCTGGCGACGAGCACGCGTCCGTCTTGGAGCAGCGCGGCCGTACCGCCGTAGCCGGTCATGCTGCCGGTCGCGCTCCACCTGCCCGAGGACGGGTCGTAGAGCTCAGCGGAAAGGAGTGCGCTCGGGTTGCCGCCGCCGGCGACCAGCACGCGACCGGTGCCGAGCAGGGTCGCGCTCGCGTGCTCGCGGGCGGTCATCATGGGCGCGACGCGGCTCCAGCGCCCGCGGGTGGGGTTGTAGAGCTCTGCGCTTCGCAGCCAGCCGTCGTCGGCGTTGAAGCCGCCTGCGACCAGGACCGTGCCGTCCGGCAGCAGCGTCGCCGTGTGATTCAGGCGGGGCGTCCGGAGGCTGCCCGTCACCGTCCAGCGGCCCGTCGCCGGGTCGTACAGCTCGGCGCTCGCCTGGATCCCGTTGACGGAGAAGCCGCCGACGACGAGCACGCGGCCGTCGCGGAGCAGGGTGGCGGTGTACCCGTAGCGGTCGACGCTCATGCTCCCGGTCGGCGTCCAGCCGTTCGTCGCCGGGTCGTACAGCTCCGCGCTGGGGGTGTACGTGGCGCCGCCGGCGACGAGCACGCGCCCGTCGGCGAGACGCACGGCGGCGTGAAGCCCGCGCGGCCGGTTCAGCGTCCCGCCCGGAATCCACGTACCGCTGGGCGGGTCGTACAGCTCCGTACTGGACTCATTGGAGCCACCGACCACGAGGACGCGTCCGTTACCTAGCAGCGTCGCGGTCATGTGTCCGCGCGCGACCGACATGCTCGCGGTCGCCGTCCAGCTGCCCGCTGCTGTGCTCGCGAACGAGCGCTCCGGCGTGGCCGACCGAGCGTCCACACGCAGCGAGCTCGAGCTCGAACTCGAAGCGAGCGCAGGGGCCGCAAGCGCAAGGAGTGCGCAACCAGCGGACGCCACGGACCTCATGCTCATGACGAAGCCCCCCTCTTCTCGGCTCGATGAACGAGGCGAGAGTAGGCGGTAAAACGTTGCGCGTGCCTTACAAGACCCTTAAACCAAAGGAAACATTTCGTCCGGCCCGCCTGTATTCCGTCATCTGGCGCCGGAGCTACCCGCAAAGCAAGACCCGTGGTGACAAGGCGGTCGAAACACACGCCCACCGGAATTCCGCTTGCCAGGTTGCCGCGAGCGTCAAATGGTCAGGTGGAGGTCGCCTGGAATCGCCTCCGCGAAGCACGCGGCGTCGCCGACATCCCCCGCCCCGGCGCGCCGTTGTCTACGAAGGCAAGATTTCGTGGCCCGCTCGTGGCCCAAACGTCGATTGGACGATTGGCTCAACCATGCGGCGCCGGCGACGTTCGAAAACCTCAGTTGCCAAAGCAGACGACGGTGCGCGGACACAAAACGGACACGTCAGAAACGACACGCGCGACGCCTCGCGACGCATCGTCGGCGCCTCATTCAGCGCGATTTGCAGGAGAAACTGTGTCGAGGATGGTAAGGAGGGGGTCGACGGTTCGAGTCCGTCAGAGGGCTTCGCAGTTCTTGCTGCTCAGCCGTCCTTTCTGTTGCCCACGTTGGCGGCGGGTGACAGGTTCGGTGTCCACCCGGCGTCCACGGCGTGGACGTCGGGCTGTGTTCCGGCGTGCGCGTCGAGCAGTTTAATCGCGTGTTCGCGGCCGTCGCGGGCGAGGTGGCCGTAGTGGCGGTCAATCATGGCGAGGCTTGTACCCATGTAGCGGGAGAGGTCGAAGGTGGAGATGCCGGCACGGAGGGCGAAGGTCGCGAACGTGTGGCGGAGATCGTAGACGCGGCGGAGCGGCCTGATTCCGGCGGCGAGCTGGGCGGGTCTCCAGTGGCGGCTGCGGAAGTTGTGCAGATCGAAGTGGCCGCCGCTGGCTGATGGAAGCAGGAGTGGGCAGTGCGGGTTGGGTGGCAGCTCGTCGAGCGCGGCGAGGGCGATCCGCTGGAGCGGGACGGCACGGAGGCTCGCGATGGGTCGCCTGGTCGTGCTCTCGCTGCTGCGGTCGTGGCCGCCTGCTGCGCGGCGCCGGCGCTCGAGCACGCGAACCTCGTCTCGACCTGCCGCAGGACGGCGCGGTGGTGGCCTCGGCGCCGACAGAGGTCCGCGTCCGCTTCGACGACCCGGTCACCGTGGGCCCCGGAAACGCCGTCGTCGCCGCCGACCGCAGCTCCGTGCTCGCCGGCTCGCCCCCCGTCGAGCGAGATGGACGCGAGCTCGCTGCCGTTGCAGAGCCTCGGCAACGGTGACTACAGCGTCCGCTGGGGGGTCGTCTCCGACGATGGCCACCTCGAATCCGGCCTTCTGGCGTTTCGCGTCGGGCCTCAACAGGTCGGCGCGGGCGTGCCCGGTCTGTGCTGGAGGCCGAGAGCTAGCGGCCCTCCGCGGCGAACGTGTTCACGCGCTGGCTGTTCCTCGGCGGCATCCTCGTCGCGGGCGGGATCGCGTTGTTCCGGCTGCTGGTCTCGCGGGCAGGCGCACGCCAGGCGGCCGCGGCGCTGCTGCTCGCGCTGGTCGCGGTCGTCCTCGGTGGGTCGTTGCTCCTGTCCACGACGGCAGGCGACGAGCGCGATCGCTTCCAGAAGCAGCAGCAGGCGCCTCATGCCGGGGGCTCGATCCTGATCGGCTTGTTCAGGCCGCTGAAGCGGTGGTACATGAAGTGGCTCTCCGTAAGCATCTCCGCCTCAACGACTCGCTTGTCGGCCGCGACGAAGATCCGGAACCAGGCCGGAATGGAGGCGTCGCTGAAGGTAGCGAGGACGCGAACCGGCACCCCTGCAAGGCGGGTCGTCCCGAGTAGCCGCGCGTTCCGCGCCCCCGCCCAGACGTAGCTCGGCGCCCGCACGCCCGGAACCGGAAACCGGCTCTTGACCCAGCGCGTGCCCTCGCGGTCCCAGCGCCGCCTGCCGATGATGATCGTCGCCTGGCCCTGCGAGGTGCGAAAGCGCATCCGATCGGGGGCTTGCATCGCATAGCGCGTACGGACGCCGGAGAATCCAGAGGTCAGCCACTCGTCGAGTTGGACCGAGCGGAGCGCGCCCATCCGGCGGTCGGCCTTCGTAAGGAGTGCTGTGCCGTCGGGAGGCAAGCGTGCCGGCAGGCGGAAGCGGAGAGTGATGCTCGGCGCACGCGTCCGCCGGAAGCGCAGCGACAGGAGAATCGGAATGCCGGTCATCGGCGCCGCGGAGACCCGGAAGCAGCGCTCGCCGCAGCTCGACACAGCTACGGGCCTGCCGTTCGCTTTCGCCGTCAGGCCGTCGGCGGGCACCGACGCAAACCCTGGAAAAGCCAGCAGGTCGACGGGGCCTCCCGGTGTGGCGGCGAGGCCGACGAGGAAGTCGCGGCTCCGCTTGGCCAGCATGAGCGCCCGCGCATTCCCGGCGAGCGGCAGGGAGCTCGCTGCAGGCTGGGAGGCCGCCTTTGCCGGCGCGGCGGAGGTCTCGGACGGCTCGCTCGAGCCTGCGGCGAGCACCCAGGCCGCAAGCGCGACGCTGAGCGCGATCGCTGCCAGCGCCGGCGGCACACTCCCCCAGTGACGACGCCGCCTCACCGTTGAGCGACTTTCGTTAGGCGTGTTCACGCGCGTGCTCGTGCGCCATCGGCTTGTTCATCATCCGCAGCATCACCAGGCCGCCGCCGCGGTGGAAGTAGCGCCAGACGAGTAGAGCGGCGAGTCCGAGAAAGATGATGTTGAGGACGGTCGTGTAGTTGAGCGCCACGCTCGCCTCGACGACCTTCGCCTTGCGCTCGCTCGGGATCAGGCCGAGCCCGTCGAAGAGGAACTCCACGATCAGAGCGGCGCCGACCATCGTCGCGTAGAAGCTGACGAGCAGGAAGCTGGCCATCGTCCAGCCGTAGTACTTGCGGTAGATGTCGAGGATGGGGAGCACGATCAGGTCGGCGAAGATGAACGCCAGCACCCCGCCGAAGCTGATGCCGCCGTTCCACAGGACAGCGGCGAGCGGCACGTTGCCGATCGAGCAGACGAAGCTGATGATCGCGACTAGGGGGCCGATAATGGGCCCCCAGAACTTGGCCAGAGTGTCGTGGTTCTCGAGGAAGAGCGACTGCCACCACGACTCCGGCACCCAGGCAGCGAGCGCCCCGGCGATCAACAAGCCGCCGACGATGTCGATCCAGATCGCCGCCCAGTCCATGACGAAGTAGTTGGCCGTCGCCGTGAAGCCCTGCGGCGAAGTCAGCCGCCGCGAGAGCGGCCCCGTTGCCGGCACCGACATGTCCATCTCGGCGTGGCCCTCCATTCGGCCGAGTACGCCACGGTCGGCCTGCGCGCGCGCCTCGTCGACGAGGCGGCGCTTGAGGAAGACGCGGAAGACGAGCGCGAGCAGGACGATCATCAGCGGCCCGCCGACGAACTCGGCGAGCGTGAACTGCCAGCCGAGCAGCAGCGTCATGATGATCCCAAGCTCGATGACGAGGTTCGTGGAGGCGAATTCGAACGCCATCGCGGCGGTGAAGTCTGCGCCCTTGCGGAAGAGCGACCGGGCGAGCGCGACCGCCGCATAGGAGCACGAGGAGGAGGCGGCACCCAGGATGGTGGCGCGCGCGAGCGAGCGGGGCGAGTCGTCGGGCAACAGCCGCCGCATCTCCCGTTTCGAGACGACCGCCTGAACGGCGCCCGAGAGGGCGAAGCCGAGGATCAGCGCCCACAGGATCTCCCAGAACATGCCGAAGGCAAAGCTGAGCGCATCGAGCAGGGCGGCGAAGACGTCGATATCGGCGAGCACCATCAGTTGTCGTTGAACGCGCGGCGGCTGTCGTGGACGAGGTTCTCCGGCGTTAGGTCAACGCCGACATGCAGTGTTGAGACCCACATGCCGTTCCGGTCGTAGACGCGCACTGGGGCTGAGTGAAGGGTGTCCTTTCCGCTCTCGAGTGAGGAGAGAATCGCGAACGACTTCCACACGGAGCGGATCGCCTGCTCAGGACGCGTGAGAAAGCGAAGCTTGCCGACCGCTCGCTGACGGGCCAAGAATCGGCGGGCGCTCGCTCTCGTGTCCTCCGCCGGGTCGGTACTGATTGCTACGGCTTCGACGTAGTCCCGCTCCGCCGAAGTCAGCAGGTCGATCGTGCGCCCGATCTGTGAGGCGATGACGGGGCAGGACGCCGTGCACTGGCTGTCGAGGAACGTGATCACGACCACCTTGCCACGCAGGTTGCGCGCCCTCACCAGTTCGCCGGTGTAGTCGCGTAGCGCGAAGTTCGGAAGTCGGATGCCAGGCGGCGGTTCACTCCCTCGATAAACCGCGCGTTCACCACTCGCCGACCGCCAGGTGTCCCTGTCGTCGCTCGCCATCAGGCCGAACGCAGCCGCGAAGGCTCCGAAGAGAAATAGGGTGAGCACGCTCAGGGCAGCGGCCAACTTCATTCGGCTCCTCCCTGCGCCGCAGCGATCCCATCGTCGAGCGACCGTCGAGAAACCGCCCCCTGCGTATGCGCGACTATCCGATGGCGTCGGTCGAGGTAGTAGGTCTCCGGCACACCGCTCAGCCCGTATCCCTCATACGTTTTGTTTCCCTTGTCGCGGAGGGACACGTATGGGACCTCGAACTCGCGAAGGAACGCAAGCGCGTCGCTTCGCAGATCCTGGACGTCAACGCCCACGAACAGCACCTGTCCCGCGTGCGCTCGAGCCGACCGGCCCAGGATGGGCGCCTCTTCGCGACATGGTATGCACCAGGACGCCCAGAAGTTGAGCACGATCGGACGACCACGAATCTCAGAGAGTCCCAAGCGCCCGTCAGTGACGGCGGGCCGGAGATTCCGGGGCCAGAACTCCGTTCGCGGCCAGACGACTTCCAACTCGAACGCCGGCGCGGGCGGTCGCTCGCCGGCCGCAACGCGGGCGACGAGATTCCTACCCTTCCCGGCGGTGAACGTCGCCCAGCCCAGAAGCCCGAGAAGGGCGCCGACGGCGGCGATCGCCAACAACGGCATCGGCCATCTCGTTCGCGAAGGTGTCCCGAAAGGGGGCTTGGTTTCGACTACAGGCTCGTCCACCAGTCCAGTCCTATCGCCCTTAGCGCTCGCTGTGCGTAGGCGTTGAGCACGTAGAGGTGGCCCGTGAGAAGAAGCGACCCCATGAGCACGAGCAGCCCGCCAGCACTCGCCTGGATCAGGCGGTAACTCCGCCGGACTCGCTTGAAGGCTGCGAGCGACCGGCTGAACCCCAGCCCGACGATCAGGAACGGAACAGCCAGTCCCAGTCCGTAGACGGCCAACAAGAGCACCCCGCTCTGGAGTGATGCGGACGTGCCCGCCACAACGAGAATCGAAGCGAGGATGGGGCCGATGCAGGGTGTCCAACAGAAGGCGAACGCAACACCTAGTGCGAGCGGACCCCCACGCCGGCGAGCTGCGCCTTGTACGAACTGCGTCCAGCGGCCGCCAAGTGAGCCCGACCAGCCGACGCCGAGCATCGCCAAGCCAAAGACGACGATGAGCGCTCCAGCAACACGATTCAGCCACACTCGATGCTCATCGAGCAAGACTCCGATGAGAGAGGCGCTCGCGCCGAGGCCGATGAAGACGAGCAAGAATCCGGCGAAAAAGAACCCGCTCGCCACGGCCACCTGGCGGTTGATGCCGGCCTCTCGCTGCGACATGCGTTCGAGGCTGACGCCGCTCACAGTCGCCAAGTAGCCGGGAACCAGCGGCAGGACGCACGGGGAGATGAACGAGACAACGCCGGCCGCGAACACGAGTGGCAAGGACAGGCCCGCGACGTCCACTATTCGACCTCCGCGACGGCACTGCGCAGGGTGTTGAAGCGCTGTTCTCCCGTGAGGGCGCGCGCGACCCGGCCTTCGCGATCGATGATGTAGGTCGTCGGCAGGCCGACCAGCCCGTAGCTGAGGCCAAGTTTGCCCCCGGGATCGCGGACGTTCGAGAATCCCCACCGAAACTCGCGCACGAAGGCGAGCGCGTCGTGCTTGGTATCGAGGTAGTTGACGCCGACGAGCCGAGCGCGCCCGCGCATCTCGCGGTCGAAACGGGCGAGCTGAGGCGCCTCCGCCCGGCACGGGACACACCACGAGGCCCAAAAGTTGACGACAACCGGCGTACCAAGCAGCTGCGCCAGCCGAATCGGTGGTGGGACGAGAACTTCGCCCTCGAGGTTGGGCGCCATCCGCCGCTTCTCTGGAGAGATGGGTGACGCCCCCGAAGCCGCCTTCCTGTTGTCGCGTGGAATGAGCAAGCCGACGCTCACAGCGCCGAGCACGACCGTGATCGCCGCGAGGGAGAGGAGCCTGAGGGTCCTCGGCATGGTCTGGCGCCGCCTATCGCCTCAGTCCGGCCCCACCCCCGGCTCTCGCTGCGCCCTAGACCCTTGTGATTCGCCCTCTGATTGGTCTCCATGGCGCATGCCGCGCCACATCAAGAACATCATCGTCCCCATCACGACGGGACAGACGAGGATCGCGAGCAGGATCAAACTCTCCATTTCTCACACCCCCTAGGAGACCGGGCGCCAAGAGGCGCCGGCATCATTCGTCGTGTAGAGCACGCGATCGAAGCCAACGACGTATCCAAGCTTCGGCTTGCTCGGTGCCCAGGTCACAGGTCCAGCACCCCCGGCAACCGCATGGACGAGGCGCCACCCAGCGCCCCCATTCGTGCTCAGAAAGATTCCCGACTGGCTCGTCGCGACAACTCGTTTCGGATTCTTCGGGTTGATTGCTAGGCCCATCAGGCCCTCCCCGAGAACGTTTGTCCAGGTTTGCCCGTCGTCACGGCTAGCCAGCAGCCCCTGAGCCATGTCGCCCGCGAGGACGCGTCCGTCTGGAGCCACAGCGAGCGCCATGACGCCGGGACCGACGTCTCGCGAGACGAGGGAGAAGCTCTCGCCCCCATTTGTCGAGCGGAAAAGACCTCGACCGGCAATCGCCGCCCAAAGCTTCCGAGGATTACTGGGATCCGCAGCAAAGCCATGGACGTCGAAGCTAGGAAGGCCGTCCGGCTGGACGTCCGTCCACGTTTGCCCGCCATCGGTGCTCTTCGCAAGGACAAGGTGGCCCGCCGCCCACACGGTCCGCGAGTCACGCGTGCGGGCCAGACTCATGGCGTCCTGTCCGGTCAGACCGGCTTCGGTCCAGGTGCGACCTCCATCGGTCGACTCGTGCAGGCCGACATGGCTGCCGAGCCAGATATGGCGCGGGTCACCTGGCGCGACGAGCAGCGAGTGGTAGTCGGGAGTGTCCGGCAGGCTCGCCGCGGCCGAAACGGATCCTTGACTGGTCGAATCGCGGCCCTTGTCCGGGTACGCGACGATCCCGACGATGGCGAGTCCGAGGACCCAGGGGCCGGTGGCGGCAGCCCACAGTGCCCAGCGAGGGAATCTCCGCGCGGGAGCCGCGCGCTTTTGTGGGTGTTGGGCGCGCGGGATCTCAGCCCGGCGCTTCTTCTTGGTTGTGGTCATTCGGTTTTCCTCCTCAATCGTGTGACTTGTACGCTCGCCGTGGTAGCGGCGAGGCGGCAGGGGCGGTTAGCCCTGCGTCACAGGAGGAATCGTTGGAGGCTCGCCGGTGACGGGCGTGGCCTCGATCGCGCCTGGCGCGCGACCGCGAGCGTCAGCAGGACGAGCGCGAAGGCGTTGGCCGACCAGACTTCGATTATGGGAGGCGCGGTCGCAACAGCCGCTAGGGCCCGCTCGATCGCCTGCGCCGGGTGGTCGGTGATGCACGCGCAGGCGAAACCGAGAAGCAGCAGGCCGAGAACGAGCAGCAGCACGAACACGACAAGCGGAAGTCGTTCCCTCAGCCGCTCGATCGCCACGGTTTAAGAGTACCCGCCGCCCGGGAAAACGCCCCCCGGCGGGTATCCTCGGTCGCCTCGCCGATGGCGAAGGAAGAGAACTCGCAGGACACTCACGAACAGCACCGCGGGCAGCCGCCTCAGGCTCGGCGCGAGCGTGTCCGGAACGCCCTACTCGTGCTCGCAGTCGCGGCGATTACGGCCGTCGGCCTCGCTGCATTGATCCTCAAGTCGCAGGAGCCCGCAGCAAATCCGTCGCTCGCCGAGCTCGTGAGAGACGTCGACCCGGGGCCGATCCACGTGCACGGCTTGGGCATCAATCCCGCGGATGGGTCGCTCTTGATTGCAACGCATACCGGCACGTATCGCGTCGCGCCCGATGAGGACAAGGCCGAGCTGATCGGCGAGAACCGTCAAGACACGATGGGCTTCACCATCGCAGGGCCTGACCGCTTCCTGGGCTCGGGTCATCCGGACCCGAACGCGGCACGCGAACGCAGTTTGTCCCCGTTGCTCGGGTTGATCGAATCGCGTGACGCCGGTCGCAGTTGGCAGCCGATTTCGCTCTCGGGCCAGGCGGACTTTCACGTCCTTCGGTTCGCCGGCCGGCGTGTGTACGGGTATGACGCCACGAACGACCGACTGCTTCTCAGCATCGACCTTGGCCGAACCTGGCGGAAGGTCAGCAGGCCAGCTCCCTTGGTCGACCTAGTGGTCGATCCACGGGACTCGGCGCACGCGGTTGCCTCGACAGCGAAGCAACTGTTCTTCTCGAGGGACGAGGGTCGGCAGTGGCGTCAGCTGGGAGGAAAACGAAGTGGATTTCTCGCCTGGCCGGCGCCGACCCGCCTCTATCTCGTAGCCGGCTCTGGTGCTGTGTTCACGAGCCGCGCCACTGCTGGGCCGTGGGTCGAAGTTGGCGACATCGACGGAGAGCCCGCCGCCCTACTCGCACAGTCTGACCACGAGCTCTACGTTGCGCTCCACGACGGGACGATCAAGCGCTCCGCAGACGGCGGACGCACGTGGCTTGTTCGCTCGACTCCGTAGCTCCCGGTCACTCGAGCCCGACTCGAGTTGGTACCGGCTCTGGTACCGACCTGAGCGCATCTCAGCGCACCCAGCGGGAACGAGAAGGGCCGAGCGATGCGGAACCGGGCTCAGCTGCCCCTTCCCGTCGCCGCGGCGGCGGCGCTCGTCGCGCCCGAGATCCCCGCGTCCAAGCTGGGGGTATCCCGCCACGCTCGACTCTCCCGCCCGGAGCGCGAACTCTACTTCTCGATCCTGCGCCGCTTCGCCACCGCCGGCCGCCCGAGCCGCTCGGAGATGAGCGCGCTCGCGCGTCAGGTCGGGCTCGAAGACGCGCAAGCACTCGACACCCTCGCGCGGGAGGACCTCTTCCATCTCGGCGGAGACGGCGAGATCAGCGTCGCCTCCCCATTCTCCGGTCTTCCGACCGCGCACCGCGTGCGCTTCCCGAACGGGCACGAAGTCTTCGCGATGTGCGCGATCGACGCGCTCGGGATCGCGCCGATCCTTGGAAAGCGGATCGAGATCGCCTCGTGCGATCCACTCACAAGCGAGGAGATCCAGGTCGCGCTCGAGCCCGGCGGGGAGGGCCATTGGCAGCCGGAGAAGGCAGTCCTCGTCTGCGGCGCGAGCGGAGGCGGCGAGTCCTGCAGCAGCTGCTGTCCGGTGCTGAACTTCTTCGCGTCTATGGACAACGCCACAAGCTGGCTCCCTTCCCACGCGGACGTGCGCGGCGACGTGATCTCGATGGGCGAGGCGATCGCCGGCGGGCGCGTAGTCTTCGGCGACGTCCTCAAGGAGGTTTGATGCCGACTCCGATCGACCGTGAACAGGTTCAGCAGCTCCTCAGCGAGAACGCTCAACTGGTCGAGGTGCTGCCGCAAGCGGAGTACGAGGACGAGCATCTACCGGGTGCGATCAACATCCCGCTCAAGGAGCTCGACCGCGAGAGCGTCCTTCAGCTCGACCGCGCACGCCCGGTGATCGTCTACTGCCACGACTCACAATGAGACATGAGCCCACGAGCCGCGTCGCGGCTCGAGAGCCTCGGGTTCGGGCAGGTCAACGACTACGTCGCCGGGAAAGCCGACTGGGGTAGCGCCGGGCTAGCCCTCGAGGGAAAGAACGGAAGCGAGACCCGGGCGGGCGCGCACCTCCGGGCCGACATCCCGACCTGCCGACTCGACGACCGCGTCCAGGAGGTTTGCGAGCGCCTCGACGAGAGCGGCTGGGACACCTGCTTCGTGGTCGACGACCGAGGCGTCGTGCTCGGCCGGCTCGGGCGGCGGGCGATCCGCGGCCGGGAGGACGTCACAGCCGAGGAGGCGATGACGCCGGGGCCGAGCACGATCCGGCCGAGCGCGCGCTTACGAGACGTCGTCGCGCGGATGCAGAAACAGAACCTGACAAACCTTCCGGTCACGACCTCCGACGGCCACTTCGTCGGCCTGCTGACCCGTTACGACGCCGAGGAAGCCCTCCGCCAGTTCGAGAACTGAATCGTTGCGATAGGCCCGTATGGGACCCCACAAATGCCAAGTCCTGCGAACCCGAGGGCCCACAGGACTTGACGAGACGACTCTCTCAGCTGGCCACCGAACCTGTCAAGCGAGAAGCCAGCAGCCTGCCGTCGAAGACCGCGGTCCGCCGGCTCGTCACGGTCACCCTGGCTGGGCTGCGCCCCTGGCGCTGACTCGATCTGCAGCCACCGGAGCCGGAAGCCCTCCTCACGGCTAGGAGCTCCAGGCTTCACGTTCGACCGCAGCGGAGAGAATGGCAGCGCGATCCGACGGGTTCCGACGCCTGGGACGCCGCTTTGTCCCTATCAGGATCGGCGCGCCGGCCGACTAGCTGACGCTGACCAAGCCGCGCGTGATGACGTGGCCAGCGGTCGTTGTCTCAGCCGTCAACTCGCCGCGGACACAAACGGACACATCGGAAACGACTCCCGCGACTTCCGCGCGAACGTGATGCGAACATCACCGCGACCACGCGCGTCCACGCGCGGGTCACGTGTTCTCGTCAGATTCCTTCGGTTTGCGTGACTTTCGTGCCCTCCCAGACCCACGCGTACCCGCGCTCTCCAAGTGAGGTGCTCAAGCTCCGGAGCGGCTAGCGCTCGAGCCCTGCTATTTGCCAGACGAGCGGGTGGTGGGCGAAGGCACGGCGCAGTCCGCGCTCTTCGAGAACGCCGAACATGCGGGACGGCGGGTGAGCGAACGTCCGGAACTCCCGCCGCAATAGCCTGAAGAGGAGGTTCTGCGCAGCGATGAACAGACGGGAGACCGCATTGCGTGGCGGGTAGCTGAAGACGAGCAAGCGTCGAGCGTGCTCCGCCGCCGCTCCGAGCAGCCGCTCATAGTCCGGGTAGCAGCAGACCACACGGTTCAGCACGACTACGTCGGCTGGGTCGATGTCCGCCGGATTGGCGGCGATGTCGTAGAGAAGGCGCTCCGCCCGCTCCTCAAGGCCCGCTTCGCGCAGGAGGCGCGCCGCCTCCTCCTCATAGGCCGGCGAGAGCTCGAGGTTGACGGCCCGCGCGGCGCCCCGTTTCAGCAGCTCGATCTGGATCTCGCCAACTCCGCCGCCGACTTCGAGTACTGTCGCGCCCTCGATTCCGCGCTGCTCAAGAAACTCGACCATGAGTTGCGCCGTCTTCTCGAGTCCCTTCTCTCGGTAGCGCTTTGCGGCCCGGCGGGCGAAACGCGCCGAGAAGAACCTGTCACAGCCGCGGGGGTTGCAGCAGCTCGCCACAGCAAGAGCTTACGAGAGGGCTCCGCGCCCCGCGGTTGGGTGCGCGGCTGATTCGACAATCGGGTGGCTGCATACTCACTCCGGGATGCCCTGCCTCTCGCTGGTCTGGTCACGGCGGCGCAGCCTGCGTATGAGGTAGACGAGACCGGCACAGCCAGCAGGATCATGAGATGGGCGATCGCCCGTTGTCCCTCGCCCAGCCCAGCCAGGCCGATCACGAGATCGACCGTTATCGGCACTCCCTTCTTGGCGGCCGACCGGCGTGAGCCAAGGAGGAGGTCGCGGCAACCGCGAGCGGGATGCGATTCAAGGGACGTCGCGGCGGAGAGTCGCGATCGCGCCGGCGGCAGTGAGTGTCGCGGCGTAGAGGGCGAGCAGGAGCGCACCGAGGGCGGGGGCGAGCAGCCTGTCAGGGTCGATTCCGGTGATCGCGGCGGCTGCTGCGCCTGGCGCGAACCGGCCGGCGCCTGGGACGAAGTCGATGAGCAGGTTCTCGATGAAGAAGAGCCAGAGGAAGATGGCGAGGAGGGTTGCGACCTGGTTGCGCAGGAGCGCCCCGATGCCGAGGCCGATCGGCGCCCACAGCGCGGCGGCGGCGATCCCGCCGGCGGGCATGAGTGTGTAGTCGTTGCCGTCGAGCGTGATCGGGATCCCGCGCGCGGCGAGCGCGGCACTGCCGACGGCGACGGCCGCGCCTACGGCGACGAGCCCGAACACGATCCCGAGCAGCCCGCTGGCCACGATCTTCGCCGCGACGACGCGGCCGCGCCGCGGCGTGATCAGGAAGGTGGGCCGGATTGTGCCGTGGCGGATCTCACCGGTGATCGACAGCGCGCCGACGAGCCCGGCGAAGAGCGCGCCGAGGAGCGGCCCGAACCGGAACACCTGCACTTGGTTGGAGGCGCTGTCGAGCCGGTCGGCGGGAAGGCTGAGGGCGTGCAGCAGGACGGCCAAGAGAACGAGGCCGAGCATGGCGAGTAGGAGCCCGAGGTTGGTGAACGTTGAGCGCTGCTTGAGCAGCTCGGCGCGCAGCTGGGCGGTCACGACGCCCCCTTTGCGGTCAGCTCGAGGTAGACCTGCTCGAGCGTCTGTCCTCGCTCGGTCAGGTCGGTTAGCGGCCCGGTGATGAGCAGGCGGCCGCGATCGATGATCACGACCTGGTCGACCGTCTGCGCGACCTCGGCGAGGACATGGCTGGCGACGAGCACGGTGCGGCCTTGCTCGGCGAAGCCGCGCAGGAAGCCGCGCAGCCAGTGCACGCCCGCCGGGTCGAGCCCGTTGGCCGGCTCGTCGAGGATCAGCAGCTCGGGCTCCCCGAGCAGCGCGCCGGCGAGCCCGAGCCGCTGGCGCATGCCGAGCGAGTAACTCTTGACCCGCCGGGCGGCGACGCGCTCGAGCCCGACCAGGTCGAGCACCTCCTCGACGCGAGCTCGGCTGATCTCGGCGGCGAGCGCAAGCGCGCGCAGGTGGTCGCGGCCGGAGCGCCCGGGATGGAAGTCGTTCGACTCGAGCACCGCCCCGACCCGACGCGCCGGGTCGTCGAGGTCGCGGTAGCGGCGACCGAAGACGAGCGCCTCGCCCGCGGTCGGCTCGGCGAGCCCGAGCAGCAGCCGCAGGGTGGTCGTCTTACCGGCGCCGTTCGGACCGAGGAAGCCGGTGACGGTGCCCGCGCGGAGCGAGAACGTGAGCTCGTCAAGGGCGACGAGCTCGCCGTAGCGCTTGGTCAGCGAGCTGGCGGTGACCACCGGATCGCGAGCGCGGGCGTCGGCGGCGACGAGCGCGGGTCCCGCCTGCTCGTCGACGTTCCTCGCCGCGTCTCGGTCCCGCCTAATGGGCACCGGGGCCGAGGACGCCGGTGAGGTGCAAGACGACTAGCAGCAGGACGAGGACGATCGCGATGACGATCCCAAGCACCGGCACCCAGCGTGGTGTGCTGTTGGCCGATCCGCGGTCGGGCCCTACGCCGGTGTCGTCGCCGGTGTCGGGGTAGGAAGGCGGGTCAGCCATGTGCGTCTCCTGTGTCGCGCGTGGTTGTCCGGGGTCTGCGGACGGCGGCAGTTTACCAGACAGTTTGTCTATATCAAATCAGAGTGTCGCGCCAGGGACGTACCGTATACTTGGGCGGTGCCGAAGCTGTGGAACGAGACGATCGAGGAGCACCGCCGCGCGGTGCGCGAGGCGACCCTGGACACCACTGCGGCGCTAGTGGCCGAGCACGGTCTGCGCTCGGTGACGATGTCGCAGATCGCCGAGGACACCGGCATCGGACGTGCGACGCTGTACAAGTACTTCCGAGACGTCGAAGCGATCCTGGTCGCCTGGCACGAACGTCAGGTCACCGACCACCTCGAATATCTCGCCGAGGTCCGGGATCAAGCCGGCGAGGCTGGCGAGCGTCTCGAAGCTGTGCTCGAGGCCTACGCGCTCATCTCCCACGAGCACCACGGCACCGAACTCGCGGCGCTCCTGCATCGAGGTGAGCACGTCGCCCGAGCGCAGCAGCAGCTCAGCGACTTCATCCGAGACCTGCTGACCGAGGGCGCAGAGACCGGCGACCTCCGCGACGATGTCGCGCCAGACGAGCTCGCGAGCTACTGCCTCCACGCCCTCACAGCAGCCAGCAGCCTGCCGTCCAAGGCCGCGGTCCGCCGGCTCATCACGGTCACCCTGGCCGGGTTGCGCCCCAGCGCCTAATCCGAACACAGTCGCAGACTCCGCGCGCTATCCACAGCCTGGTTCCAGGGCGCGGGAGTCTCTAACTCAGATCGCGCTGCGGCGGCACCGGCACGAGTGCCATGTTGATGACGCCGTCGCTACTCGGATCGCTCGATGAGGCGTGCGAGCAGCCGGTGCAGCTCCTGCCGCTCGGCCTCGGAGATCTGTCCGAAAAACTGGAGGGCGTGGGCGTCGACCGCCTCCTCGGCCCGGGCCTGCGCCTGCTTCCCTGCCGCCGTGAGCGTGATTACGTAGGCACGTCTGTCGTCGGGGTTCCGCTCGCGCTTCACGTAGCCCGCCCGCTCGAGATCGTCGATCAGGGACACCATCGTGGTGCGGTCGATGCGCAGGCGCTCTCCGATCGCCTGCTGGGAAAGTGAGCCGCGCTCGCCGTCGGGCTCCGTTTCAGGTCGGAGGAAGGTCATGACTCCGAAGTGCTTGACGGTGAGCCCGAGCGGCTCTAGCGCCTGGTTCGCGACCTCCTGAGCCATCTGAGCAGCCAAGCCGAGGACGGCGCCGAGCCGGCGCGCGAGCGCAGGGGGCAGGCCAGGAAGTCCGGGATGATGATGCTCCATTTGACTGATCGTCAGTATAACTGATAGTCTGCGATCCTGATTGCAAGTCTAGCTGACGGAGGTGACAGCAATGGCACGGAAATGGTGGACGCTCATGACCGTCTCGATCGCGACGTTCATGCTCCTGCTCGACGTCACGATCGTGAACGTGGCGCTGCCCGAGATTGAGCGCGACCTCGGGGCGAGCCTGACCGACCTGCAGTGGGTCGTCGACTCCTACGTCCTCGCCCTCGCGGCCCTAACCCTGATGGCGGGTGCGCTGGCCGACCGGCTCGGCCGGAAGCTCGTCTTCACGGTCGGCCTCGCCGCCTTCACGGCGGCCTCGCTCTTCGCGGGCTTCGCCGGCGATGCGCTTACCCTCAATATCGCCCGCGGCCTGCAGGGGATCGGCGGGGCGGCGATGTTCGGAACGGTGCTCGCCCTGATCGCGCAGGAGTTCGCTCCCCGCGAGCGCAAGACCGCGCTCGGGATCTGGGGAGCGAGCGTGGGCGTTGGGGTCGCCGTGGGGCCGCTCGTCGGCGGCGTGCTCGTCGACTCCCTCGGCTGGGAGTGGATCTTCTTCGTCAACGTGCCGATCGGTCTGCTGACGATCGCCCTCGCGCTGACGAAACTGCGCGAAGCCCGCGATCCGAGCCCCGGACGCCTCGACTGGGCCGGGCTCGGCACCTTCTCGAGCGCGCTCTTCCTGCTCGTCTTCGGCGTCCTCCGCGGCAACGGCGAGGGCTGGTCGAGCCCCGAGATCGTGGCCAGTCTCGCGGTCGGCGCCGCGCTGCTCGCGGCCTTCGTCGCGATCGAGCTCCGCTCGCGGAGCCCGCTCCTCGACCTCCGGCTCTTCCGCGTACCCGCCTTCACGGGGGCCTCGCTCGCGTCCTTCGCGGTGGCTGCGTCGGTCTTCTCGATGCTCCTCTACATCGTCCTCTACCTCCAGAACGTGCTCGGCCTCTCCCCGCTCGAGGCGGGGGTGCGGCTCCTTCCGATCACGGCCATGGCGTTCGTCTTCTCGCCGCTTGCCGCGAGGCTCTCGGAACGAGTTCCGCTCCGCGCGCTGATCGGCGTCGGCCTCGGGGTGGCGGGAGCCGGCCTCCTCGTCGCCGGTGGCCTCGACGCCGACTCCGAGTGGACGGCGCTCCTCTCCGGGCTCCTCCTCATGGGCGCTGGGATCGGCCTCGTCAACCCGACCGTCTCCGAGGCGGCGATCGGCGTCGTGCCCGCGGCCAAGGCGGCGACGGGAGCGGCGATCAACAACACCTTCCGCCAGGTCGGGGTCGCGGTCGGGATCGCCGCCCTCGGCGCCGTCTTCCAGGGGCGGGTCGAGTCCAAGCTCGGCGAACTGCTCGCGAGCGGGCCGCCGGCGCTGCAGGGGCAGGCGGGCGAGCTTGCACCCGCCGTCTCCTCGGGGAACGCGGAGGCCGCGATCGCAGCGGCACCGCCGGAGGCGCAGGCGTTCCTGGCCGATGCCGCAAGGGAGGCGTTCCTCTCCGGCCTGAACGAGATCTTCCTGATCGCGGGAGTCACGGCCCTCATCGGCGCCGCCCTCTCGCTCCTCCTCATCAGAGCGCGAGACCTCCATCTCGACGCCCACGAGGAGAGCGCGATCTCGCCCGAGCCGGCTGCGGGCGATGAACAACCGGCCCTGGCCGCCTGAACACGTGGGGGGAGCCCACGGGCTCCCCCCACGAAGCGACCTCCCGTCCACGTCCGTCCCCGAAGGAGGAATGAATGATGACCACCCGCGATGTGAGCCCGTTCGAGCCGCGTTCTCACGAGCGACGCGAGGCCGCTCGGCTCGTGCGGCGGATCCAGGCTCTCTTTCTCGAGGTCGAGGAGCTCCGGCGGTCTGAGCAACGCACCCCGGAGATCCAGGCAAAGGAACGCAGGCTCGAGCAGCTGCGCTGGCGACTGGCAGCCGTCGCCCGACGTTCGGCATCCGACGACCTGGACGCTGCCGCGTGAGAACCGCCGCGGCGTCGATGCCCGCACGAACAGCCGGCCGGCTCCGCAGCTGGCTGTCCGTGCGGCACTCGCTGCGCGCCGAAGCGGCCGTGATTCCCGCCCTCACGGCCTCTACGGGGTGCTGAACTCGCGGGTCCTAAAGTTCGCGCCGCTGCGACAACTCCTGCGAACGCGGTGCCGAACACAAGCGCGACCACGCGCGTCCATGCGCGGGTTACGTCTCGCCGTCAGATCCCTTCGACTTGCGGGGTTTTCGTGCCCGCGAAGACCTGTGTCCCGGCGGCGCGTGGTACGCCTCTCCGGCCTCGTACACCTCCTCGCTGCCGTCGGCGAACGCGAGCTTGACTTGCCCTTGAGCCCGTAGGCGAGCTGGGCACTCTGGCAGCGATCATCGGAGGTCAGCGAAGAAAGGCGCCAGATCGGCGTCGGCGGTGTAGGTCTCGAATCCGTGTAGCGGCCGAGCCGGGACTAACTGACGAGCATGCGGCCGAGTACACACCGGCGGGCTCATCGTCGAGGGTCTTCCAAGGTGCCAGCGAACAGCCGCGTCAGCGGTTCGAGATCGTCCGCCTCGGCCAGGAGCAGGACACGATCACCCGCTCGCAGCTCGAGCGATCCGCCGGGGCGGGTTGCAACTCCATCCCTGACGACGAGCGTGACCCACGCATGCTCCCCGAGCGGGAGATCGCGGATTGTGCGTCCGGCCGCCCGCGAGCCAACACCTACCCCGAACTCGTGCGCGGGCTGCGGTTCGTCGCCGAGCCGGACCGACAGCTCCCAGGGAAGCGAGCGTCGTTCGCGCATCGGGATGTCGAGCGCGCGAGCGACAAATGGCACAAGTGTCCCCTGGCCGACAACCGAGAAGAGCACGACGACGAACACGACCCCGTACACGCGCTCGGACCCAGCGACACCGCCGAGCAGGGCGAACGCGGCGAGCAGGATCGGCACCGCCCCCTTCAAGCCGCTCCAACTGATGAACGCTCGCTCCGCCCAGCTCAGCCGGGCAAGGCCGAGTGTCAGCAGCACAACCAGCGGCCGCGCGAGCAGCGCGAGTACGAGTGCGAGCACGATGCCCTCCAGCCAAACGCGGCTCGTGAGCCCGCCGATGTCGATCGTCAGCCCAAGCGCGACGAAGACGACCAGCTCGGCGAGACTCGCCAGCGAGCCCGAGAAACGCTCGATCTCGCCTTTATACGGCATGCGCGCATCCCCCAGGGACAGGCCCGCGATGAAGACCGCGAGAAAGCCGGAGCCGTGCGCGAGGGAGGTCAGCCCGTACAGCGCACCCGCGAGGACGAGCGCGAGCACCGGGTACAGCCCCTCGCTCGGAAGCCGAAGACCGCGAAGCAGCGGCAGCAGGACGAGCGCTCCCAACAGGCCGAATGCGACCCCGATCGAGATCTCAACCGCGAACTCGCGCACGACTACCCAGAAGGAGGCGTCGGCGTGGGTGGCGAGCTCGATCATGCCGAGCATGAGCGCTATCCCGGCTGGATCGTTGATGCCCGCCTCGCCCTCCAGCGTCGTCCCCGAACGCCCCGCCACCTCCCGCCG
>Ga0210378_10000429_pt1 | contig 21280 bp, 18 predicted proteins | sample PLM1_60_b1redo_FD_155465 | JGI IMG/M metagenome (GOLD analysis project Ga0210378, IMG submission 155465) | Groundwater sediment microbial communities from an aquifer in East River, Colorado, USA - PLM1_60_b1 redo | ecosystem: Environmental > Terrestrial > Soil > Riparian zone | place: USA: East...
GTCTGTGTCCGACCAGACGTAGAAGTCGCCGTACGGGCCGTCCGGGTCCGAGCGCGACGCCTGGAACCACGGGTGCTGGTCGCTGGTGTGGTTCATGACAAAGTCGATGATGACCCGGATGCCCTTGCTGTGTGCGGCCGACAGGAAATGCCGGAAGTCGTCGATCGTGCCGTAGTCGGGCAGCACGCCGCAGTAGTCCGACACGTCGTACCCGCCATCGCGCAGCGGTGAGGGGAAGAACGGTGGCAGCCACAGGCAGTCGACTCCGAGCCACTGGAGGTAGTCGAGCTTGTTCGCCAGGCCAGCGAGGTCGCCGGATCCGTCGCTGTTGGAGTCGGCGAAGCCGCGCACCAGCACCTCATAGAAGACAGCCCGCTTGAACCACTCCGGGTCGTCCCCCGCCGTCAACCCGGACACCGGATCCCGCGCAACATCCACGCCGTTCACCTCGCATCCCGGACCACCGCGCCCGCCGGCGCTCTGCTATCTGTTTCGTCAGTGCCGTTGAACCACGAAGACATGCGCCGGCTCGACGTGCGGGTCGAGCCGAACGTAGTTGTGCTGCCCCCACTCGTACGTGGCGGTGCCGCCGCTCATCTGGTCGTGCACGGCGAACCGGTCGTGCCAGTCGAAGCCGAGCGCCGGCAGGTCGAGTGAGGTGGTGCCCTCCACTGCGAAGTAGGGGTCGAGCGTGACGACGACGAGCACGGTGTTGCCGGTCTCCTCGTCGCGCTTCGAGAACGACATGATCGCGTCGTTGTCGACGTGGTGGAAGCGGAGGTTACGAAGTTGTTGCAGAGCCGGGTGCGCGCGCCGGATCGCGTTGAGGTGGGCAAGGTACGGCGCGAGGCTCCGGCCGTCGCGCAGGGCGCCCTCGTAGTCACGCGGCCGGAGCTGGTACTTCTCCGAGTCGAGGTACTCTTCGCTACCCTCCCGCACCGGAACGTGCTCGAACAGCTCGTATCCCGAGTAGACACCCCACGACGGGCTCATCAGTGCCGCCAGCACCGCCCGTATCTTGAACATCGGCGGCCCGCCGTACTGCAGGCTGGCGTGCAGGATGTCCGGGGTGTTGACGAAGAAGTTCGGCCGCATGTAGTCGGCGGCCCCGACCAGCTCCCGGCCGTACTGCTCCAGCTCCCACTTCGCGGTGCGCCAGGTGAAGTACGTATACGACTGGGTAAAGCCGATCTGGGCCAGGGTGTGCATCATCGCCGGCTTGGTGAACGCCTCGGAGAGGAACAGCACGTCCGGGTCGGTCTTCTTCACCTCCCAGATCAGCCAGTGCCAGAAGTTCAGCGGCTTGGTGTGCGGGTTGTCCACCCGGAAGATCCGCACCCCGTGCCGCGTCCAGTGCCGGACCACCCGCAGCACCTCGGCGTAGCTGCCCTTGGGGTCGTTGTCGAAGTTGACCGGGTAGATGTCCTGGTACTTCTTCGGTGGGTTCTCGGCGTACGCGATCGAGCCATCCGGCCGGGTGGTGAACCACTCCGGGTGCTCGGTCACCCACGGGTGGTCCGGCGCGCACTGCAGCGCCAGGTCGAGTGCCACTTCCAGGCCAAGCTCCCGGGCCCGCCCGACGAGCCCCTCGAAGTCCTCCATGCTTCCGAGGTCCGGGTGGATCGCGTCGTGGCCGCCCTCGGCCGAGCCGATCGCCCACGGCGAGCCGACGTCATGCGGACCGGCCACCAGCGTGTTGTTCGGGCCCTTCCGGTTGACCCGGCCGATCGGGTGGATCGGCGGCAGGTACACGACGTCGAAGCCCATCTCGGCGAGCTGCGGCAGCCGCTTGCTGGCGTCGGTGAACGTCCCGTGCCGGGGCGGCCGACCGTCGGCGTACACCTCGGCGCCCTCCGACCGGGGGAACAGCTCGTACCACGCGCTGAACAGCGCCCGCGGCCGGTCCACCCAGATCGAGTACCGCGGGGAGCGGGTGAGCAACTCCCGCACCGGGTGCGCGCGCAGCACCGAGCGCAGGTCGCCGGCCAGCGCCGGGCCGACCCGGTGGAAGAGGTCCAGCCGGGTGTCGCGCAGCGCGTTCGCGGCGGCCTGCACCTCGGCCCGTCGCGCCGCCGGTACGTTTTTCAGCGCCCGGAGCAGCAGCCTGGCGCCGTCTTCGAGATCGTTGGCGAGGTCTTCCGGCCCCTGGCCGGCTTCGATCTTGACCTCGACCCGGTGCAGCCAGGTGCCGATCGGGTCGCCCCAGGCCTCGACCGCGTACGACCACATGCCCTGCTCGGTGGGCACCACGGTCGCATGCCAACGGTCCGTGCCCGGAATGCCCGGGATCATCGGGATGAAAGGGGCGATCGTGCCGTCCGGACCGCGCCAAACGAGGCTCGCGCCGAGCGCGTCGTGGCCCTCCCGGAACACGGTCGCGGCAATCGGGACTTGCTCCCCCACCACGGCACGAGCGGGATACCGCCCGCAGCTGATCACCGGGGAGACGTCGGCAATACCCAGGCGTCCGGCCACGGCGCAACCGTACCCCGCAGGACGGCTGACAAAATTTGCGGCGGATGGGTGAAAGTGTTGCTGCCGACCTCTTGCTACCGAGCGGTACGACGTAGTGTCCTGGGACCGTGAGAGCCCTTCGTCGTTTCACCGTGCGGGCGAGCCTGCCGCCAGAGCTGGCCGCGCTCGGAGACCTCGTCCTGAACCTCCGCTGGTCGTGGCACCCCGACACGCTTGACCTCTTCGACGCCGTCGACAGCGACCTCTGGCAGTCCTGCAAGGGCGATCCGCTGCGCCTACTCGGCGCGGTGCCGGCCGCCCGGCTGGCCGCGCTGTCCCGGGACAAGCGCTTCCTGCGCCGGCTCTCCGACCTGGCCGACGACCTGTCCGACTACCTCACCCAGCCGCGGTGGTACCAGTCGCTGCACGACGTGCCGCGGTCGATCGCGTACTTCTCCCCCGAGTTCGGCATCACCGAGGTGCTCCCGCAATACTCCGGCGGCCTGGGCGTCCTCGCCGGCGACCACCTGAAGGCCGCCTCCGACCTCGGCGTCCCGGTGATCGGAGTGGGGCTGCTCTACCGCGCCGGCTACTTCGCCCAGGCGCTGTCGCCGGACGGCTGGCAGCAGGAGCGGTATCCGTCGATCGACCCGCACGGCCTGCCGCTGGTGCTGCTCGACGATGGCGCTGGCGCGCCGCTGAAGGTCGGCGTCGAGCTGCCGGAGGGACGGATGCTGCGGGCGCACGTGTGGAAGGCGCAGGTCGGCCGGGTGCCGCTGCTGCTGCTGGACTCCGACATCGAGGAGAACGAGGCGGCCGAGCGGCAGGTCACCGACCGGCTGTACGGCGGCACGGTGGAGCACCGGCTGCGGCAGGAAATGCTGCTCGGCGTCGGTGGGGTGCGCGCGGTGCGGGCATTCTGCCGGCTCACCGGCGCGCCCGACCCCGAGGTCTTCCACATGAACGAGGGCCACGCCGGCTTCCTGGGCGTCGAGCGCATCCGCGAACTGGTGCGCGAGGGGCTCTCCTTCGACGAGGCGGTGCAGGCCGTCCGGGCCGGCACGGTGTTCACCACGCACACCCCGGTGCCGGCCGGGATCGACCGGTTCACCCGGCAGCTGGTCGGGTCGTACTTCGACGGGCCGAACGCCACATCCGGGCTGCCGGTCGAGCGCATCCTCGAGCTCGGCGCGGAGCCCGAGCCGTCCCTGTTCAACATGGCGCACATGGGCCTGCGGCTGGCCCAGCGCGCCAACGGCGTGAGCGAGCTGCACGGGGTGGTCAGCCGGGAGATGTTCCGGTCGCTCTGGCCCGGGTTCGACCCGGAGGAGGTGCCGATCACCTCGGTGACGAACGGGGTGCACGCGCCGACCTGGATGGCACGGGAGATCCTGGAGATCGCCGAGCGGGACCGCGACTTCGAGGCGCTGACCGACGGCGCGGGCTGGGACACCGTCGACAAGCTCAGCGACGAGGAGATCTGGGCGCTGCGCCGGCGGCTGCGGGAGAGGCTGGTCGAGGAAGTGCGGTGGCGGGTGCACGCGTCGGCCGTTCAGCGCGGGATGAGCGAGGCCGAGCTGGGCTGGACCAACAAGGTCTTCGACCCGGACGTGCTCACGATCGGGTTCGCCCGGCGGGTGCCGTCCTACAAGCGGCTCACCCTCATGCTGTCCGACCCGGCCCGGCTCCGGGAGCTGCTGCTGCACCCCGAGCGGCCGATCCAGATCGTCGTGGCCGGCAAGTCGCACCCGGCCGACGACTCGGGCAAGGCGCTGATCCAGCAGTTGGTGAAGTTCGCCGACGACCCCGCGGTCCGGCGGCGGATCGTGTTCCTGCCCGACTACGACATCGGGATGGCGCACCGGCTGTACTGGGGCTGCGACGTCTGGCTGAACAACCCGCTGCGTCCGCTGGAGGCGTGCGGCACGTCCGGGATGAAGTCGGCGCTGAACGGCGGTCTCAACCTGTCCATCCGGGACGGTTGGTGGGACGAGATGTTCGACGGCGAGAACGGCTGGGCGATCCCGTCCGCGGCCGGGGTTGCCGATCCCGCCCGGCGCGACGAGCTGGAAGCGGCCGCCTTCTACAACCTGGTCGAGACGCAGGTGGCGGCGCGGTTCTACGCCCGGGACACCAGCGGCGTGCCGACCCGGTGGGTGGAGATGGTGCGGCACACGCTCAAGTCGCTCGGCCCACGGGTGCTCGCCGGCCGCATGGTGCGCGACTACGTGCGCGGGCTGTACGCGCCGGCCGCCGCCTCGGCGACCCGGCTGGCCGCCAGCAATCATGCCGGGTCGCGGGAGCTGGCGGCCTGGCGGTCCCGGGTGCTGGCGGCCTGGTCGGGCGTGCACGTCCGGCACGTCGAGTCCTCCGGGGTCGGCGACACCCCGGAGCTGGGCGCCACCCTCTCCCTGCGCGCCGAGGTCGAGCTCGGCGGGCTGGCCCCCGCCGACGTGTGCGTGCAGGCCGCCTACGGCCAGGTCGACGAGCAGAACGGGCTGCACGACGTGCAGACGGTGGCGATGACCTACGTCGGCAACGGCGCCGAGCTCTACCGCTACGAGGGCAGCGTCCCGCTGGAACGCACCGGCGCGTTCGGCTACACCGTCCGGGTGCTGCCCGACCACCCCCTGCTCGCCACCCCCGCCGAGCTCGGCGTGGTCGCCGTCGCCTCGTAGGAAGCCCTACAACGATCCCTTGGCGGCAACCCACTCCACCGGCTGCCCGGTGACCGCCGCGATCCGGTCGTAGTCCGCGTCGTAGTGCAGCACGGTCGCCCCGTGCGTCTCCGCGGTCGCCGCGATGATCAGGTCCGGCAGGCTGAAATTTCGGTGCTGGCTGGCCTTTGCCAACTCGCGATGGACCGCCAGCGCGCGGTCCATCGCCTGCGAGGTCACCTCCATCCAGCGATGGCCGTGCAGGGCTCGCCACACAATCTCGTAGGTCTTCGGGTCAGGCGCAGTCCTGAGGAACTCCAGAGCGGTCATCTCGCACACCGCCAGCCGACCTTCGACGAACAGGCTTTCCATCCGGTGCCGCACCTCAGGTCTGCGGCTCTCCCAGGCAAAGGCTGACGTGTCAGCCAGATAGGTGGGAGCGGCCATCAGGTCGCCTTCTTCTCGTCTCTTGCCTTCGCCTCCCGCGCCTTCGCCGCGAGGCTCTCCGGACGCAAGTCCCGACCGCCGCCGTAGCGGAAGGACTTCTCCGACCCGGTGAAATCCATTTCGACGCTGTCGAGCGCGTCGAAGATCTCCTTCGCCTGCTTGCGCAGCGCGAAGGACCGCAGCGCCTCGTTGATGGTGGCCACCTTCGTATCGGTGCCGAGGATCTCGCGAGCAGCCTCGAGCCACTTGTCGTTGACGTCCACCGTGATGCGCGTCATGCATGACATCATACACCATGATCCATCGCTCAGAGCACCAAGATCTCAAAGATCCGGTGCGTCACCTACCCGACTTGGGCCACCTCGTCGGCCCAGCCGCACCCTACTGGTGACCCGCCAAAATGGCCTGATTCCTATCCACAGGCGACTCCGCCGTCCACAGACCCGGTACGAACACCGGTTCGACGGTTACGCCGTGTCGATCACGACGTGCAGCGCCTCCCGATGCGCGGTGTCCGGCACCGGCGGGGTGGGCTCACCCTGGCCGAGCGACAGATCTGGCTGCACCGGGAGTCCGAGCGGCGGAGCAGTGTTCCGCGGCACCGGGAGATTCCGCGAACGACCGCGCGCGCGATCTGCCGGCAGCTGGGGGTGCCCGATGTGGCGTGAATCCTTACCTACGGGCGCGGAGGAGGACGGCGGAGTGGGCGGCGAGGGGGAGGTCAGGGCCGGCGGTGAGGCGGTTCGCGCTGGGTGGGGGGAGACCGTCTTCGTAGAGCGTGTCGACGATGACGTCGTACCCGGAGGCCCATGGTTCCCCGGGGAGGGCGAAGACGGTGTCGTGCTCGCCGGCGTGCAGGACGAGCAGGTAGGACTCGTCGAGCAGGCGCTCGCCGCGGGGGCCGCGCTGGCGGATGCCGCGGCCGTCGAGGTACATGCCGATCGTCCGGGTGGTCGGGGAGTGCCAGTCCGCGTCGGTCATCTCCGCGCCGTCGGCGCGGAACCAGGCGAGGTCCTTGCACCCGTTCCCGCCGGGCACCGGCCGGCCCTCGAAGAACGCCCGCTGGCGCAGCACCGGCGAGGCCCGGCGCAGCGCCACCAGCCGGCGCACCAGGCCGAGCAGCGTGGCCGCGTCCGGGTCGGCGCCGCCGAGGATCGCCGACCAGTCCAACCAGGACAGTTCGTTGTCCTGGCAGTAGGGGTTGTTGTTGCCGCGCTGGGTGTGCCGGCACTCGTCGCCGGCGAGCAGCATCGGCACCCCGGTCGAGACCAGCAGGGTGAGCAGCATGTTGCGGGCCTGCCGCCGCCGCATCGCGTTCACCGCCGGGTCGGCGGTCTCGCCCTCGACCCCGCAGTTCCAGGACCGGTTGTCGTCGGTCCCGTCCCGGTTGCCCTCGCCGTTGGCCTCGTTGTGCTTGCGGCCGTACGTGGTGAGGTCCCGCAGCGTGAAGCCGTCGTGGCAGGTGACGAAGTTGATCGACGCGAACGGCCGCCGCCCGTCGTCGGCGTAGAGGTCGGAGGAGCCGGTCAGCCGGTAGCCGAGGTCGCGCACCCCGATCGGCTCGCCGGCCCAGAACGACCGCACCGTGTCCCGGTACTTCCCGTTCCACTCCGTCCACAGTGGTGGGAACTCGCCGACCTGGTAGCCGCCCTCGCCGACGTCCCACGGCTCGGCGATCAGCTTCACCTGGGACACCACCGGGTCCTGGTGGATGACGTCGAAGAAGGCGGACAGCTTGTCCACGTCGTGCAGCGAGCGGGCCAGCGCCGAGGCGAGGTCGAACCGGAACCCGTCGACGTGCATCTCGGTCACCCAGTACCGCAGCGAGTCCATCAGCATCTGCAGCACGTACGGGTGGCGGGCGTCCAGGGTGTTCCCGGTGCCGGTGTAGTCGGCGTACCGTCGCGGGTCGCCGGCCAGCAGCCGGTAGTAGCCGACGTTGTCGATGCCGCGGAACGCCAGCGTCGGCCCGGTCTCGTCGCCCTCCGCGGTGTGGCTGTAGACGACGTCGAGGATGACCTCGATGCCGGCCGCGTGCAGCGCCCGCACCATCGCCTTGAACTCCCGCACCTGCTCGCCGGCCGAGCCGGACGAGGAGTACCCGGCGTGCGGCGCGAAGTAGCCGATCGTGTTGTAGCCCCAGTAGTTGGTCAGCCCCCGGCGCAGCAGGCCCGGCTCCGGCACGAAGTGCTGCACCGGCAGCAGTTCGACCGCGGTGACGCCGAGCGACAGCAGGTGCTCGACGGCGGCGGGGTGGGCCAGTCCGGCGTAGCTGCCGCGCAGCCGTTGCGGCACGCCGAGGTGCCGCAACGTGAAGCCGCGCACGTGCAGTTCGTAGATCACCATGTCGTCCCACGGGATCTGCGGCCGGCGCTCGTCCCCCCACGGGAAGGCGTCGTGCACGACCACCGCATGGGGCACGTAGGGCGCCGAGTCCTGCCGGTTCGGCAGGTCGCCGTTGGGGTCGGCCGCGTAGCCGAAGACGCCCTCGTGCAGGGCCAGGCTGCCGTCGATCGCCCGGGCGTACGGGTCGACGAGCAGCTTGGCCGGGTTGTACCGGCGTCCGCTGCGCGGGTCGTACCGCCCGTGCACGCGGAACCCGTACCGCTGACCCGGACCGACCTGCGGCAGGTAGCCGTGCCAGACCTGGTACGTCGACTCCTCCAGCGTCAGCCGGGTCTCGCCGCCGTCCGGGTCCAGCAGGCAGAGCTCGACCGCCTCGGCGTCCGAGGCCCACAGGGCGACGTTCGTGCCCTCGCCGTCCCAGCTCGCGCCGAGCGGCCACGGCCGGCCGGGCCACGGCCGGTTCGCGCCGTCCGGCCGGACCGCGGTGCCGTCCGGCGAGGGCGGCAGGGGCTTTCCGGTGCGCAGGTCGTCCAGCCGTACGCCGGCGCCCGGTCCGACCCCTGGTGTCCCTTCGGTCCCGCCGATCCCGTCCCGGCCGGCAGCATCCTCGGTGATCGGCCGGTCCCCCATGGCTGGGATCGTCGCACGCCGATACGCCGGGCCGCCCGAATTCAGCCGTGGCAGGGCCGCAGCGGCCGGCGGCCGGTGCCCATGGCTCGGCTCTCCGGCTCGCTCCGCGCCTCGCTGCCCCTCGCTGCCCCTCGCTGCGCCTCGCTGCACCGCGCCGCTCGGGATGCGGTTGGATGGCGGCCGTGACCGAAACCTCCGCCGACGTCGTGATCCACATGGAGGCCGTCGGCGTCCGGCGCGGCAGCACCGACCTGCTGGCGGATGTCGAGTGGACGGTGGAGCTGGACGAGCGCTGGGTGGTGCTGGGCCCGAACGGCGCCGGCAAGACGACCCTGCTGCAGCTCGCCGCGGCGCAGCTGCATCCGACCACCGGCACGGTCCGGGTGCTCGGGGAGCAGCTCGGCCGGGTCGACGTCTTCGAGCTGCGGCCCCGGATCGGGCTCACCAGCGCCGCGCTCGCCGGGCGCATGCCGGCGGGGGAGCGGGTGATCGACCTGGTGGTCAGCGCGGGGTACGCGGTGCTCGGCCGGTGGCGGGAGGAGTACGAGCAGAGCGACGAGGGCAGGGCGCGCGGGCTGCTGTACCAGCTGGGCGTCGCGCCGCTGGCCGAGCGGCGGTTCGGCACGCTGTCGGAGGGCGAGCGCAAACGGGTGCAAATCGCCCGGGCGCTGATGACGGACCCGGAGCTGCTGCTGCTCGACGAGCCGGCGGCCGGCCTCGACCTGGCCGGCCGGGAGCAGCTGCTGACCAAGCTCGCTGCGCTCGCCGCGGACCCGGACGCACCCACGATCGTGCTGGTCACCCACCACGTCGAGGAGGTCCCGCTCGGCTTCACGCACGGGCTGCTGCTGCGCGGCGGGCGGGTGGTCGCGGCCGGGCTGCTCGGCGACGTGATGCGGCCGGACCTACTCAGCGTGACGTTCGGGACACCGCTGGCGCTGGACCGGCTGGACGGCCGGTACTTCGCCCGCGGCCTGCGCTGACCGCGACGGCGCCGAGACCGAGCACGGTGGTGCACAGCACCAGCTTGGCGTAGTCCGCGCCCGCCAGGTCCCGGTCGTCCGGCAGCAGCCAGCCCATCGGCCGGTGCAGGTCGGTGCGGTCCGGCGCCAGCACCCAGACCGTGCCAGGGCAGCGCGACCACCGCCGCCGCCAGGCCCGCCAGGCCGGAGCGGCGCAGCGGACCGGTCAGCGCCGCCACCGCGCCGGTCGTCGCCAGCGCGGCCGGCAGCTCGGGGTAGACCTGCTGGCCGTAGATCGCCAGCGGGGCCGAGCAGGCGGCCAGCGCCACGCCGGGCGCGGCGACCCGGACCGGCACGCCGAACCGGCGCACGGCGAGCCACAGGGTCAGCGCCGCGAGCAGGCCGCCGAGCACGGCGAGAGTCGCCTTGGCCGCGACCCATCCGCCGAGCGTCGTGGGCACCGCGAGCAGCACCGGCAGCAGCGGGTCGTGCGGGCTGAGCTGCCGCCCCTCGGGCAGCACTGTGGTCTGCACCGGCCCGGTGCAGACCACAGTGCTGCGCCAGCGGCGGTCGGCCAGCTCGTCGGAGATGTCCAGCGAGCGGTCCTCGCCGAGGCTGAGCGCGGTCAGCAGGTACTGCGGCTCGTCGACCGCCGCGTGCCCGCCGTAGCTGGACCGCACGCCGATGCCGAGCCCGGCGGCGACCGCGGCGAGCAGCCCGACGACGACCATCGCCGCCCGCAGCCCGCCCCGCCCGCCCGCGCCGATCATGGGTGGGTCCGCGTCCTCCGGCCCGCCGGGACACTGGCGGGCCAAGATCGGCGGACGGTCATCAGTCCGCCACCACGTGCCGGGGGAACCGGGCCCGGGCGGCGGCCCACCGGGCCGGGTCGCGCCGGCCGTCCCGGCCCAGCGCGTCGACCGCGTCCCAGGCTTCGGCCATCGCGTGGTGGGTGTTGTCGTGCGCGAACAGGCCATGCCGGCCGAACGAGGTGACCCGGTCCAGCCGGCTCGCCCAAGCCTCGAGCCGGGCGAGCACCCGGTCGTACCCAGCTCGTACACCGGATAGGCCCGGGGCAGCCGGCGGACCACCACGGCGGACAGCCGCACCGGCGGGAGCCCGGCCGCGGCCAGGCCGCCGGTCACCAGGTCGGCCAGCAGGGCGTCGGCCGCCGTCCACACCGGGTCACCCACGGCGCCCGGAATCTCGGCGCACAGCACCGTTCGGTCGGCCGGGTCGTCCAGGCTGGACCGGTAGTTGGCCGGCTCGCTGACCCGGCTCACCGGGGTCTGCGGGCCGGGCAGGTAGTGCGCGTCGTAGCCGGTCCACCGGCCGCCGGCGTGCACCAGGTAGACCAGGGTGACCGCGCGGAACCGGAGCCGGCCGGCGGCCGCGAGCACCCCGCCGGTTGGCGCCGGGCTGACCAGCCGGGCCAGCGGCGGCAGTGGCACGGTGCTGAACACGTGTCCGGTACGGATGGTGGCACCGTCCATAGTGGACACCTCAGCGTCGGCCGGCCGATCGGCGACCGCGCCGACCGTGACTCCACAGCGGATCGTCGCGCCGGCCTCGGTCGCGGCGTCGGCCAGCCGCTCGGCGAGCTGCCCGAAGCCACGCCGAGGGTAGTGGAACAGCCGCCCCCGGCCGCGGTCGCCGGCTGGCCGGAGCAGCCGCCCGGCGATCTTCCACGGGCTGCCCGCGGCGACCCGCCGGCGCGCCTGCTCGCCGGCCAGCTCCTCGCCGGGCAGGCCCCACAGCTTCACCGCGTACGGCGCGTAGAGCTCCTCGTACAGCGTCGACCCGAGGCCGGCCCGCAGCACCGCGGCGAACGTGTCCGGGCCGCGGCTGGCGGCCAGCCGGCGCGCCGGACCGGCCGCCGCGTCCATGGCGATCCCGGCCAGGGTCCGCGCCGGCAGCGCCCTGACCAGCTCGCCGGCCCGCAGCGGGAAGCCCACTCAGTGGTCGAACACGAGCAGCCGGCCGTGCCGCGGCCGGGTCTGCAGGTCCGCCCCGAGCAGCCCGCGCAGCGCGGCGAGCAGCGGCGGCGAGATCGCCGGATGCAGCCGGTGGCTGCCGTGGTCGACCCGGACGCCGGCCACGTCGAACGACGCCGCCATACCCCCCACGCCGGCTTCCCGCTCCAACACGGTCACCGACAGGCCGCGCCGGGCCGCCCGCCAGGCCGCAGCCAGGCCCGCCGGTCCGGCGCCGAGCACGGTCAGGTCGGCCGAACTGTCCGCCACCGCGCCAGGTTAGAGCCGGTCGCCCGGCAGTCGGTACGCTCCACCACCTACTGGTCGGAGGAGGTCAGGGGAGTGGGAGAGTTCGTCACCCTCGAGGTGGCCGACGCGGTCGGCACCATCCGGCTCGACCGGCCGCCGATGAACGCGCTGAACGCGGATGTCCAGGAAGGGCTGCGGGCGGCGGCCATCGAGGCGGCCGAGCGCGCCGACGTGCGCGCGGTCGTGCTGTACGGCGGGCCGAAGGTGTTCGCGGCCGGCGCCGACATCAAGGAGATGGCCGAGCTCACCTACGCCGAGATGGCGCACCGCGCCGGGCCGCTGTCCAGCGCGTTCGACGCCGTCGCCCGGATCCCGAAGCCGGTGGTCGCGGCGGTGACCGGCTACGCGCTCGGCGGCGGCTGCGAGCTCGCGCTGACCGCCGACTTCCGGGTGTGCGGCGACAACGCGAAGCTGGGCCAGCCGGAGATCCTGCTCGGCATTATCCCCGGTGCCGGCGGCACCCAGCGGCTGGCCCGGCTGGTCGGCCCGTCCCGGGCCAAGGACATCGTCTACACCGGACGGTTCGTGGACGCCGAGGAGGCGCTCCGGATCGGCCTGGTCGACCGGGTCGTCGCGCCCGACGATGTCTACGCCGCCGCCGTGGAGATGGCGGCCCGGTTCACCCGCGGCCCGGCGGTGGCGCTGCGCGCGGCGAAGGCCGCCATCGACGGCGGGCTGGACACCGACCTCGCCTCCGGGCTGCGGCTGGAGAGCTACCTGTTCGCCAGCCTGTTCGCCACCGAGGACCGCACGATCGGGATGCGGTCGTTCATCGAGGACGGTCCGGGCAAGGCCCGGTTCGTCGGGGAGTGACGCACGTGGTGGCGGTATCGCCGGACCAGATCGAGGCCGCCCGGCACGACCCGAAGCTGGCCAACGTCCTCTACCACGACTGGGAGGCCGCCAGCTACGACGACAAGTGGTCGATCTCGTTCGACGAGCGGTGCATCTCCTACGCCCGGGACCGGTTCACCGCGGTCGCCGGCACCGCCGGCTGGCCGTATCCCAGCGCGCTCGAACTCGGCTGCGGCACCGGGTTCTTCCTGCTCAACCTGATGCAGGCTGGCGTCGCCGAGCGTGGGTTCGTGACCGACCTCAGCCCCGGGATGGTCGAGGTGGCGCTGCGCAACGCCGGCGAGCTGGGCCTGCCGGTGCTGGGCCGGGTCGCCGATGCCGAGCGGATCCCGTACGACGACAACACGTTCGATCTCGTCGTCGGGCACGCGGTGCTGCACCACATCCCGGACGTGCCGGCGGCGCTGCGGGAGGTGCTGCGGGTGCTGCGACCCGGCGGCCGGTTCGTCTTCGCCGGCGAGCCGACCCGGTACGGCGACGCGGTCGCCCGCCGGCTGTCCCGGCTGACCTGGTGGGCGACGGTGCGGCTGACTCGGGCGGGGCCGCTGCGGGAGTGGCGCCGGCCGCAGCGCGAGCTGGACGACTCGTCCAGGGCGGCGGCCCTGGAGGCCCTGGTTGACCTGCACACCTTCCCGCCGGTCGAGCTGCGCCGGCTGGCGCTGGTGGCCGGCGCGGTCGACGTGCAGTTGCGCACCGAGGAGCTGACCGCCGCCTGGTTCGGCTGGCCGGTCCGCACGTTCGAGTGCGCCGTGCCCCGGGAGAAGCTCGGCTGGCGCTGGGCCATGTTTGCCTACCGCACCTGGCAGCGGCTGTCCGCAGTGGACAGGGCGCTGGCCGCGGTCGTCCCCGCCGGCCTGTTCTACAACGCGCTGGTCACCGGAGTGAAACCGCCCCCACCGCGGCACTGGTCGTAACCCAGGGGGCCGGCCCCGGCCGTCCCGCCCGCCGGGATGGCCGGGTTCCGGCCGCGTACCGAACGGGAAGCCGCCCGCTGGGGTGCGATCGTTCCGAACCGAACCTCCCGACTGGGACGTATCGAAAGTATCGGCAGTCAAGGAGGTTGTCATGGTCAGTCCGGCAGGCAGGGCGGCGAGCGGTGGGCAGGCGGTGGGGCCGCATCCGTCCCCCACGAAGACGGATCGGCGGTGGTTCCGGCGCAGCCGCTCCCGGCTGGCCAGAGCGCTCGAGCGCAACGCCGAGTGGGTCGCCGAAGCCCGGTACACCCCATCGCTGCACGACCAGCACAGCCACTGACCGACGTGCCCGGTAGCGGCGGTGGTAGGCAGGCGGGGTACCGTCGGCGGACGTGTCCGACCACGGCCGCGACCCCCGCCAGGCCCGCTTCCTGACCTGGGCCAGCCTGCGCTGGGTGATCCGGCACCGCGCCTGGACCCCGTGGTATCTGGTCCGCTACTGGCGGTTCTTCCGCTTCAAGCTCCGCAACCCGCACGTGGTCACCGAGGGCTTCGTCTTCCTCGGCAAGAACGTCGAACTGTACGCCCGCCGGGGCTACGGCCGGCTGGTGCTCGGCCGGTGGGTCCACATAGGACAGGGCAACGCGATCCGCTGCCACGAGGGCACGCTGCGGATCGGCGACAAGTGCGTGTTCGGCAAGGACAACACCGTCAACTGCTACCTGGACGTCGAGTTCGGCGCAGCGACGATCGTCGCGGACTGGGTCTACGTCTGCGACTTCGACCACGCGTTCAGCGACATCACCGTGCCGATCAAGGACCAGGGCATCGTCAAGTCGCCGGTCCGGATCGGCCCGGACGTCTGGCTCGGCACGAAGGTCACCGTACTTCGCGGGGTCACCGTCGGCCGGGGCTGCGTGCTCGCCGCGCACGCGCTGGTCAACCGGGACATCCCCGCGTACAGCGTGGCGGTCGGCGTGCCGGCCCGGGTCATCCGCGACCGGGTCGCCGACTACGAGGCCGACGCCGCCCGCCGGGCCGCCCTCGCCGACATCGCCCGCAAGACCCGCGAAGCTTCTCGCCGATCTTAGTCGTCCTAGTCGTCCACTAGGTCGCGCCCGCCGTCCTCGGCGCAGCGGTGCATCGGGTCGAGATCGGCGAGAGGGGGTGGGGCTCACGTAGGGTGCGGGGATGACTCGGGTGGAGGGGCACGGCGGCGACGTCGCGCTGGCGGCGCTGCGCGGGTTCGGCGTCGCGGAGATGTTCACGCTGTCCGGCGGGCACGTCTTCCCGCTGTACGACGCCGCAGTGCGGACCGGGGTGCGGATCGTCGACGTGCGGCACGAGCAGACCGCGGTGTTCGCCGCGGAGGGGGTCGCGAAGCTGACTCGCCGGCTGGGGCTGGCCGTGGTCACCGCCGGCCCGGGGGTGACCAACGCGGTCAGCGGCATCACCTCGGCGTACTTCACCGGTGCTCCGGTGGTCGTGCTCGGCGGCAGGGCACCGACGGCGAACTGGGGGCGCGGCGCGCTGCAGGAGCTCGACCACGTCCCGATCCTCGCGTCGGTGACCAAGCGGGCGGCGACCGCGGGCACACCGGAGGCGATCGGCCCCGAGGTGCGGGCCGCCGCGCTGGCCGCGCTGACGCCGCACCGCGGTCCGGCGTTCGTGGACATCCCGATGGACGCGATCTTCTCCCCGGCCTCCGCCGAGCTGCCGCCGGCCGAGCTGCCCCGCGGTCGCGAGCCGGATCCGGACGAGGTGGCCGCGGCCGCCCGGCTGGTCGCGCACGCGGAGCGGCCGGCGGTCATCGCCGGCACCGACGTCTACACCGACGGCGCCGCCGCGGCGCTGCACCGGGCCGCCGACGCGCTGCGCGTCCCGGTGTTCGCCAACGGCCTCGGTCGCGGCTGCCTGCCCGCCGACCACGAGCTGGCGTTCTCCCGCACCCGCGGGCTGCTGAAGAAGGAGGCCGACCTCGTCGTCGTGGTCGGCACCCCGCTGGACTTCCGGCTCGGCTTCGGCGACTTCGGCGCCGCACGGGTGGTGCACGTGGTCGACGACCCCGCCCGCCGGGCGGCACACGTCGAGACCGCCGCCGCCCCGGCCGGTGACCTCACCGCGGTGCTCGGCGGCCTGGCCGGATACGCCGGTACGCGGGCCGACCACGAGCCGTGGCTGGCCAGGCTGCGCGAGTCGGAGGACGCGGCCCGCGCGGCGGAGGAGGACCAGCTCGGCGCGACGTCCGACCCGATCCGGCCGCCGCAGGTGTACGGCGAGCTGCGCCGGCGGCTTGCCCGGGACGCGGTGGTGATCGGCGACGGCGGCGACTTCGTGTCGTACGCCGGCAAGTACGTCGACTCCTACCAGCCCGGCTGCTGGCTGGACCCGGGTCCGTACGGCTGCCTCGGCACCGGGCTGGGGTATGCGATCGGGGCGCGCATCGCCCGCCCGGACAGCCAGGTGGTGCTGCTGCTCGGCGACGGTGCCGCGGGCTTTTCGCTGCTGGACGTCGACACGCTGGTCCGGCACCGGCTGCCGGTGGTCATGGTGCTTGGCAACAACGGCGGCTGGGGCCTGGAGAAGCATCCGATGCAGGCGATCTACGGCTACCATGTCGCCGCCGAGCTACAGCCCGAGGCGCGCTACGACGAGGTGGTGCGGGCGCTCGGCGGGGCCGGCGAGATCGTGCGCTCCGCCGCCGAGCTCGGCCCGGCGCTGGACCGCGCCTTCGCCGCCGGCGTGCCGTACCTGCTGAACGTCGTCATCGACCCGGACGACGCCTACCCGCGCTCGTCCGTGCTGGCCTGACCGCTGCTGACCCGCTCGCGGGTCAGCAGCGGGCTATCTTGCTCCAGCACGCCCGCCTGCGTGCGGGTCAGTACCGGGCTATCTTGCTCCAGCACGCCCGCCTGCGTGCGGGTCAGTACCGGGCTATCTTGCTCCAGCACGCCCGCCTGCTTGCTCCGGCACGGCCGCCTGCGGGTCAGGAGCGGGCTATCTTGCTCCAGCACGCCCGCCTGCGTGCGGGTCAGCAGCGGGCTATCTTGCTCCGGCACGGCCGGCCGTCATGCTCCGGCACGGCCGCCTCATCCGGCCACGCACAGGGGTTAAGGGAGCGCCGCGGCGAACCGGGCCCGGTCCACGACCGCCCGGACGACCGTGCCGCGGGCGACCACCCGACCGTCCTGGGTGAGCGTGACCGCGAAGCCCAGCCGGCGCCCGTCACCTCCGCCAGCACGGCCTCCGCCCGCACCGCCGCCCCGACCGGGGTGGGCGCGAGGTGGTCGAGCTCGACCCGGGTGCCGACCGTGGTGCTGCCGGCGTCGAGCCGGCCGGCGACCGCGGCGACCGTTGCGGCCTCGACCAGCGCCAGCACCCGCGGCGTGCCAAGCGCCTCGACCTCGCCGGAGCCGAGCGCGAGGGCGGTGTCGGCCGCGCCGACCACCGCGTCGACGGTGCCGCGCAGGCCGGCGAAGAGCGTCATGCCGAGACGGTACGGCAGCCGGCCGGAGCCGGCGCGCCGGTGCGCGGTGCAGGCGATCCGCTACCGCCCCCGCTCGCGCGGCCTAATCTGCATCCATGGGGGTCGACGGTGAGGTCCTCCGGCCGCAGCCGGTGCGCTCGGTCGACCGAGCCTGCGCTTCGGCCCGGGCCTGGGTGGACGAGGCGATCCGGCGGGTCGAGGCGGATGCCAACCGGTCGGCCGACACGCACCTGCTGTGCTACCCGCTGCCGGCCGAATGGGAGATCGACCTCTACCTGAAGGACGAGTCGACCCACCCCACCGGCAGCCTGAAGCACCGGCTGGCTCGCTCGCTGTTCCTCTACGGGCTGTGCAACGGCTGGATCAACGAGGGCACCCCGGTGATCGAAGCGTCCAGCGGCTCGACCGCCGTCTCCGAGGCCTACTTCGCCCGGATGCTCGGGCTGCCCTTCGTCGCCGTGGTGCCGGCCGGCACGAGCCGGGAGAAGATCGAGCTGATCGAGTTCTACGGGGGCCGGTGTCACCTGGTGGGGGACCCGACCCGGGTGTACGACGAGGCGCACCGGCTGGCGAGCGCCTCCGGTGGCCACTTCCTGGACCAGTTCACCTACGCCGAGCGAGCCACCGACTGGCGCGGCAACAACAACATCGCTGAGTCGATCTTCGAGCAGATGGCGCAGGAGCGGCACCGGGTGCCGTCCTGGATCGTCGTCGGCGCCGGCACCGGCGGGACCAGTGCGACGATCGGCCGGTACGTCCGCTACCGCAGGCACCCGACCCGGCTCTGCGTCGTCGACCCGGAGAACTCCGCGTTCTTCGACGGCTGGGTGGCCCGGGACCCGGCGCACACCACCGGTCGCGGCTCCCGGATCGAGGGCATCGGCCGGCCGCGGGTCGAGCCGAGCTTCGTCCCGACGGTGATCGACCGGATGGTCACGGTGCCGGACGCCGCCTCGATCGCGGCGATGCGGCATCTTGCCGCCGTCACCGGCAGCCGGGCCGGCGGCTCGACCGGCACGAACCTGTGGGCCGCCCTACAACTGGTGGCCGAGATGCGCTCGGCCGGCAGCGCCGGCAGCGTGGTGACCTTGCTGTGCGACGGCGGCGAGCGGTACCGGCATACCTACTACGACGACGGCTGGCTGGCCGGGCAGGGGCTTGACCTGACGCCGTACGGGGAAACGCTCGACCACTTCCACCGCACCGGCCGGTGGCGGCAGCCCTGAGCGCCGGCCCGAACTGAGGAGGAGGCACCCGTGCGACCCGCGTCACGTGTGGCTCGGCTGGTAGCCCTGTGGCTTGTCGCCGTCACGCTGTCCATCGGATGGCTGCTGCTGCGGCGCAGGACGCGGCAGGGTCCGTTGCTGCGTGCCGTGCCGGACCTGCCGGCGGACGCGGTACGGCAGCCGCCCGCCACCCTGCCGGCCGAGTTCCTGCCGGCCGAGTCCCCGCCGGCGGAACCGCAGCCGGCCGAACCGCGCCGGCCGCAGCCGGTCAGCGCGCTGCGCCGGCCCGTGCACGACACCGCGGAGGCCGCGCAGGCCGCCACCGCGCCGGCGCCGCCCGCCGAGGCCGTGCCGGTGGTGGCCGCCGAGGCCGTGCCGGCGGTGGCCGCCGAGGCCCGGCCCGCCGAGCCCGAGCCCGTACCGGATCCGGCCGTGGCCGCCGAACCCGAGCCCGTAGTGGATCCGGCAGCGGCCGCCGAGCCCGAGCCCGTACCGGATCCGGGCATGGCCCCCGAACCTGCGCCGCCGGACGGCTTTGTGGCCGAGCCGGAACAAGCGGACGACCTGAGACGTATCAGGGGCATCGGTCGGGCGATCGAATCATCGTTGCACGGCCTTGGCATCCGGTCCTACCGGCAGCTCGTGATGCTCGACGAGGCCGGACTGGACCGGGTGCGGGACGCGGGGCGCGACTTCCGGCAGCGGATCGAGCGCGAGGACTGGATCGGGCAGGCGCGTCAGCTGCACCGGGAGAAGTACGGCGAGGAGGTCTAGCGTGTTGTGGCGGCCGGTCGCCGCGGTGCGCGCGTGGGCGTTGTGGCGCCTTCCTCGGGCTGCCGCCGCCTATGTCGCCACCGTGACCGTGCTGCCGGCGCTCGCGCTGCTCGCTGTGGTCTGGACCGGCGGAGACCGGTACCGGCTGGCTGACCTGTGGACGGTTCTGGTGCTGAGCGGCTGCGCGGTGGTCAGCATCGAGGGCGCCCGGCGGGTCGGCATGCCGACGCTGGTCGACGGCCGGCCGTACAAGGACCTCGTCTCGGTCTGGCTGTTCGCGATCGCGCTCGTCCTGCCCGCGCCGTACGTCGTGGCCGCCTCGGCGGTGCTGTTGCCCCTGCTGGTGCGCGGCGTGCTCGGGCCGCCCTGGCGCCGGGCGTTCAACGCCGCCGGGTTCGCGCTCGCCGGGCTGGCGGCGCACTGGGTCGCCGTGGAGGTCGCCGGTGGCCCGCCGCCGGCGGCGCTCGGCGCGGGCGGCCTGCGGCTGGTCGGCGCCCTCGTCCTGGCCGGGCTGGGGTACGAGCTGGTCAACGTCGTGCTGGTGACTCTTGCGATCCGGCTGGTCGAGCCGGACACCCCGCTGCGGGTGGCCCTCGGGGACGCCTCCACCCTGATCACCGACGTCACGGCGCTCACCCTCGGCATGCTGGCCACAGTCGCCTGGGCGGTGACGCCGGCCCTGGCGCTGGCCGCCGTGCCCCCGGTCGTGCTGCTGCAGCGCGCACTGATCCACGACGAGCTGCGCGAGGCGGCCCAGACCGACGGCAAGACCGGGCTGGCCACCGCCGCGCACTGGCTGGTGCTGGCGCAGCGCTGCGTCGAGCGGGGTCACCGCGCCGGCACCTCGTGCGGAGTGCTGCTGCTGGACATCGACCACTTCAAGGAGGTCAACGACACCTGGGGCCACCTCGTGGGCGACGAGGTGCTGGCGGAGGTGGCGCGCACGCTGCGCGGCGGCGTACGGCCGGTGGACGTCGTAGGCCGGCTGGGCGGCGAGGAGTTCGCGGTGCTGCTCCCGGACACCGGGGTGGTCGAGGCGGCCGCGGTCGCCGAGCGGGTACGGGTGCTCATCGCCGGGCATGCCTTGCAGGTCGTCGGCGCCGGTGGCCAGCAGGGCCAGGCGCAGGTCAGCGTGTCCGTCGGGGTGGCGAGCACCGCCGACGCGGGGTATGTGATCAGCGACCTGCTCGCCTCGGCCGACGCCGCGCTCTACCGGGCGAAGGCCGGCGGCCGGGACCGGGTGGAGGTCGGCGGCCCGGTCGACGCCACCGAACGGCTCTGGCTCAGTCACGTCCCGGCCGGACTGCTGGCCGCCGGCCGCCGGGTCGGCTGACCGCGGCCGGCGGGTCGGCTGACGGCTGGCCCGCCGGGTCGGCTGACCGCCCGGCGGGGCCGCCGGGTCCGACGGAGCCGGCGGGTCCCGGCGGGGCGGGCGCGCCCGGGCGGGTCCGGCGCCGCTACGTGGCGCCGGTGAGCAGGTTGCCGTCCCGGACGACGAGCCGGGGGAGTGAACGTCCGGCGAGGTCGGCCTGCAGCGCCTGCTCCTCCCGGCCGGCCCGCCGGTATGTCGCCGCGGTCTGCTCGGCGATCCGGGGCCAGGCGTAGCCGTCGACCACCACCCGCCGGGCCTCCCGCGCGCACCGCCGGGCGAGCACCTGGTCGGCGAGCAGCGTGGTGACGGCGTCGGCCAGCTCGGCCACGTCACCGGGCGCGAACCGGAGCCCGGTGATCCCGTGCTCTACGAGCTCCCGCAGCCCGCCGACGTCGGCCGCGACCAGCGGCGTTCCGGCGGCCGCCGCCTCGAGCGCGACCAGCCCGAACGGCTCGTAGATCGACGGCACCACGACGCAGTCGGCCGCGGCCGCCAGCGCGGCCAGCTCCTCGTCGGCCACGAAGCCGGCGAAGCGCACCGACCGGCCCAGCCGCAGCGCCCGCGCCTGCTCCCGCAGCGCGCCGTCGTGCGGGCCGCTGCCGGCGACGACCAGCCGGATCCCCGGGTGCCGCCGGCGCAGCCGGGTCATGGCCCGCAGCAGGTCGTGCACGCCCTTCTCGTAGACCAGCCGGCCGGAGAAGACCACCAGCGGTCCGCTGCCGGCGTACCGCCGGCGCACCGCAGCCAGCGGAGCCGGGTCGCACCGCCACCGTTCCGGTGCGACGCCGTTCGGGATCACATCGACCTTCTCCGGCGGCAGGTCGAACAGCCGGGTGACCTCCCACCGCATGTACGACGAGCAGGTTACGACCCG
>Ga0210378_10000430_pt1 | contig 21204 bp, 25 predicted proteins | sample PLM1_60_b1redo_FD_155465 | JGI IMG/M metagenome (GOLD analysis project Ga0210378, IMG submission 155465) | Groundwater sediment microbial communities from an aquifer in East River, Colorado, USA - PLM1_60_b1 redo | ecosystem: Environmental > Terrestrial > Soil > Riparian zone | place: USA: East...
CTAGCCGGACCTTCCTGGCTAGTTCGATCTTGGTGACGGTGTGGGACCCGGGTCCGTCGGTACTGATCTGCGGTAATCCGGCGTGTCGCTCTTGCCTTGGCCTCGTCGAGAACCTATGACCTAAAGGCGTGGCTAGCCTGTATCCGAAGAAGGTCAACGGCCAGACGTACTGGTATCTGCGGGAGATGGCATGGATCGCCGGTAAGCCGCGGTTGAAGTCGGAGCGGTACCTGGGTAAGGCCGAGGACATCGCTGCGGCGGTGGAGGCTGCTGACCGCGCGATCGCACCGGAGCGCACCCGTCACCTGTCCTTCGGCGACGTCGCCGCGGTATGGGGAATGCTGACGCGGCTGGACGTGGCGGGCATCGTCGATGAGGTGGTGGGGCCGCGCCGCTCAGACGCGGGCGCCTCGGTGGGCCTCTATCTCGCCCTGGCGGCGCTGAACCGGCTGGTCGATCCGTGCTCGAAGCTGGCCTTCGCCGAGTGGTGGATGACCACCGCGGCTGACCGGTTCACCAAGATCCGCACGAGCGTGCTGGATCATCGCCGGTTCTGGGACGCTACCCACGCCATCACCGCCGCCCATCTGGTGGAGATCGAACGGCGCGTCACCACGGCGATGGTCGAGACCTTCGATCTGGACGTGTCGGCGGTCGCCCTGGACATGACCAACTTCGCGACCTACATCGACACCGGCAACGACATGGCGAGCCTGGCCCAGCGCGGCAAGGCCAAGCAGAAACGCAACGATCTGCGGCTGGTCGGCCTTGGCCTGGTCGTCACCCGCGACGGCGGCATCCCGCTGGTGTCGCACGCCTACCCCGGCAACCGCCACGATGTCACCCAGTTCACCGCCGTCCTGGACGAGTTGGGCCGCCGCTACCTGGCACTGACCGCCAAGGCCGCCACGGACGCGACCGGGCCCGAGAACGGGCTGGGGAAGGTGACCGTGGTCTTCGACGCCGGGCAGAACTCCGCGGCGAACTTCAACCACCTGCGTTCGGTCGGCATCGGCTACGTCACGTCCCTGCCGCCCTCCGACCACGCCGAACTGCTCGCCCTGCCCCGACGCCGCCGCGCGGTGGTCGACGCGCAGCGCTTCGGCGGCCTGACCGCGCTGCAAACCCGCAAGGACGTCTTCGGCGCCGACACCCGCGTCATCCTCACCCACTCGCCCACGCTGCACGCCGGGCAGGCACGCGGCTTCGACCAGACCCTCGCCAAGACCGAGGCCAAACTGGCCGACCTGGCCGCACGGCTGGAACGCGGCAAGACCCGCCGCGCCCGAGGCGCCGTCACCGCCGAGATCACCACGATCTGCAAAGACACCTGGGTGCGCCGCGTCCTGACCTGGGACCTCACCGGCGACACCCCCACCACGCTGCGCCTGTCCTGGACCATCGACGAGGCCGCCCGCACCCTCCTGGAGGAGGACCTGTTCGGCAAGCGGGTCCTGGTCACCAACCGCGAGGACTGGCCCATCGGCGACGTGGTGGCCGCCTACCGGTCCCAGTCGGAGGCCGAATTCGGCTTCCGTCAGCTCAAAGACCCCGAAGCAGTGTCGTTCTCACCCATGCACCACTGGACCGACCAGGCCATCCGCGTGCACGTTTACACCTGCGTCCTCGCCCTGCAGATCGCCCACCTCATGCGCCGCCACACCACCCACGCCGGCCTGCAACTGTCGGTACGCGCCCTGCTCACCCAACTCGCCGGCATCCAGGAGACCGTACTGATCTACCCCTCCACCGGAGGACGCCCCAAAGCCCGCCGCCAGCTCACCGAAACCAGCCCCCAGCAGCAGAAACTCATCGACACCTTCGACCTGAACCAGTGGGCGCCGCACAAGACTTAGGTCATAGGCCCGACCCTCCCCAAAACTCGCCCTGACCTGCCGCAACACCAGCAGCGATCACGCCAGCCAGGAAGGTCCGGCTAGACCGAACTGCTGCAACATCCGCGTCGGGCTGAGCACGAAGGCGCCGAACACCACGATCATGATGGCGGCCGCCGCAGTGATCACCCCGCCGGTCATGGCCAGACCTTCACGTACGGCGAGCGCGGCGTCCTTCGTACGCCGCCACTCCTCATGCATCCGCGAGACCAGGAAGACCTCGTAGTCCATCGAGAGCCCGAACACGATGGCGAAGATCATCACCGGCACAAACGCCTCGATCGGACCCGGCTGTACACCGAACAGGCCCTCCTGGAAGACCACCGTGATGACGCCGAGCGAAGCTCCGATGCTCAAGATGTTGAGCACCGCCGCCTTCAGCGGCACCAAGACCGAGCGGAACACCGCCATCAGCAGCAGTGCCGACAAGCCCACCACGACGAGCAGGAACAAGGGCATCCGCTCGGTGACCGACGTCGAGAAGTCGTCGGCGGCGGCCGTCGAGCCTCCGACCAGGTACGTCGCCCCGGTCTCGTTCTCCAGCGGTGGCAGCACGTCCTCGCGCAGCTTCGCCACCAGGTCGCTGGTCTCTTCGTCCTGCGGCGAGCTGTCCGGGATCACGAACATCATCGCGGCCTCACCGTCGGGCAGCATCTGCGGCGGCGAGACCGCGGCGACCCCGGCAGTCTCGGCGAGTTCCTGGTGCACGGCGTCCGCAGCCTGCTGACCGCCTTCGGACACCAGGATCAGCGGGCCGTTGAATCCCGGACCGAATCCTTCCGCCAGCAGGTCGTACGCCTGCCGGCTGGTCAGGCCGGGCTCTTCGGTCCCGGCATCGGCGAAGCCGAGCCGCATGGAAAAGGCGCTGCACCACGCCACCCCAGCTGCGCCAGCGGTCGCCGTGGAGACGGCGCGCCTTCTGGGCGTGCTTCTTGATCCGGCGCTCGATCCGCCCCCCGAACAACGTCAGCAACGCTGGCAACAGGCTGATCGCGGCGATGACGGTGATCAGCACGGTCAACGCCACGGCGAGAGCCACACCCTGCAGCGACCCGAGGCCCAATACGTACAAGCCCAGCAACGCGACGATCACGGTGGCGCCCGCGAACAGCACCGACCGGCCCGCGGTGTCGAGGGCCGTACGCGCGGCCTCCTCGCGCTCCGCGCCCTGCAGAATTTCGCTGCGATAGCGGGAGTAGACCAGCAGTGCATAGTCGATGCCGACACCGATGCCAACCAGCATCATCAGTGGCGGGGTGTAGCTCGCCACGGTGACCGTGTTCGACAGCAAGGCGATCGCGCCCACGGTGCTGCCGACGGCGAAGGTCGCGGTGATCAGGGGCAAGCTGGCCGCGAGGAACGACCCGAACATCAGCACCAAGATCACCAGTGCCGCCAGCATTCCGGCGCCTTCGGCGGCCCCGCCTTCGCCCTCTTCAGCATTCCGGATTGCGTCTCCGCCCAGCTCGACCTGGAGGCCGTCGCCGCCGGCCTCGTGGGCGGTGTCGATGATGGTCTCGACGTCCGCGATGGGTACTTCAGTGAAGTTGCCGTCCAGCACGACTGTCGCGTAGGCGATCGTGCCGTCTTGTGAGATGGCCGCTGGGTCGCCGTACGGGCTGTTGACCGTGGCGACGTGCGGAAGCTCCGCGACGTCGTGGAGCATTGCCTCGACCCGTTGCCGGGTCGACTGCTCCTGCAATCCGTCGTCCTGGTGCACAACGATCTGGATGGTGTCGCCGGCCTGCTCGGGCGCGTGCTTCTCGAGCACGTCGCCGGCCTCTTGAGACTCCGTGCCCGGGAGCGAGAAGTCGTCGTGGTAGTCGGTGCCGACGAGCTGTGAACCTGCGGTGATGCCCACCAGGACTGCGACCCACAGCACCAGCGCCATCCAGTGCCGCCGCTGTGACCAGCCCGCCAACCGCTCTAGAAGGCTTGGAGCCATTCTCGGCTTCCTCTCGGGTAGGTTAAGTAGGTGCGCTATATGTAGGCCGTCTACGCTATCACCTTAGGTGTAGCCTGCCTACATGAAGCCCGACGCGCTGCGGGGCCACCTGGACGCGCTGATCCTTGCCGTGCTCGAGCACGAGCCCCTGCATGGATACGCCGTCATGGAGGCACTCGTCAGACGTAGTGGAGGAGCGCTCGATCTCCCGACCGGCACGCTCTATCCCGCGTTGCGGCGGCTGGAGCGAGCGGGATATGTGCGCAGCGAGTGGTCAACCGTGAGCGGGCGCAAGCGGCGTACATATCAGCTCAATGCCGCTGGACTCCGGATGCTGGCAGCGGAGCGCTCCGAATGGGCCGAGTTCGCCGACGTGGTGGAGCGGGTTCTCAAACCCGCGACCTGACCCCTGGGAGAAGAGAAGTCATCCCCGCGATCGGTGCCGAACGGAAGCACGCGAGGATCACTGTGCGGCAGGAGGTGGCGCCACGGCAAAGCACCGTCGCGACGAGCGCACGATACAGACGATCGGCAGGGCGAGGAACACCAGCAACGGCCCGGCGGTCTCGAGCCACGGTGTCTGTGACGTCGCCGGGCTCAGAGCCGTCATCAACCCGCCACCAAGCGCAAGGATCCCGCAGACGACCAGACCCAACATCCCCGTCGTGCGCACCAGACGCGCGCCCGGGTGCAGGTAGCGAGACCCGATTCCGCTCACGATCAACACCGTGAACGCGGCGGCCCAGAGCACGCCCCCCAGCCACTCCAAGGATGTGTCCACGCTCTCGGCAAGGGAGCCGCCCACAACCGGACGATCCGAGAACACTGCCGGAAGCAGGTTGTCCCAAACGACGGTCTGGACGACGAGCGTGGCGATTACCACCCACGCAGTGCGGCGGCTCTGGGCAAGCGCGAGCTCGGTTTGGTAGCCGGGTGCGATCTCCGCGACGTCGCCGAACTCGGCCACGGCGCGCCGCTCAGCGTCCCGCGGATCGAGGCCGGCCTTCTGGTACGCGGCGGTCGCGTCGACGAGGCTGTCGCGGGCCTCAGTGAGAATGTCGCGCTTCATACGGCGTGGACCTCGCAGGTCGCGATCCAGGTCGGCGACATAGGCCTCGATGGCACGATGTTCGACGACGTACGCTGGCGTCTGGGTCACCGTGGACCTCACCGCCCTTCATCGTCGGCACCAGCCTCGCTCCCCGTAGTATCGCGGTCCTGCCAACCGAGAGTCGTCAGGGAAACCCCCGAACCAACCCTGACCCCCGGCGAGACCGCTCACGTGATCGACTTCGACGGCCCGCGAGCAGCGCACTGTTCACGAGATAGTCCCGGCCACCCCAGCCTGCCCGTGTGTTGGTGTTCGGGTCGGGAGGGTGACGTGGAAGCGGGTGCCGGTGTCCGGGTTGCTGTCGACGGTGACGGTGCCGCCGTGGGCGTGGACGATGGCGTGCACTGGTCCTCGGTCGAGCGGGCATGGACTACACCGGTGAATGCCGCGCGCTCGCGAAGGCCCGCAAGGCCGCGTTCGCCGAGGCGCCGACCCGGCCCAACGAGGTGTGGCAGCTGGACTTCTCCGAGTACGAAACCACGTCGGGCGGCATCTGGCGCCTCGCCGGGGTAACCGCCTACTTCACCAAGTACGAGCACGGCTGGCACCTCGCCCCCACCTGCACCGGCACGGACGCCGTCGAGGCGGTGACGATCGCGATCGTCGAGGCCGAACGTCTCGCTGGCCGGCCACTCGCCCAGGCCCTGGCCGACCCGGCCACCGGGGAGATCCGCCGGATCAAGCTGGTCACCAACAACAGCGCCGCGTTCAAAGGAGCCGCGTTCGCCCGGTTCATCGCCTCCCGGCCGGAGCTGCTGCACACCCGCACCCGGGCGAAGTCACCAGGCCAGAACGGGGTCCGTGAACGCGCCTTCGGCAGCGTGAAGTACGAGCACCTCTACTGGCACGAGATCGACGGCGCACAACATTAGCCGGCACCGCGACTATCTGTAAGAGAGCGGGAGCCCTTCGAGTTTCCGCTCATGCCGCGAGTTGCGCGCCTGATCTGCTCGAGTCGGGGATTCGGGATCGCCTCGCCGTCGGGTACTGGCATCGACAAAAGCGTGCATGGTCAAGGTGTGATGGTGCGCAGAAATGCGGCCAGTTCGCGGTCCGGGCTGACGTTCCTGCCGTATAGCGGGCTGCAGGGAGTGGTTGCCAACCGTAGGGCAAGGTCGATCAGATCCGGGCAGGGCTCATGGTCGCGGTAGATCTCGGCGAGGCGGCCGAACTCGTTCATGATCCCGACGACGCTGCGGTTGGCAGTGGTCGCGACGCGGTAATCGCGTATCTGGCGCAACTCCTCACGGTGTCCGGTGTGGCGTGGGCGGCCAGGACCGCGGCGATCTGCTGAGCGACCCTGGCCGGCAGGGTGGCTGCCGGCGCCAGGGGCATCAGCACCGGCAGCAGCGTCGGTTCGTTGACCAGCAACGCGACCTGGGGCCGCCGGGCAAGCGCCGTGGCGTACCACTGGCCCAACCGGGTGGTGGACTGCTCGCCGTCTCGCAGCGTGGGTGGGCCGATGCGATCGAGTAGCTTCCTCGTTGCACGCACGATGAGCACGCGACCATCCTGCCGGGTCGCGACGACACCCATCACGCAGCCCCTGCACACCGGTCACCACCGTCGCGTGGGTCGCTGCCTCCAGAAGCATCTATCAGGATCGGAAAACCCTATTCTGGCCCAGTGCCTGACCTGAACAGGCTGGACCTAGACGAGATCGCCACCGCGCTGGCCAACCAGACCAGCTACGAGCACCGGTGGTTGATCAACCCGCAGACCGGGGAGATCGCGTTCTGGACGGCCGACACCGGCATCGACGGCCAGACACCTGTGGACCTCGACGACCTGGACCTGGTCTGCATCGATCCGCTGCCATCCCAGGTCTGGTACCAGGACATGGCCGACTTCGCCGAGAGGATCAGCGACGAACGCGCCGGACGACGGCTGGCGCCGAGCGGCGACACCGCCCCGTCCACCAGCCCCACCGTGTCGTTGCAGGAGCGACGCGCACATCTGCCGCGATACGGGCATCGAGCAGTGCCTCGGGTCTGATGTCAAACGGTGGACGTACCGTCCTGCTGGTGAGCAACGAGGAGTTGGAGCAGCGGTCCGTGCAGGCTGCGGTCGTCGATGCTGGACTGGCCATGGTGGAGTTCGACGGCGCATGCCAGTGGCTGCACGGCGCCATCCAAGAACCGATGGAGCCGCTCGCCGCCGAGGTATGGGTGTTCAACCAGGCCCTCACGCACGTGCTACTCGTCAAGCACCGTTGGCGCGGCTGGGTGCCACCGGGCGGGAAGGTCGAGCCGGGAGAGACGCCCCAGCAAGCGGCGCGCCGTGAATTGTGGGAGGAGACCGGACTTCGAACGGAGTTGCTGGCGCGGCCTGCCGCTGTAGCCGTCCGCTCGTATCACCCGGACTGGCCAGCGACGCTCGGGCTGTCATACGCCATGATCGTAGATTCCTCGACCCCGCTCACCGCAGAACCCGGGCAGCCGGTGTCCTGGACGCGACTGGACCACGATTGGGAGAGTTGCTTCCCCGACGACCTGCCGCGGATCCGTCAGTGCGCGAACTTGATGGCGGCTGGTCAGTCTTCCCAGTCCAGCTGAGGCCCGGGGACACCAACAGAGCGGTTCCTCGGCCTTGGCTCGGCCTAGTCAGCGTCGGCCTACGCCCCGCCCGACCCGCGGCCGGGCATCGCCTCGACCGGCGCCCAACCGGCGTCACGAGAGGTCAGGTCATGAGTCGAAGCCGACACCCGCAGCCGCCGCCTCCTTGCCGTCGAGTCGGGCGTACCGCACCAGCCCGAACAAGCTCATGACCTCGTCGACGGCCCTGACCACCGCGTCTCTCCCGCGTTTGGGTACGCGTCTCGTGGGCCAAACGTGGCAGAATAAGAAGCACGTTCTCCCAGTTCAGGGCCTGATGTGATCGTTTCCGCAGTGCGCCGCCGGGTCACCGCTGGCTGATCGGGTGTCCGTCTGCCGCCGAGGTTACGGACGCTGCCGCAATCCTGGACGCCGAGCCCGGCCTGTAGACGTGAGCGGGCCACCATGGCTGCCGGCCAGCGATTCAACGGCACGTCGCCGCCTGGAGATGAACCACAACGCTCGTGCCCGAACGCGCCGACATTTCCGGCGTCGCCACGCGCGGCGACTGCCCAGCAGAGCCAGTGCCTCACGGCACCTGCTACCATTTGTAACGCGGGATGGCCTTCGGGCCTCCTGCACAGCCTCAGGGCCCGCCTAGCGGGCCCTTTGTGCATCTAGCGAAAGTCGGTCGCCCACCGGTCCTGTTGCCCGTCCTTCACCGACGGGAACCAGCAGAGTTCGTGCTGGACCCGCGGTTGCAAGCGGTTCCACATGGCGATCTTCGCCTTACGAGACCGCTCGTCGGTCTCCTCGTGGGTGAACACTCGCCGGTAGAGGAAGGCGATCACATCCGCCGCCTGCACCAGACGGCTGGCGTGGCTCGGAGCGAAATGCAGGGTGTCGACGATGCGGGTGAGCTTGCGATGTCGATACCCGGTGGTTCCCACCTCCCGATACCTGGACAGGTCCGCGCGGTGCTCCGCCTGCCCGTCCACCTCATCGGCGATCACCAAGGCATAGTCGCCGAGACTGGTAGCGCACTCGTCTACCCGCTCGAGTAGGTGCTGCAGCACGACCGAATGAGGAGATTCGGGCACGCGGTAGCGGGCACGTTGGCCCACCACGTCCATGGCTCGGGCGATCACGCGCACATCCTGCGCAGCGACAGCCTCCACGACGTCATCGAACACACCGACCCGCGCACGAGGGGGCACGCCCTTCCACGCTCCGCTGGCGTGGAAGATCTCATGCCCGTGAAGCTCCACATCGCTATCACGGCATACGCTTTGCTCGCCGCAGCCGCCACACGATCCAGTTCATCCGTGAGTGCAACCGCTGCCGGCCCATCCACCAGCAACGCGGCCATGGCGAACCAGTCGTCCGTATAGGACTCATCCACATAGGCCAGCAGCACCAGGGGATCCTACGACCTCATTCGAGCAACGGTGCTCCGCCCGCCTCGTTCGTCTCGATCGAGTACGCCGCGGGGCGCCCGTCGAACTTGCGGTACCCCGATGCGCTGATGCCCGGCCTGGCACGCCACGTGGGCTCGCACCGGACACTTCAGGTCGATCCCGACAGATAACCCATTCGCGACCGGGCTCCATAGAGAAAGGCAGCGTCAGAGCGCTGGCGTTCATCGAGTCGGACACGTCCCGACATGGCTTTGTGGGCGCAGCTGGGTTCGAACCAGCGACCCCTCGCTTGTAAGGCGAGTGCTCTTCCACTGAGCTATGCGCCCTCGACGGGACCAGCGTACCGGCCGGTATCCCTGGTCCGCCGTGGAATATCAGGCTGCCATGAGCTTGGCGACCTCGTCGGCGTACTCGGTCTGGTTGCGGGCATCGGGGATGCCGTTGACGACCTTGTAGCGGACGACGCCCTCCGGGTCGATGAGGAAGGTACCGCGCAGCGCGAGACCCTTGTTCTCGTCGAACACGCCGTAGGACTGCGCGACGCCGCCGTGCGGCCAGAAGTCGGACAGGAGCGGGAACTCGAAGCCTTCCTGACCGGCCCAGACCTTGTGCGAGAAGACCGAATCGACACTGACCGTGAGGAGCTGCACCGCGTCATTGGCGAAGCGGGGGAGGTCGTCCCGAAGCGAGCACAGCTCGCCGGAGCAAATGCCACTGAACGCCAGCGGGTAGAAGACGAGCAGAACGCTCTTCTCCCCCTTGAACTGGGAGAGCGAAATCTCCTGGTTGTTCTGGTCCTTCAGGCTGAAATCCGGGGCCAGGTCGCCGACCTCAACAGACATATGAGCCTCTCCTCGACGTATGGAACACCTGCCTCAGAGCATGCCACCAGCCCCGGACGGCCCCAACCGCACCCCCGGGGCGAACGACCACCGTTCAGCGCTTCGAGCGCGCCGCCTTTGGCGCGACCAGGCGGGCACCGGCCCAGTCCTTGCTCGCGCTGATGCTCGACGTCTGCTGGAGGCCTGCGGTGGGCGCCGACTCGTTGATCTCGCTCGGCTCCACGTGTCCGTCACGGCCGGTCTTCGGCGTGAGTAGCCAGACCACCCCGTTGTCAGTCAGCGGGCCGAGGGCGTCCACGAGGGCGTCGACGAGATCACCGTCGCCGTCGCGCCACCACAACAGGACGACGTCCACAACTTCGTCGGAGTCGGTGTCCACCAGTTCGGCGCCTGACACCTCGACCACCGAATCACGGAGCTCCACATCGCAGTCGTCGTCGTAGCCCATCTCCAGGACGACCATGCCCGGCTTGATGCCCAGACGCTCCGCGGGGCTCTTGACCCCGTCTGCGTGACCAGCGGTCGCGCTCACTACAGCCCGCCTCCTCCATATGGGCGCCGTGATGGCACCGTCAGCGCGTAGTTCACACACTCCCGCTGCTCTGCGCAAGTGTCAGTGCCGTACGGAGTCACCATTGGGTGCGATTCAGTCCCCGCGTGTGCAGTATCTCAGCCCGCGAGGAAAGACAGGCGCACCTGGCGCAGCGGGTTGTCCACATTCAGATCGATGAGACAGATGCTCTGCCACGTGCCGAGCGCGAGACGGCCACCGATGACCGGCAAGGACGCGTACGGCGGCACGATGGCGGGCAGCACGTGATCACGCCCGTGGCCGGGGGTGCCGTGCCGGTGCAGCCACCGCCCGTCGGCCGGGAGCAGATCCTCCAGCGCTGCGAGCAGATCCTCGTCGCTGCCGGCGCCGGTCTCCATGACGGCCAGCCCCGCGGTGGCGTGCGGCACGAAGACATGGAGCAGCCCGTCGCCGCGGCCGCGGACGAACGCCGCTGCCTGCTCTGTGAGGTCGTGCACGGCCCGGCGGGACCCGGTGCGGACGTTGATCAGCTCACTGTGCATGCGTCTCAGTGTCCGGTCCGGATGCCACCGGCCGCAGCCGGGCTCTTGCTACCGGTGAGTAGAGATGACGCGACGCGCACCCCAGGGGCAGGATGGATCCAGAAACCTCTCAGACCAGAGACCCTGGCACGACTTAAATAAGGATCAGCGACGTGGCATCTGGACGCGAGCGCCCCCCGGTCATCAGCGACGGCCTACCCAGCCAACTCCCGGACATCGACCCGTCGGAGACGAACGAGTGGCTCGAATCCCTCGACGCGGTCATCGACCACGCTGGGCGGCAGCGGGCCCGATACATCATGCTGAAGCTGCTCGAGCGCGCCCGTGAGAAGCAGGTCGGCGTACCGGGCCTGCGCAGCACGGACTACATCAACACGATCCCGCCGGAGCGCGAGCCGTGGTTCCCCGGCGACGAGCTGGTCGAGCGCCGGATCCGCGCCTACATCCGCTGGAACGCGGCGATCATGGTGCACCGTGCGCAGCGCCCGGGCATCGAGGTCGGCGGGCACATCTCGACGTACGCGTCGTCGGCGAGCTTGTACGAGGTGGGCTTCAACCACTTCTTCCGTGGCAAGGATCACGCCGGCGGCGGCGACCAGATCTACTTCCAGGGCCACGCCTCCCCCGGCATGTACGCCCGCGCGTTCCTGGAGGGCCGTCTCTCCGAGCACCAGCTCGACGGGTTCCGCCAGGAGCTGTCCCACCCCGGCGGCGGCCTCTCGTCGTACCCGCACCCGCGGCTGATGCCCGACTTCTGGGAGTTCCCGACCGTCTCGATGGGCCTCGGCCCGATCAACGCGATCTACCAGGCCCGCTTCAACCGGTACCTGCACGCCCGCGGCATCAAGGACACCTCTGACCAGCACGTCTGGGCGTTCCTCGGCGACGGCGAGATGGACGAGCCGGAGTCGATCGGCGCGATCGGCTTGGCCGCCCGCGAGGAGTTGGACAACCTCACGTTCGTCATCAACTGCAACCTGCAGCGCCTCGACGGGCCGGTCCGCGGCAACGGCAAGGTGATCCAGGAGCTGGAGTCGTTCTTCCGCGGCGCCGGCTGGAACGTCATCAAGGTCGTCTGGGGCCGCAGCTGGGACCCGCTGCTCGCCGCCGACACCGACGGCGCGCTGGTCAACCTGATGAACGTCACTCCTGACGGCGACTACCAGACGTACAAGGCCGAGAACGGTGCCTTCATCAGGGAGAACTTCTTCGGGCGCGACCCGCGCACCCGCAAGATGGTCGAGCACATGAGCGACGACGAGATCTGGTCGTTGCAGCGTGGCGGCCACGACTACCGCAAGATGTACGCGGCGTACAAGGCGGCCACCGAGCACACCGGCCAGCCCACCGTAATCCTGGCGAAGACGATCAAGGGCTGGACTCTCGGCAGCCACTTCGAGGCGCGCAACGCCACCCACCAGATGAAGAAGCTGACCGCGGACGATCTGAAGGTCTTCCGCGACCGCCTGTACCTGGACATCCCGGACGACGCGCTGGACAAGACGCTGCCGCCGTACTACCACCCGGGCAAAAACTCCGACGAGTACCAGTACATGATGGAGCGGCGCAAGCAGCTCGGCGGCGCCGTGCCACGACGCGTCATACGGTCGAAGCCGCTGGCGCTGCCCGGCAAGGAGGCCTACGCCGACCTCAAGCGCGGTTCGGGCAAGCAGAAGGTCGCCACCACGATGGCCTTCGTCCGCCAGCTCAAGGACCTCATGAAGGACAAGGAGTTCGGCAAGCGGTTCGTGCCGATCATCCCGGACGAGGCCCGCACCTTCGGCATGGACTCGCTCTTCCCGACGGCGAAGATCTACTCCCCGCACGGCCAGGGCTACCTCTCCGTCGACCGGGAGCTCATGCTCGCCTACAAGGAGTCCGAGTCCGGCCAGATCCTGCACGAGGGCATCAACGAGGCGGGCTCGGTCGCGTCGTTCACGGCCGCCGGCAGCGCGTACGCCACGCACGGCGAGCACATGATCCCGATCTACATCTTCTACTCGATGTTCGGGTTCCAGCGCACCGGCGACGCGTTCTGGGCCGCCGCCGACCAGATGGCGCGCGGTTTCGTGCTGGGCGCCACCGCCGGACGCACCACGCTCAACGGCGAGGGCCTGCAGCACCAGGACGGTCACTCGCACCTGCTCGCCTCGACCAACCCCGCCGTCGTCGCCTACGACCCGGCCTGGGCGTACGAGGTGTCGTTGATCGTCGAGGACGGGCTGCGCCGGATGTACGGCGACGACCCGGAGGACGTTTTCTACTATCTGACGATCTACAACGAGCCGGTCGCCCAGCCGGCGATGCCCGAGCACGTGGACACCGCCGCGCTGCTCAGGGGCATGTATCGGTTCGCCGAAGGATCGGCCGAGGGACCCAAGACCCAGCTGCTCGCCTCAGGCGTGGCGCTGCCGTGGGCGCTCAAGGCCCAGACCCTGCTCGCCGAGGAGTGGGGCGTGTCGGCCGACGTCTGGTCGGTCACGTCCTGGAACGAGCTTCGCAAGGACGCGGTCGAGTCGGAGGCCGAGGCGCTGCTCAACCCCGAGCAGCGCCAGCGGACACCGTTCGTCACCGAGTCGCTCCAGGACACGCAGGGCCCGGTCGTCGCCGTCAGCGACTGGATGCGCGCCGTGCCGGACCAGATCGCCCGTTGGGTACCCGGCGACTACACCTCGCTCGGCACCGACGGGTTCGGCTGCTCCGACACCCGCCACGCGCTGCGCCGGTACTTCCATGTCGACGCCGAGTCGATCACGGTGGCGGCGCTGCGTGAGCTGGTACGGCGGGGTGAGGTGCCGGCCGAGAAGCTCGCCGAGGCCGTCAAGAAGTACCAGCTCGACGACGTCACCGCCGCACCCGTCGGCGAGACCGGCGGCGCCAGCTAGCCAGGGATTTCGGGTGGGATCGGCGAGCCTGGCTCCTCGATCCCACCCGAAATTCAGCCCAGGCGGGCGTGCATCTCCCAGGTCAGAATCTCGGCGCCGTCCGGGCCCGCCGTGACGCGTTGCCCGTCGGCGACGGTGATCCGGGCGCTGTCGCCGGCAGTCAGCGTGCCAGCACCCTCCAGCTCGACGGTGCCGCGCGGCACGAACAGGTGCACGAACGGCGCGTCCGGAAGGGCTACGGATTCCCCAGCGCCCAGGCGGCCGGCGTACAGGGCCGCGTGCTCCTGACGGATCCGGATGGCGCTCGCGTGCTGCGACATGCCGGACGCCACGGGCACGAGCCCACCCCGGTCGAGTTCGGCATTGATGTCGAGCTGCTCGTAGCCGGGGGCGATGCCCGGAGTGTCGGGCGTCACCCACATCTGGACGAAGTGGACCGGCTCGTCGTGCTTCTCGCCGTGCAGCCGCCAGGAGTCGTTCTTCTCCGAATGGAGGATGCCGATGCCGGCGCTCATCCGCTGGGCGAGCCCGGGGTAGATCACACCGCTGTTCCCCTCGGAATCCTGGTGGACCAGCGAACCCGATAGCACCCAGGTGACGATCTCCATGTCCCGGTGCGGGTGCGTCTCGAAGCCGGTGCCCGGCGCCACGACATCGTCGTTGCTGACGAGCAGCAGGCCGAAGTGGGTGTTGTCCGGCCTGTAGTGGCCGCCGAAGGAGAAGCAGTGCTTGGAGTCGAGCCAGCCGATCCGAGTGGCGAACCGGCCAGCCGACCGGCGAACGTCCACGGCAGGGCTGAGACTCATCGAATCCTCCTCAAGTTTGTTGCGGTGTCAACTATCTCGCGCGACGCGTTGTTCCGCCACCCGTCCCGCGGCGTGGCAGGCTTCCTAGCGTGACTCGTCCCACACTCGCCGCGACGCTGCGGCGGCTCGAACGGGCGTCCGGCGCGCTCGCCACCCAGAGCGTCGCGCGGATGGACGAGAGCCTGCCCTGGTTCCGGTCAATGCCCGCCGACCAGCGCTCGTGGATCATGCTCATCGCCCAGGCGGGTATCGGCGCGCTGGTCGAGTGGATCCGCGACCCGCAGCACGGCGCCAGGGTCAGCGGCGAGGTCTTCGGCGGCGCCCCGCGCGAGCTGGCCCGCTCGGTCACGCTGCAGCAGGCGGTGGCGATGGTCAAGGTCACCGTCGAGGTGATCGAGGAGCAGGTCGAGCACCTCGCGGCGCCGGGCGAGGAGCAGGCGCTGCGCGAGGCGGTCCTGCGGTACTCGCGGGAGGTGGCGTTCGCGGCGGCTGAGGTGTACGCCCGGTTCGCCGAGACGCGCGGCGCGTGGGACGCCCGCCTCCAGGCGCTGCTCGTCGACGCGATTCTCCGCGGCGACCCGCCGGACGCGCTCTCCAGCCGGGTCGCCGCGCTCGGCTGGACCGACCTCGCCCCGGTGGCCGTCGCGATCGGCGCCGCACCGGGCGGCGACACCGACCTGGTGCTCGACGAGGTCGACCGCGCCGGCCGCCACGCGGGGATCGACGTCCTGGCCGGCGTCCAGGGCAACCGGCTCGTCGTGGTCATCGGCGGCAGCGACGATCCGGTCAAGGCCACCCTGCGGCTGCTGGCCGAGTTCGGTGACGGTCCGGTGGTGGTCGGGCACGCGGTACCGACGCTCGCCGAGGCCACCGAGTCCGCCCGGGCAGCCGAGGCGGGTGCACGGGCGGTCGCCGCGTGGCCTGGCGCACCCCGCCCCGTGGCCGCCGCGGATCTGCTCCCCGAGCGCCTGCTCGACGGCGACGCGAGCGCCCGGGAGCAGCTTCTCCAGGACGTCTATGCGCCGCTCGCGGCGGCCACCGGGAGCCTGTTGGAAACCCTGTCGGTCTATCTGGAAACGGGCGGAACCCTGGAGGGCACCGCGCGTCTACTGTTCGTTCACCCGAACACGGTCCGCTACCGCCTTCGCCGTGTTACGGAGGTGTGTGCTTTGTCACCAACTTCACCTCGGGATGCCTTGACCCTGCGTCTTTCCCTCGCTCTCGGCCGCCTGGAAGGCGACCATTTGTAGGTTCCCTACAAAGTCGCCGTTCAGCTTTCGTGCCCCAGCAGCATCACCTTGACCGCTTCTGAACGTGGACAGTCAAGGGGTGCTCGCCCTACTCGCTCCCGGCCAAGGCTCACAGAAGCCCGGCTTCCTCACTCCCTGGCTCGACCACCCCGACACCGGCTCGGCCGCCGCCGCCCGGCTCCGCTGGCTCTCGACGCTGAGCGGCCTGGACCTCGTCCACCTCGGCACCGAGGCGGACGCCGACGAGATCAAGGACACCGCGAAGACGCAGCCGCTGCTCGTCGCCGCCGGCCTGGTCGCCGCCGCGTCGCTGCCGCTGCACGACGTCTCCGTGGTCGCCGGTCACAGCGTCGGCGAACTCACCGCCGCGGCGCTCGCGGGCGTACTCACGCCGGAGACCGCAGTCGCGCTCGCCGGCGTCCGTGGCCGCGAGATGGCCGCGGCCTGCGCCCTGGAGCCCACCGGCATGAGCGCTGTCCTCGGCGGCGATCCGGACGAGGTCCTCGCCAGGCTGGCGGAGTACGGCCTCACCCCGGCCAACCGCAACGGCGCCGGCCAGGTCGTCGCGGCCGGTTCGGTCGACGGGCTGGAGAAGCTCGCCGCGAACCCGCCGGCCAAGGCGCGGGTCATCACGCTGCAGGTCGCCGGCGCGTTCCACACCACGTACATGGCGCCCGCGGAGGCCGCACTCGGCACGATCGCCGGCGGCGTCGCCGTCTCCGACCCGACCCGCCTGCTGCTCTCCAACGCCGACGGCACCGCGGTGGCCACCGGAGTCGAAGCCCTGAACCGGCTCATCCACCAGGTCACCTCGCCCGTCCGGTGGGACCTCTGCCAGTCCGCGCTCCTGGACCTCGGCGTCACCGGCGCGATCGAGCTGACCCCCGCCGGCACCCTCGCCGGCCTCGCCAAGCGCGCGCTCAAGGGCGTCGAGGTCGTCACCGTCAACACCCCGGACGACCTGGATGCCGCCCTCGACCTGGCCTCGCGCCACGGCGGCCCGGCCGGCCACGAGCCGACCGTGCATTTCCACGTCACGGTGTCCCCGGTCGCCGGCAACTTCACCCCCGCTGAGCTGCGCGAGGGCGACCTCGTCAAGGCCGGCACGGCCGTCGGCCAGGTGGAGAACCGGCAGGGCGCCAGCCCGGTCAACGCCGCCCACACGGGTGTGCTGGCCGAGTGGCTCGCCCACCCCGGTGATCCGGTCGCGCCCGGCCAGCCGCTTGCCCGCCTCCACCCCTCGGGAGCCGACCTATGACCTCGCCCGGCGCGCGCATCGTCGCCTTCGGCCACTACCAGCCAGCCCGCGTGGTGACCAACGACGAGCTGTCCCAGCGCGTCGAGACCAGCGACGAGTGGATCCGTGACCGGGTCGGCATCGCCACCCGGCGGATCGCCGCACCGGAGGAGAGCGTCGCCGACATGGCCGTCGCGGCCGGCGGCAAGGCGCTGGCGAACAGCGGCCTCGCCGCGTCCGACATCGACCTGATCATCGTCGCCACCTGCTCCGCGGTGACGCCGCTGCCGAACGTCGCCTGCCAGGTGGCCGCGCGGCTGGAGGTCACCGCGCCCGGCGCGTTCGACCTCAACACCGCGTGCTCCGGCTTCTCCTACGCCCTCGCTACGGCGCAGCACGCGATCATGGCCGGCTCGTCCCGCAACGCCCTCGTCATCGGCGTCGAGAAGCTGTCGGACTGGACCGACTGGGACGACCGCACCACCGCCATCATCTTCGGCGACGGTGCCGGCGCGGCCGTCGTCAGCGCCAGCGACACCAGCGGCATCGGCCCGGTGGTGTGGGGCAGCGACGGCACCCGCAGCGAGGCGATCCGGGTCGAGCACCGCAACGGCGCGATCATCCAGGAGGGCCAGACGGTCTTCCGCTGGGCCACCACGGCCATCGCGCCGATCGCCCTGGAGGCGTGCCAGCGCGCCGGCGTCGACCCGGCCGACCTCGGGGCCTTCGTCCCGCACCAGGCCAACCTGCGCATCATCGAAGCGATCGCGAAGAAGATCGGCGCCACCAACGCCGTCGTCGCCCGCGACATCGTGGAGTCGGGCAACACGTCCGCCGCCTCCATCCCGCTGGCCCTGTCGAAGATGATCGAGCGCGGCGAGGTGCCCTCCGGGTCGCCCGTCCTGCTGTTCGGCTTCGGCGGTGGCCTCACCTATGCCGGTCAGGTCATCACCTGCCCGTAATGAATCCCAATATTGGTATCAACAGCAACCGAAAGGACGTCCCCTGTGGCGACGAACGATGAAATCCGCGCCGGCCTCGCCGAGATCCTCGAGGAGATCGCCGACGTGAGCCCCGACGACGTCACCGCCGAGAAGTCGTTCACCGACGACCTCGATGTCGACTCGCTCTCCATGGTTGAGGTCGTCGTGGCCGCCGAGGAGAAGTTCGGCGTCAAGATTCCGGACGACGACGTGCAGAACCTGCGCACTGTGGGCGACGCCGTGGCGTACATCGAAAAGGCGCAGGTGTGACCGGAGCTCCCACTTTTGGCCGTTCGGGCCTGGATGTTCTCGTCACCGGGCTTGGCGCGACGACCCCGCTTGGCGGGGACGTCGCGTCGACCTGGGCGGGTCTCCTCGCTGGACGCTCCGGCGTCACAGTCAACGAGGAGGAGTGGGCTGCCGAACTGCCCGTCCGGATCATCGCCCGGTTGGCCGAAGAGCCCACCGAAAAGATTGAACGCGTCAGGGCGCGCCGCCTCGACCGCGTCGAGCAGCTCGCGCTGGTCGCCGCCCGCGAGGCGTGGGCGGACGCCGGGTTCGGCGAGGGCCCGTCCGACGCCGTCGACCCCGAGCGGCTCGCCGTCGTGGTCGGTTCCGGCATCGGCGGCGCGCTGACCCTGCTCGGCCAGTGGGACATCCTGCGGGAGAAGGGGCCCCGCCGGGTCTCCCCGCTCACCGTCCCGATGCTGATGCCGAACGGGCCAGCGGCGTACGTCGGCCTGGAGGTCGGTGCCAAGGCGGCCGTGCACGCGCCGGTGAGCGCATGCGCCACGGGTGCGGAGGCGATCGCGCGGGGGCTGGAGCTGATCCGCTCCGGCGCCGTGGACGTCGTGGTCGCGGGCGGTGCCGAGGCGTGCATCCACCCGCTGCCGCTCGCCGGCTTCTCCGCGATGCGGGCGATGTCCACCCGCAACGACGAGCCCGAGCGCGCGTCCCGCCCGTTCGACAAGGGCCGCGACGGCTTCGTCCTCGGTGAGGGCGCCGGCATCGTCGTGCTGGAGCGGGCCGAGCACGCCCGTGCCCGCGGCGCACGCGTGCACGGCATCCTCGCCGGAGCCGGGGTGACCGCCGACGGGTACGACATCGTCCAGCCGGACCCGTCCGGCGCCGGGCAGTCGCGCGCGATCAAGCTCGCGCTGGTCAGCGGCGGACTGTCCACCTCGGACATCCAGCATGTCAACACCCACGCCACCTCGACCCCGGTGGGCGACACCGCCGAGGTGGCTGCCATCCGGGACGCGGTCGGCAACCACCCGATCCTCACCGCCACCAAGTCGATGACCGGGCACCTGCTCGGCGCCGCTGGAGCGGTCGAGGCGATCGCGACGATCCTCGCCCTGCGCGAGGGCCTGATCCCGCCGACCATCAACCTCGAAGACCGTGACGACGAGGTAGACCTCGACGTCGTCGCCGGAAGTGCCCGCAAGATTGAGCTGACGGCCGCCGTGAACGACTCGTTCGGCTTCGGCGGCCACAACGTCGCACTGGCCTTCCGCCGTGCCTGACGCTGGTCCGTTAGGCCAAGACAAGGAGACCGCCGTGACCCTCACCACCACCCCGACCTCGGCCGGACCGGCCACCGACGAACGCGACCTCCGCGACCCGGAGCTGCGGCTGCAGGCGCTGTTCGACGCGGGGACACTGCGCACGATCTCCGGCCGGGACACCTCCGGCGTCATGACCGCCCGGGGCTACATCGACGGCAACCCGGCGATCGCCTTCGCCACCGACGCCACCAAGATGGGCGGCGCGATGGGCTCGGAGGGGTGCCGGCACATCGTCGACGCCATCGACTCCGCCGTCCGCGAGCGCGTGCCGGTGCTCGGCCTGTGGCACTCCGGCGGCGCACGGCTCGCGGAGGGCGTTGAGGCGCTGGACGCGGTCGGCCAGGTGTTCGCGGCGATGGTCCGCGCATCCGGGCGGGTGCCGCAGATCTCGATCGTGCTCGGCCCCGCCGCCGGTGGCGCCGCGTACGGCCCGGCCCTGACCGACCTGGTGATCATGGGCCCGGGCGGACGAGTGTTCGTCACCGGCCCCGAGGTCGTGCGGTCGGTCACCGGCGAGCAGGTCGACATGGAGCGCCTCGGCGGCCCCGAGCCGCACGGGCGCCGCTCCGGCGTCGTCCACATCACCACCAAGACCGACGCCGACGCCCTCGCCAAGGCGCGTGACCTCGCCGCACTGCTCGGCGGCCAGGGTCGGCTCTCCCCCGCCGACATCACCGATGGCGACGACCTGTCGGAGAAGCTGCCGGAGCAGACCAACCGCGCCTACGACGTCCACTCGCTGGTGAACACCGTTCTGGACGGCCCCGGCGTCGAGCTGCACGCCAAGTGGGCGCCGAACGTGGTCACCTCGCTCGGGCGCCTCGCCGGCCGCACCGTCGGCGTGATCGCGAACAACCCGATGCGCCTCGGCGGCTGCCTCGACTCCATCTCCGCCGAGAAGGCCGCCCGGTTCGTGCGCATGTGCGACTCGCTCGGCGTACCGCTCGTCGTGCTCGTCGACGTCCCCGGCTACCTGCCCGGCGTCGGCCAGGAGTGGGACGGCGTCGTGCGCCGCGGTGCGAAGCTGCTACACGCCTTCGCCGAGTCCGTCGTGCCCCGGGTGACCCTGGTGACCCGCAAGGCCTACGGCGGCGCGTACATCGCGATGAACTCCCGCTCGCTTGGCGCCACCGCCGTCTACGCCTGGCCCGGCGCCGAAGTCGCCGTCATGGGAGCCTCGGCCGCCGTCAACATCCTGCACCGCAAGAAGCTGGCCGCCGCGCCGGCCGAGGAGCGCGAGGCGCTGCGCGACAAGCTGATCGGTGAGCACGAGCGCAAGGCCGGCGGCGTCAACCGGGCCCTGGAGCTCGGCGTCGTCGACGAGGTCATCGCGCCCACCGAGACCCGCCGCCGGATCGCCGAGGCGCTCGCGTCGGCGCCCGCCGCCCGCGGCGCGCACGGCAACATCCCGCTGTAGGCCTTCCGCGAAGTGGCCGTGGTTTTCGGGGCTATAGCCTCGAAACCACGGCCACTTCCGTCAGCGGCAGGCGGTGGCCGGCAGCCCCGGGACCGGCACCGGGGAGCGGCCAATGGCGCGCGCCTTGCCGGCGATCACCGCCGCCGCGGCGTCCATCGAGAGCGGCACCCCGCTATACGTGGCGAGCAGCACGGGCGAGCGGGCCGACGCCAGCAGGTACGGCGTATCGAGGGCTATCG
>Ga0210378_10000431_pt1 | contig 21198 bp, 13 predicted proteins | sample PLM1_60_b1redo_FD_155465 | JGI IMG/M metagenome (GOLD analysis project Ga0210378, IMG submission 155465) | Groundwater sediment microbial communities from an aquifer in East River, Colorado, USA - PLM1_60_b1 redo | ecosystem: Environmental > Terrestrial > Soil > Riparian zone | place: USA: East...
CCTCGGCGCGCAGCGCCGCGTCCTGCTCACCCACTCCCCGACCCTGCACGCCAAACAGGCCCGCGGTTTCGACCAGACCATCGCCAAGGCCACCCGCGGCCTCACCGAACTGGCCCGGGTCCTCGCAGGCGGTAAGGCTCGCCGCGACCGGACCAGAGTCGAAGCGCAGATCGCCGGATCACCCGGCCCCGCTGGCTGGACCGGGTCCTGACCGTCTCCCTCACCGGGGAAAAACCCGCCGAGCTGCGGCTGGCGTACGCCATCGACGCCCGTGCCCGCAAAGCCCTGGAGAACGAGCTGTTCGGCAAGCGGCTGCTCGTCACCGACCGGGAGGACTGGCCGGTGGCCGAGGTGGTCGCCGGCTACCGCTCCCAGTCCGACGCCGAGGGTGGCTTCCGTCAACTCAAAGACCCCAAGGTCGTCTCGTTCTCCCCGATGTGGCACTGGACCGACGCCCACATCCGGGTCCACGTCTCCTACTGCGTCACAGCGCTGGCCATCGCGCACCTCATGCGCCGCGAAGCCGCTCGCGCCGGCATCCCCCTAAGCGTCCGCGAACTGCTCGACCACCTCACCGGCATACAGGAAACAGTGCTGCTCTACCCCTCCACCGGCGGTCGGCCACGAGCCCGCCGCATCCTCACCGAGCAGACCCCGCTCCAACAGCGGCTGTTCGACCTGTTCCACCTCGACCAGCTCGCGGCCACCCGATGACCGGACTTAGGTAATACACCGGACCACCCCACAAACCGGCCCTGACCTGCGGAAACACCGGTCAAGATCACGCTAGGGGGGAAGGTTCCGCTAGGATCCGGGCGAGGGGACGTCCTCAGCCAGGCAGGCGGCGACGTCGCCAGGCCGGACCCGGGCCGCCCGGCGCAGGAACATCACCCGCCCTCGGCGGGGCGAGCGCAGCTCCTGCCGGCACCGACCGGTGACGTCCAGCACCCCCCCGAGCGGCTGCCCCGGCTCCACCGGGTCGCCGGCCGCCACCGCGGCGAGGAAGAAGCCGCCGGCGGCGACGCGCAGCACGTCGGTGTCGAGGTCGCCGCCTCCGGCGACGAACCGCGGCGCGGGCGGGGGCGGCCCCTCCGGCGGCTCGGCCATGTCGAGCTCGGCCAGCACCGCCCGGACCCCCCGCACGTACGCGTCCACCATCGCCGGGTCGATGCCTTCCCCGCCCGGACACTCGGCATAGATCGCCGGGCGGCCGCGGGCGGCGGGCACGCTGAGGCTGCGGCCCGGGGAGTACTCGGCGTGCAGCCACACCGTGCCCAGCCCGAAGGCGACCGCTGCCCGCCGGCTCGCCAGCGCGGCCGGTGTGCCGTCGTCCAGGCAGCCGACCAGCGGCGGCATGTCGTACCGGCGGCCGGCCGTGTGCAGGTCGACCAGCAGGTCCGCGTCTGCGAGCACCTGCCCGCCGAGGACCGCCGCGAGCCGCTCGGTGAGCGTGCCGTCCGGGTGGCCGGGAAAGCTGCGCGCGAGGTTGCCCCCGTCGGCCGGGGTCACCCGCGAGCCGGCCGCGAACGCCTCCTCGTTGCAGATCGGCACCACCCGAAGGGTCCCGCGGCGAAGCGGCACGGGCTCGGTGGCGAGCCGTCCCGCGGCGAGCACTCCCTCCGGCTCGTCGCCGTGCACGCCCCCGAGCACCACCACCACCGGGCCGTCCCGGCCGGACCGCCGCTCGTGGCAGTCCACCCCGACCTGCCGGCCGGTCAGGCCGTCCTCGGCGGCGACGACCCGCCGGCTCACCCGATCGACGGCCATGCCGGGCTCCGGTCGGACACCCCGCGATCCCGGTTCCCGTCGGCTGCGACCCGCAGCGCCGCCGGCAGGCCGGCGACGTCCACGCGGCCGGCCGGATCGTCCCCGGCCAGCCGGGCCAGCGCGGCCCCGTCCTTGTAGCCGGCGCCGGTCAGCAGCACCACCACCCGACTGTCCGGCCGCAGCCGCCCGGCCGCGGCGTCGGCGAGCAGCCCGGCCACCGCCGCCGCCCCCGCCGGCTCGACCAGCAGCCCCTCCTGCCTGGCGAGCAGCCGCTGCGCCGCCCACGCCTGCTCGTCGGCGATCTCCACGACGTGGCCGTGGGAGTCCCGGACAGCCGCGGCGGCATCGGCAGCGTCGAAGAGCATCGGCATCTGCAGCCCGGACAGGGAGGTCGCCATCGGCTCCGTCAGCCCGGCCAGGTCTCCGCCGAGCGCCCGGCGGAGCGTGGCGCACCCGGCCGGCTGTACGCCGACCAGCCGCGGGGGACCGTCCGGCAGCGTGGCGGCCACCCGCCGGTAACCCCGGCGCAGCGCGGTGAGCAGGCCACCGCCGCCGACCGGGACGTAGACGTCGGTCACGTCCGGCGCCGCCGCGGCCAGCTCGTACGCGATGGTGGCCGCTCCCTCCATCGCCTCCGGGCTGTACCGGAAGGCGGTGATGAAGGGCAGGAACCCGTGCCGGGCGGCGAGAGCGGCCACCTCGTCCGCCTTCCCGCGCAGCGTGGCGCCGTCGTCCCGGCCCGGGTCGACCAGCACGGTCTCCGCTCCGTAGCTCCGGACCTCCCGGAGCTTGGCCGGCACGATGTCGGAGCGGACGTAGAGCACCGCCCGCCGCCGGCCCGCCGCGGCGTACGCGGCGAGCGCGGTGCCGCCGTTGCCGGACGAGGTGCCGAGGCAGCCGGGCAACCCCCGCTCGACCGCGATCGAGACCGCCACCGAGGCGATCCTGTCCTTGAACGAGCCGGTCGGGTTGCGGTGCTCGGCCTTCGCGGCCACCGAGCACACCCCGGCCGTCCGGGCGAGCACCGCCGACAGCGGCAGCAGCGGGGTGTCGCCCTCGCCCAGGCTGACGACCGCGGCAGGATCGGACACCGGCAGCCGGGAGCGGTGCCGCCACACGCCAGCTCCTCTCTCGCCGACCAGGTCGCGATCGTACGTCGCTCGCCGCCGGCTGTTTCGTTGGACGAGACGGCCGTTCCGAAAGTAGGGGCGCATCGGACCGCCGTCAACGCCAGGGCGACGCGCTCCTCGTCGTGCGCTCTTGGGACACCGGTAGAGTTTCACTTCGTGGAGGGTCTGTTCCACTGGGCGAACCATCGGGGAGGTGCCACGATGAGGCTGGCCGGCCGGACCGCCCTGATCACGGGGGCCTCCCGCGGCATCGGCGCCGCGGTCGCGAGGCGGTACGCCGCCGAGGGCGCCGCGGTGGCGGTGAACCATCTCCCCACCGAGGAGATGGCGAAGCTGGCCGCCGAGTGTGTGGACCACATCGTCGAGCAGGGGGGCCACGCGGTCGCCGTCCCGGCGGACGTCTCCAGCGCCAGCGAGGTCGAGGCGATGGTGGAGCTCGTCCGGCAGTGGCTCGGTGTCGTCGACGTCCTCGTCCTGAACGCTGCCTGGTCGGAGCGCAGCGCCTGGACCGCCATCACCGAGGACGCCTGGGACCGGATGACCGCGGTCAACCTGCGTGGCGCCTACCTCTGCGCCCGGGCCGTCTATCCCGGCATGGCCGAGCAGGGGTACGGGAAGATCATCACGGTCGGCAGTGTGATGTCCGAGCTCGGCATGCCGGGCGCGCTGCACTACGTGACCACCAAGGCGGGGCTGGTCGGCTTCACCCGCGCGCTGGCCCGCGAGGTGGGCCGCAGCGGCGTCCGGGTCAACGCCGTCCTGCCCGGGGCCATTCGTACCGAGCACGAGTTGGAGACGGTCGGGGACCAGGAGGCGCTGGCCGCCGCGGCGGCCGCCCGGCAGTGCCTGCCGGACCGGGGGCGGCCGGCGGACCTGGTCGGGACGTTCGTCTTCCTGGCCGCCGCGGACAGCGACTTCGTCACCGGCCAGGTGCTCGCGGTCGACGGCGGCTGGGTGCACCGCTGACCAGGACCCGCCGGGCAGCACCGCCCCGCCCCGTCCACCGGTTGACACCCGCTGGTGGTCGTCCCTAGCCTGACCCGGGCAAATGAAATAGCTGTCTCGGATGATGAAACGCCAGCACCGGGCAGTGGAGAGGAACGCGAATGGGCTCCTCCGCCGACGACGCACCGGAAGGCCCGGCGTACTACATCCGGGCTGTGCAGCGCGTCTGCGACATCCTCGACCTGCTGCAGGAATCGGAAGCGGGAGTGGCGCTGCCCGCCGTCGCGGACGTCACCGGCCTGCCGAAGAGCTCCGCGTTCCGCTACCTGGTCACTCTCGAGTCCCGGCGATACGTCGAGCGGGACCCGGAGACCGGGGACTACCGGCTCGGCCTGGCGTTCCTGCCCCTGCAGGCCCGCCAGTTCGACCTGCTCGTGCAGCGGGCGCGGCCGATCCTGGAGGACCTGCGCGACCGGTTCGGCGAGACGGTCAATCTCGGGTTGCTCGACGGCAACCGGGTGACCTACCTGATGATCGTCGAGAGCGCCAAGGGGGTGCGGCTCGCCGCCCGCCCGGGCGACCGGGACCCGATCCACTCCACCGCCCTGGGCAAGGCGATCGCGGCGCACCTCCCGGAGGCACGGGTCCGCGGCATACTGCAGGAGGGCCTGCCGCGGATGACCGAGCACACGATCACCGACGTCGAGGACTACCTGTCCGAGCTGGATGCCGTGCGCGGCTACGGCTACGCGATCGACGACCGGGAGAACGAGCTGGACGGGCGCTGTGTCGCCGTCCCGGTGCCGGGAGGGCGGCTCCCGCTGGCGCTCAGCGTCAGTGCACCGGCGGCCCGGTTCCCGATGGAGCAGGTGCCGGCGGTGGCGGCCGCGCTGACCACCGCGTGCTCGGACCTGTTCGAGCTGCTGGGGCCACGGGGGTCCGCCTACCAGAAGTGAGGCGCGGTCCGCAGTCGTACGCCGAGGAGGCGCGATGGTGCAGGCACTCGACCCCGAGCGGTCCGGCAGCCGCTCGGAGGAGCTGCGGATGCGCGCCATGCGGCGGCTGCCGGGCGGGGTGAACTCGAACATCCGGCTCGCCTCGCCGGACGTCTTCTTCGCCCGGGCCGAGGGTGCCTGGCTGTGGGACGTCGACGGCAACGACTACGTCGACTACCTGCTCGGCCAGGGTCCGAACTTCCTCGGACACGCGAACCGCACGGTGAACGCAGCCATCGCCCGGGCCTGCTCCGGCGGCATGGTCTACGGGGCGCAGCACCCGCTGGAGGTCGAGGCGGCCGAGCGGCTCTGCGCCGCGGTGGGCTGGCTGGACATGGTCCGCTTCGGCCTGTCCGGCACCGAGATGGTGCAGGCCGCGCTCCGGGTGGCGCGGGCCGCCACCGGCCGCCGACGGTTCGTCCGCTTCGAGGGGCACTACCACGGCTGGCTCGACAACGTCCTGCTCGGCTCGGTCGACGGCCGGCCCGGCCCGGCCAGCGCCGGCCAGCTCGCCCACCACCTGGACGACTCGATCGTGCTGCCGTGGAACGACGCGGACCTGCTCGCCGCGACGCTCGCCGAGCGGGCCGACGAGGTCGCAGCGGTGATCATGGAGCCGATGATGCTCAACGCCGGCGCGATCCCGCCCCGCCCCGGTTACCTCGCCCGGGCGCGCGAGCTGTGCGACCGGCACGGCGTCGTGCTGGTCTTCGACGAGGTGATCTGCGGATTCCGGCTGGCCCTCGGCGGCGCCGCGGAGCTTTTCGGGGTCACTCCGGACCTCGCCGTCTACGGCAAGGCGATGGCCGGTGGCTGGCCGGTGGCCGCCTTCGGCGGCCGGGTCGAGTTGATGGAGCGGTTCGGGACCGGCGAGGTCAACCACTCCGGCACCTTCAACGGATCGGTGATGGCCGCGGCCGCCACCGTCGCCACCTTGCAGCTGCTCGACGAGGACCCGCCGTACAAGCGGATCGCGGCGCACGGCGAGGCGCTGATGACCGGGCTGCGCGGACTGGCGGAGGCGCACGGCGTGCCGCTGCGGCTGCAGGGCCTGCCGGTCGCGTTCCACGCGTCCTTCGGTCCGCCCGAGCCGGTGTGGGACTTCCGCGGGCTGCAGCGGCTCGACGGCACGCGGTACGCCCGGCTGGCCAGGGACCTGGCCGGACACGGGGTGTGGGTCGCCGGCCGCGGCGTCTGGTACGTCTCCGCCGCCCACGGCGAGGCGGAGCTGGCGGCGGTGCTGGAGCGGGCCGGCCGGACCCTGTCGGACCGGCGCCCGTGACCCGGGTCGGGCTCGCCGGTCTCTGGCAGGAGACGAACACCTACTCCCCGCGGCGGACCGATCTGGCCGACTTCGTCGCGTTCGAGCTGGTGACCGGCGCCGGCGTGGCCGAGCGGCACCGGTCGGCCCGGTCGGTGCTGGCCGGGTTCGCGGCGGCCTCGCCGGGCGAGCCGGTTCCGGTCTTCTCCGCCCGCGCCTGGCCGGCCGGGCCGGCCTCCCGGCAGACCGCCGACCAGCTGCTCGAGCGGCTCCGCTCGGCCCTGCGGGAGGCAGGCCCGCTGGACGCCGTCCTGCTCTCGCTGCACGGCGCGATGGTCGCCGACGGGCACCCGGACATGGAGCTGCACGTGGTCCGGGCGGTCCGGGACGTCGTGGGGGGAGTGCCGCTCGCCGCGGTGCACGACCTGCACGGCAACCCGTCGCCCGAGCTGGCCGCCGAGTGCGCGGTGCTGATCGGGTACGACACGTACCCGCACGTGGACATGTACGAGCGCGGCGTGGAGGCGGCGGGGCTGCTCGGCGAGGTGCTGGCCGGCCGTCCACTGAGGACGGTGATCGGCAAGCTGCCGCTGCTGTCCTGCCCGCTGGCGCAGGCCACCGACGCCGAGCCGATGCTCGGCCTGCAGGCCCGGGCGGCCGAGCGCGGGCGGCGGACCGGGCTGGCCCGGGTGTCGCTGCTGCCCGGCTTCCCGTACAGCGACGTCGAGCGGGCCGGCTTCAGCGTGCTGGCGGTGGCGGACGGCCGGGACGAGGCCGCGGCCCGGGGGGTCGTCGAAGCCACCCTGGCCGACGTCGAGGCCCATACGGGCGCGTTCGCCGTGGTCCGCGAGGACGCGGCCACCGCGGTGCGGCGGGCGTTGGCGGGCGATCGGCGCCCGGTGGTGCTGGTCGACGTCGCCGACAACATCGGCGGTGGCAGCCCCGGGGACGGGACGGTGCTGCTGGCCGAGCTGCTCGCCCAGGGCGGCGCCCGGGGGGCGGTAGTCACGCTGGCAGACGCGGAGGTGGCCCGTCGGGCTGCCGCCGCCGGTCCGGGGGCGACGCTCAGTGCCGAGGTGGGCGGCAAGACCGACGACCGGCACGGCCGCCCGGTGCCGGTCGAGGGCAGGGTGCTGACCGTCACGGACGGCCGCTACCGCACCGCCGGCAGCTGGGAGACCGGGCAGGAGTTCTGCATGGGGACCACCGCGGTGCTCGCCGTCGACGGCGTCACGCTGGTCGTTACCGAACGGGCCACGCCGCCGTTCCACCCGGAGCAGCTGACCTCGGTCGGGGTGGACCCGGCCGCCGCCCGGGTCCTGGTGGCCAAGGGCGCGGTGGCGTGGCGGGCGGCATTCGGCGCGGTGGCGGCCGAGGTCATCGAGGTCGCGACGCCGGGCGTCTGTCCGGTCGACCCGGCCACCCTGCCGCGTACGACCGTCCCGATGCGGTGCTGACCAGGAGTGTTGACCAGGAGGAGGAACGGTGTGACGAGCGTCGGTACGGCGGACGCGCGGCTGGGCGCGCCGGTCCGGGCCCGGGCGCGGTCGGAGGTCGGCCGGTGAGGCTGGGCCGGATCGGGGCTCCGGGCCGGGAGCGCCCGGTCGTGCTGGACCCGGATCGTGGCGTGCTGGTCGAGGTCGGCGCTCACGTCGACGAGATCGACGGCGACTTCCTCGCCGGCGGCGGCGTGCGGAGGCTGGCCGCGGTGCTGGCCGGGACCGGCGACTCGCTGCCGACGGTCCCGCTCGGGGCCGAGCGGGTGGGCCCGCCGGTCGCCCGGCCGGCCACGGTGGTGTGCATCGGGCTCAACTACGCCGACCACGCCGCCGAGTCCGGCGTGACCCCGCCGGCCGAGCCGATCATGTTCCTCAAGGCGACCAACACCGTCGTGGGGCCGGACGACGACGTGCTGATCCCGGTGGGCAGCGAGAAGACCGACTGGGAGGTCGAGCTCGCGGTGGTGCTCGGCCGCACCGCCCGCTACCTGCCGGACCCGGCGGCCGCGGCGGCGTGCATCGCCGGCTACGCGATCTCCAACGACGTCTCGGAGCGGGCCTTCCAGCTCGAACGCGGCGGCCAGTGGGACAAGGGCAAGTGCTGCGAGACGTTCAACCCGCTCGGTCCCTGGCTGGTCACCCCGGACGAGGTGCCCGACCCGGGCCGGCTCGGGTTGCGGCTCACCGTCAACGGCGAGCCGCGCCAGAATGGCAGCACGGCCGACATGATCTTCGACGTGCCGTACCTGATCTGGTACCTCAGCCAGTTCCTGGTGCTCGAGCCCGGGGACGTGGTCAACACGGGCACCCCGGCCGGCGTGGGGCTGGGCCTGCGTCCACCGCGCTACCTCCGGGCCGGCGACGTGATGGAGGCGGAGATCGACGGGCTGGGCCGGCAGCGCCAGCGGTGCCGGCCGGCGCGCCGGGACCCGGCCATCCGCTGACCCGCCCCGCGGGGGAGCACTACTCCGCGAGGGCTCCGTCCCGCACCGCGCGCTGGGAGGCTTCCCGGAGGACCTTGGCAAGCTGGTCCAGATCGTCCATCGCCAGCCGTGAGACCGGCGCCGAGAGGCTTATCGCCGCGGGAACGGGAGCCCGGGGCATCGGCACGGCGACGCTCCTGGCATCGGGTTCGTTCTCGGCGTCCTCGACCGCGTAGCCCCGACGGCGTACCTCGGCGATCTCCGCCAGGTACGCCTCCGCGTCGATGATGGTGTCGCTCGTCAGGGCGGCCATTCCCTCGCTGGCGAGGATCTGCCGGACCCGGTCCTCGGGCAGTTCGGCGCTGATCGCCTTGCCGACCGCGGTGGAGTGGATGGGGTCGTGCCCGCCCTGCCGAGCGGCCAGCCGTACCGCTCGCCGACTCTCGACCGCCTCCACGTAGGTCACCTGGCCGCCGTCGAGCACGCCGAAGCTCACGGTCTCGCCGAGCTCTTCGCGGAGCTCCTCGAGCACCGGCCGGACGTGGGCGGCGAGGATGTTCACCTCCTGCTGGTGCCCGGGGAGGAAGGCGAGGCCGAGCCGGTAGCTACCGGTCGCGTCGTTCCGCTCGACATAGCGGCGGGACTGCAAGGTGACCAGGTAGCGGAAGGCTGAGGTCTTGGGCAGCTCGGCCACCTGGGCGATCTCGGGCAGCGAGACATCGCCCTCCGACGCCATCAGATGATCGAGGATGTCGCAGACGCGCTGCACGGCGCGGATGTGGTAGCTGCTGGACGTCGACGGCTGGTGCGTCCCAGTGGACACCGGCTGCAACAACTCCCCAGGTCGCTGTCGCTGCAGCCAGACCGGCCGCACGGCCGGTCCTACCAAGTGCGAAGGGTTTAGTCAAGGATGCGGACAGTGATCATCCCGAACGGGAGGGAAGTGTGCCCGACGGAGTGAATCCGCGCGACGGTCATGCGCACTCGGCCTTTCCCTCCACCAGGACGCCGGTGCGAGCGTCGGCGCATGCCATCTCAGCCGCTCGGCCACCGCACCGGCCCCGTGGTGTGGCCGCCTCGGCTCAGCTCAGTGGCACCGAACGGTTCCCGAATCCGTGAAGCTCTTCCCCGGCTCAGGAACGAACCGGAAGTCGGCGCTGGTCGGGTGCAGGGTGAGTTGCAGCACCCCGAACGTGTCGTCGTTGCGTACGAGGCTGTTCGCGGCCGGCGAGCCGGTAAAGGCGTAATGCGAACGCCCACCGGTGCCCACGACGAACGAGGTCAGCCCCCGCTGCGGATCGGACACGTCGTCCGGGCGCTGCGGCGCGAACCGCTCGTAGTCGTGGTTGTGCGCCTGGAGCAGCACGTCGGCGCCGGCGTCGTAGAGCGCCTGCACCCAGGGCCGGGTCGCCGTCCTGCGCGCATGCGATGACGGGCTCGTCCAGTAGGGCTGGTGGAAGTAGGCGAGTGTGCAGGCATTCGGGTGCGCGGCGAGGTCGTTCTTCAACCAGGCCGTGACGGCCGCCTCGTCGCAGGTCGACCGCTCGAAGCAGTAGGAGTTCAGCGCGATCATGTGCCAGGCGCCGATGTTGAACGAGTACGAGCCCTCCGGTGTCAGATTTCTCGGGCCGCCGTCGTTGAAGTAGCTCAGGTAGTCGCCGGTGCCGTAGAAGTCATGGCTGCCTCCGTTGATCGCATACGTCTTCGCCTTGAACGCGCCCCAGAAGGGGTCGTAGTAGGCCGAGAAGTTCGACAGGGTTCCGTAGTCGTACTGATAATCGCCGAGGCCGAGCACGGCCTGCGGCTTGATCACGTTCGTGATCAGGTCGGCGGTCTCGTCTTGCCCGCAGACGGCCGGACAGGCGATGTCCCCGGCGGCCGCGACGATCGGATCGGAGCCGCTCGACGAGGCCGACGGGGTCGGCGACGTCGGGGACGTCGACGGGCTCGGCGACGCCGACACGGTCGGGGAAGAGATCGGGGAGATCGGCGGGATCGGGGAGGTCGACGGGCTCGGCGTGTCGGTCGGGCTGGGCGATGCTGTCAGCGCCGGCGGCGGACAGTGCGGATTGCGAGGGTTAGGACGCCGGCAGGGGGCTCCCTCGACGACTGCCACCGGACCGATCGACTCCACGACCACCACCGCCAGCACGGCCAGGGTGCCTCCCAGGACCAGGCGGGTGATCCTGTTCCGGCGCCTGCGGCGGCCTGTGCCGGGGGTAGAAATGGACATGTCAGCCCCTTCCGTCCGCCGGCGGGGTTAGCTGTCGGGTTCGGGTTGGAAGGTGCCCGGCCGCCGATGTGGCGGCTTCACCCCCCGAAACTTCGGCAAATGCGCCGAACGTTCCAATACTTGGTTCCCCCGCTCCTGCCGCGAGCCAACGAGAAGGAGTTCGCCGGTCGCGACAGGACTAGGCGATCGGCCGGCGGACTGTCACGAGCGTCGTGACATCAGCCGAGAGACTAGGTCATCTGTCAACCCCACGGGCCCGAACGCTGGGGAGCGGCCGGACCGGACGCCCGGCCTGAACCCGCGTCCTCGGAGCCGGCGGGCCTCGCGCCGGTCGTGTACCTTCCTGGCCGGTACCTGCGCTTCTCGGTCATGCGGACGACAGCCACACCACTGATTTCGCGGGGAGAACCGTCATGTCGGTTTCAGTCCGACGATCGTTGGTTCTGGTAGGGCTGACCGCCCTCGTCGCCGGGTCCGCCGCCGTCATGAGCGCGGGAGCGCCTGCCGAGCGCTACGTCGGCTCCGAGACGGGGCGCGACGGATCGGCCGAGCGGCCGATCACTCCAACCAGCTCCGTCAGCGCCGCCCGGCCGGCACCGACCCTCGACGGCCTGGCAGCGATCACGCCGACTCCCGATCGGCCGACGACCACCGTCGCTCCCCGCAACACGACCATCAGCCCGTCGAAGGCCCCCGCCGTCGCCCGGACCACCGCGACGACGGCTCGGCCGGGTCGGACGAATCTGCCCGGCTGGAAGCTCATTTTCAGCGAGGATTTCACCACCAACGCACCGTCGGGCGGTTTCCTCTCCACCTACACCAACTTCGGGGCCTATCCCTGGGGCTGGCTGGACACCTCGAAGCGGGGACGTTACGACCCGAGGATCTTGAGCGTGTCCGGCGGGCTGCTGAACATGCACCTGCACACCAGCTCTGACGGCATGCACCACGTCGCCGCTCCCTACCCGAAGCTGCCCGGTGGCACGAACCAGCTCTACGGCCGGTACTCGGTCCGATTCCGCGCCGACCCGGTGGACGGGTACAAGACGGCCTGGTTGCTGTGGCCCCAGTCCGAGGTCTGGAGCGACGGCGAGATCGACTTTCCCGAGGGTGACCTGACCGGGACGATGAAAGCCTTCATGCACTACGTCGGCGCTCCCACCGAACAGGACTACTTCGGCACCGGAGTGGGCTACGCCAACTGGCACACCGCGACGACCGAGTGGAGCCCGAACAAGGTCGCCTTCTACCTCGACGGCAGACTCATCGGCACCTCCACCCAGCACGTGCCGGCCAAGCCGATGCACTACGTGCTCCAGACCGAGACCGAGCTCGGCTCCGACCCCATCCCGTCGAGGACTGCCGGCAACGTGCAGGTCGACTGGGTCTCGATCTGGCGCTACGCGCCCTGATCCACCGGACTGCCTGCTTCCCGGTACGAGCACCACCGACCGCAGCCGGTGCTCGTCGCGCCCGGCGAGAGCGGCAGCGAGTCCACCGAGGCGTCGGCGGACTCCTCCACCTCCGGGACTGGACACCCGTCTCAATCAGACGTCGCAGTCGACGTACGTCTGGTGCGGGGCTGCCGCACGCGGCACACGCACTAGCGTGTGGCACAACTTCTGGGTGTCCTGTTGCCGCATGTGCCGCCGTAGCGACTCCCGGAACCCAGCGATCAAGGAAATTCAAGGGGGACCTGTGAGCCGTCAGCTAGCGATCACGAGGAGGACAGGCCTGCTGGCGGTTCTTTGCATGCTGCTGTCGGTGGTCTGGATAGGGACTACGTCTACGAGGGCGGAGGCGGCAGTGTTGCCGCCTGAGTTCACGGAAACGCAAGTCACCGCCGGCCTGTCTCGACCGTACCAGATGGAGTTCGCGCCTGATGGGCGGCTATTTGTCACCCAGCAGGGGGGCAAGCTGCGAGTGATCAAGAATGGCGTGCTCCGGTCGCAGCCGTTCCTGACGGTCACGGTGGACACCAGTGGCGACCGAGGCCTGATCGGCGTCGCCTTCGACCCCAACTTCTCGGTCAACCCGTACGTCTACGTGTATTACACCGCGACCACGCCGACGATCCACAACCGGGTCAGCCGTTTCCTGGCCAACGGCGACGTTGCCGTGCCGGGTAGCGAGGAAATCCTGCTCGAGATCGACGACCTCAAGACCGCGACGGTCCACAACGGCGGAGCCATCCATTTCGGACCTGACGGCAAGCTCTACGTCGCCACCGGCGAGAACGCACAGCAGAGCGGGACGGTCGCCCAGTCGATGACGAGTCTGCTCGGCAAGATGCTCCGCATCAACCCGGACGGTTCGATTCCCACCGACAACCCGTTCTACACCACCACCACCGGGAAGTACCGTGCCATCTGGGCGCTCGGGCTGCGCAATCCGTTCACGTTCGCGATCCAGCCGGGCACCGGGAAGATGTACATCAACGACGTGGGCGCCCAGCTGTGGGAGGAGATCAACCTCGGGCGCGCCGGGGCGAACTACGGCTGGCCGACGACGGAGGGAGTGACGTCCGACCCCCGATTCGACAGCCCGATCTACGCGTACGGTCACGGTTGGACCGACACGACCGGGTGCGCGATCTCCGGCGGCACGTTCTACAACAGTCCCGCCGCTGACTTCCCCAGCGAATACACCGGGGACTACTTCTTCGCCGACTACTGCACGGCCTGGATCCGCAAGCTGGACGCGGACACCGGCGGCGTCACCGGTTTCATGACCGAGGTCGGCGGTCCGATCGACCTCAAGGTCGGCCCCGACGGAGCGCTCTACTACCTCACGCGACAGGATGGCGTGCCGGGGAACCCCGGCGCCGTCTTCAAGGTCCAGCACTCCGGTTCCCCGGCCATCTCGTCGCACCCGGCTGACGTGACCGTGGCCGCCGGGGAGCCCGCCGCCTTCACCGTGACGGCGTCCGGAGACCAACCGCTCAGCTATCAATGGCAGCGGGACGGCGTCGACATTCCGGGTGCCACCTCATCCACCTACACGCTCGCGGCCGCCGCGGAGGCCGACAACGGCGCGCAGTTCCGCGTCGTGATCTCCAACCCGGTAGGCTCGGTGACGAGCAACAGTGCCACGCTCACCGTCAGCTCGGCATCCGGGCCGCTGGGCACAATTCTGACCCCTGCCGCGGGAACGAAGTACAACGCCGGTGATATGATCACGTTCACGGGCAGCGGCACCGATCCCGATGACGGCGATCTTCCGCCCAGCGCCTTCGCCTGGGACGTCGTCTTCCTCCACAACACGCACACCCACCCCGGTCCCACGATCGGGCCCGGACCCACCGGCGATGCTCGAAGCGGCTCGTTCGTGATTCCGGACGAGGGCGAGACCGACACCGACGTCGGTTACCGCATCGTGCTGACCGTCACCGACTCGGCCGGGTTGACCCACACGTCCACCCGGGACGTCACACCCAACGTCTCGACCCTCTTCGTGAATGCGACGCCGACCTCGCCGGACGACGGACTGCAGGTCACGGTCGACGGGCAGCCGAGGATGACGCCGTACTCCACCCCGAGCGTGGTCGGGATGAAGCGCACGATCGGCGCGATCTCACCGCAGACGCTGGGCACCACGGAGTACGTCTTCGACTCCTGGTCCGACGGCGGAGCGGCGACGCACGAGATCACGACACCGGCGACGGACACGACCTACACCGCTGCCTACCGTGCCAGCGACACCCAACCCCCGGAGACGACGATCAACTCTGGGCCGACAGTGACCAACGACACGACGCCGGACTTCACGTTCAGCTCCAGCGAGGCGGGCTCCACGTTCCAGTGCGCAGTCGACGCCGGCGGCTGGGAGGCCTGCACGTCGCCCCGAACGCTGTCCGCACAGACAGAAGGGCAGCACACCTTCTGGGTGCGTGCCGTGGACGGCGCGGGCAACGTCGACCCGACGCCGGCCGGCCGGCCGTTCACGATCGACACGACGAAGCCGACCGCGTCGGTCACCTCTCCAACGGGGGGCAGCGTCGTCTCCGGCACCATCAGCATTGCAGCGAACGCGTCGGATGCCGTCGGTGTGACGGCTGCCAAGTGGTACGTCGACGGAGTCGAGGTGGTCAGTGACTACGACGGCGCGCCGTGGATCAAGCAGTGGGACACCACGAAGGTGGTCGACGGCTCCCACAAGATCTATGCCAAGGCCCGCGATGCCGCCGGCAACTGGGGATCATCGCCTAGCGTGACGTTCACAGTGCGCAACGCGACAACCATCGATCTCGAGACGACCATCGATTCCGGCCCGACCGTCACGAACGACACGACGCCGGACTTCACCTTCAGCTCAAACCAGGCAGGGTCCACCTTCGAGTGCATGGTCGACACCGGCAGCTGGCAAGCGTGCACCTCCCCGACGACGCTGCCGGCGCTGACGGAGGGATCGCACACGTTCTCGGTCCGGGCGACCGCGGGCGGCGTCACCGACTCGACACCGGCAAGCCGGCCGTTCACGGTCGACATCACCAAGCCGACCGTCACCGCCACCGCGCCTCTGGGAGGCAGCACCGTCTCGGGCGTGATCGTGCTCGAGGCAACGGCGTCAGACCTCACCGGGGTCACCGGTGTGAAGTGGTATGTCGACGGCGTCGAGGTGATCTCGGACTACGACGGTGCGCCGTGGACCAGGTCCTGGAGCACGACGGGGGTCGCCAACGGTACGCACAACCTGTATGCCAAGGCCCGGGACGCGGCTGGCAACTGGGCAAGCTCGCGCACGGTCAGCTTCACGGTGAGCAACCCGTGACGCGAAGGACGGCGGTCGACCCGGCGACCACGACGCCGGGAGCCCGGGCTGGTGGGAGGCGGCGGGGCGGCCGCCTCCTCCACCTGCCCGTTGCGCTCCTCGCCGTCACCTTCATCCTGGCCGCCGTGGGTGCCATGCCGGCGGGAGCGGCCGAGGGGGACATCGGCTACCAGGGCCGGTCCCACGCTGGCACCAGCTCGCCGCTCGGCACGAAGCGCGCGGAGAGCGCGCTGTGGTGGAACGACGGCTACTGGTGGGCGAACATGTGGGACACCGGTACCGCGGATTTCCACATCTTCCGCCTCGACCAGGCCACCCAGGTCTGGCAGGACACCGGCGTTCCACTCGACCGGCGGAGCAACACGCATGCCGACGTGCTCTGGGACGGCACGCACCTCTACGTGGCGTCACATGTGCACTCGACCACGGCGACGTCCGGCTACCCGAGCTATCTCTACCGCCTGACCTACGACAACGCGACCCGGCAGTATGTCCACGATCCCGGGTTCCCGGTCCTGATCAACAACTACAAGACGGATGCGCTCGTCATCGACAAGGACTCGACGGGCAAGATATGGGCGACCTGGGTCCAGGGCAGCAAGGTGTACGTGAACCGGACGACCGGCGGCGACCTGACCTGGGGCACGCCGTTCGTGCTCCCGGTCGCCGGCATCGACGTCACGAGCGGGGACCTTTCCGCGGTCGTCGCCTTCGGCGGCGACAAGATCGGGGTCATGTGGAGCAACCAGACCTCGGCCAACACCGGCATGTATTTCGCCGTTCATGCCGACGGGCAGCCGGATACGACGTGGCAGCCGAGCCAAAGGGCGGTGCAGGGCGCGGAGAGCGCGGACGACCACATCAACCTGAAGGCCGACTCGAGCGGGCGAGTCTATGCCGCGGTGAAGTCGTCCTACGACCCCGCGTCCGCACCGGAGGTCAGCCTGCTCGTCCGCGACCCCGCGACGGGAGCCTGGTCGAGCCACGTCTTCGGGACCGTCGCCGAGTGCCACAATCGGCCGATCGTCCTGATCGACGAGAGCAGCCAAATCCTCCACATGTTTGCCAGCGGGCCTTCCCCCGGGCAGGCTTGCGAGACCGGAGGCGGCACTCTCTACGAGAAGACCGCCCCACTCCAGGCCATCAATTTTCCATCGGGTGCGGGAACACCGGTCATCCGTGACGCAGACAGTCCGGCGATCCACAATGCCAGCTCCACCAAGCAGACCGTGAACGGCACAACCGGAATCGTCACGCTGACCGTGAACACCTCGACCTCCGTCTACTGGCACCAGTCCGAGGGCCTCGCTCCGCCGGTCGCGCCGACAGCGGACTTCAGGGCATCGCCGACGAGTGGGCCCGCTCCACTCACCGTCCAGTTCACCGACATGTCGACCGGCGGTCCGACCGGCTGGGCGTGGGACTTCGGTGACGGAGCGACCTCGAGTGTGGCCAATCCCGGGCACAGCTACCCGACACCCGGAACCTACGACGTGAGCCTCACCGTCTCCAACGGCGCCGGAACGGACACCGAATCCCGCGTCGGCTACGTGACGGTCTCGCAAGGCGCCGCCATATTCGCGCCGACCGCGGACGCCTACGTGAACCAGAGCAACCCGACGAAAAACTACGGGCGGGCGACCGGTCTGCGCGTTCGTGCGAGCAGCACCTCCTCCTACCGCAGTTACCTCACATTCACGGTTTCGGGCCTGACCCAACCGCCGCAGTCGGCCCGACTCGTCCTCCGGGTCAGCGCGAGCAGCACCGATGGCGGCCGCCTGCACCTGGTGCCCGACAGCACGTGGCGGGAAACAAGCCTCACTTGGAACAATGCGCCGCCATTCGCCCCGACGCCGATCGCGAGTGCGGGCGCGGTCGCAGCCGGTTCGACCGTCGAACTCGACGTATCGGCTGTGGTGACCGGCAACGGAACGTACAGCTTCGCACTCGTCGGCCAGAGTGTCGACACGGCGATCTACAGCAGCCGGGAGGGAGCGCAGCCGCCGAGGCTGGTCCTGACGACGAACTGACCGGCGTCCGCCGAGTCCGACACCTCCGCGGTGGCCGGTCACGGTGCGTGCCGGCACGCTGAAGATCACCACGACGTCGACCCCGTCCGGGTCCCGGGCGGGCACGCAGGTCGTGCACCCGATGTCGGACGCCGCCAACCGCTCCAGTTCGTGCTGACGACTGTCTGATCGGTGCACGGTTCAGCCAGTGCCTCTACGCATATTTGCGTACTCAATCTCGTACTGTCAGGTCAGCCACCGTGGCCGATACACCGACACCGTTATGCGGGGGGCACGCTCCCGCCATGCGTCCGCGAACTGACGTTCGTCCCGGGTCAGGCGACCGTCGGCCGCGCCGGGAGTCCGCGGGGGTGGTGGAGTGCGCCGGAGAGTGGCGGCAGCGGGGTGGGGGAGCAGGGCATGATCAACCGAGGTTCGGCTTGGGCTGTGGGTGGGACCGTCCGGCGCTGCCTCCTGCTCGTGCTCGCGCTCGCCCTGGTCATCGGCGGCCTCGTCGTCAGCGCCACCCCGAGCGCGGCCGCCGGCGGTGGGCCGGTCGGCTACACCGACTTCAGTTATCAGGGCTCATCGACCCCCACCGCACCGACCGCGAAGGAGGTGCAGAGCAAGCTCTGGTTCAACGACGGCATCTGGTGGGGGATTCTCTACAGCACCTCCGCCAAGGCTTTCCAGATCTACCGGTTCGACTGGGCGGCGCAGACTTGGAGCTCGACCGGTGTGCCGGTGGACAACCGCGTTCAGTCGCGGAGCGATGCCCTGTGGGACGGCGCGCACCTCTACGTCGCGACCGCCGGGACCAGCGAGACGACCGCCAGCCATGCCGCCAAGATCCGCCGCTTCAGCTACAACTCCGCGACCAAGAACTACACGGCGGAGTCGGGCTATCCGGTCACGATCTCGTCGAAGGGCATGCAGGCGGTCGTCATCGCCAGGGACACGGCGGGCACGGTCTGGGCGACCTGGACGCAGCAGAGCAAGGTCTGGGTCAGCCACACCACGACCAATGACCTGACCTGGGTCACGCCGTACGTCCTCCCAGCCGCGAACTCGACCGGGCTGATCGACCAGGACGAGTCCGGGGTCGTCGCCTACAACGGCAAGATCGGGATCATGTGGAGCGACCAGAGCCCGAGCGCGTGGGGCTACTACTTCGCGGTCCACAACGACGGTGACCCGGACGGCGTCTGGCAGTCGATGCCTGCCCACCAGGCCTCGGAGGAGAGCGACAACCACCTCAACATGAAGACGCTCGACGGGGATCCGGCCGGCCAGATCTTCGCCGCCGTCAAGACCTCGCTGAACAACCCGAACGACCCCATCTACTACCTGCTGGTCCTGCAGAACGACAACACCTGGCGGACCTATCCGTTCGCTCGAGTGAGCGACGACTGGACCCGGGCCACGGTGCTGATCGACCAGGAGAGCCGGCGGATCTACGTGTTCGGCGCGTCCCCCTGCTGCAACGGCGGGGCCGTCTACTACAAGGTCTCGAGCCTGGACAACATCTCCTTCCCGGTCGGCCAGGGCACCCCGCTCATGCAGACCAGCACCGACCTCCACATCAACAACCCCACCTCCACCAAGCAGGCGCTGACCAGCGCGACCGGCCTGCTCGCCATCGCTGGGGACGACACCACCCACCGCTACGTCCACAACTCGTTCGGGCTGGGCTCGGGCGACACCGCACCGCCGGACACGACGATCGACACCGGCCCGCCGGCAACCTCCTACTCGAGTTCCGCCGCGTTCGGGTTCTCCGCCAGCGAGGCCGGGTCGACGTTCCAGTGCTCGCTGGACGGCGCCGCCTTCACCACCTGCACCTCGCCGAAGAGCTACACCGGGATTGCCGACGGGTCGCATACGTTCCAGGTCCGGGCGACCGACTTCTCCGCCAACACGGATCCGACCCCCGCGAGCAGCACCTGGACGGTCGACACCTCGAACGCCACCCTGACTCTGTCGCCTGACGCGGACGCCGAGGTCGACAGCGCGACACCGGACACGAACGTCGGCACCGCCATCTCGATCGCGGTGGACAGCTCGCCCAACTCGGAGGCCTACCTGCGCTTCCCGGTCACGGGTGTCACCGGCACGGTCTTGGACGCCAAGCTGCGCGTCTTCGCCAACGACGGCACGATCGACGGCCCGGCCGTGTACAGCGCGGGCAGCACCTGGTCGGAGACCGGGATCACCTGGAACAACCGCCCGGCGAGGACCAGCGCGGCGCTGGGCGACAAGGCCGGCGTCACGAGCGGTACCTGGGTGGAGTACGACGTCACCCCCGCAGTCACCGGCAATGGCACCTACACGTTCAACCTCGGCCCGACCTCCAGCGACGCCACGAGGTTCAGCTCGCGCCAGGCCGCGAGCAACAGGCCGCAGCTCGCCCTCATCGTGAGGTCGGACGCGACGGCGCCGGAGACGACGATCGAGTCGGGTCCGAGCGGGACGGTGGGGAGTGGGTCGGCGTCGTTCGGGTTCTCCTCCAGCGAGGCGGGGTCGACGTTCCGGTGCTCGTTGGACGGGGCGGCCTACGCCGCGTGCACGTCGCCGCAGGGGTACGGCGGGCTGGCCGACGGGTCGCACACCTTCGGGGTGTATGCGGTCGACGCGGCCGGGAACGCGGATGCCACGCCGGCGGAGCGGACGTGGACGGTGGACACGGAGGCGCCGGCGGCGCCGGTGATCGTCAGCCCGGCCGACGGCAGCGTCAACAGCACGGGCACGGTGACGGTCTCCGGCACGGCCGAGCCGGTGAGCACGGTCGCGGTGTTCGACGGGGCCAGCCAGAAGGGGACGGCGGCGGCGGACGCGGGCGGGTCGTGGAGCCTCACGCTGACCGGGGTCGCGGACGGCTCGCACACCTACACCGCCAGGGCGACCGACGCGGCCGGCAACACCTCGGCGGCTTCCGCCGGGGTCACCGTGACCGTCGACGGCACGCCGCCGAACACCAGCATCGACTCCGGTCCGAGCGGGACGGTGGGCAGTGGGTCGGCGAGCTTCGCGTTCTCCTCGGATGAGCCCGGGTCGACGTTCGAGTGCTCGCTGGACGGCGCCGCCTTCGAGGCGTGCACCTCGCCGCGGGTCTACAGCGGGCTGGCCGAGGGCGGGCACAGCTTCGCCGTCCAGGCGATCGACTCCCTCGGCCACGTCGACCCCACCCCGGCCAGCCGCACCTGGACCATCGACCTGACGGCACCGACGGTCGCGAGCGTGACGCCGGCGGACGGAGCGACCGGCGTCGCGGCGAACGCCAGCCCGGCAGCTGTCTTCTCCGAGGACATGGACCCGGCCACGCTCTCCGCGACGACGTTCACCCTCTCCCCGCAGCAGTCGGGAACGCCGGTCTCGGCGACAGTGGCCTACGACGCCGCCACCAGGGCGGCCACGGTGACGCCGGAGCAGATCCTCCAGCCTGGAACGACCTACGTCGCGACCGTGGCCGGCGGGCCCGACGGTGCCCGCGATGTCGCCGGGAATCCGCTCGGCGAGAACATGACCTGGACCTTCACCACCGACCAGCCCGACGCGACGGCGCCGGAGACGACGATCGAGTCGGGTCCGAGCGGGACGGTGGGGAGTGGGTCGGCGTCGTTCGGGTTCTCCTCCAGCGAGGCGGGGTCGACGTTCCGGTGCTCGTTG
>Ga0210378_10000432_pt1 | contig 21169 bp, 19 predicted proteins | sample PLM1_60_b1redo_FD_155465 | JGI IMG/M metagenome (GOLD analysis project Ga0210378, IMG submission 155465) | Groundwater sediment microbial communities from an aquifer in East River, Colorado, USA - PLM1_60_b1 redo | ecosystem: Environmental > Terrestrial > Soil > Riparian zone | place: USA: East...
GACTGCGCGGTCGACTCCAACGCGGTGCCCATCTGTTCGGCGATCGACATGAACATGTTGTTGAAGATCTCCAGCAGAACCGGGTCCGCCTCGGTGCCGACGCCGGCATCGCGGGCAGCCGCCACCCGACCGACGAGCAGGTGCCCGGCCGAGGTCACCCTGGCCCGCCAGCCTTCGTCCACCACGGTGGTGGAACTCGGCTCGGCGATGATCGCCGGGCCGGTCACCGCCTGGCCGGGTCGCATCCGTTCGCGGTGGTGCAGCGGTGCGTCGTGCCATGACCCGCCGGCATACAGCCGCACGGTGGCACTCGGCTCCCGAGTGCCGGCGTGAACGTCATCGCCTCCGGCGCCGGCGGCGGCACGCTCGCCGACCTGGGACAGATCTGGCTGCTCGGACAGGCCGGTCGCCTCGATCGAGATCGCTTCGACGATCAGTGGACGATCCATCAGAAACGAATACGTCTTGAGGTAGCTCGCCTCGAACGCGGTGATCATCGCCTCGAGGTCGGCCAGCTTGACCGGCACCGGTGTGTCGGTGCCGTCATAGCGCACGTGCGCCCGCCGGTTCACCCTTATCCGCTCAGCCGGGACACCCTCGGCGAGCAGTTCGGCCCGAGCAGCCGACACGAGCGGCTCGGCCACCTCCCGCAACCGCTGCATGATCGCCGGCTCGAGCTGGGCCTCGACCGACTGCTCACGCATCGCCGTGGTGTCGGCAAGGCCGATGCCGAGCGCGGAGAGCACGCCGGCCATCGGCGGGACGAACACGGTCTGGATGCCCAGCGCGTCGGCGACCGCGCACGCGTGCTGGCCGCCCGCGCCGCCGAAGGTGGTCAGCACGTATGAGGTGACGTCGTGACCCTTCTCCACCGAGATGCGTTTCACCGCGTTGGCCATGTTCGCGACCGCGATCTGCAGAAAGCCCTCGGCGACCTGCTCGGGCGAGCGGTCGTCACCGGCCCGCGCGCGAATGTCCGCGGCCAGTTCGGTGAAGCGGCGCCGCACGATGTGGTCGTCCAGAGGCGCGTTGCCGGCGGGGCCGAATACCCGCGGGAAATGCGCTGGCTGGATCCGGCCGAGCATCACGTTGGCGTCGGTCACGGTCAGCGGGCCGCCACCGCGGTAGCACGCCGGGCCCGGCGCGGCTCCCGCCGAGTCCGGGCCAACGCGGTAACGGCTGCCGTCGAAATGCAGGATCGACCCGCCGCCCGCGGCCACGGTGTGGATGGCCAGCATTGGCGCCCGCAGTCGGACGCCGGCCACCTGGGTGTGAAACACCCGCTCGTATGCGCCGGCGAAATGCGACACATCGGTGGACGTGCCGCCCATGTCGAAGCCGATCACGTTGTCGAAGCCGGCCAGTTGCGACATCCTCGCCATGCCGGCGATGCCGCCGGCCGGGCCGGACAAGATCGCGTCCTTGCCGCGGAAGTGGCCGGCCTCCGCGAGACCTCCGTTGGACTGCATGAACATCAGGCGCACCCCGGGCATCTGCTCGGCGACCTGGTTGACGTAGCGGCGCAACACTGGCGACAGGTAGGCGTCGACCGTGGTGGTGTCCCCCCGCGGTATCAGCCTCATCAGCGGGCTGACCTCACTGGACAGCGAGATCTGCGGAAAGCCGATCTGTTCGGCGACCTTTCCGATCGCCCGCTCGTGCGCCGGATGCAGGTGGCTGTGCAGGCAGGCAACCGCCAGCGAGCGGATACCGTCGTCGCGTGCACGTTGCAGGGTTGCGGCCAGCTGGTCGAGGTCGGGCGTGCGCAGCACGGTGCCGTCGGCCCGGATGCGCTCCTCGACCTCGATGACCCTCTCGTACAGCAGCTCGGGTAGCACGATGTGCCGCGCGAAGATCCGCGGACGGTTCTGATAGCCGATCCGCAGCGCGTCGCCGAATCCCCGCGTGATGACCAGGGCGGTGCGCTCGCCCTTCCGCTCCAGAAGCGCGTTGGTGGCAACGGTCGTGCCCATCCGCACCTGCTCGACCTGCGCGGCCGGGATCGGCTCGTCGGCGGCCAGACCGAGCAACGCTCGGATGCCCGCGACCGCGGCATCGGCGTAGCGCGCCGGGTTCTCGGACAGAAGCTTGTGCGTGACCAGGCTGCCATCGGGGCGTCTGGCCACGATGTCGGTGAAGGTGCCACCGCGGTCGACCCAGAACTGCCAACCCCGCCCCGCCACAGCGTCTCCCTTCGTCTGTCCCATCGTGCCCTGGCCGAGCCGGTTGACGAAGGCGCCGCACGTCCTCACCCTTCTGTTCCATGGCGACGGCAGGCGACGTCCTGATGCCGCGTTCGGCCCTCGACGATCCGGTCACGCTGGTGCGCCGGGGCTGGATCACCTACTGGACGGCCGCCCTGTTCGGGATGTACGCCGCCTACTACGCCGCCGCCCAGATCCTGCTCCCGAAGCAGGCCGAGGCCATCGTCGGCGACGCGGGGAAGATCACCCTGCTGGCCCTGGCCACCGGAGTCGCCGCCATCGTGACCATCGTGGTCACCTTCCTCGCCGGGGTGTACTCCGACCGGACGCTGGCCGGCCGCGGGCGCCGGCAGGTCTGGGTGCTGGCCGGCGCGGTCGTCACCGGCATCGGCTTCCTCGGCCAGGGGCTGATGACCAGCGCGATCGGCATGATCGGTGTGTGGTCGCTGGCCAACGTCGGCATCTCCTGCATGACCGCTGCCCTGTTCGCCGCCGTTCCGGACGAGGTGCCGGTCAACCAGCGGGCGTTCGTCTCCTCGTTCTACGGCATCGCGGTGGCGGCCGGCCCGCTGATCGGCATCGCGCTGGTCACCCTGGTGGTCCTGGACATCCTGCCCGGCTTCACCCTGCTCGGCCTGCTGGCCGTGTTGCTGGCGCTGCCGTTCTGCCTCGGCACCCGCAGCGTGCCACTGCGCAGGGAGCAACGCCCGCCGCTCTCGTCGGGCGCGATCCTGAAAGGGGTGCTGGCGCCGCTGCGGCATGCCGACTTCGCCTTGGCCTGGTCCGGCCGCTTCTTCATCCAGCTGTCCAACGCGCTCGCCCAGGTGTTCCTGTTCTTCTACCTGCAGGACTTCCTGAACTACCCCGACCCCGAGGGCGGGACGTTCCTGCTGGTAGCCATCTACACGCTGGCCGTCGTGGTGGTGACGGTGCCGGCCGGCCGGATCTCCGACCGCTCGCTGAAGCGCAAGCGCATGGTCGTCATCTCCTCCGTCCTGCAGGGCGCGTCGGGGCTCGTCTTCGCGTTCGTGCCGGCCTTCCCGGCCACCATGATCGGCGCCGCAATCCTCGGCGTCGGGTACGGCGTCTACGCATCGGTGGACCAGGCATTGATCACCCAGGTGCTGCCACACCCCGAGGACCGCGGCAAGGACCTCGGCGTCATCAACATCGCCAACGTGCTGCCGTACGCGCTCACCGGGCTGATCGGCGGCATCGTGATCAACTCGTTCGGCTACCCGACGCTGATGGTGCTCGTCGCGGTCACCGGCGCGATCGCGGCCCTCACCGTGCAACCGATCAGGAGCGTTCGGTGACCTGGGTGGGGTCAGAGCGCGAGTCAGTGCGTGTGCGGCAGCGGTTCGGCGGGGATCACGCCGAGCTTGCCGGCCTGGAAGTCCTGCAGCGCCTGCATGATCTCGGCCTCGGTGTTCATCACGAACGGGCCGTACTGCACCACCCGTTCCCTGATCGGCAGCCCGCCGAGCAGCAGCACCTCCAGGTTGGGCTCGGCGGCCGGCTGGCTGGCGCCGGCGGCCACGGTGAGCGCCCCGCCCGCGCCGAACACCGCGAGTTGGCCCTTGCGGATCGGGCGCCGCTCGGCGCCGGCCGTGCCGTGCCCGGCCAGCACGTAGGACATCGCGTTGAACTCGGGGTTCCACGGCAGGCTCAGCCGCGCGCCGGGGCTGAGCGTCGCGTGCACCAGGGTGATCGGGGTGAACGTGGACCCAGCACCCGCATGCTCCGCGACGTCGCCGGCGATCACCCGCAGCAGCGAGCCACCGTCCTGCGAGGACAGCAGGGTCAGCTCGCGGCCGCGGATGTCCTGGTAGCGCGGCGGGTTGAACTTGTTCGCCCGCGGCAGGTTCACCCAGAGCTGGATGCCGTGGAACAGCCCACCGGAGACCACCAGGTGCTCCGGCGGCCGCTCGATGTGCAGGATGCCGCTGCCGGCGGTCATCCACTGGGTGTCCCCGTTGGTGATCACACCGCCGCCGCCCTGCGAGTCCTGGTGCTCGAAGATCCCGTCGATGATGTAGGTGACGGTCTCGAACCCGCGGTGCGGGTGCCACGACGTGCCCCTCGGCTCGCCGGGCGCGTACTCCACCTCACCCATCTGGTCCATGTGCACGAACGGGTCGAGCTCGGCGTGCGACACCCCGGCGAACGCGCGGCGCACCGGGAACCCCTCGCCCTCGAACCCGCTCGGCGCGGTGGTCACCGACCGCACCGGCCGCTGCGCCACGCTGCCCTCGTCGGGTGCCGCGACGCGCGGCAACGTCAGGGTGTCCGCCGTGATCGCCGGCATGACGCCTCCCAAGTAGTTGCACAGTCAACTTCTACCCGGGGTAACGCGGCCTCGCGGCCGGGCATTCCCGCGAGCTCAGCGCAGCCGCTTCCGCGCTGTGTCCGGTGCGAGGTAGGTCATGGCGAGCACGGTGACTATCGGAATGATGAGATAGGAGGACGCCACGTCCGAGAAGTACTCGGCGATGCCGATGGTGAATGCGCCGAGCAGATAGAGGACGAGGTCGAGCGCAACGGCCATGACCGCCCACACCAGGCCGACGAGGACGCCTTCGCCCAGCGAGGTCTCCGTCGCCTTGCGCATATAGCGGATGGTGAAGCCGAGAGCGATGGCGACCAGCGCACTCGACTTGACGGATTCGTACAGCGCATTGTTCGCGTCCTCGAACGGCAACAGCACGAGCGAGACGACCACGAGGCCGATCCACACGCCGAGGCCATACAGCAATACCCGTCGGGGCGACCGCATGGCGGTCAAGCTAGCATTCGCACCGCTACCCACGGAGTTGCCCCATGCGCGAGCACTGGCCGCCAGCCCCGCTGGACGCCGGCGAACTGGACGGCGCGCTGCGGCCGTTCGGGCGGTCCAGGATGCTGCCGGCGCGGGCGTACACGGCGCCGGAGGTGCTGTGCTGGGAGCGCAGGCAGCTGTTCGCCGGCACCTGGAGCTGCCTCGGCCGCGCCGACGAGCTGCTCGGCAACGGCGCGGCCGTCACCCAGCGCGGCGTGCTGGTCGGGGACGTCCCCGTGCTGCTGACCCAGGACGGCGGCGCGGTGAGGGCGTTCGCCAACACCTGCCGGCACCGGGGCCACGAGCTGCAGCCGGACGGCGGCGCGTCGAGCCGGCCGGTGGTGGTGTGCCCGTACCACGCGTGGGTGTACGGGCTGGACGGCGAGCTGCGGACCGCGCCACGGTTTCACCACGTGCCCGACTTCGACCGGGCCGAACACGGGCTCGTACGGCTGCCGGTCCAGCGGTGGCACGGCTGGGTCTTCGTCAACGCCACCGCGGACGCCGCGCCGTTCGACGAGCACGTCGGCGCGCTGGCCGGGCTGGTGGCGCCGTACCGGCCGGAGCGGCTGCGGCTGGCGGCGCGGCACGAGTACGCCGTGGCGGCCAACTGGAAGGTCGTGGTCGAGAACTACCAGGAGTGCTACCACTGCCCGCACATCCACCCCGAGCTGTGCGCGGTCTCGCCGCCGACCAGCGGCGACAACTACGACCTGCCGGGCGCCTGGGTCGGCGGCGCGATGGACCTACGCGAGCACGCCGATACCATGTCCCTCGACGGCCGCTCGGGCGGCGCGTTCCTGGCCGGCGTCGACCGCCGCAGGGTGCTCTACCTTGCCCTGTTCCCCGACCTTCTGCTGTCGCTGCACCCGGACTACGTGATGACCCACCGGCTGCGGCCGGTCGCGCCGGACACCACGCGCGTCGAGTGCTCGTGGTACCTGCCGCACGGGGTGTCCGACGCGACCTACGCCGTGGAGTTCTGGGACCGCACCAACCGGCAGGACTGGGCCGCGTGCGAGTCCGTGCAGCGCGGGCTGGCCTCACCGCACTTCCGGCCAGGCCCGTTCGCGCCCGACGAGGACGCCGTGCACCGCTGGGTCGCCCTCGTCGGCCAGGCCTACCGCGGCAACCCGCCGTGGTCGCTCACCGCCAGTAGGTGACGAGCAGGTCGAGGGTCGGTGTGGGGCTGTCGGCCGGCCCCTTGCCACCAGTCCTGCTGAGGTCAGGCCGTTGTCGCATCCCGAGTAGAGGACATCGACATCAGGGCTGACGCCGGCGCCTTGTTCCGAATGGCTCGGCGTCGCCGTCTCGAGGTCGAGAACGGTGTCATTGCACCAGCCCGGCGCGGTGAATCGCACCTGCCGGTCGGCGTATTCCGGCGCCGGCACGGGCGGCTTCGGCTGGCTCGACCCGGCTGGCTGCGGCGGAGCCGTCGGCAACCGTGGCGACGGCTGCGGTGACGGCGCCGGCGTCCTCGCCGCCGCCCCTGGCGCCGGCTCGGCGCCCGATGGCGAGGACGAGCCCTGCGCGGCGGAGGAAGGGGTCGGCGTGCCGGTCCAGGTGGGCGGCGCGGTGCTCGACGCCGCCGCGGTGTTCGCGGTGCCCGTGGTGCCGCCGCGATCGAGAACGCCGTTGACCCAGAAGACCAGAGCCGCCACCGCGCCGAGGAGAGCGACCAGGCCACCGACGCCCTGCCAGGCGGGTTTGCTCAGCATTCGTGACGACCACGACACAGGCCGCCGCCGCGCTCTCGGCATCCTGCGCGCGCCAGCCACTGTGATCTCCCATCGCGATCTTCCGCCGCCAGGACTGTTCCCTGTGTGGCTAGCCCGGCCACCTCGTGATCGCCAGAACTGTCGACCTACGTTGCGTCGGTGCAACCGGAATCGACATTCCCGGCGATCAAGCAGGAAGCCAGGGTGGCACGGCTCGGCGCGGCGGCCGGCACCGACCGCGACACCGTATGTCACCTGGGCAGTCGATGTCGGAGGGCATCGCCGCCGACACCGGCTGACGGCTCGACGTCTCCGGCGACCAGGGCGAGTACTCCGTCTACTTCCGGGTGCGGAGCAGGCAGATACCGCCGATTCCGCGCCTGCCCGATCTCCCCGAGCGCCGGGGTGAGTACGGTCGTAGCTGTGAAACCGCTCACCACCGACCGGCTGATCGTGCGCGAGTGGGAGGTCGACGACGCGGACGCCGCGCTGGCGATCTACGGTGCGGCCGAGGTCACCCGCTGGCTCACCCCTGTGATGGACCGGGTGACCGACGCCGCCGCCATGCGGTCCGTGCTGCAGGCGTGGACCGAGGCACAGCCCAACATGGCGGCGCCGCGGGGGCGTTGGGCGGTGCGGCGGCGTGACGACGGCGAGGTGGTCGGCGGCATGTCGATCCGGGCGCTGCCACCGTACGAGGAGGACCTCGAGCTGAGCTGGCAGCTGCGGCCGCAGGTGTGGGGGCGGGGCTACGCGGTCGAGGCCGGCCGCGCGTTGATCCGGTGGGCGTTCACCCAGGAGATAGACGAGCTGTTCGCGGTGGCTCGACCCAATAACAGCCGCGCGGTCGCCACCGCGCGGCGTTTGGGTATGGAGTGGGTCGGCGAGACCACCAAGTACTACGGGCTGCGGTTGCAGGTTTTCCGAATCCGGCCGAGCGATCTCGCTGAGTAATATTTCGAGCGGCCATCCCGGCTCAACGCGGCGATCCTGGCCGCTCCGCCGCCTCCTCCCATCGCCGACGACGGCGACCCCGCACGCCGCCCCCCGCACGCCGCCCCCGGCCGGCGCAGGCGCCAGCCCACCCGCCGCGCACCGCGGCCAAGCGCCGCTGTGGCCTCACCGTGCTGCTGCTGGTCATCGGCACCGGCACGGTGGCCCGCCTCGGCGCCCGGCACCGTTGACCAGCGCCCATCACCGTCCGTAGCACCGGGGGGGTAGGGGTGTCGTCAAAATGAACTTGACGGATCAGTCAACTTTTCGCTGTCTTCTTGACTGATCCGTCAAGTCCGCCAGAAGCGAGGTCACCCCTGGTCGGGGAACGTGACCTGGTAGCCGAGCGAGCCGAGCATGCCGGTGAGCATCGCGCGGGTGTTCTGGTCGGCCTGGTCACGCAGCGTCGACGCCTCGGCCGCCGCCGCGATCCGCTGCTCGGCCAGCGCGTAGAACTCGTGCTGGTCGGCGCCCTTGGCCAGATCGTTCAGCCGGTTCCACGCGCCGCGCTGCTGGGCGAAGACATAACTGTTTTCCGGGTCGAGGTTGGGCTTGTCGAGCACCGTCGATCACGACCTGAAAGTCCCCACCCTCATGCCCGACGGGTTCCGAGGACGCGCCTTGATCAACCGCGGTCAGTGGCGCGGCATCCAGCCTGGCCTAGCTAGCGAGCCGCTTCTCCAAGAGCTCGCGGATGGGCTGCAGCTCGTCATGGATGATCCTACGAAGCTCGTATGAGTCCACGTAAGCGATCGGCGTCCCGCTACCGCCTTTGGAATGTTCGCTCACCGCGGCGGCGTTCAACACCTGCTCGATCCATTGGCGCATCAGTTGGGTGGGCTTCGGGTCAGCCTCGGCTGGCGCCGGGGGAACGTCACCCTTGGTCGGGGAACGTGACCTGGTAGCCGAGCGAGCCGAGCATGCCGGTGAGCATCGCGCGGGTGTTCTCATCGGCCTGGTCGCGCAGCTTCGACGCCTCGGCCGCCGCCGTGATCCGCTGCTCGGCGAGCGCGTAGAACTCGTGCTGGTCGGCGCCCTTGACCAGGTCGTTCAGCCGGTTCCATGCGCCGCGCTGCTGGGCGAAGACGTAGCTGTGCTCCGGGTCGAGGTTGGGCTTGTCGAGCGCGGCCCGCGGCAGCCGCACCTCGACCGACTTGCCGTCAGGGGAGACCGTCAACGCCTCCCCCGCCATGCCGGAGAAGTCGACGAACGCGTTCACCGTGCCGGCCGCGACGAACAGCGTCCGCTGCCCGGCCAGGACGGCCGGCACCAGCTTGACGTCCTGCTCGACGTCGATCACGACCTGGAAGTCCCCCACCGCGGCGTGATACTGGCTCAGATCCCTGATCGACTGCAACAGCGCCGGCTGGCTGCGATCTACCGTGTCGCTGCCGAACGGGTTCAACCCGCGCCAGAAGCTGGTCACGCCGCCGATCGCCAGCACGAGCACCAGCCCGACGGCCATCACCCCGGCGGCGAGGCGCCAGGGCCGATACGGAGAGCGCTCGGTCATGCCCGATGAGTTCCCAGACCGCGCCTTGATCAACCAGTGTTCGGAATTGTTCGGGATCGCAGACGGCGTGGGTCGGCCGGTGGCATCGTGGCCGGGTCCTCGCTCGAGGTCCATCCTGGACGGCAACCAGCTCCCGCCGGACTGCGCGGCGTCCGTGGTAACGGCACCTCCACGGCCACCTGCCTTTACGACGACCTCTACGGCGGGGTCGCCTTCGCCATCGTGGCCTAGCCGTCACGGTCGCCAGTCGCCAATCGCCACCGCCGCCCACGAGACCTCGAGGCTGCGAGCGAAGGTCCGCGCTCGTACCGTGATCGGTGTGGCCGAGCTGCGGGTCGGGGTCTCGGGGTGGCGGTACGGGCCGTGGCGCGGCGCGTTCTACCCGCGGGGGTTGGTGCAGCGACGCGAGCTGGAGTTCATCTCGCGGCAGCTGAACTCGGTGGAGATCAACGGCTCGTTCTACGCGTTGCAGCGGCCGGCGAGCTACCAGAGGTGGTACGAGCAGACGCCGGACGACTTCGTGTTTTCGGTGAAGGGCCCGCGGTTCGTCACGCACATGAAGCGGTTGCGGGACGTGCAGGCGCCGCTGGCGAACTTCTTCGCGTCCGGCGTGCTGGCGCTGCGGCACAAGCTGGGGCCGGTGCTGTGGCAGCTGCCGCCGAGGTTGCAGTTCCGGCCGGCGGTGCTCGAGGGGTTTCTGGCGCAGTTGCCGGGGAGCACGCTCGAGGCGGCCAGGCTGGCCGAGCTGCACGACGACCGGCTCGACGGCCGGTCCCTGACCAGCACGGACGTTGACCGGCCAGTGCGGCACGCCGTGGAGGTCCGGCACGCCAGCTTCGCCGTGCCCGAGTTCATCCGGCTGCTGCGGGCGCACGAGGTCGCACTGGTCACCGCGGACACCGCCGGCAAGTGGCCGCTGCTGCAGGAGCCCACGGCGGACTTCGCCTACCTGCGGCTGCACGGCGACCAGGAGCTGTACGTCAGCGGGTACAGCGAGGCGGCGCTGGGCATGTGGGCGGCCAGGATCCGCGGCTGGTGCGACGCCGGCCGCGACGTATACGCCTACTTCGACAACGACGTGAAGGTGCACGCGCCGTACGACGCGATCAGCCTGGCAGCGCGGCTCGGCCTGCGGCCACCAGAGCAGGCGCACCTGCTCGATCCGGCACGAGCTCGTACAGTCGCAGGTAATCCTCGACCATCCTGGCCGGGCTGAACCTGGTCTGTGCGGCGTGCCGGCAGGCCCGCCGGTCGAGGCGCCCGACCATGGTCATGTAGTGCGCGAACTCGTGCTCGTCGTCGGCGAGGTATCCGGTCACGCCGTGCTCGACGAGCTCGGGCAGCGCGCCGCGCCGCATGCCGATCACGGGGGTGCCCGCGGCGAACGCCTCGACCACGGCGGTGGCCCCCGGCTCCTCCCACTGCACCGGCATGAGCAGCGCGCGGGCCCCGGCCAGCAGCCGCTGCTTGGCCGCACCCCGCGCCACGCCGAGCCAGCGCACCCGCCGGCCGTCGACCAGCGGCCGCACCCGCTGCGACCAGTACCCGGCGTCGGGGTTGCCGGCAAGCGCGTCCTGCGCGGCGGCCAGCTCGGACGCGCTGCCGGCGAAGGCCACCGGGCCGGCCAGCACCACGTCGGCGCCGATCCGGTGCGCGCAGCGCGCCGCGACGTCCTGCCCCTTGACCGGGCTGATCCTGCCGAGCACCACGAACGGCGCGTCGGCAGCCGGTGGCGGCTGCGGCTGCGCCGGCGGCGCTGCCAGCAGCACGGAGCCGACGGCCTGCCGCCGCAGCTTCAGCGGCGCCCGCGCCAGGTGCGCGGCGGACACGCCGTTGACGAACACCCGGCCGTTGCCGTCGAACGTCTCGTAGAACCCGAGCTGGCGACGCGGGTCCCAGTGCAGGGTGTGCAGTGTCGGTGGCACGGCATCGCCGCACGCCGCGAGCACGGCAGGGCCCACGACCTCGAGGTGGCTGTGCACCAGGTCCACCTCGGGGTGCGTGGCGAGGTAGCGGACCACCTCGGACGCGTGGGCGTGCGCCACGCCGAGGCCGTGCACGTACGGCCTGGTCAGCTCGTGGAACCGGGCGCGCTCGAACCGCCACACCAGCTCGTCGCATTCCACCGTGGACTCGGCGACGCTGGCCAGCACAACCCGCACGCCGCGCCGCCGCAGGCCGCCGACCAGCGTCGCGACCACGTTCTCCAGCCCTCCGTAGCCACCGCGCGCCACCGGCAACCAGGGGCCGGCGTCCACCAGCACGGTGCGGACGGCCGGCGTCACGACGCCTCCCCATCGAGCAGGTCGAGCTCGTCGAGCCCGTCAAGCCCTTCGAGCCCGTCGGGCCGGTTGAGCCCGTCGAGCCGGTTGAGCCCGTCAGGCCGGTTGAGCCCGTCGAGCCGGTTGAGCCCGTCGAGCCGGTTGCGGCGGTCGCGCGGCTCGACGGCCGGCGGGCGCAGCGGCAGCAGCAGGTGCCGTGCGACGGAGGCGGCCGGCGGCCGTTCCACGAGCGGCACCCCGGTCACCCGGTCGACGACGACGCCGTCGAGGTGGCGGAACTGCCGCAGCGAGCGGTTGGCCGGTTCGAGGTCCAGCCGGCGGATGGCGGTGCCGAGCACCTCGGCGGCCATCGCGCCGAGCGCGTGCGTGCTCTGATGGCTGTGCGTGCGGCGGCCGAGGTCCACCTGGGCCATGCCCCCGATGCCGATGCGGCCGAGCAGGTCCACCAGCATGGCGATCTCCACGCCGTACCCCGTCGGGAACGGCAGCAGCTCGAGCAGCTCGCGCCGCACGGCGTACTCGCCGGCCAGCGGCTGCACGAACTGGCCGAGCTCCGGCCAGTACAGGTTCAGCAGCGGGCGGGCGACCAGCTCGGTCACCCGGCCGCCGCCGTCAGGGGACACCCCGTGCTCGGTGAGCAACGGCCGCTGGTAGCAGCCCTTGCTGAAGGCGTGCCCCGTGGTCAGCAGCGGGCCGAGCAGGCCGGTGACGAAGTGCGGCCCGGCGTCCTCGAGGTCGGCGTCCACGAACACCAGTACGTCGCCGGTGGTGACGAAGAGCGACCGCCACAGCGCCTCGCCCTTGCCGGGTCGCGCCGGCAGGTGCGGCAGCACGTCGGAGCACGCGACCACGGTGGCTCCGGCCTCGGCGGCCAGCGCGGCGGTGGCGTCGGTGGAGAACGAGTCCATCACGACCAGCTCGTCGACCAGCGGCGCCTCGTCCATCAGGTGGGTGCGCAGCGACCTGACGATGCCGGCGACGGTCGCTTCCTCGTCCCGCGCCGGCAGCACGACGCTGATCGTGGTGCCGGCGCTCAGCTTGCGATCCAGCAGGTCGGACAGCCGGAAGTCGTGCGAGCGGAAGGAGGCGAGGGCCGCTGGCCCCTGAGCGTCGCGGTGTGCCACGTGGTGTTACTTCCCTTCCCGAGTCCGTCCAAACGGGGCTCAAATGACCACGAGCCTGGCTTCTCCAGGTAGCCGGGCGGTCACGGGGTCGTTAACAGCGGCCGCGCCCCGAGCGCGAAGTCGCCGGATCGGCCGCCGGCTGCGAGGCTGCCAATCGTGAGCGCGTTGCGGATCGGCATGGTCGGCGCACGCGGCGTTGCCGCCAGGCACGTGCGCGTGCTCGGCGGGTTCGATCACGTGCGGGTCGTCGGTGTCGCGGACCCGGACGACGAGCGCGCTACCGCGCTGGCCGCGGCCTGCGGTGCCTCGGCGTGGCCGCACGCCGACGCGCTGCTCGACGGCGAGCGGCTGGACGCGGTGTACGTGTGCGTGCCACCGGGGGCGCACGGCACGGTGGAGGAGCGGGTGCTGCACGCCGGGCTGCCGCTGTTCGTCGAGAAGCCGCTGGCGGCCGACCTGGCCACGGCCGAGCGGGTGGCACGCGCCGCGGCCGCCGCTGGCGTCGTCACCGGCACCGGCTACCGCTGGCGGCACCTGTCCACCGTGGCGCGGGCCCGCGAGCTGCTCGCTGACCGCCCGGTGCGGCTGGCCATGGCGTACTGGCTGGACCGGGTGCCGCCAGCACCGTGGTGGCCGCGGCGCAGCACGTGCGGCGGCCAGCTGATCGAGCAGGCCACCCACCTGTTGGACCTGCTGCGGCTGCTGGTCGGCGAGGTGTCCACCGTGCACGCCGCCGCCGGCCGCGACGGGCACGCCGGCACGGTCGAGGACCCCGACCAGGTCGACCGCCGATTCGTCGACGCCCGTGAGTGGTAAAAGGCGCTATGACGCCCTTTACCACTCACGACTTATCCACAGGGCGCTGGCCGCCGTCTCCCGCCACGGAGAGGATTGACCATGACCACCTACCTGGCGCTGCTCCGCGCGATCAACGTCGGCACTGCCAAGGTATCCATGGACGACCTGCGCAAGCTGTTCGACGCCATGGGACACGGCGACGTGCGGACCCACCTCCGGACCGGCAACGTGATCTTCACGGCGTCCGGCAGCTCAGGCCCGGCGCGACTGGCCGCCGAGATCGAGAAGCGGGTCGCGCAGGACCTGGGCGTGCCGTCGACCATTCTGGTCCGCACCACGCGGGAGGTGGCCAGGGTGATCGCGTGCAACCCGTTCGCCGACGGCACGCGCGACGAGGCGAAGCTGCACGTGACCTTCCTGGCCGACAAGCCGAAGCCGGACCGCATCGCGCGGCTCGACCCGCTGCCGGCCGACGGCGAGGAGTTCTCGGTCGCCGGCCGCGAGGTCTACCTGCACTGCCCCAACGGCTACGGCCGCACCAAGCTCAGCAACGCCAACCTGGAACGGCGGCTCGGCGTCGCCGGCACCACCCGAACCTGGCGGGTGGTCAGCACCCTGCACGACATGATGCGCGGCTGAGGCCGGACGCTACCCGGGCCGGTTACTTCGGCGGGCCGCCGCCGGCCTCCTCGCCGGTGACGGCGAAGTCGTTGCCGACCTCGACGGTGACGCGCTTGCCGTCGGTGGTCACGAGGTGAGCCTCGTAGACGCCGTCGGAGTCGGTCTCGACCCGCTGGATGGTGGCGCCGGGGTACTTGGCGAGAGCGGCCGCCTTGACCTTGTCAGCGGTGTCGCCGGTGAGCAGGTGCTCGTCGGGACGCTGGCTCTGCGACTCGTCGCGCGGCGCGCCGCCACGGGGCTGCGTTCCCTGGTCCGTGGTCGAGTACTGGTCCGGTGTGCTCGACGGGGTCGGGTCCGCCGCCGCGGTGATCGTGCCGGCGACCACGATGCCGGCCAGCAAGCCGCCGGCGGCGATCGCGGCAGCACCACCCCAGCGGCGCAGGCCACCGCGAGTCGGGTTCTCGTTCATCCGATTTCTCCTCCTTGTCGTCGGCTGGGTCGTTGCGGCCCGAGCCGATAAGGCGAGCCTGCTGACGCCGGCTGTCCGGGGCCTGTCGCGCACCTGTCCGCAAGCTGTGGGCTGGGCTTTGGGCTTGGGGGCTGGGCTTTGGGCTCGCCTGCGGGCTCGGCCGGCGGCGGTCGCGGAGCCTAGACTCGGACCCCGTGGCCGAACCGGTGATCCGTCCCATGCTGGCGACCGCGGGACCGGTGCCGCAGGGCCCCGGTTGGGCGTTCGAGTTCGCCTGGGACGGCGCGCGGACACTGACCGACGTCGGTCGCGACGAGGTGCGCCTGATCGGCGCGGAGCGCGGCTTCACAGTGCACTTTCCCGAGCTCGACGCGCTGCGCGAGGCGGCACGCAGGCGGCGGATCGTGCTCGACGGCACGGTCGTCGCGCTGGACGCCTTCGGCCGGCCGAGCCTGCCGCGGTTGCAGCGCCGGATGGCCGTACAGCAGCCGTCCGCGGCCATGCTGCGCCGGCTGCCCGTGGCGTACTACGTGTTCGACCTGCTGCGCCTCGGCAACCGGGCCACCACCGAGCTGCCATACCAGCAGCGCCGCACGCTGCTGGAGGAGCTGCGCCTGCCGGCCGGTGGCGCGGTCGCGCTGGCGCCGTCGTTCACCGACACCGACGGCCACGCCGTGCTGGACACCGCGGCGAGGTACGGGCTGCACGGCGTGGTCGCCAAACGCGCCCGATCGCGGTACCAGCCGGGCCGCCGCTCGCGCAGCTGGGTGGAGACGGCGCTGCGCCGTACCCAGGAGGTGGTCATCGGCGGCTGGGTGCCGCGGGCCGGCGGCGACCTCGGCGCCGTGCTGGTGGGGGTGCCGACCGAACGCGGGCTGCACTACGCCGGCAGGGTCGGCACCGGCTTCGGCGACGCGGCGCGGCGTGAGCTGGCCGGGCGGCTGGCCAGGCTGGCCGGCGCCACCTGCCCGTTCGCCGGCGGCGCGACCGGCCTGCCGGACGCCCGATGGGTGGCTCCCGAGCTGCTCGGCGAGGTGGACTACCGGCGGTGGACGCCGGACGGCCGGCTGGAGCGGCCGACCTGGCAGCGGCTGCGGCCGGACCTGCACCTGGCCGCCGTGCAGGTGCCGGTGGTGCTCGGCGCGCGGGCGGGCGCCGCAACGACCGGCGAGTTGGATCAGCTCGACGAGGCGCTGCGCCGGGCACGGGCCGAGGTGGACGCCTTGCGCGCCCAGATCTCCCCGCACTTCCTCTACAACGTGCTGAACATGATCACCTCCTACGTCCGGATAGACCCGTCGCTGGCAAGGGACCTGCTCGCGGACTTCGCGAACTTCACCAGGTACGCGTTCCGCACCGGCGTCGAGGTCAGCACGGTCACCGAGGAGCTCGACAACGTCGAGCGGTACCTCAACCTGCAGCGGGCCCGCTTCGGCGAGCGGCTGCGGGTCGACCTGCAGGTCTCGCCCGCGGTGCTGCCCGTCGCGCTGCCGTTCCTGGCCATCCAGCTCGCCGTGGAGAACGCCGTGCAGAACGGCATCGAGCCCAAGCCGGGCGGTGGCACCGTCACCATCTCCGCGATGGACAGCGGCGCCGACTGCCTGATCACGGTGGCCGACGACGGCGACGGCCGAGACCCGTGGCTGGCGCTGCGCACCCTCGACCAGCGGCTGCGCTCGGCGTTCGGCGAACGCCATGGCCTGCTGGTGCAGACCCCGGCCGGCGGCGGCACCGTGGTCAGCTTCCGGGTACCGCGGCAGGCGTGAGCAGGGGCCATTCCAGGCGGTCGGTCACGGCATGCAGCATGAGCCATCCGGACAAATCGCTCGCCTTCCGGGAGGCCCCGTCCATGCTGCACGTCGTCGTCACCCCGCGCGCCACCAGGCTGCGGCGCGGGCACGCCGTCTCCGAGTACGACCGGCAGGGCTACCTGGTCCTGCCCGGCGTCCTGCCACCCGCCCTGCTGGACGCGGCGCTGGCCGAGACGACGGCCATCTGCCGCGGCCAGCGCGGCGACGTCGACGGCGTCACGCCGGCCGCCGACGGTGCGGACGACGACGCCGTCCTGCGCCGCTACCTGTGCGTCCAGTTCCCGCACAAGATCTCCCCGCTGATGCTGGACATCGCGCGGCGGTCCGCCGTCGTCGCGCTCACCGAGGTCATCGGGCCGAACGTCAAGCTCATGCAGTCCATGCTGTTCATCAAGTCCGCCGGCAAGCCGGGCCAGGCGTGGCACCAGGACGAGGCGCACATCCCCACCCGCGACCGCTCCCTGGCCGCGGCCTGGATCGCCCTCGACGACGCCACCGTGCACAACGGCTGCCTGTGGGTGATCCCCGGCTCGCACCGCGCCGGCGTGCTGTACCCGGAACGCGAGCAGCACGACCCGCGCTTCGACTGCACCCGCGAGGCCCACGGCTACGCCTACCGCGAGCAGGACGCCGTACCTATCGAGCTGCCCGCCGGGGCCGCCCTGATCTTCGACGGCCACCTGCTGCACCGCTCGCTGCCCAACACCGCCAGCCACGGCGGGCGCCGTGCCCTGGTCAACGACTACATGAGCGCCGAGTCACTCCTGCCGTGGTTCCCGCCTGGCGAGGACGACACCATGGGCACCCTCGACCACCGCGACGTCCACCTCGTGGCCGGCGTGGACCCCTACGCACACAAGGGCACCGCCGACCTCATGCGACCCCACGTCCGCCCCGACGGCGACGGCGGCTGCGTCCGCCAGGCAAGGGGTGTCGTTTCGCCAAACTTGACGGATCAGTCAAGTTCCAGCCGTTTTCTTGACTGATCAGTCAATCTCGATTTTCGAGGCATAGCTTGGCCGGCCCAGCCGCCGCCCACGGCTACGCGCCGCGCTTGGAGCGTCCCCCGGTCTTCTTGGCCGTGGCCGATGCCTCGGTGCTGGTCGCGGCCGTGGCGGTGACCTTCGCCGCCGGCGGCTTGCGGCCAACCGGCTCCTGAGCCGTGGCCTTGCGAGTCGCCGGCTTGCGGCTGGCCGGCGCCTTCGGTGCCGCCGGCGTGGTCGAGCCAGCCGGGGCCTTCGAGCCAACCGGGGCCTTCGAGCCAACCGGGGCCTTCGGGGTCGCCACGGGCTGCCGGGCGGCGGGCTTCCTGCGGCCGGCCGGTGCGTCGGACGCCGGCGCCGAGGTGCCGCCGCGGGTGGCGCGAGCCTCCTCGACGCTGCGCTTGAGGGCGGTGAGCAGGTCGCCGATGGGCTCGCCGGCGGCGGTGGCCGCGGCCGGCACCGGGCGGGCGCCGCCGTGCGTGCGCTTGTAGTCGATCAGGTCCTCGACCGCCTTCTTGTACTCGTCGTCGAATTGCGACGGGTCGAACTCGCCGCCGAGACTGTCGATCAGCACGGACGCCATCTGCAGCTCCTGCGGCCGCAACGTCACACCGTCGGCGAGGGTCTGGAAGTCGGGTACGCGCACCTCGTCGGGCCACAGCATGGTCTGCAGCACGATGATGTCGTCGCGCACCCGCAGCAGGCCAAGCGTCTCGCGCTGCCGCAGCGCGACCTTGACCACGGCCATCCGGTCGGCCTTGCGCAACGCCTCGCGCAGCAGCGCGTACGGCTTGACCGCCTTGGCGTCGGGCTCGAGGTAGTAGCTGCGGTCCAGCAGCAGCGGGTCCACCTGCTCGGAGGGAACGAACTCGATGACCTCGATCTCCCGGCTGGAGGACAGCGGCAGCGACGCCATGTCGTCACCGTCCAGCATCACCAGCTCGCCGTCCTCGGTCTCGTAGCCCTTGGCAAGGTCGGCGTACTCGATCTCGTTGCCGCACACCTCGCACACCCGCTTGTAATGGATGCGGCCGCCGTCGGCCTGGTGCACCTGGTGGAAGCGGATGTCGTGGTTGTAGGTCGCCGCGTACAACCGAACCGCGACGCTGACGAGCCCGAAGGACACCACGCCGTTCCAGATCGCTCGCATTGCTCGACGCCTTCCCCGCGTGGCTTCCCGTCCGACACCGACCCGCACAGCCAGAATGGTCCAATGCGGCCGATGTTCGCCACCCCAGGCCCGCTTCCTGAGGGCGAGCAGTGGCGGTACGAGGTGCTGTGGGCCGGCCTTCGGGTGCTCGCCGAGGTCGCCAGCGGCTCGGTGCGGCTGACCACGACCCACGAGCGGGACGTCACGGCGCAGTTCCCCGAGTTCGGCGAGCTGGCAGGACGGCTGCGCGACGGCGTGTTCGATGGCGAGATCATCGTGTTGGACGGCGGCGTGCCGTCCGCGCCGGCACTTGGCCGGCGGCGGCGCGGCGGCCGGACGAGCGAGCTCATGGTGTCCGACGTGCTGAGGCTGTACGGCGTGCCGCTGCTGCACCGGCCGCTGGACGAGCGCCGCGCCACCCTGGAACGGGTGCGGGTGGACGCCGCGCCGCACGTCACCCTCTCCCCCGTCTACGAGGACGGCCCCGCGCTGCTGGTCGCGACCGGGCGGCACCGGCTGCGCGGCGTGGTGGCCAAGCTGGCCGGCTCGCCCTACCGCCCCGGCGTCCGCGACCCGTCCTGGGTCAGCACGCCGGCCGCCTGCGCGTAGCGGCGTTTGCTGCACCGCATTGCGGCGCGTACGCGACGATGCGGCCGGACGAACCGCCCGGCCGCATCCGTGTCATCGCTGTCAGTCGCTGAGCTGGATGCTCTGGCTGTAGGCGTCCTGGTTCGGGGTGTTGGTGCCCGGCCGGCCGCGGAAGTCGGTCCAGCACGGGTGGATCCGCAGGTCGGAGCCGATGGCAACGGCCGAGTAGTCGCCGATGAACACGCCCTGCAGCACGGTGCCGTCCGCGGCGACGGCGATGAACTGCACCTGCGGGTTCTGCGACGCCGTGGTGACCCGGTGGATGGCGGCGTTGCGCAGGCTCTGGCCACCGGCCGCCGCCCAGTACACGTAGTCCAGGTTGATCCCGTTCGGGTCGTACTGCCGGGTGTAGGAGGTGATCACGACGTGCCCGTCGTGCGCGGCGACCGCGCCGAACACCTCGTCCTGCGGGGTGCCGACCACGACCGGGCGCGACCAGTTCCTGCCGTTGCCCGACGAGGACACGATGTTGTCGCCGTTGGTCCTGATCGACCTGCCGGTGGCCGGGTCGTACCGCCCGTTGCGGTCGTCGGCCCAGGTCACCGTCAACCGCTCCGTCGCGCGGTCGTATGCGAGCTGCGGGAAGCTGTTGAGCCGGAAGTTCTCCCCGGTCAACGTGCTCGGGAAGTCGAAGTTGGTGTCCACGATGGCCTGCCGGAACGTCTGGCCGTGATCGGTCGAGGTGGCCACCACGGTGGCGTCCCGGTCGCCGGGCTGGTCGCACGCGGCGGTCGCGCACACCGATGCCTCGTAGGCGACGTACAGCGTCCCGTCGTTGCCGACCTGGGGGTTGGAGCCCTGGTCGTACGGGGTGACGCCGCCGGCGAACCCGTCAAGCGACGGGGCGACCCTGGTCGGCGGCGCGAAGTGCGCGCCGAAGTCGGTGCTGGCCGACGCCATGATCGGCGACTCGAGGTAGTTGCCGTCGTCGTCGAAGGCGAACCTGGACCAGGTGACGTACACCCGGCCGCTGGAGGGGTCCCCGGCCAGCCAGAGCTTGTCGTTGAAGATGGGCGTCGGCACCGGGGTGCCGTCAGGGGTGACCCCGTCGATCGCGACGACCGTCGGTCCGTCCCAGTGCAGGCCGCCGTCGTGCGAGACGTTGATGGCGATCGAGCTGGCCAGCTGGCTGTTGGGCGGCGCCGTCCGGCTGAACGCGATGCTGCCGAAGTAGACGGTGTTGTTCGGACCGAACCCGACCACCGGGTCGCCTGAGGCGTCGAAGTAGTTGAACGCGCCAACGCCGCCCGTCGGGTAGGCCAGCCCAGGCATCGCCACGTTGGTCCAGGTGGCGCCGCCGTCGAACGAGGTGTATGCGAAGCTGGAGCTGTCGTTGCGACCCTCGCGGTCGTTGAAAAGGCGGTAGTCGTTGGCGCCGGCGACGAGGTGGCTCGGGTCGCTCGGGTCGACCGCTATGGTCGTCTCGTTCTGGGCGGCACTGCAGCCGGCCTGCGAGCCGACCGGCACGACCGTGTCACCCACGATCAGGTCGACGTTCGGCGCCGGGTCCGGGTACGGGTTGGGATGGCCGAGGAAGTCCTGGCACAGCGCGGACAGCGCCGGCTCCGCCACGCTGCCCTTGTCCTTCTCGGCGAGGACCTCCTTCAGCAGCGGGTTGTGACTGACCGCGGTCGGCGCGGCAGCCGGCGCCGCTGTTGCCGGCGCGACTGCCGCCGCGATCATCGCGAGCGAGCCGACCAGGCTTGCGGCACCCAACATCGCGACCCGGCGGACGAACGATCGATTCACCGCACTTCACCCCTTCGTGTAGCTGGCTTCCGCAGCTTTGTCGCCAACGAGGGGGTTGGGAAGAGGGCAAATGGCGTACCGGGCGCCTGGTCAGCCCGTGATCAGCCGGCGCGCTCCAGCACGACCACCGGGATCTCCCGGTCGGTCTTGCGCTGGTACACATCGTAGTCGGGCCATACCTCGGCCATCTCGCGCCACATCTGCGGCATCTCCTCCGGCGTCGCCGTCCTCGCCCGTGCGGTGAACCGATCGCCCTTGATCTGAACGCCCACGGTCGGGTCGGCCTGC
>Ga0210378_10000433_pt1 | contig 21168 bp, 23 predicted proteins | sample PLM1_60_b1redo_FD_155465 | JGI IMG/M metagenome (GOLD analysis project Ga0210378, IMG submission 155465) | Groundwater sediment microbial communities from an aquifer in East River, Colorado, USA - PLM1_60_b1 redo | ecosystem: Environmental > Terrestrial > Soil > Riparian zone | place: USA: East...
CCGCCCCATCGGCGGATCTCTGGAACATGGTGTCGTCGCCGAAGGTCCGGTCGGGACGAGATGGGCCGGACGGTTCCGGCTGTTCCGTTACGAGATCCGCCGATGGGGCGGAGGCTCCATCCCCGATGCGAACGAGGCCGTCTCGAGTCCGGTCCGCGTCGCGAACGACCTGGCTCGAGCGCAGCGCGTCCTCGATCTGGTGCCGTCCGTCCCAACCCCCGTGTGGGGCCGAGACGAGCTGCACACCGGCGACATGTGGAACTCCAACTCGTTGATCTCGTGGCTGCTCGAACGCGCTGGCGCGGACACGCAGGATCTCCACCCGCCACCAGGCGGTCGAGCGCCCGGTTGGGACGCCGGTCTCGTCGTCGCCCGACGCGAGGTGGGACCGGAGCGTTCGCGCTGACGCAGGCTCGGCAGACGCCTCACTCTCACTGCCCCGACGACGTCGGATGTACCGCCGTCCACGGCTGCATGCCGAATTGACGTGCGCGAACTGTTAGTCCGTAGGTTGTGGGTTCGAGTCCCACCCCCGGAGCTGCAAAGCTGCAAGTAGAAGCCGGTTTCTGGCGGACGGGTTCACGCTCCGACCAAATGTGTCCCGCGGTGGTCCCAGGACGGTTTCGAGTTCGTCGTGACGACGCCAGATCACGGCGCCTGTTCGCGCCTCTCGAGTTGTCAGTTCTTGCGACAAACTTCCCGACAACGAAAGTTCCCATTTCTTCCACATGCGTGATGGGCACCGTACAAGAGCCGTTCTCGACTAAGAGAAGCAGCGGCGGGGCCAACCAGCAGCCGAACGAGCCTCACCGTCGATCTGTGCCCGGACAAGCAGAAAACCGAACAGCCACTGACATCCCCGGCTTCACTTGATGACGCGGAAGGTAAGATGCGTGACCCCAGCGCCCTCGATCACCCTCGTGCTCTCCAGGTCGATCGGCCCGGTCCCTAGATGGTCGAACAATGAGACGCCGTCCCCGAGCAGGACGTGTACCAGGTCTACGTGTATCTCGTCGAGGAGCCCAGCTTTGATGCACTGCTGCACGATGCTCGCGGCACCAACGCCGACGTCCTTGTCGCCTGCGACCGCCTTCGCCTGCTCTAGGGCGCTTTCGAGTCCGTCCGTGACGAACGTGAACGGCGATCCTTCGTAGACCCAGTCTTGTGGGACCGAGCTGGTAACAACAAAGACCGGTACGTCCAAGGGGTGTTTGCCACCCCACCCATTGGTGAGGTCGAATGTCCTTCGACCAAACACCAACGCCCCCGTCGTTCTGCGCGTCTCGGCAAGGTACTCGGCGGTCTGCGCCGAGACCATGAAGACCATGTCGGTTCCAGGCAGCCGGTATTCGGTGTCGCCAGCGGAGTACCAAGCCAAGAGCCTCTCGCCGCCGACACCCATGGGTGCTTCAGGGCCGTCGTTCGGACCACCGATAAACCCGTCGAGCGAGACTGCGAGCCCTGTGCGCACTTTCCCCATGTTGGTTCCATCATCTGCGCAAGGTTTACGGGCGGCAACTCGGGCATCGGCGTTGATGGCTTTAGCTCAACCGCCGACGGGATCGACACGAGGACTACTCGATCCGGTCGCGGACCGGGCCCCCTTGCACTCGCGGCGGCGTCGAGCGATGTGCAGCCCTAGACTCTTGGGTCTGGGGACGATGAGTCGTAGCCGTGGATTCGGAAATGCCTGAGGTGGGGCAAATCGATGGCGACGAGGGGGAGGAGATCGGCGGGGTGGAAGGCTTCCGCAAGGTCGGCGACGCGCCTGGACCCAGCGTAAGAGCCGGCACGTGCGTTCCGCCCCCGAAGGCAGAGACTGACTACCTACCCGACACAAACAGGGGGAAAGGATCATGGATACGCCTAGCGACTGGACGAGTACCGCGCGTCGGATGTGGCTATGGCCGGTGGCGATTCTGGTCGGCTTCCCGATCGGGGGGTACATCGCAGACCTGGCCGTGAACGGAGTCGATTCCGTGGGAGCAGCGCTCGCCGGGGGTCTCATCGTGGGCGCAGTCATCGGAGCAGCAGAGTGGTTCGCCTTACGGCAGCGGATCTCGTGGCTCTGGATCCCGGCGACGACTGTGGGCATGGCCGTGGGCCTGGTCGCGGGAGCGGCCCTGGTCGATTACGGGATCGACCGAGGAGACCTCGCCCTCATGGGTGCGGTGAACGGTGCCGCGGTGGGGGTGATGCAGGCGCTGGTGCTCGCACGACATCGGATCCCGGGTGCATTCTGGTGGGCCCTCGCGAACCCGCCTGCCTGGGCGCTTGGCTGGTTCGTGAGCTCGTACGTGATCTCGAGAAACATCGATGAGCGGTTCCCGATCTTCGGCGCGAGCGGAGCGATCGTCTTCGGACTGCTGACCTGGCTCCTCCTCGCAGTCCTGTTCCGAGCCGCACCCGAAGTCCGGGCGACGGCAGCCGGAGATGTTGCGTGAGCGTCGAGGTCGCCGCCGGAGTGGTGCTCGTAGTCGCGCCGCTCTGGTTCAACGCCAACTTCGCCCTGCTCGGCAGGCGGTTCGACTACCCCGACATCCTGCGCCAACCCACGGCCGAGATCCTCGAACGCTTCCGGGCTAGTGGCCCGTCGCTGATCCTCCTGTGGTGGACGTTCATGCTGTCGGGGCTGTTGCTGATCGCCGGGGCCGTCCTGCTCGGGCAGGTCCTCGGGTTCGGGGGCATCGTCCCGATGGCGACGACCATCGGAGTCCTGGCTGGTCTGGTCCAGATGCTCGGGCTCCTGAGGTGGGTGTACGTCGTCCCGGCGCTCGCCCGCGCGTACACGGACCCGACCCTCGGGCCCGAGCAGCGAGAGGTGCATGCCGCCGTCTTCCGCGCACTCCACCAATACCTCGGGGTCGGCGTCGGCGAGCACCTCGGCTACCTCTTCACCGGGATCTGGTCCGTGCTGATCGGTATCGGTGTCGTCCAGGGAACGGCGCTCCCCACCTGGCTCGGGTGGCCCGGGGTCGTCATCGGCGCAGGGCTCGTGGTCGGCTCGGCGGAGTTCCTCGGCCCCAACGAAGAGCGTGGGTGGGGTCTCGCCGGAGCGGCTATCCCGATCCTCTACATAGCGTGGTCCGTCTGGCTGCTCGCGATGGGTATCGCGTTGATCGCTTGATCCTTCCGTAGGAGGTCCGCTCATGGACGAGAGTGAGAACACCTTCCCGATGGACTTCTACGTTGAAGACCTCTCGCCCCGGCCGTGGAAGTTCCGGCCCGAGGGCTACCTCGTCGTGATCCTGTCCGACGCCGACGAGGGGCAACGGGCGGAGGCCGCGCTCGTCGCCGAAGGGTTCGCACCTCGCGACGTCAAGCTCTACACGGGCAAGCAGATCTTGGCGAACTACGAGGTGTACGCGCGCCGGCGCACGATCACGGACAAGGTGGCCGGTCCCGTTATCGACGACACGGAGGGGAAGGAGCTCTACCTCGGATACGCGCGCGAGGACCGCTGCGCGATGTGGGTGCGGATCCCCAACGAAGACAACGTTCCCAAAGCTCTCGGAGTGCTCGCGGACTTCCAATACCTTCACACGCGCTACTACGGTGACGAGAAGCAGACCGACTATCAGATCTCTTGATAGCCACAAGCGGTCGCAAAATCCCGAACCGAGGTGACGAGCAGGACCATGGAACAGATCCACAGCGGGCCAATGGCCGGCAAGACTGTCCTGGTCACCGGCGCCACCTCAGGCATCGGCAGGGCGACCGCGACGGGCCTTGCCGCGATGGGGGCACGCCTCGCGATCACCGGCCGGGACCGCGAGCGCACCGAGGCCGCGGCTCGCGAGGTCCGCGCAGCCGGCAGCGGGCAGGTGGACCTGTTCGTCGCGGACCTGTCCTCCGAGTCGGAGGTGCGGAGGCTGGCTGACGAGGTGCTCCGGAGCCTTTCCCGGATCGATGTGCTGGTCAACAACGTCGGGGGGTATTGGAACACCCGGCACGTCACCGCTGACGGGCTCGAACACACCTTCGCCCTCAACCATCTCGCGCCGTTCCTGCTCACAAACCTGCTCCTCGACCGGCTGAGGCAGAGCGCTCCGACCCGCGTGGTCACGGTCTCTTCCAACGCCCATACCATGGGGCGGATCGACTTCGACGACCTCCAGGGCGACGGGTCCTACTCTGGCGCACAGGCCTACAACCAGTCCAAGCTCGCCAACGTCCTGTTCACCTACGAGCTGGCCAGGAGGCTGCCGGCCACCTCCGTCACCGCCAATGCGCTGCATCCCGGTGTGGTGCGCACATCGTTCGGAGCCGAGGACCCGCGCGGCGTCCAGCGACTGTTCGTCCCATTCATGCGGCCGTTCATGAAGGCCCCGGCCCAGGGCGCTGCCACGTCGATCCACTTGGCATCCGCTCCCGATCTCGAGGGGGTGACGGGCCGCTTCTTCGCCAACAGCAAACCCAAGAGATCCTCCAAGCGCAGCTACGACGAGGCCGCCGCGGCACGGCTCTGGCAGGTGAGCGCCGATCTGGTCGGCCTGACCGCGGCTGGCTGAACCACCTTCGGGACACCACGAAATGTTCCCAATCGGATGATCCGCCCCCCTCCACACCACTTACACGTCGCCGGGTTCATTCGCCATCACCTCTGTGACTTCGGCGAATACGCCTACTTGCTGGGGACGGTCCTAGACGCCAGGCGTCGGACTCTGCGGCCGCCAATCCGCCCATTGGATCCTGGAAACGAGACGACGGAGGTCGGAGCCATCGGCGTTGATGCTCCAGAGCGAACTCACGCCGCTGTCCGCGTCTTCCGTCCTCGAGAAGAGGATCTGATCGCCCTCGGGCGAGAACTCGATGACCTGGAGTAGTTCTGATCCGCTCACCAGCGACGTCGCCGTTCCGGTCGCTATGTCCCTCACGCGGAGTTCGGTGTTGCCATGGATGAACGCGACCCGATCACCGCTCGGCGACCATGCGGCGTCCCAGAAATCAGTGGCGGCGCCCAGTTCCCGAGCGTCGGAGCCATCGGCCTCGGCGACGACGAGCGACCCCCTGTTGGTGTAGGCGACGTGAGATCCATCGGGCGAGTACACAGCGAACCAACGGCGTGTGAGGTCGTCCGCCGGAAGTCCCCGTGGTGTGCTTCCGTCGAGGGGTACCTGGACGCCGGGAAGCAGGAGCGATGCGCCGTCCCGCGACCACGCCGGAGAGTAATCGCCCGAGGGCATCAGCTCCGAAGGCACGGTGAGCGCCGCCTGGCGTACGCCGTCGAGTCCGTAGACGCCGATCGTCGTGTCCCCGCTACCCCAGGAGTCCCAGATCGCGACGCTCGTGGAGTCGGGCGACCATGAGATGGTCCAGCCCTGGCCGGGGAACGATGCGACGAGGTTGCCTTCCGGATCGGTGATCATGACGGTCCCCCAGGCGTTCGGAGAGACCGGGCAGCCCCAATCCCAATAGGCGAGATACCGACCGTCGGGCGACCAGGCAGTTCCGAACACGATGTATTCGGCCCGATGTTCGGCCTGGCCGCATGCGTCGGCACCGTCGACGGGCCCGCCATCCCTGATCCGGACCGCGTTCGCACCATCCGGGTCAGCCACGAAGATGTCGCCGTCGATCCCGTACGCGAGGGCGCCCGAGCCGAGCGGCGCTGGGGGTGGCGTGGGCGGGTTCGCGGGGGTCGGCGCCGCCTGGATCGTCCGCAGTCCGGCGAGCGCCCCTGCGACCAGCGCGAGACCCACGAGTGCCCCCACCGCCGCGTTCAGGGCGAGGCGCCGACGCGCCCGCCGGATCGTCTTCGGCGCATCGGTCGGAGTCGCCGAGATCGTCCCGGCGCGGCGCTCGAGCATCTCGCGGAGCTTGCGTTCGTCGATCATCGGGTCACTCCTTCGAGTTCGCTCCGGAGCGCCTTCATGCCGCGCGAGACGAGGGAGCGGACGGTGCCCGGCGAACACCGGAGGATCTCGGCCGTCTGGACGTCCGAGAGGTCCTCGTAGAAGCGCAGGACCATCGCGGCGCGCTGGCGTTCGGGCAGGCGCAGGAGGGCTTGGTGCATCGTCTCGTCCAGGTCCTCAATGGGGTTGGTCTCGACGGCGGGGGTGCCCGCGAGCCGCTTGAGATAGGCGCGCTCGACCAGTCGGTGGCGGAAATGGCTGGTCGCGAGGTTGACGACCGTGCGGCGGAGGTAGGCGCCGAAGGCGCCCGGGTCGCGCAGGTGCCGCAATCGGCCGACCAGCCGCGCGAACGCCTCCTGGACGAGGTCCTCGGCCAGGGCTCGATCGCCGGTCAACAGGAACGCGAGCCGGATGCTCTCAGGCGCGTGCCGGACGAAGAGGTCGCTCATCGAGCTGCGCTCGAGCGAGCTCTCGTGGGTCACAACGACCGGCATCATGTCGCGTTCTTCCCTCACGGTATAGAGACGCGGAGCAACCCTCGGAACGCTGCACCCCCCATCCGGTCCTCCCCCAGCACCATGGGAAGTCGGGGGTCACGGCGGCGAGTCCTCAACGAGGCCCCGCCTACCGACCACCCCCGAACCGCGCGATCCCCCCGGTCAGATAGTCACGTCGCATTCGGCGGCAACCGACACCGGAGCCCTTCGTCGAAGACTAGGCTTGAGCGTTCTGACCGCACATTGAGAGGGTTTGACTGGTCATGTGCCCCGGTGCGGGAAGTTCCCTTCGCCCCCTCTGGGTGTACGCATAAGGAACGTTGTCCGCGGACGGAGATGGTGGGAGGCAGGCTCTTGGCACGCGGTGATCGGGACCCTCATTCGCACCTCGCGGCCTCATCGACTGCCCGATTCGTCCGTGACGGCGGCCTCGCACGCCCCGGCTTGGAAGGCCGCCGCGGCCCCCCGTTTCGCCGTCGCCCGGCGCTCGTACGTCAGCCCGGGCGACACCGTCGAGGTCGATCCACGGGACCTCAGCCCGGCCCTAGCACTTCCATTCGTAGAGAACGATCCACTCCTCGACCTGCATGCGATAGGGAACGGTCGGGTCTGGAAACGTCGTCGCACCCCAAGTGAACTCGTCCGGCGACTCGAACCACATCTCGTTCTCGTCCGCGATGTGACGCAGTTCGGGGTGTGCAAGCTCTTCATACACGATCGCCCAGGATCCACTCAGCGTCTGCCCCGGAGCCACGGTCAGCACGGAGCCGTCCACGTTGGGTACGTATACCTCCACCGGCGGATGGGTTCTGTTGTGGATTTGGCGAACGCAAATCCTGCGACGCATGGTCTGATGTTAGGGCCTGGGCCTCTGACTGTTCGGATCGGTGGCACTTCGAAAACAAGGCGACACGGGAGCTAGCAGCAACATGTCACGTGCAATCGTGTCAGATAGCTACGATGAACACGAAGGAACAAGGCGACCGAGCAGCAGCGGCGGCTTGAGGGATCCCGAGCGCGTGGCTGAGTACGAAGACGGGGTAGTGGAAGGGCGGGTCGTATCGCGTATCCCGGTGGCCGGTCGACGTCCGCCATCTCGGCGGCATCCTATCCGCGGCGTTATGAGACTACGTCGCGACTGATTCCGGTCAAAACGCCTCACGCGCCCCGGCGGGCGCGGCCTGGCTAAGAACTTGGGAGCCACGTCCTAAACGTCCGGGCAGCGTCGCCGTCTCCTCACGTCCTGGTGCGGTAGTGGAGGTGAACCATGCCGCTGCCGAAACGGCGTTCGTCCAGCATTTCGAGCTTCACGCGGACATCGTTGGGGAGGGACCGATTGCCCTCCTCCCACCACGATGGGCGAGAGGAACAGGTGGACTCGTCGACCAACCCGGCCTCGATCGCCTGGGCAGCGAGGTCGGGACCGCCCACGCTGATTCAGGCCAAGTTGCTGCGCCTCGAGCTCCTGAAGGTGAAAGCCGACCTCGAGTGGCAGTGCCCAGAGTGCGCGTCCTGGTGGGACATCGAGCCCGGTGTTCCTCCTCAGGTGGCTCCGGCATACGACTTCCTGACCCACCAGGGCATCGTGCCTGCGAAGTGGGTCCTCAGAGAGAGCGGCTGAACTCGGATCGCGCCGGGCGGCGCGAAGGGCTCCGCTCGGTGGATCTCGCCCCACCGTTCGGTCGCTAGGAGGGGCGACTGGCTGGCGATGAACGACGGCGAGCTTGCGCACGACTGGGGGCGACGCCACCGACGGTGACGACTCGCTGTGACTGGGGATCACGTGCATATCGCCGGTTATTCGCTAGCAATCATGGGTGCGCATCCCGACGTCCTGAGCCGCTCCGAGCCCCCGAAGGGTGCGGGCTTGTGAGATGGGTCAGCTCTTGATGCGGCCCGTTTCGTAGGCCCACATGGCGATCTCGACGCGGTTCCGGGCGCCGATTTTGGCCATCAGGCTGGCGAGGTGGGTCTTGGCGGTGCTGAGGCTGATGTGGAGTTCGTCGGCGATCTCGGCGTTGGTTCGACCGTGGGCCACCGTGAGCAGGACCTCTTCTTCGCGGTCGGTCAGCGGTTCGATGGGCTGAGCCGGTGGCGTCCCCATGCGTGTGTCCGAGAATGTGGCGAGGAGTCGAGCTGTCACGCTCGGGGCGATGAGTGCGTCTCCGTTGGCGGCGGCATGGATCGCCTGGACCAGGAGTTCGGGTCCGGCGTCTTTGAGCAGGAACCCCCGGGCGCCTGCCTTGAGGGCGCCGTGCACGTATTCGTCGAGGTCGAAGGTGGTGATCACGACGATCGCGAGCGGGTCATCGACGTCGAGTCCGGCGAGTTGTCGCGTGGCCTCGATGCCGTCCAGGGCGGGCATGCGGATGTCGAACAGGCAGACGTCGGGGCGGAGCTCGCGCGCGAGGGCCACCGCTTCGCGTCCGTCGGCAGCCTCGCCGATCACCTCGATGTCGGGCTGGGCGTCGAGGATCATCTTGAGCCCGGTGCGGATGATGTGCTGGTCATCGGCAACGATCACGCGGATGGTCATATGGCGGTGCCGTTTCTGGGCAGCACGGCATCGACGGTCCATCCGCGGTCCCGGCTCGGACCGGCCTCGAGGGTGCCGCCGAGGAGCTTGGCTCGCTCGGTCATACCCGCGATCCCGTAGCCCGACGACGCGCTGGCGCTGAGCGAGCCGGCATCGCCATCGTCGCTGACGGTCAGGCGCACGCTTCGGTCGTCGCCGACGACCGAGACCTTGACGCGGGTTGCGTGCCGGGCGTGTCGCACCGCGTTGGTGATCGACTCCTGGGCGAGGCGATAGATCCCGGCCTCGACCGATGACGGGAGATCATCGAGGTCACCCGACAGTTCTACATCCACACGCGGCGAGTCTCCGGCGCTGCGGGCGAGCCGTTCGATGTCGGCAACGCCCCGTTGCGGGGCGAGGTCGGGCTCCTCGCCTTGGCGGAGGGCGCCGACCATGGTGCGCATCTCGGCGAGCGTGCGCGAAGCCTCCTCTTCGATGACTTCGAGGGCGTCCACGGCGGCGTTGGGGTCGGCTGCGGCAAGGGTGCGCCCGGCCTGGGCCCGAATGGCGATGGCCGAGACATGGTGAGCGACGGTGTCGTGCAGCTCGCGCGCTAGCTGCTCGCGCTCGCGGAGCTTGACCTGGTCCATCTCGCGGAGCCGGGAGCTGGCCTGGTAGCGGATCGCAGCGCCGAGCGCGGCGGAGAACAGAAAGAAGCCGATCGCGAACACCAAATCGAGACCAGTGTCGCTGATGAAAAGACCGACCAGGATCATCGCCAGCCCGATCGCCGCATCACGACCGGACCCCCAACGAAACAACGAATAGGGGAGCAGGAGCACGTACGCGGTGGTGTACAGCACCGCCGACTCGTCGGCACCGAAGAGCGTCGCCACGTCGGCCAACGTCTGGGCACCGAACGCGACAGCGACCACGACGAGAGGGTGCGTGCGCCGCCACAGCAGCGTGAACACGGGCGCCGCACCAAGGACGAGCGCGACAGGTCGCCACACCAGGTCCTCGCGCAAGATCACTTCGAGAACCGCCAACGGCACCAGCACGGCGACGAGCGCCCAGTCCCGCCACACCCGCGTGGGCGGATTCGGAACTCGCGGTTCGGCCCAGAGCGATCGGACAGCGTTTCTCACCACGACTCCAGCGTAGAGAACCCGAGTGGACGGCGTATCGACCGAAAGTACGGGCGACGCCTCAGCCGAAACGCCAGCTCACATCCGACCGCTCGGCTGATGTGTCAGCTGCTGGGTCTCGTCACGATGAGATTCATGACTGTGACCGAGCCGAGTCGAGGAGGAACCACGATGTCGCACGCTCTGTACCGATTGGGTCGGTTCGCTGCCCGCCGTCCGTGGGTGGTCATCGGCACATGGCTCGTCGTCTCCGTGGTCGTGGTCGCAGCGTCCGGAGCCTTCGGTCGCGAGCTCGAGGCCGAGGGCTCGGTGCCGGGGCTCGACTCTCAAGAGGCGGTCGACCTGCTGTCGGCCGCCGAGTCGGATACGGCCGGACTGACCGCACAGGTGGTCATGACGCCGCTCGACGACGGCGTGACCTTCTTCGAGTCGGCCGACGCGCAGGCTGCCCTTTCCGAGGTGCAGGCTGGGGTTGCCACCCTGCCCCATGTGTTGGGCACGAGCGATCCGGCTGGTGCGCTGGCCGCGGGGCCCGAGGCGGCCGCGACGAGTGGCTCGGTTTCTCCCGACGGTCGGATCGCCCTCATCCGCGTCCAGTACCCGGTGATCGAGGAGCTGAGCGTGGGCGACCTGGAGAACCTGAAGGAGTTCGGCGTCGAGGCGCGAGAGGGTTCGCCGCTGCAGATCGAGATGGGCGGCGACCTGTTCTCTTCGTTCGAGGAGGCTTCTACGGGTAGCGAGATGATCGGTGTGATCGCCGCGGTCATCATCTTGCTCCTGGCGTTCGGATCGCTCATCGCCATGGGCCTTCCCCTCGGGATGGCTCTCTTCGGCCTCGCCCTCGGCATCAGCTCGATGTCGCTCATCACCTACCTGGTCGACATCCCCAGCTTCGCTCCTCAGATGGCCAGCATGATCGGCCTCGCCGTGGGTATCGATTACGCCCTGTTCCTCGTCACCCGATACCGCGAGTTCTTGGCTCGCGGGATGACCATCGAGGAATCGGTCGGCCGCGCGGTCGCGACCGCCGGTCAGGCAGTGGTCTTCGCAGGCGGCACCGTCGTCATCGCGATCCTCGGTTTGGCCGTCGCCGGCGTTCCGTTCATGACCGCTGCCGGCATCGCCACATCGGTCATCGTCCTGATCATGGTGGTCGCCTCGGTCACCCTGCTACCCGCGTTCCTGGGTCTTGTCGGGCACTGGATCAACCGCCTCGGACTCCGACGGAAAGAAGCGAAGGATGGCCGCACGGTGGGCTCGGGCTGGCAGCGCTGGGGTGAGCACGTGTCCAGGAACGCCTGGTCCTACGCCATCGGCGTCACGATCTTCCTTCTGGCGCTGACAGCGCCGGTGCTGGGTCTTCGTCTGGGCTTCCCCGACGCGGGCACGCTGCCTGAGACCCGTACCGAGCGTCGGGCCTACGATCTCGTGGCCGAGGGTTTCGGTCCCGGTATCAACGGCCCGCTGGTCATCGCCGTCGACATCTCGCAGGATCCGAGCGTGGTCGAGCCCCTTCGCGGCGCCATCATGGCCGACGAGGGCATCGCCACCGTTGCACCCCCCGAGGTGAACGCCGAGGCCGGCGTGGCGACCCTGCTTGCTTTCCCGACCACAGCACCTCAGGACGATGCCACCCTCGACACGATCGAACGTCTCCGGGCGGAGGTTTTCCCGCCGGTGCTGGGCGAGAGCCCGGCTCGGGCGCACGTTGGTGGCTCGACTGCGAGCTTCGCTGACATCGGCGACCAGGTCACCGATCGATTGCCGCTCTTCATCGCAGCGGTGATCTTGCTGTCGTTCCTGCTGTTGACCCTGGTGTTCCGATCGGTTCTCGTGCCTCTGAAGGCTGCGTTGCTGAACCTCCTGAGCATCGGTGCCGCCTATGGCGTGCTGGTCATGGTGTTCCAGTGGGGGTGGGGCATCGGCATCGTCGGTCTGGACTCGACCGTGCCGATCGTCTCGTTCATCCCCTTGTTCATGTTCGCGGTTCTCTTCGGTCTCTCGATGGACTACGAGGTATTCCTGCTCTCTCGAGTGCGTGAGGAGTACCTGGTGACGGGCGACAACGACACTTCGGTGATCCACGGCATCGCCAGCACGGCCCGGGTGATCACGTCGGCCGCCCTGATCATGATCTCGGTGTTCCTTGGCTTCGTCCTCGGTGAAGACCCAGCGATCAAGATGGTCGGCCTCGGCCTGGCCATAGCCATTTTCGTCGATGCCACCATCGTGCGGATGATCTTGGTACCCGCCGCGATGAAACTGATGGGCGACGCCAACTGGTGGATACCGGGCTGGCTCGATCGCGTGCTACCAACCATCGACATCGAGGGCGAAGCCGCCCTACCAGAGCCTGAGATGGAAGCCGATCTCGTTCCCGAGCCCGTCGAAGCCGAGCCCGAGCAAGAGCTCGTTCCGGCCGGCTGACCCAGATCACGAAAGGACCTGGCCGTGACCGCTGAACACAACGACGCCTACGCGGCGCGATTGACAGTCGAGTACCCCGACCGCGACTTGAACCGACTGTCGACGGGCCTGCGTCTCATCTACCTCATCCCCATCGGGATCGTCCTGGCCCTCCTCGACGGCTCCACATCCGGCTACGGGTTCGCTGAGAACGGATTCCGATTCGGGGCCACTAGTGCCGGGGTGCTTGCGGCGCCCGTCCTGTTGATGATCGTGTTCCGACAGAAGTACCCGCGGTGGTGGTTCGACTTCAACGTCCAGCTCGCTCGTTTCGCAACCAGGGTGCTGGCGTATCTCGCTCTGATGTCCGACGTGTACCCCTCCACCGACGAAGAGCAGACGGTCCAGCTGGTCATCGACTACCCCAACGTCGAACAGGATCTCAACCGCTGGCTACCGCTGGTGAAGTGGTTGCTCGCTACCCCCCACTACGTCGTGCTCTTCCTCCTGTGCATCGGCGCGGTCGTCGCGGTGGTCGTTGCCTGGTTTGCCGTGCTGTTCACCGGCCGCTATCCGCGGGCCATCTTCGACTTCGTCGAAGGCGTCCTGCGATGGGGGCTTCGTGTCGAGGCATACGCTTGCCTACTCATCACCGACCGCTACCCACCCTTCTCACTCCACTGACCGGACCCGGCCACAACAACTCAACAAGGAGGAATGCAGATGGTTGCGATCGAGATCCATGGATTGTCCAAGCGCTTCGGCGACGTTGCTGCGGTCGACGATCGAGGAGTGACCATGACGAGCATCCAACCGGAGCTCTGGGTAGGCGCTCCGCGCCAGGCACTTGCGTTCTACGAGGCCGCGTTCGGCGCGGACGTCGTTCATCTCGTCGGCGAGGACGATGACATCGTGGCGCAGCTCGCCGTCGGCGACGCGATGTTCTGGATCGCGCCGGCGTCCTCGATGATGAAGCGCCTCGACCCGGTCGCGATCGATGGGGCCACCGGTCGGGTGCTGCTCGTCGTCGACGATCCGGACGGGGTGCAGCGGGGAGCGGTGGCGGCTGGCGCCATGGAGACGTCACCGGTCGCAGACGAGCACGGGTGGCGGGTGGGTCGGATCGTCGACCCGTTCGGCCACGAGTGGGAGATCGGGAGGCCACGTGGGCCGTGGCCGGCCTCGAGCACCGGCTCGGAAGCGACCTGATGCTCGATCGGTCCGGCTCTCGACGCACTGCGCGCGTGTCCGCCCCGCTGCCGCCGCGCGACCGCCTCCGTAGGATCGATCGGATGGACGTCACCCTGCGGGAGACGACGCTCGAGGACCTGCCGATCCTGTTCGAGCATCAGCGCGATTCGGTCGCGGCGGAGATGGCCGCGTTCCCGTCCCGGGACTGGGACGCCTTCGTCTCGCACGACGCGAAGCTGCGAGTCGATCCCACGGCGATCCGGCGCACGATCGTCGCCGGCGGCGAGGTGGTCGGCAGCATCGGGGTCTGGGGCGAGGACGAGCGCGAGATCGGCTACTGGATCGATCGGGCGGCGTGGGGGAAAGGCATCGCGTCCGCGGCGCTGGCCGCACTGCTCGCCGAGGTGCAGGAGCGGCCGCTCACGGCGCACGTCGCCGAGCACAACGTTGGCTCGATGCGGGTGCTCGAACGGAACGGCTTCGTCGAGACCGGCCGGGAGCAGGAGGAAGACGTCGTCTTGGTCGGGTTCCGGCTGGACTAGGGTTCCGCGCTCCATCGAGCGCAGGGGCGCTCTCGCGGGAAACCGAGATCTCCGATCTCGGCTACTGGTACCCGGAGGCCCCTTCGCCATCAGCGCGACCAGGTGGACTATGAGACCGTACATCTGGTCGTGGGAGGGATCCTCTACGACATTGCCATCGTGGTCACCGTGCTTGCACTCCTCACTCAGTTCCGTCGCCGATGGCTGCTGTTCGTGGCTATCCCTCGTTCAGTACGGTCTCATCCATCTGCAGCTCCGGCTCGGCCTTGGCTCGAATGGCGAGCCCGGACTGCTTGCGTATCACCTTCCGCTTGGCGTCCTGATCTCCTTCCTCTCCTATCTGACGATGGCCGTGGCTTTCGGCGTCCGCTTCGAATCCGGCCGGACTGATCGGGAGTGCTGTTGCCTACTCGACCGAGCGCGCATGCGCGGATCGCCCTATACGCGCGAGCGATTAGGCCGCTCACATTGGTGTTCGACTCGTTCGAGACGGTCTCGCCACGAACCTAGGGGCCGCCGATCGGTAGCTCGACCCGGATGACGACCGTCGCTCTCGCGGGGACGGCCTGAGACGCGTCCGCCGTGCGCGAGGGCCACGGATCAGTCGATCGGAAGCCCGGGGCCGAAGCGAGACTGGCTGGAGGTGCTCGATTGTCTGGCGCGATGAGCTCAATCTGGATGAATGACCCGGCATGACGGCCGGTCGTCACCAGCCAAAGAGTTCAAGGGGTCCCGTCGGGGTCCCGTCAGCGACCGGGAAGCAACGGGGAATGACGCGGTTGCATGAGCCCGAAAACGTCCTGCTCAAGGGGCAGATCTTCTCATCGCCGCAGGTCAGAAATGGTGGCCTGCGAACCTTTTTTTTGCCAAGGTGGGGGTCGCGGGTTCGAATCCCGTCGTCCGCTCCAGAGAAACGCACGCTGACCAGGGGTATCCCAGGCCGAATGAGTTCGTCAATCTGGGCCTGTCCATGAGTTGGCCATGGCTTGTCCATGGTCTCCGGGCATAGAGTCGCCGGCCATGAGAACAGGCTCGATGCGCCTGCGGGGCCGCGATTCTTGGCAGCTTCGCGTCTACCTGGGCACCGAACCGGGGACTGGCCGCCCGCGGTGGCTCAGCAAGACCGTGCATGGCACCCAACGCTTCGCCCGAGGCCAGCTCGAGGACCTCGTGGCCGAGGCCGGCCGTGCCCGGGTCCGGGCCGGCACGCTCTCCGATCTGCTCGATCAGTGGTTCGAGGCCGCGTCTCCCGGGTGGGCGGCCTCCACCGTGAGCCACACCCGCTCCATCGTCGACTGCCACCTCCGGCCGCACCTCGGCCACCTCGACCTGGCCAAGCTGAACACCGCCGATATCGACGACTTCTACGGGTATCTCCTGAGGGCCGGTGGCCGGGAAGGCCGCCCGCTCGTTCCAGGCACGGTGGCCCGCGTCCACGGCGTGCTCCACCGGGCCCTCGCCCAGGCCGTGCGGTGGGACTGGATCTGGCTGAACCCAGCGTCGAACGCGACACCGCCGAGGGTCGCGCCGGCCGAGATCCACCCGCCGAGCCCCCATGAGGTCGCGGCTTTGCTCGAGTGGGCGAGGCGCGAAGATCCGCCGCTCTTCTGCTATCTCAGGTTGGCTGTCTCGACGGGTGCCCGTAGGAGTCAGCTGCTAGCCCTTCGGTGGGGCGACGTCGACGAGGAGCGAGCGGCGATAGCGTTCACGCGGGCCCTGGTCGAAGGGCCTGACGGCCCCGAGCTCCGCTCCACCAAGACCAACCGAACGTACCGAGTGGAGCTCGATGCCGAGACGGTCGACGTGCTGATGGCGCACCGCTTCCGGGCCGAGGCTCGGGCCCGGGACGTTGGCGCGGAGCTTTCAGCCAGCGGGTTCGTGTTCAGCTCTCGTCTGGACGGCGCGAAGCCGTGGCTCCCCAACTGGCTGACCAAGCGGTTCATCGCCGCCCGGCGTGCCGCGGGCCTTCCGCATTTTCGGCTGCACGACCTGCGTCACTTCATGGCGACCGAGATGCTCGCCGCTGGCGTCCCCATCGCCACGGTGTCCCAGCGCCTCAGCCACGCCCGCGCCTCCACAACCCTGAACGTCTACGCCCACTCCGTGCCGGGTGGTGACCGCAGAGCGGCAGAGACCCTCGCGGTGATCCTGGCGACCTCAAGAGGAGGCCATCCAGGGTCAGGAACGAGCCTCGGGTGATCGGCTCTCACGGCGCGTTCGTGGCACGGGGACACGATGCTCGCGATCGCCGGTGATTGAGGGAAGAAGACCGGTGAGGGACCGGCGACATGTTGAGCGTGGTGCTGGAACTCGGCCTGCTCCCAAGCCCAGGCTGGACTCGAACCCACCCCGCGGACTGTCAATCCGTAGGTTGTGGGTTCGAGTCCCACCCCCGGAGCTGCAAACGCGCAGGTAGAGAACGGTGTCGAGCTGTTCGGCGATCGCCTCGATGAAATGTGTCCCGCGGTGGTCCCGCGACGGTTTCGAGGCCGTCGTGACGAAGCCGCATCGGGACCGGTGTTCGCGCCTCCCGAGTTGTCAGTTCCCATCACAACTTCCAGAGACCTCGGTGAGAAGGTAGCACGCGATCTGAACGCCGAAACCCGCCGGCTCTGCGCCCGCAGGGTTCCCAGCGAGGTTATGGGAGTCAGGAGTCGTTGCCTCCCTTCACGAACGCGTGTGCCTCGACCAAGAGCCGTCGCTAACGATCGCCGGCGCGCTATTGCGATTGAAGGCACCGTCGCGAGGTCCCTGTCTAGATCCCTCTTCCTAATGGGCTCCAGCGTTCGAAGGTCATGAAGCTTCTCGGTTATGGCGCAGTCGAGAAGGAGCGTTCCTCCGGTCTCGGCAAGCGGTCCGGCTGGCGTCCGAGTTGGAGTTCGCCACCGCGTTCTCCGACTGCGAGCCCGGAGTGATGCCGCCGTTCGGGAACCTGTACGACGTGCCCGTGTACGTCTACCGCGCGCTCGGCCAGAACGAGCGGATCGTGTTCCAGGCCGCGCACAGCGTGACGAGGAGCGTCGCATATGCCGATTTTCGAGCGGCTGGCGGGTCCCACCGTCGCCAAGGTCTCCGAGGTCATCGGGGCGTAAGCGCCTGCTCAGAGGCTGAGGATCGGGCAGGTCAGGGTCCGCGAGACGCCCTCCACCGCCTGGATGCGCGAGGCGACCATCTGGCCGAGCTCATCGAGGCTGTCCGCCTCCACGCGGACGATGACGTCGTACGGTCCCGTCACGACGTAGGCTTCGGTGACCCCACCGATCTCGCCGACCGCTTCGGCGACCGCCGACGACATACCGACCTTCACCTGCACGAGCACGATGGCCTCAACCATCGCGAACTCCCATGTCGTGGATTCGTGCCCTCATCCTCGTCCCGGTGGATCGAGAGCACAAGACCGTCAAGGACGTTACGGAGGTGACGGGTATGCGAGCGATCGCGGTCGTCGGGTGGCTCGGGATCGTGGCGGCGCTCATGGTCTGGCAGGGCGAGCCGTAGGTTCCTCGGACCGGCGCCCGATACCGATCCGGGTATCGAGGCTGCAGCCATGTTGCCTGCCGCCTCTTCGGACGCTAGCTTCCCCACCCGATCAGACGCAGGAGGATTGGGTAGTCCCTCAGGACGAGGTCGTCGACGACAAGCCTTCCTGCCGCTTGGCTCACGTTCAACTCTTGCTGGAAGCCGGCGAGCGCATCCATGCCCATCAGGGTGTCGGCCGAGCCTCTGAGCGTGAGGTTGGCCGTCACGCCGGGGTCGTCATCAACCGCCGTGTCGTTCGTCCACACCGCGAGCAGCACACCCGCAAGACTCGCCGCGGTCTCAATTGACCACCCGTTCGTCAATCCCAACGGCTCTGCCGAGATCGTCGCGCGACTGGATAACGGCTGAGACATCCCGCAGCCGGCCCTAACGCCTACTGCGAAGGTCTCGTCTCATCAGCTCGGTGACCTTCTCGCGGTCCGGCCGCATGAACTCGTCGGTCTGCTTCGTAGCGGTTCGGAGATCCGTCTCACTCGATCCGGGTCAGCGAAGGCGTCTGGGTCTACGGGGCATGGGCGGGTACCTGCACGGTCGGCATGAGGTCTTCGACGAGCGAGCCGAACGAGTCGAGGTGAGCCTCGTCACGCCCTTCGATGTTCACGATGAAGATGTGCTCGGACCCCGAGTAGCTGACATCCGCCAAGTAGAAGCGATACACGTCGTCGCCGAGGATGCCGTTCGCGTGGTCCCACTGCTCGAAGCTGACGAAGTCGACACATGGATCCGGGCAGTCGGCGTGTTCTCGTGGAGCGCGAGCGGACAGGCTGACGTCGATCACGGTCGCTGGGAGTCCACCGATGTCACCGCGCATTGCGCGGGACACCACCAGGTATGGATTCGCGCGGAGCCAGTCCTCGAGGCCTTCCGCGGTCAACGGCACACCATCGACACGCGTGCCATCGGACACGGGGAACAGATCGAGAGTGAACGAGACGCCATAGTCCGTGTCTTCAGTGGGCGCGATCTTGAACTCGCCGGTGCTGTCCTCGATCCCAGTCCATGATCCGTCGAGCTCGATCGTCATGTAGCCGCCGAAGAACCACACCGTTTGATAGGTCCCGGCGGGCAGCACTCCAGGCTGGGTCAGACCCGCTTCACACAACGGCAGGCAAGCATCCGCTTCGCCGTCAACAAGCTCCGGGAGGGTCGGCCGGTCCTCCAGTCCCGGCGGCGCTTCTGAGACCGTCGCAGATGCCGTGGGCGACCCCCCATCTGAGGTCGATTCCGGTGCTTCGGCGCACGCCGTGGTGAAGAGGGCGATCACCGCGAGCAGCGGCATCCAACCCCTCGGGTGGCGCGGACTGCGAAGGATGTTCGCGCACAGACTGCACACTCGGCCGAGCAGGATCGCGCCGACCGTCAGCGCGATGACCTTGAGGCGGCTCACGGTGAGGACCGCCATCGCTTCACCTCGAGCTCGTCGATCTCTGTTGGCCCGCCGGTACCATCAGCGTTCACGACCAACCACGTGCCGTAGTCCACGTCGATGTCGTCGAAGAACGCGATCCGTCCGCCGTCCGGGGACCAGACGGGGCCGTCCCAGTCGCCGATGCAGCACTTGCCGTGGAAGAGTCGGGTCGGCGCCGAGCCGTCGGCCCCGATCACCCACACCTCGAACGAGAAATGGCCACTGTTCGGACCTACCGATCCGGGCGTCGAGACGTAGGCGATACGCGTGCCGTCGGGAGACCACGCTGGTGCCCCCGGTCCCTGCGGAGCACCCTGATCGACGAGGACGCGTTGATCCGATCCGTCCGCGTTCATGACCAGGATCCGGTTCCGCCCTGCCAGGAAGTCGTCGAGCACGAGCCGCGTCCCGTCCGGAGACCACCCGATGCTGTCGACGTCGCCGACGAGGTCCGTCAGCCGGGTGGTCTCGCCGCTCCCCAGGTCGACCGATTGAAGCCCAGTTGCCGCGTAGACGACGCTTGCCCCGTCGGGTGACCAGGCGATGGTCGAGACGTCGACGTCCGGGGTCGCGAGCGTCGTCCGATCCCCGGTCTGCGGGTCGATCGTGAACAACTTCGACACGTCGCCGCCCTCGTAGACGGCGAGCGTGGCACCCTGCGGCGACCAGGCCCACACTTCCTGATGACAGGAGTCCGGCCGGTCGCAACTCTGCGTCAGCTGACGGTCTTCCCGGAGCGCGTTCGTAGCCCAGATGCCGGCTTCCGATTCGCAGGGCAAGGCACCGACACAGGTCCAAACCTCGTAGGCGAGCCATCGACCGTCGGCCGATATCGCGTGGCGGTAGATGATCGCGCACGGATCCTTGCACTTGGCGAGCGTCCGTTGGTCGCCCGTGCTCGGATCGATCGCGTCGACCCGACCGAGCCCGTTCCCTTCGACCAGGACCTCGCCCTCGCGGAGCACGGGCCTGAGCTCGCTGGTCGGGGCAGGCTGCACGGGAACGGACTGGTCCGACCGGATGAGGCTGCTCCCGATCAAGATCGCGGCGAGACCGACGGCCAACCCCAAGGCGCCCGCCGCGATGCGCTGGTTCCGGCGCTTGCGATCGCGGCGGTGCACGAGTCGCTCAAGCGAGTCGTCGGGAGGCACGAATCCGCGCATCACTCGTTCGAAGACCTGTCGCTCGTCGATCATTCGGTCTCACCTGCCCTCTCGCGGATCGCGGCGCGGGCACGCGTCGCAAGCGTTCGTACGGTGCTCGGCCGCATCCCGAGCATCTGACCCGCCTCCTCGGACGTGAGGCCGACATAACCAGTTAGGAGCATGGCGGCCCGTTGGTCAGCCGTGAGATCGCGGAGCGTCCGCACGACCAGGTCGCGGTCGTCGACGGTCGCGAAGGCGTCGTTGCTCGGGGCGATGGCGAGAGTCTTCCGAAGGCTGAGCGCGGTGCGCCGGTACCGGTTCCTGAACACGTTCATCGCCGTTCGGAACAGATAGGCGGACGCGTCATCCAACCGAAGTTGGTCCCACCGTTCCCACAGACGAAGGAAGGCGTCCTGCATGATTTCCTCCGCCTCGTCGCGATCTCCGGTGACGAAGCACAGAGCTCCGAAGAGGCGGGCGTGCTCCGTCCCGAAGAACTCTTCGAACGTCGGCCGTGCCTCGGCCACCTTCGTCTCCATAGCCTGGGGGCATGGGATCCTCGCCGAGCGGTCCATCATGACGCATGGACAGTCGAGGGCCTCGGTTCGCTACCGGCATGACGGGTTCCGAACCATCCAAACCGTCCTTGGGATCGATCCGGGGGGTGCCCGAGCGGTGCCACTATGCATGACCTCGAGGAATCCGCGCCCGGCGCAACCGCGGCGAAGGACTATCCGACGTACTCCTCACGGTGCGCGCAGGCATCGACTCGTTGTCCGGTGAACCGTTCGGTGAACAGAAGACGAAGGCGGGGTTGATCGCGCCGCTGCTCCGTGTCCTCGGGTGGGATGTCGAGGACTTCCGGCAGGTCCATCTTGAAGCCCCGGTGGACGCGGATGCCCAACTCCCGACACAAGG
>Ga0210378_10000434_pt1 | contig 21163 bp, 18 predicted proteins | sample PLM1_60_b1redo_FD_155465 | JGI IMG/M metagenome (GOLD analysis project Ga0210378, IMG submission 155465) | Groundwater sediment microbial communities from an aquifer in East River, Colorado, USA - PLM1_60_b1 redo | ecosystem: Environmental > Terrestrial > Soil > Riparian zone | place: USA: East...
GGCGACGAGATGACCCGCATCATCTGGTCATTCATCAAGGACCAGCTGATCCTGCCGTACGTGGACGTGCCGCTTGAGTACTACGACCTCAGCATCGAGCACCGGGACGCCACCGACGACCAGGTGACGATCGACGCGGCGCACGCGATCCAGCGGCACGGCGTCGGCGTCAAGTGCGCCACCATCACGCCGGACGAGGCGCGGGTCGAGGAGTTCGGCCTGAAGAAGATGTGGCGCTCCCCGAACGGCACGATCCGGAACATCCTCGGCGGCGTGATCTTCCGCGAGCCGATCATCTGCAGCAACATCCCCAAGCTCGTTCCGGGCTGGACCAAGCCGATCGTGGTCGGCCGTCACGCCTTCGGTGACCAATACCGCGCCACCGACTTCAGGGTGCCCAGTGCCGGCACGCTGACCATGACGTTCACCCCGAAGGACGGCTCCGAGCCGATCGAGTACAACATCTTCGACTTCCCGGACTCAGGCGTCGCGCTGGCGATGTACAACCTCGACGGCTCGATCCGCGACTTCGCCCGCGCGTCGTTCCGGTACGGCTTGGATCGGAACTACCCGGTCTACATGTCGACGAAGAACACGATCCTCAAGGCGTACGACGGCCGCTTCAAGGACCTCTTCGCCGAGATCTTCGAGGCCGAGTTCAAGGCCGACTTCGACGCCGCCGGCCTCACCTACGAGCACCGGCTCATCGACGACATGGTCGCCGCCGCGCTCAAGTGGGAGGGCGGCTATGTCTGGGCGTGCAAGAACTACGACGGTGACGTGCAATCGGACATCGTCGCGCAGGGCTTCGGCTCGCTCGGCCTCATGACCTCGGTGCTGATGACGCCGGACGGTCGCACCGTCGAGGCCGAGGCCGCGCACGGCACGGTCACGAGGCATTTCAGGCAACACCAAGCCGGTAAATCGACGTCGACCAACCCGATCGCGTCGATCTTCGCCTGGACCCGGGGCCTCGCGCACCGCGGCAAGCTGGACAGCAACCAGGAGCTGATCGGGTTCGCCGACGCGCTGGAGAAGGTCTGCGTCGCCACCGTCGAGGGTGGCCAGATGACCAAGGACCTGGCGCTGCTCGTCGGCCCGGAGCAGGGCTGGCTTACGACGGAAGAGTTCCTGTCGGCGCTGGACGTGAACCTGCAGAAGTCGCTCGCGTAGGTATTGTGCGGGAGCTGCCGTGATGGGTCGCTCGAAGCGCTGCCTGTGGATGGCGAGCGCGCGCGGTCGCCAGTTTCTGGCAGGGTGCCAGGATGCCCGAGCCACCGAAGCGTCCCGCAGAGCTGGCTGGCACCGTGTTCAAGGCGAAGGATGTGCTCGACAGTGGTCTCCTCACCAAGCGGCAACTGTCGAGCAGGGCGTGGCGGCGCTTGTTCCGCGGTGTCTACGCCGATGCGGCGCTTCCTGTCGACCACGCGTTGCGCTGCCTCGGTACACATCTGCTGATGCCCGCGCAGGCCGCCATCGCGCGGCACTCTGCCGCTTACCTGTACGGCGCGAAGGTCGCGGACACGGATGCGCCTGTGGAGGTCGTGGTGCCGTGGCAGCAGCGGTTCGGCCCCATAGCCGGCCTCCGCATCCGCTTCGCCGAGCTGCCGCGCGAAGACGTCGAGGATCAGCGACCGCGCTCGACCACGCCGGTGCGGACCGCCGTTGACGTCGCGATGGGGCGCGACCTCATCGAGGCGGTGGTCATTCTGGACGCGCTCGCCGCCGGTGGCGTTTTCCGCCCGCTCCACGTCGACCAGGTGCGCGAGCGACTGGCAAAGGCGCGCGGCGGGCGGCGTGGCCTCCGCGCACTCGACCTCCACGACCGGGCCGCGGAGTCGCCGCAGGAGTCGCGGCTGCGCGTACGGCTGGTCCTCGCCGGACTCCCGAAGCCCGTGAGCCAGTACGTCATCCGGGACAAGTCGCGCGCGTTCGTCGCCCGTGTCGACCTCGCCTGGCCGGCCAGCAAGGTGGCGGTCGAGTACGACGGCGAGTGGCACGCCGACGCCGCTCAGCTCCGGCGCGACCGCCGGCGTCTCAACCAGCTCACCGCCGCCGGCTGGACGGTCCTCCACGTCACCGCGGATCGGCTTCGCCATCAGCTCGATCAGGTAGTCGCCGAGATTGCCGCCTGCCTCGCGCGTTGACCCCTTGGAAGGGGTTACATTCACACAGTAGCCTGCCATCTCGGGCATTCGGCGCTTTTGAGATGGAAGGCTAAGTATGAGCATTGATCGGCTCACGCCGTACGGACTGCTCGCGTTACGGGTCATCGTGGGCGGCCTGCTCGCCCTGCACGGCTGGCAGAAGGCCCAGGCGCCGGACGAGTTCGCCGGCTATGTGCGCTCGCTGGGGGTACCGCTGCACGAGACGGCGGCGACGGCGGCGATCCTCGTCGAGATCTGCGTCGGCGGCCTGCTCGTCGTGGGCCTCCTCACCCGCCTGGCGGGCACCACGCTCGCCGGTCACATGGCCATCACGTGGGCGGTTGCGCATGGCAGCGCCCCGCTGATCGTGGACGGGAAGCCGGGCATCAACGGCGAGCTGGCCGTGCTGTACCTCGCCGCCGGTCTCGCGCTGCTGGCCGTAGGTGCGGGCGCGTTCAGCGTGGACGCCGGGTTCGCCCGGCGCCGGAGGCTGTTCGACGCCGTACCCGAAACCGGAGCGCGCGACGTGCTGACCAACGCGTCAGCCCGGTAGCTCCCAGCGCGCGCCGTCCGGGGTGTCGTGTACCTCGATGCCCGCGGCCACGAGTTGGTCCCGGATCGCGTCCGACGTGGCGAAGTCCCGGGCGGCCCGCGCCGAGTTGCGAAGCTCTATCAACGCGTCGACGTACGGCGACACCACGTCCCGCGGATCCCGCGCGCCCACCGCCGCCAGCTCACCCAGCCGGACGATCATGCCGCGCAGCGCCGTCCGCGCGTGCTCGCCGTCCTCCGGGCTGTACGTGTCGGTCGACCAGTCGACGAGCGTCTGCTCCATCGCGAGCACGGCGGAGACGCAGCCATCGACGTCCCGGGCGGCGACGGCAGCGCTGAACTCGACGTCCAGCCGATCGGACTCGGTGGGCAGCGACGGGATGTCCGGGCGCTCCCGGGCGGGCTCAGGCGGCGGAGGTGGCGCGGTCGACTGCCCGGCGCCCACCAGCTCGTCGAAGCTCAGCACGGCGCCCGTCGGGAAGACCGTCGAGCGACCCCGCCGCCGGACGGTCACCGCACTGTTGCCCAGCACGGTCGCGGTACCGGCGTCGAGGTCGAGGACGCAGCCGGTGTGCTCGTCCACCCCGAGCACGAACGCCTCGTCCGGCAGCTCCTGTTCCAGCAACGAGAGCCGGCGCTCGCCGAGGTAGCAGTACCGCGTGTCGTGGTGGCCGCCCTCGGCATTGTCGTAGTGCGGGATCACGACGGCGGGGAGGCCGGTCGCGGCCTCGACCAGGTTGAGGCCAGGCGCCCAGTACGGGTCGGCGCCGGCCTTGTAGATCTCGTACACCGGCACGGTGTGGCTGCCCAGGGTCAGCGCCGCCGCGCTCGCGAACACGACGGTGCCTCCGTCGGCGAGCTTCTGCCGCAGCACGTCCGGGATGGGGGTGTCGTGCCACTGCCGCAGCGCGTATGTGGGGCTGCCGGGGCCGGCGAACACCCACCGGGCGGCGCGCAACGCGCCCAGCGCCTGCTCGCGCGCGAGGCCGGGTTCGAGCGTGCGCCGCCACGAGACGACGTCGACCCGTTCGCCGACGCTGGCGCCGAAGTACGACTGCGCCCGCCGGGAGATGTCGTCGGCGTTCTCCTGGAACCCGTACGGGGTGTCGAGGAGAGCCGCCGGCCCGTCGCCGCTGGTCCGGGCGAAGAGGGTCCGGTGCGGCTTGATCATCGTCGGGGCGGTCTCGCCGGACCCCATGATCACCAGCAGGCGGCTCATGGCGTTGCCAGCCGCAGCAGGTCGGCGGCGATCTCGGCCGGGTGCTGGGCGTGCACGTCGTGGTCGGCGTCGGGGTAGGCGCGCACGGTGGCGTCCTTCAGTGCGGCGACGGCCTCGGTGACGGCGTCGGCGGACCCGTTGGCGCCAGCGGGGATCAGCAGCACCGGCGCCGTGACCTGCGGATACAGCGTCCGCGGCGTGTGCTCCCAGAGCGAGCGCAGGATCGTCATGTGGTGCTCGCGGCTGAGCCTGGGCCGGGCGGTGCCGTCGGGGTTGACGGCGAAATTGGCGAGGGTGCCGGCTATTCCGGAGTCCGGCCAGTCCGGGTGCGCGCTGCGAAAGCGCGCTTCGAGATCCGCAGCGCGGGCACCGGCGAAGTTCGGCGGCGCGAGGCGGGCGGCGCATGCTTCCCAGGACGGGAACGCGTCGGAGAGGTGGATCCAGCCGCCGTCGACCGCGGCGACGGCGTGCGGCAGGTCGGGCCGGTCAGCGGCGAGTTGCAGGACGACGTTCCCGCCCCACGACTGGCCGGCAATCACGGGCTTGACCAGCCCCAGCGCCTGTACGAGCGTCGCGAGGTCGGCGGTGGCGGTGAGCGTGTCGTACCCGCTGGGCGGCGCGTCGGACTCGCCATGCCCACGCAGGTCGACGGCGACCACCCGGTGCCCGGCGGCGGTGAGGTGTGCGGCCACGCCGTCCCAGGTACGGGCGTTCGAGGCGAGACCGTGCACGAGGAGGTACGGCGCGCCCTCGCCGGCCGCCTCCCGTACGTGCAGCCGCACGCCATCGCTGACCGGGACAAGGAAGTCGCGCACGGTTGCGACCCTACGTGCGCTCTGTCGCCGAGTTGTGGAGTTTCGAGGGTCCGGCGCCGCCGCGCACCCTCGAAACTCCACAACTCAACGAAGGCGGTGTGCGCCCGGCGACGGCGTCGCGGTGAACGCTGCCGGTGGATCGAAGCCCGCACGGTCGAACGCCTTGGTGACGGCGCCGGCCACGTCGTCCGCCGCGGTGGCGTCCACTAACGCGATCACGCATCCACCGAATCCGCCGCCGGTCATCCGGGCGCCGAGCGCGCCGGCGGCCAGGGCGGCGTCGACAGCGGTGTCGAGCTGCGGGACGGTCACCTCGAAGTCGTCGCGCAGGGACGCGTGGGACGCCGTGAGCATCGGTCCGATCTCGCGCAGGTCGCCGGCCCGGAGCAACGCGACCACGTCGAGGACCCGCGCGTTCTCGGTGACGACGTGCCGGGCGCGGCGTGCGGTCTCGGGGCTGTCCTGCTCCAGGCGCGCAAGCGCGGCTGGCAGATCGGCCACAGACACGTCCCGGAGCGCGGGGACGCCGAGCAGCGCAGCCGCCCGTTCGCAGCTCGCTCGACGGGCCGCGTACTCCCCGTCCACCAGCTCGTGCGGCGCCCGGGTGTCGACGACCAGGACGGCTAGCCCAGCGGCGGCGACGTCGAACGGCACCTGCTCGGCTATGCCCGTACGGGTGTCGAGGAAGAGCGCGTGGCCCTCCTGGCAGAGCACCGAGGCGGACTGGTCCATGATCCCGCAGGGCATGCCGACGTAGTCGTTCTCGGCGTGCTGCGCCAGCGTGGCCTGCTCGGCGGGCGGGATGTCCAGGCCGCCGAGGTCGTGCAGCGCCCGCAGCACCGAGCACTCCAGCGCCGCCGACGACGACAGCCCGGCGCCGGCCGGTACGTCGGAGTCGATGAGCAGGTCGGCGCCGGGTACGTCGTGGCCGGCCGCTCGCAGCGCCCACACCACGCCGGCCGGGTACGCCGCCCAGCTAGTGACCCGCGCGCCGGTGTCCAGCTCGGAAAGCCCGAACTCGACCACGCCCGGCATAGAGAGTGACCGGACCCGCCACCGCCCGGGGGAACCCCGCCGCGCGGCCACCGTCACCCGATGCGGCAGCGCGAACGGCAGGCAGAAGCCGTCGTTGTAGTCGGTGTGCTCGCCGATGAGGTTGACCCGGCCCGGCGCGACCCATACCCCGTCCGGCGCGCCGCTGAACTCGTCTCTGAACTCGTCGCTCAACGCGCCGACGACGGCCGCCGTGCTCACGCCTGCCCGTACCGCGTCGAGTGGAACGTCCAGGCGTCGCCGATGATCGCGTTGAGGTCGGGCTTGGCCGGGCGCCAGCCCAGCTCGGCGTGGGCCTTCGCGGACGACGCCACCACGACGACCGCATCGCCGTCACGGCGGGGCGCGTGCTCGACGGGCACCGGCTGGCCGGTCACCTCGCGGACCACGTCGATGACCTGCTTGTTGCTGAACCCGGTGCCGTTGCCGAGGTTGAAGATCTGGTGCTCGCCGGGGCGGGCCGCGTCGAGCGCTAGCAGATGTGCATGGGCGAGGTCCTCGACGTGGATGTAGTCGCGGACGCAGGTGCCGTCGGGCGTGTCGTAGTCGTCGCCGAACAGCATGAGCTTCTCCCGGCGCCCCGCGGCGACGTCCAGCGCGATCGGGATGAGGTGGGTCTCCGGTTCGTGCCGCTCGCCGAGCGAGCCCGAGGCGCCCGCCGCGTTGAAGTACCGCAGCGAGACGGCGCCCAGCCCGTGCGCGCCGGCCTCGCCGGTGATCATCAGGTCGACGGCGAGCTTGCTGGACCCGTACGGGTTGGTCGGGCGGGTGGGCGTGGTCTCGTCCATGGACGGCACGTCCGGGGTGCCGTAGACGGCGGCGGTCGAGGAGAAGACGAGCCGGGGCACCTGCGCCGCGCGGACGGCGTCAAGCAGGGCCAGCGAGCCGCGCACGTTGGTGTCCCAGTACAGCTCGGGCTTGATCACGGACTCGCCGGCGGCGATCTTCGCGGCGAAGTGCAGCACGCCGTCGTAGCCGGCGTCCGGGGTGAGCACGGTGGCGACGTCGTGGACGGGGATCCGGTGGAACTCCGCGCCGTCCGGCACCACGTCGGCGTGGCCGGTGGAGAGGTCGTCGATCACCGTCACCTGGTGCCCTGCCTGCAGGAGTTGGCTGGTGACGACGCCGCCGATGTACCCGGCGCCTCCGGTGACGAGCAGCTTCACGAGTCGTTCTCCCTTGCGGTTGCCGAGCCTGGGGCGTCGGAGCGCAGCCGCTCGGCGGCCAGCTCCGGGGGGATGTCGTTGACGAAGACCCCCATACCTGATTCTGACCCAGCAAGGTACTTGAGCTTGCCAACGCCCCGCCGTACCGAGAAGACCTGGGCGTGCAGATACGACAATTCGCGCGATTGCCGGACCGGCGCCTGGTGCCACGCCGAGATGTACGGCAGCGGAGCGTCGAACAGCCGGTCGAGGCGGCGGAGCACGTCGAGGTAGAACGGGCCGAAGTCGTCGCGCTCGTCGTCGGTGAGCGCCGGCAGGTCCGGCACCTGGCGGTGCGGGTAGAGGTGCACCTCATACGGCCAGCGGGCGGCCATAGGGACGAACGCCGTCCAGTGCGCGGATTCGGTGACGATCCGCACCCGGGCGGCCCGCTCGGCGGCGAGGACGTCGGCGAAGAGGTTGCGCCCCGTCCGTTCCCGGTGCCGGCGGGCGGACTCCAGCATCTGCGCTGTGCGAGGCGTGATGAACGGGTACGCGTAGATCTGCCCGTGCGGGTGGGCGAGCGTGACGCCGATCTCGCGCCCGCGGTTCTCGAAGCAGAACACCTGTTCGACGCCGTCGAGGGAGCCGAGGACGGCGGTGCGGTCGGCCCACGCGTCGACGACGGTGCGGACCCGCTCGGGCGAGAGATCGGCGAAGTGCGAGGAGTGGTCGGCGGTGAAGCACACCACCTCGCAGCGCCCCACGCCGGCGCGCCGCCCGAACAGCTCGCCGCCGGGCAGCGGGGGCGGCGCCGGCGTGTCCTCGGCGAAGGACGCGAAGCGGTTCTCGAAGACCACGACGTCGTAGTCGTCGGCGGGGATCTCGGTGAGCCGGCCGGGCGCGGACGGGCAGAGCGGGCACTCGTCCGACGGCGGCAGGTGGGTGCGGTCCTGGCGGTGTGCGGCGATCGCCACCCACTCGTCCAGCAGCGGGTCGTACCGTAGCTCGGAGGCGTGATCCTGCGGCGGCAGTTCGCGGGAATCGAGCAGTTCGCGGACGACACCCCGGTTCACGCTGGCGTCGTCGTCGAAGTAGATCAGCTCGCGGCCGTCGGCGAGCCGGGTGGCGGTGCGCTTCATCCCGGCCGCTTCATTCCGACCGCGAGGCGCGCACGTCGGGCTCGACCACGACCAGCTCGCCCACCTCGGAACTGAGGATCTCCCGCGCCTCGGGCTCCAGACCGGAGTCGGTGATGACCACGTCGGCGTCGGACAGGGCGGCGATCGAGCTGATGCCGACCATCTCCCACTTGCTGTGGTCGGCGAGGACGACGAGTCGCCGGCCGGCCGAGACCAGCGCGCGGTTGGTGTCCGCCTCCATCAGGTTGGGCGTGGTAAAGCCGCTGCGGGCGTCCATCCCGTGTACTCCCATGAAGATCAGATCCAGGTGCAGCGCCCGGATCGCCGAGACCGCGAACGGCCCGACCAGCGCGTCAGACGGGGTACGCAGCCCGCCGGTGAGCACCACCGTCTGGTCCGGCCGACCAGCGCGGTAGAGCACATCGGCGACCGGGATCGAGTTGGTCACGACGGTGATTCCCGGGACCTCGCACAAGTACGGCGCGAGCGCGTGGGTCGTGGTGCCCGCGCTGACGCCGATGGCCGATCCGGGGCGGACGCGGCTCGCCGCGTGCTTGGCGATCGCCTCCTTCTCGCGACGCTGCCGGAGCGACTTGGCCTCGAAGCCGGGCTCGTCGGTGCTGTGCTCGCCGATGGTCGTGGCGCCTCCGTGCACCTTCTCCAGCAGGCCGCGCTCGGCGAGTGCCTCCAGGTCGCGGCGGATCGTCATGTCGGAGACGTTCAGCTGGCGGGTGAGGTCGCTGACCCGGACCCCGCCGTTGCGGCGGACCTCTTCCAGGATGAGCGCCTGGCGCTGCTGTGCGAGCACGGTCAGCTCCCTCCCGCGATCGCTTCGCGCAGGACGACGACGCCGCCGGCTGGCATCGTGACCGCGCCCTCGTGCCGATCGCCGGTGAGCAGGTCGATGCCCGAGGCCGCGACGGTGGTGGCGCGGTCGTCGTGGTTGAGGAGGAAAAGGTAGCTGGCGTTCTCGCCGTGGCGGCGGACAGCCTCGACGTTGCCGGGGCCAGCGGTTACTCCTGCCTCGGCGCAGACCCGCTGCAGCAGCCGCGCGCGGGACGCCCCGTCGAGGCGGGTGCCGAGGTACCAGGCCCGGCCGTGACGGGTGATGGCGGGGCCGCCGTCGAGTACGCCACCCACGTACGACGCGATCACCTCGGCGCCCGTGCTGTGAGCCAGCTCCGACCAGACCAACCCGGTGCTGCCGTCGGAGAGCCGCACGGTGCCGCCGGCGGCGAGCGGGAAGAACTCCTCGACCCGGACGCCGAGCAGGTCGCGGAACGCGCCGGGGTAGCCGCCGAGCCGGACATGGTCGTTCTCGTCGACGATCCCGGAGAAGCAGCCGACGACGAGCGTGCCGCCGCCCTCGACGTACGTTGTCACGTTCGCGGCGCTGCCGTCGGTGACGAGGTAGAGCGATGGCGCGAGCACTACCCGGTAGCCGGACAAATCGGAAGCGGGGTGTACCACGTCGACCGTGACGCCGGCCCGCCACAGCGTGCGGTGCCAGGCTCGGATCTCGTCGAGGTAGCCGAGGTCGACGCTGGGGTGCGCGTCCAGTTCCTGCGCCCACCAGCTCTGGTAGTCCCAGAGCAGGGCTACCTCACACGAGATCCGGCTGCCAGCGACCTCGGCCAGGGCGCGCAGGTCGGCGCCGAGCCCGACCACCTCGCGCCACACCTTCGTGTCGGTGCCCGCGTGCGGCACCATCCCGGAGTGGAACTTCTCTGCCCCGGCCGCGGACGCCCGCCACTGGAAGAACATCGCGCCGTCGGCGCCCCGGGCGACATGCGCGAGGCTGTTGCGGCGGAGCTGGCCCGGCGCCTTGGCGACGTTGCGGGGCTGCCAGTTCACCGCCGACGTGGAGTGCTCCATCAGCAGCCACGGCGCACCGCCGCCGAGGGAGCGGGCGAGGTCGGCGGCGAGCGCCAGGTCGACGTGGTTGTCGGGGTCCTCGGCGCGCAGGTAGTGATCGTTGGAGACGAGATCCTGTTCGGCGGCCCAGGCACTGTAGTCGAGGTTCTCGAAGCCGGCGACCATGAAGTTGGTGGTCACGGGCTTGCCGGGGCTGAGCCGGTGGAGCACGGCGCGCTCGGCGCGGTAGCAGTCGAGCAGCTCGTCCGAGCTGAACCGCCGGAAGTCCAGGGCCTGCGTGGGGTTGCCGAAGGACGGCGTGGCGCGGGGCGGCGTGATCTCGTCCCAGTCGTAGTACCGCTGGCTCCAGAACGCGGTGCCCCACGCGGTATTCACAGCATCAAGGGTGGTGTAGTGGCCTCGCAGCCAGCGCCGGAACGCCGCTGCGGAGACGTCGCAGTAGCAGTGCGCGACGTGGCAGCCGTACTCGTTGTTGACGTGCCACATGGCCAGCGCGGGATGGTCGGCGTAGCGGGTGGCGAGCTGTTCGGCGAGCGCCACGGCGGCCGCGCGGTACTGCGGTGAGCTGGGGCAGTACGCCTGGCGGCTGCCGGGCGAGAGCCGGACGCCATCGGCGGTCACCGGCAGCGAATCGGGGTACGCGCGGGAGAACCACGGCGGCGGCGAGGCGGTGCCGGTGGCGAGGTCGACGGCGATCCCGCCGCCTTGCAGCAGGTCGATCACGCGGTCTAGCCAGCCGAACTCGTACTTACCCTCGGCCGGTTCCAGCAGCGCCCACGAGAAGATGCCCAGGCTGACCAGGTTGACCCCGGCCTCGCGCATGAGCGCGACGTCCTCGCTCCAGATCTCCTCGGGCCACTGCTCGGGGTTGTAGTCGCCCCCGTAGGCGAGGCCGGCTACGGCATGGGGCCAGGCGGTCATGGGGCTCAGCGTGGCAAGGGTGGTGGATAAAGTCAACACGATCAAACATTCTGTGCCTGATCCCGACATCGGGAGCGCCCTACGGCTTAGGTGGGGTTTTGTCGCGCTTTGGCCGGCCTCCATGCGGACATCGATGTCGTCGGCGATGCACAGACATGAAATCGTGATGTCGGATGTCTTGACAGGTCGGCAGGGTCGGCGATGGGATATGGTGACTTTTGTTAGGTCGCGTTTGAAAGTGCGGACCCGATCCAACGACATTGGCTCCAGGAGGCCCGGATGTCGTACCGCCCCTCGTCCAGCCCGGCGGCACTGAGCGCCGGGTCGTATTCGCTCTCACGCCGTGGGTTGCTCCGCGGCACCCTGCTCGCCGGCGCAGCTCTGGGGCTCGGACCCCTTGCTGCCTGCGGTGACAAGCCCAGTGAAGGCGGCGGCAAGACCGTCACCTTCGGCTCGAACTTCTCCGACGCCGTGCCGAAGAAGGCAATGGAGGAGGTCTTCGCCGAGTTCGAGAAGAAGAGCGGCAAGACCGTCAAGGTCAACAGCGTCGACCACAACACGTTCCAGCAGCAGATCAACACCTACCTGCAGGGACGCCCCGACGATGTGTTCAGCTGGTTCGCCGGCTACCGGATGCAGTTCTTCGCCGAGCGCAAGCTCTCCACCGACATCTCCGACGTGTGGGAGGACATCGGCGGGAACTACAGCGAGGCGATGAAGAAGGCCTCCACCGGGCTGGACGGCAAGCAGTACTTCGTGCCGTTCTACAACTACCCGTGGGCCGTCTTCTACCGGAAGAGCGTCTTCGCTGAGCGCGGCTACACCGTGCCGAAGACCCTCGATGAGTTCAAGACGCTCGGCGCGAAGATGAAGGCCGACAAGCTGGTCCCGATCGCTTTCGCGGACAAGGACGGCTGGCCGGCGATGGGCACGTTCGACTACCTGAACATGCGGATCAACGGCTACGACTTCCACATCAGCCTGATGGCCGGCAAGGAAGCCTGGACTGACGCGAAGGTCAAGACGGTCTTCGACACCTGGCGTGGCCTGCTCCCGCTCCACCAGGAGGGCTCGCTCGGCCGCACCTGGCAGGAGGCGGCGGCGTCGCTGCTGCAGAAGAAGGCTGCCACGTACGTGCTCGGCAGCTTCGTCGGCCAGAGCTTCACGGGTGCAGACAAGGACGACCTCGACTTCTTCCCGTTCCCGGAGGTCGACTCCAACGTCGGCACCGACGCGGTGGAGGCGCCGATCGACGGGTTCATGCTGAGCAAGGATCCGAAGAACATCGACGCAGCGAAGGAGCTGCTGAAGTTCTTCGCCAGCGGCGCGGCCCAGGACATCTACCTGAAGTCCGACCCGAACAACGTCGCCACGGCGAAGGACGCCGACACCAGCGGCTACAACGCGATCCAGAAGAAGTCGCTGGAGCTGATCAACAACGCGAAGAACATCTCGCAGTTCCTCGACCGCGACACCCGCCCCGACTTCGTGGAGCCGGTAGTCATCCCGGCGCTGCAGTCGTTTATCCGGAAGCCGACCGACATCGACTCGATCCTGAAGAATATGGAAGCCCAGAAGAAGACGATCTTCACCAGCTGACATGGCACTCCCAACCGTGCGGGCCACTCCGCCGGCCGCGATCCCTCCCAAGGCTCGCGGCCGGCGGGTGCGCCGTCTGACCCCCCGCGACCGCCTGGTGCTCGGGCTCATGATCGGCATTCCGGCGCTCATCCACATCGGGCTGGTGTGGGGGCCGACGCTCGCCTCGATCGCGCTCTCGTTCACGTCCTGGGACGGCATCGGCGGGATCAGCACGATCAACTGGATCGGCCTCGACAACTACGAGCAGATCTTCACGATCTACCCGCCGTTCTGGCCGGCCGTACAGCACAACATCATCTGGCTGATCTTCCTGCTGCTCGTGCCGACCACGTTCGGGCTCTTCCTGGCGGTACTGCTCGACAAGCAACTGCGGTTCAGCCGGATCTATCAGAGCGCGATCTTCACGCCTGTCGTGCTCGCGCTGGTGGTCGTCGGCTTCATCTGGCAGCTGGTGTACTCGCCGGAGAACGGCCTGGTCAACAACGTCCTCGGCCGCACCGGCCAGCCAGGCGACGGGCCGCTGATCGACTGGCTCGGCGATCCCGATATCAACCTCTGGGCGGTGATGGTGGCCGCGGCGTGGCGGCACACCGGCTACATCATGATCCTGTATCTGGCCGGGCTGAAGAGCGTCGATCCGCAGCTCAAGGAGGCTGCCGCGATCGACGGCGCAAACGAGTGGCAGTCGTTCCGCAACGTCGTCTTCCCGTCGCTTCGCCCGGTGAACATCGTGGTCATCGCCGTGACCGTCATCGAGGCCCTCCGGGCGTTCGACATCGTGTACGTCATCAACAAGGGCCGGAACGGCCTGGAGCTGATCTCGGTGCTCGTCTACAACAACGTCGCTGGCGAGACCAGCCGCATCGGGTACGGGTCGGCGCTGGCCGTGCTGCTGCTGCTCGTGTCGCTCGGCTTCATCGTCACCTACATGTGGCAGGTGTTCCGGGAGGAGAAGCTGTGAGCACCGAAACCGCCCAGCGTTCCACGCCGGCGGGGGTCGCGCCGCGGCGCCGCCGGGTGCGACCGGTTCGCATCCTGCTTCATGTCTTCCTGATTTTCACCGCGCTGTCGTTCCTCGCGCCGCTGCTGTGGACGGTGTACACCTCGCTCCGCCCGTACGCGGACACCGCTAAGCGCGGCTACGTCTCGCTGCCGGGCACGCTCAACTTCGACAACTACGTCGACGCGTGGAACCAGGCGGAGATACCGAAGTACTACCTCAACACCCTCATCGTGACCGTGCCTGGCGTGATCCTCACGCTGCTGCTCGCCTCCTTTGTAGCGTTCGGGGTGTCCCGGTTCTCCTGGCGCGGCAACGTCGCTCTGCTGATCCTCTTCACGGCCGGCAACCTGCTGCCGCAGCAGATCCTTCTCATCCCGCTCTACCGGCTCTACCTGAAGGTGCCGCTGCCCTGGCAGATGAGTGATTCCGAGCTCCTCTACGACTCGTACTGGGGCATCATCGCGATCCATGTCGCGTTCCAGATCGGCTTCTGCACGTTCGTGCTGAGCAACTACATGAAGACGCTGCCGATCGAGCTGACCGAGGCGGCAATTGTCGACGGCGCGTCGGTGTGGCGCCAGTACTGGCAGGTGATCCTGCCCCTGTGTAAGCCAGCGATGGCTGCGCTGGCCACGCTGGAATTCACCTGGATCTACAACGACCTGCTGTGGGCTCTGGTGCTCCTTCCCACCGGGGAGAAGAAGCCGATCGTGGCCGGTCTGGCCAACCTTGGCGGGCTGTTCTTCAAGGACGACAACCTGATCGCCGCTGGTTCCATGCTCGCCGCGATCCCCACCCTGGTCGTCTACTTCGCGTTGCAGCGGCACTTCATCGGCGGACTCACGCTCGGCGGCACGAAGGGCTAGTTCAGGATCGGCGTCCAATGGACGCCGTCCCGCGAGGCGAAATGGCCGCCGTACATGCCGCCGGCGACGTAGCGTCCGGCCACCTCGTCGATCCAGCCGAGGCTCGGTACCGGGTCTTGCGCCCGCAGGAACAGGTGGCCGCCGTCCGTGGAGTACCGCACGTTGATCCGGTCGACGTCCTCGGTCGTGGCCAGCAGCCGGCCGTCCGGCAGCAGCGCGACACCGAGCAGCGACCGTGGCTGTGCGCCGGAGAACAGTGGCGGGACGCGCTGCCACCGCGCGCCGCCGTCGGTGGTCCGCCACACTGCGCCGAGCCCGTTCTTCACAGGTACGCCCGTCGGTGCCTGCGCCCGGACGAACGCGTACGCGGTGCGGCCGTCGTGGGTCACCACAGTGACTCCCAACAGCGGCGTTGCCGGCGGGGTGAGCTGGACGGACCGCCAGCTCCGGCCACGGTCCCGCGTTACCGCTACGACTGGCCTGCCCGTACCCGGCTCGCCACCCGTGACCCAGAGGCTGCCGTCATGGGCGGTCACGGCCTCGGTGCCGAAGGCCGTCAGCAGCCGCGGTTGGTTGGCCAGGGGGTGCTCACGGCCGGTAGCCGGATCGAGCACTCTGATCGGTCTGCCGCACCCGGCGGTCGTCTCGAAGCCGTACGGGCACGAGCCGACCAGCGCCCAGCCGTCCGGCAGGCTCGCCAGTGCCGCCGCCGCAGGTGGTGGGGCGTCGCGCCACGACCGGCCGGCGTCAGCGCTGAACCAACGGTCTCCGCGGTCGGTGACCAGCAGGGATTGTGGCCCGAACGCGAACAGGTCGGCGGAGAACACGGCGTTCGCGGCGACGGTGAGCAGCGGTGTGCGGCGCGTCTGCCAGCTCTGGCCGCCGTCGACGGTGGCGCGCAGGAGGTAGGCACATCGGTCTGTCGAGGTCGGTCCGCAGCGACCGACCAGCGCGTAGCCGTGGACGGAGTCGGTGAACCGGACCGTGAGCGTGTTCGTCCCTGGTGGCTCCGGCGGCGGTAGCGGCGGTTGGGCTCGCGTGGCTGGTGCGGCTGATGCGGCTGGAGTGGTTGTGGGGTCTGGACTGGCTGTTGAGGTGGCGTGGACGAGCCAGGCTCCGCCCGCGGCGACCGTTGCTGCCGCAAGCAGGGCCACGACCACCCGGTATCGGGCTGGCGGTGCGCCCGGGTCGAGGACGTCGAGCGGCGCGCCGCCTGGCCCCTCCAGCAGTTCGGCCATCGTCGCCTCCTCGTGTCGCCCGGTGTCTGGTCAGGAGACACCGGCGGCCGGCGCGGGGTTCCCCCCTCCGCGCCCGATCTTGAGCGTGGAGGTGGACCACCGGACCAGCCGTGTGCGCCGTCCTGACAGAATGCGCGCCATGGGTGATTCGCGGCCACGGGTGCTCTCGGGTATTCAACCGACGGGCGACTCGTTCCACTTCGGCAACTACCTGGGTGCGCTCCGGCACTGGGTCGCCCTGCAGGAGACGCACGACTGCTTCTACTGCGTCGTCGACCTCCACGCGATCACCGCCGGCCACGACCCGGAGACGCTACGGCGCCGCACCCTGGTCTCAGCAGCCCAGCTGCTCGCCCTGGGCGTCGACCCGGCCCGCTCCACGCTGTTCGTCCAGAGCCACGTGCCCGAGCACGCGCAGCTTGCCTGGGTGCTCAGCTGCATCACCGGGTTCGGCGAGGCCAACCGGATGACGCAGTTCAAGGACAAGTCGGCCAAGGGCGGTGCCGCCAGCGCGTCGGTCGGCCTCTTCATGTACCCCGTCCTGCAGGCCGCCGACATCCTCCTCTACCGGGCCGACGCCGTGCCGGTCGGCGAGGACCAGCGGCAGCACCTCGAGCTGACCCGCGATCTCGCCGCCCGCTTCAACAGCCGGTTCGGCGACACGTTTGTCGTGCCGGCGCCGCACATCGTCAAGGACACCGCGAAGATCGTCGACCTCCAGGATCCGACGGCGAAGATGAGCAAGTCGGCGTCGTCGCCCGCCGGCATCATCGAGCTGCTCGACGATCCGGCGAAGAGTGCGAAGAAGATCCGGTCCGCCGTCACCGACACCGGACGCGAGATCGTCTTCGACGCCGAGAACAAGCCGGGCGTCAGCAACCTGCTCACGATCTACTCGGCGCTTACCGGGCGGTCGATCGACGAGCTGGTCGTCGCGTACGAGGGCAAGGGCTACGGCGATCTCAAGAAGGACCTGGCCGCCGTCGTGATCGAGTTCGTCACGCCGATCCAAGAGCGCACCGCCGAGTACCTCGCCGACCCGAGCGAGCTGGGCCGCGTGCTGGCCAAGGGCGCCGAGAAGGCCCGGGCCGTCGCCGAGCCGACGCTTGCCACGGCGTACGACCGCCTCGGCTTCCTTCCGGCGACGGGACACTGACGCATGCGCAGGACGATCGGGGTCGCCATCGGCATCCCCGAACCGTGGGGCAGCGAGCTGGTCCAGCACCGGATCGACGCCGGCGACCCGCTGGCCGAGCAGGTGCCACCGCACGTCACGCTCCTCCCGCCGACCGAAATCGACGACGAGGACCACCCTGACATCGAGAAGCATCTCCGCGCCGTCGCGGCCCGCCACCACCCGTTCGAGCTGCATCTGCGCGGCACCGGCACGTTCCGTCCGGTCACCGACGTGGTGTTCGTCGTGGTGGCGCGCGGGATCAGCGAGTGCGAGCAGCTCCAGGCGGACGTGCGCAACGGGCCGCTCGTGCGCGAGCTGCACTTCCCGTACCACCCGCACGTGACGGTCGCGCATGACGTCTCAGAGGCCCAGCTTGACGCGGCCTACGAGCGGCTGTCCGGCTTCAACGCGCAGTTCCAAGCGTGGGGATTCACCCTCTTCGAGCACGGCACCGACGGCCACTGGCGTCCGCAACAGGACTTCCCGTTCGCCGGCACCGAGGTTGGGCCCGTCCCGGCCTGACTGGATTCTTCACGCAGTGAGCGGCTATGGCAGTTCGGGAAGGTGACTGGCGTGGTCGAGACGGTGATGCGTCTCTGGCGGCGCGTGGCGAGTTGGTTCGGCGCGGCGCGGCGCCGGTACGGCTGGCTCGACCATGTCGCGCGTGCCGCGATCCGGTATGACCAGGCCCGGGGCGGGCGGCTCGCCGCCGCGGTCGCCTACCACGGGTTCCTGGCGGTCTTCCCGCTGCTCCTGCTCGCGTACGCGGTGCTCGGATACCTGGTCGGCCGGGATACGGCATTCACGGCAGAGGTGAGCGAGTTCCTTGCGTCCTACCTGCCGACGCTGGACGTCGAGCGGTTCGCGGTACACCGCTGGGCTCATCGGCGTGACTGGCGTGCTCTATGCCGGGCTCGGCTGGGTCGACACACTGCGCTCGGCGATCCGGCTCATGTGGGAGATGCGCGAGACGCCCGGCAACCCGATCCTGGCCAGGGTCGTGGACGTCGGCGTACTGCTCGGACTCGGGCTGGTCTTCGCGGTCTCGATCGCCGTGTCGACGGCGCTGAACTTCGGCATCGGTTGGACACTGGAGCTGCTCGGCATCCAGTCTGGCGCGCTCCGGACGACGGTCGCGGTGGTGGGGTTCATGGTCGGCGTGCTCGTCAACGCCGGCGTCTTCGTCGCGCTGCTCGCCGGGTTGCCGAGGCTGCGGATGCCGTTCGGACGGCTGGTCATGCCGGTGCTGGTCGGTGCGGTCGCTTTCGAGTTGCTGAAGACGTTCAGCGCCGCGTTCCTCCGGCTCACCATCACCAACCCGGCGTACACGGTGGTCGGGAGCGCGGCAGGCCTGCTGGTCTTCATCAACCTGCTGAACCAGCTGCTGCTGTTCTGCGCCGCGCTCACCGCCACCAGCGAAAAGGGCGAAGTGATCGAACGTCGCGCGCTCAGCGTCCGGCGGGCCGAGCTGCGGGACGACGCCGACCGCCGCGCGCAGGTGGACGCTCCGACCTCCGGCGCTCCCGATGAGCCGGCGGGCACCCCTACCGGCGACGCCGGCTGAGCGTGCGCCGGGCGTTCCGCACGATCCACCACGTGCCCAGCCCGAACGTGCCGAGCACGAGCAGCACGCCGATCACGTCGGCGATGTTGAGTCCATCCTGGGGCCGCGCGGCCTGGCCGAGCTGCGCCGCCGGAGCCGCCCCACCCTGCTTGCCGTCGCCCGGGGTCAGGCCCTCGCCGCGCTTCACCAGCCGGCCGACCGGCTTGGCGTCCTTCGGCAGCGCAAAGCCCCAGTCCAGCAGGGCGGCACCCTGCTGCCAGAGGCGCTGCGGCCGGGGCTCGCCCCGGAGCATCGTGACCACGAGCCGGCGGCCGTTGCGTTCGGCGGCGCCGACATACGTGTGCCGGGCCAGGTCGGTGAAGCCGGTCTTGCCGCCGATCGCGCCGTCGTACTGGGTGAGCAGTCGGTTGTCGTTCTGGATCTGGAACGCCTTGAACTTCGGCGGCTGGGCGGGGATGACCGTGCGTTCGGTGGCGGTGTAGCGGCGGAAGTCCGGGTTGGCGAAGTCGGCGCGGGCGATCAGCGCCAGGTCGTACGCCGACGTGTACTGGCGCGGACCGTCCAACCCGGACGGAGTGACGGCAGTGGTGTCGAGCGCGCCCAGTCGGCGGGCCTCCGCGTTCATGGCCTCGATCGTGCCGGGCACCCCCTTGCCGCCGCCGGCCAGACGCGCGACCACGTTCGCCGCGTCGTTGCCTGAGGCGAGGAGCAGCCCGAGTATCACCGTCTCGACCGTGTACTTCCCGCCCTTGACCAGGCCGACCGCCGAGCTGCCGGGCTCGAACGCGAGATCGCCCGGCGTCACCGTGATGACCTGTTTCGGATCGAGCTTGCCGAGCGCGACGAGGATCGTGAGCAGCTTCTGCGTGCTGGCCGGCGGGTGGTACGCGTGCGGCGCGCAGGCACCGAGGATGTCACCAGAGTCGAGGTCGGCGACCACCCATGCCTGCGCGGTGAGCGTGGTCGGCAGCCGTCGTGCGCCGTCCGGCACGACGAGGCCGGTGCTGGCCAGGCGGTCGCCGCCGACGACGGGAGCGTCCGGGGCGCGCGTCGGCGGCGGGACGGGCGCGACGGGGGGCTTGGCCGGGCGGCCGGTCGGCGGTGGGACCTTGGCGATCGGGCAGGGGATCGCCGGCTCCCGCGCCGCGGTGGGCGTTGCGCGCTGGGCGGCGGTACTGGCTTGGGCGGGCGCCGTCGAGGTGAGCGCCGTGAGGAGGGCGGCGGCCGTGGCGAGGGTGAGCGCGGTGCGCCGGCTGGCCCGGGCGGCAGGCCTCGATGCGGTGCTGGCCAGGGGCGTGCCGCTCCAGTAGCGGGCCGGATCCGGGCGTCGGCGTGAGAGGCGATAACGGAGCAGCACAAGCGAAACGCTACCCGGCGCCGTCACTGGTGCTTGGGCCCGGACCGTTTCACGTGCCGGCGGCGTCGACTCGCGTGCGGTGCCGCGGTCGGGGTCCGGACCGTGGTGGGCGGGTTGACCTGGGCGTTCGCGCCGGTGGCCGTGGCGCGCCGCCAGGACGGGTCGGGCGTGGGCGGCGTCCGGGCAGGAGCGCCAGCCCCATGCAGACCACCGCGCTGAGCGAGAGTGAGGCCTGCGCGGGCAGCGGCAGGTGCCTGCGGGGGACGAGTGGTCCGGCGACCGGAGCGGGTGACGGCCGCGCGCTCGGCTCCGGTGCGGCCAGAGGATCCACGTCGGCTTGCTCGATCGCGATCTCTTCAACGTCGGCGTGGGCCGCGGGGTTGGTGTCGGTTTGCGCGGCGGGGTCGGTGTCGGCGGGGAGTTCGGCCGCGGCAGCCGGAGCGCCTTCCGGTGGGGCGTGCGGGGCGGGGAGCGGTTTGGCGGGCTGCATCGCGCGCAGCTCCGCGTCCGAGCGGGGTCTGACCAGCGAACCGAGTCCAGCGGCGGACCGCGGCTGCGCGAATGCCCAGTCGAGGAGGGCCGTGGTCTGGGTTCCGTAGCTGCGGTCGGCGCCGAGGAGGGACACGATCAGCGTGCGTCCGTCGCGACGGGCGGCGCCGACGAAGGTGTGCCGGGCGGGCGTCGTCCAGCCGTCCTTGCCGCCGACCTGGCCTGGGTACTTCAGCCGTCGGAGCGTGTTCTGGCTGGTGAGCGCGCGGCTAGGACCGTTGACCGATCCGAACTCGTACGTGGCGGCGTTGAAGTAGCCGCGGAACCGCTTGTCCTGGAGTCCGGAGCGGGCGATCAGGGCGAGGTCGTACGCGCTGGTGTGCTGGCCGGCGGCGTCGAGGCCGGACGGGGTCGCCGCGTGGGTGTCGTCGGCCCGGAGGCGGCGGGCGAGGGTGTTCATGGCGGCGAGGGCAGTCGCGCGGTCGCCGGTGGCGGTTGCCAGGACATTCGCAGCGTCGTTGCCCGAGCGCATCAGCGCCGCGTGTACCAGCGCGTCCACCGTGTACACCCGGCCAGGTGTGAGGCCGACGCAGGTGCACTCGACGGCGAGGTCGGCGGGGTCGGCGGCGACCTGGCGGTCGGCCGTTACCTGCTGGATCACGGCCAGCGCGGTGAGCACCTTCATCGTGCTCGCCGATGGGAGCGGCCGGTGTGGGGCGCGTGCGGCGAGGACCTCCCCGGTACCGGCGTCCGCGATCACGAACGCGGCGGCGGTGAGGCCTGGGGGCAGCGCAGTGGTGCGGTCCGCGCGGAGTGTGCCGTCCGTACCGAGACGGGGGCCGCCGACGGGTCCCCGCTTGTCGACGGCCGCGACCGGTGCCGTCCATGAAGCGCCTGCGGTCAGCGCGCAGCCGGCCGCGAGTACGAGGAGCGCGGCCCGTCGGGCGGGAGTGGTCAGACGCATCAGAAGTCACGTTAGTAATAAGTCGGGTAAAACG
>Ga0210378_10000435_pt1 | contig 21160 bp, 20 predicted proteins | sample PLM1_60_b1redo_FD_155465 | JGI IMG/M metagenome (GOLD analysis project Ga0210378, IMG submission 155465) | Groundwater sediment microbial communities from an aquifer in East River, Colorado, USA - PLM1_60_b1 redo | ecosystem: Environmental > Terrestrial > Soil > Riparian zone | place: USA: East...
CGTGTCCTCGTCGATGGTGGCGTCGTGGACCTTCTCGGTGGCGTAGAAAGCTCCGTAGCCCGCGAATGCGATCTGCACGAGGACCGCAGCAGCCAGGATCGAGATCCAAAACCGATAGACCGTTCTGAACGCACTCATATCTCCGCAGCTCCCTCGGTTCGACGGTTGGCGGGTGCGTACGTTAAACCGCGGCTCAGACGAGTGCGAGCTGATGATGCGAGTCGAGGCCCGAGACGCCCACGCCGACGAGGCGTAGCGCTCCTGGGCGGTCGTCCAGCGCGCGGTCGAGGCACGCGCACGCGAGCTCGGCGATCCTGACGCCGTCGTCCGTCCCCACGGGGATCGTGGTCGAGCGGCTGCGGATCGAGAAGTCGGCGTAGCGCACCTTCGTCGTCACCGTGCGCCCGATCTCGTGGTTCCGCTGGAGATGCTCGCCGAGGCTCGTCGCCATGCGCCGCAGCTCGTCCTTCAGCTGGTCGCGATCGGCGATGTCCTTCGGGAACGTTTCCTCGTGGCTGATCGAGACGCGCTCCGAAGACGTCTCGACCGAGCGCCTGTCGATGCCACGCGCTCGGTGGCGGAGGATCCCCCCCACCTTTCCCGGCAGCAGCCCCCGCAGCTCCCCGTCGCTGAGTGCGGCGAGAGCCCCGATCGTCTCCACGCCTCCCGCGCGCAGCCGGGCCTCCGAGCGGGGGCCGATCCCTGGGAGCTTGCGGATGTCGAACGGCGCCAGAAACGAGGCCTCGCGTCCCCGAGGCACGACGACGACCCCGCCGGGCTTGCGCAGGTCGCTTGCGATCTTCGAGACGACCTTGCACGTGGACACGCCGATCGAGCACGTGAGGCTCGTCGAGCCGCGCACCGAGGTCTGCACGGCCTCGGCGACCGCACGGGCCTTGCCGAAATCAGGCGCCACTTCCCCCAGATCCAGGTATCCCTCGTCCATCCCAGTGCGCTCGACGGTCGGCACGACCTCGCGGATCGCTTTCCAGACCTCTCGCGAGTACTCGGAGTAGAGGCCGTGGCGCGGCCGGACGAAGACGGCCTGGGGGCAACGGCGCAGGGCCTCGGCGCAGCTCATGGCGGAGTGGATGCCGAACTTGCGAGCCTCGTAGTTCGCGGTCGCCACCACACCTCGCCCGTGCGGGTCGCCGCCGACGACGAGCGGCTTCGCGCGCAGCTCGGGATCCTCCAGCTCCTCGACGGCGGCGAAGAAGGCATCGAGATCGAGGTGGCCCAGGATCACGCAGCGAAGCGTAGGGATAGCTCAGGGCGACAGACGGTCGATCGTCCAGCCGCCGCCGGCGCGCCGGTAGCGCAGCCGGTCGTGGAAGCGGTTCTCACGGTGCTCCCAGAATTCGTAGACCTCGGGTGTGAGTCGATAGCCGCCCCAGTGAGGCGGGAGCGGGACATCGCCCGGATGCTCGCGGTCGATCTCGGCGAACTGGGCGTCGAGCACCCCGCGCGATTCGACCGGCTCGCTCTGCCGTGAGGCCCAGGCAGCCAGCTGGGCGCCGCGTGGCCGGGTGCGAAAGTACTCCTCCGACTCCTGCCGGCTGACGCGCTCGACCGGGCCCTCGACGCGCACCTGGCGACCCAGCTCTGGCCAGTGGAAGAGCAGCGCGCCGCGCGGATTGGCCGCGAGCTCGCGGCCCTTGCGGCTTTCGTAGTTGGTGAAGAAGGTGAACCCGTCGGCGCCGGCACCCTTCAACAGGACCATGCGCGCAGATGGAGCGCCGTCGGGTGTCGCCGTGGCGAGTCCGACCACGTCCGCGCCCGCCTCGGCGTACCACGAGTTGAACTGCTCGAGAGGATCGGATGTATGAACGTTATTCATGTATGCAGCGAGCCGGTCGCTGCTGTATCTTCACCGTATGGCCATCACCCGCGCGATCGAGATCCGCACCGAGGTTCCGGGACCGCGCTCGAAGGAGATCGTCGAGCGCAAGGAGCGCGTGATCGCAAGCCCGCTGTCGCTCGTTCATCCGATCGTCGTCGCCGAAGGCCGCGGAGCGACGCTCACCGACGTCGACGGCAACACGTACATCGACTTCACGGGCGGCGTCGGCTGCCTGAACGTCGGGCACTCGCACCCTCGCCTGGTCGAGGCGGCGCAGGAGCAGCTCGCGCGCTTCGGCCACACGGACTTCACGATCGTCCCCTACGAGATCTACGTCGAGCTCGCCGAGCGCATGGTCGAGCTGGCTCCGATCAGCGGCCCGGCCAAGGCCGCGTTCTTCAACGCCGGCACCGAGGCGATCGAGAACTCGATCAAGTTCGCGCGTTCCTACACGAAGCGGCCCGCGGTGATCGTCTTCGAGGGCGCCTTCCACGGCCGCACGATGCTTGCGATGACGATGACGTCGAAGACCCATCCCTACAAGGCCGGCCTGGGCCCCTTCGCGCCGGAGGTCTACCGGGTGCCCTACCCACACTCGTATCGCGGGCCCGACACCGCGACCGCGCTCGCCGCACTCGAGCGCGCCTTTCTCACGCAGGTCGCGCCCGAAAGCGTGGCCGCCATCGTGATCGAGCCGGTGCTCGGCGAGGGCGGGTTCGTCGCCGCGCCGACGGAGTTCGTCCAGCGCGTGCGGAAGATCTGCGACGAGCACGGCATTGTGTTCGTCGTCGACGAGGTGCAGACCGGCTACGGCCGCACCGGCCGCATGTGGGGGATCCAGCATCACGACGTGGAGCCTGACCTGATGGTCGTGGCCAAGTCGATCGCAGGCGGCCTGCCGCTCTCGGCCGTGATCGGCAAGGCGGAGATCATGGATGCGCCACCAGACTCGGCGATCGGCGGAACCTACGTCGGCAACCCCGTTGCGCAGGCCGCGGCCCTCGCCGTCCTCGACATCTTCGACGAGGAGAATCTCGTCGAGCGCGCCGTAGCGATCGGCGACACGATCCGCGCCCGCATGGAGGCGTGGCAGGGACGCTGGGACGCCATCGGCGACGTCCGCGGGCTCGGCGCGATGCTGGCGATCGAGCTCGTGCTCGACCGTCAGACGAAGGAGCCCGACGCGGACCGCGCGACCGCCGTCATCGAAGAGGCCGCGCAAAACGGGCTGCTCCTCATCAAGTCCGGCGTGTACGGCAACTGCATCCGGGTGCTGACCCCGCTCGTCGTCACCGACGCCGAGCTCGACGAGGCCCTCGGCGTCTGGGAACAGGCGCTGGAGACCGTTTTCTCCGAATAGTCCCGATTCGCAGCCGTTGCTTCTGCCTCACGAGGGTCGGTGGGGTCTGCCTTCGCTGATGCCTGATCTTTGTCGCTGAAAGTGCGAAGCACTTTCAGCGAGTCCGGCGCCCGTGGCGCCGGACCTTCAGCCAAACTTGGAGCCGTGATCGGTGAGCTGATCGCGGGCCGTTACGAGCTGCACGAGCTCGTGGGCTCGGGGGGCATGTCCAACGTCTTCCGTGCCCACGACCGGCTGCTCGAGCGCTCTGTCGCCATCAAGGTCCTGCACGAGCAGTTCAGTGCCGACGAGGACTACGTCGAGCGTTTCCGGCGCGAGGCGCGCTCGGTCGCGCAGCTGGCGCACCCGAACATCGTCACGGTCATCGACCGGGGCCAGGAAGACGGTCGCCAGTACATCGTCTTCGAGTACGTCGAGGGCGAAAACCTCAAGGGCCTCCTCTCGCACGGGGCGCTCCCGGTCGACGAGGCGCTCCGCTACGGGCTGCAGATCGCTGGCGCGCTGGACTTCGCGCACAAACGGGGGCTCGTGCACCGAGACGTCAAGCCGCAGAACGTGCTCCTCACCGAGGAGGGCGAGCCCAAGGTCACGGACTTCGGGATCGCCCGTTCAGTCGACGTTCAGAGCGTGACGCAGTCGGGAACCGTCCTCGGGACAAGCGACTACATCGCTCCCGAGCAGGCGCGCGGCGAGCAGGTCGACCAGAGGACCGACATCTACTCGCTCGGCGTCATGCTCTACGAGCTGCTCACGGGCGAGGTGCCGTATTCAGGAGACAACTTCGTCGCCGTGGCGATGCAGCACCTGCACGATCCCGTCCCGAGCGTGCTCGACCAGCGGCGTGATCTTCCGGTTCGGCTCGACCTCGCCGTGCAGCGCACGATGGCGAAGGCTCCGGCCGACCGCTTCGAGTCGATGGAGGAGCTGATCGGCGAGCTCGAGCGCTGCTTCGGCGAGCTGGGCTCCGAGGAGGCGGCGACGAGAATCGTCCGGCCGCCGCGCAGGCCACGCGCGAAGCGCCCCAGGCCAAAGGTCCCCGTGGTGCCGATCCTGCTGATCATGCTCGCGATCGCAGCCGTCGCGGGCGGTGCGTATCTGCTCTCCGGTGGATCTCCGAATGTGCCTGTTGTGGCTGACAACAACCCGTCGGGGCCCATCGCGCTTGTGGCAGCAGGCGCCTACGATCCGGACGGTGACGGCGCCGAGCACGACAGCGAGATTGCAGAGGCAACGGACGGCGATCCGACGACCGACTGGCGCACCGAGAGCTATGACGACTTCACGAAGCCGGGCGTCGGCCTCGTGCTGCGCGCACCGGAGCAGGTGGCCCTGTCGAAGCTCACTGTCCGGGCCGACCCAGGGTTTGAGGCCAAGGTTCGGGCCGGGAACAGTCCGAGCGGCCCGTTCAAGGACGTCTCGAAGGAGCAGGAGGTTGGGACGATCACGACCTTCGACCTCGACACCAAGGGCGAGCGATACACGTACTACGTCGTCTGGCTCCGCCTGCCAAGCACGGGCGGGCAGGCGCACATCTACGAGGTGACGGCTAGAACTTGAGTCGCCAAGGCGCCGCTTGCGGCGCCGACCTCAGGGGGTGCGGGCTTGCCCGCACGCCCGTCGGAAATGACCGGTCGACACGCCTGACCGATCAAAACTGCAAACGGGACCGGCGCTCGTGCCGCTCCAGCGCGAGCGCGATCAGCTTCTCGAGCAACTCCTCGTACGGAACGCCAGAGGCCTCGAAGAGCTTCGCGTACACGCTCGTCGCCGTGAAGCCGGGGATCGTGTTCAGCTCGTTGACGAGTACCTCGCCGTCGTCCCGCACGAAGCAGTCAGCTCGAGCCATGCCCTCGCATTCCGTGGCCCGGAAGGCCGCGACCGAGAGCTCCTGGACCCGCTCGATCGCCTCCGGCGCGATCCGCGGCGGCACGATCAGCTCCATGCCGCCTTCGTCGTACTTCGCCGCGTAGTCGTACCAGTCGGCATTGGCGACGATCTCGCCGGGGATCGACGCCACGGGCTCCTGATTTCCGAGCACGCTGCATTCGACCTCGACGCCGTCCACGAACTCCTCGACCAGAACCTTCTCGTCGTGGCGGAATGCGAGGTCGAGGCCCGCGCGCAGCTCGTCCGGGCTTCGCGCCTTCGTGATCCCGACGGACGAGCCCAGCCGCGCAGGCTTGATGAACACCGGGAACCCGAACGGGCTCTCGAAGCCGTTCAAGGCGTCGCTTGCGACGCCGCTATCAGGGTGCGCGGGCTTTGCCTGCGCGCCCGCTTTGGAACGGATGGTCACGCTGTCCGTCACCGGGATCCCCTTGTCGCGCAGCACCGACTTGAACAGGTCCTTGTCCATGCAGAGCGCCGAGGCCATGACCCCCGCGCCCACGTACGGAACGTCGGCGAGGTCGAGGAAGCCCTGTACCGTTCCGTCCTCGCCGAAGGGGCCGTGCAGGACCGGGAAAACGACGTCGACCTCGGACAGCATGGCCGGCACCTTCGAGGCCGGCACGGGAAGCGACTCGATGTCGGGCTCGCCGCTCCGCTCGAGAGCGGCCCGGGTCGCAGGCCCGATCTCCCAGCGCCCGTCGCGGCCGATCTCGACGGCCAACGTCTCGTACCGCGCCGGATCGAGAGCCTCGACGACCGAGCGCGCCGAGGCCAGGGAGACGTCGTGCTCGGACGAGCGCCCACCCATCAGGACGGCGACGCGGACGCGGCTCACGGCGTCGGTGGGAGCCGGCCGACGAAGATCGTGACCGTGGTGCCCGGGGCGGCTTTCTTCCCTCCGGGCGGATCCTGGTTGAGGACGATCCCGTCCGAGTTCGGGTCGGTCGTCTCCTCGTCCTGGACGACGACGTCGAAGCCGGCGGCCTCGAGCGCTGCCCGCGCCGCTTCTTCATCCTGGCTCGTCACGTCGGGGACGGCTGATTCCTTTGGGCCCTTGGACACGCTCAGCGTCACGGTGGCGCCGCGTGAGGCCTGCGCGCCCCCGGCGGGGCTCTGGCGGACGACGATGCCCTTGGGCTGCCCGGACTCCACGTCCTGGCGCGCCACGGCGAACCCCGCCGACTGGAGCTGCGACGACGCCGACTCGAAGGTCTCGCCGACCACGGTTGGGATCCCGACCGGCTGGAGGCCTCGCGAGACGTTGATGCGCACGCTCGAGCCCTTGTTCACCCGCTTGCCCGGCAGCGGGAACTGAGCGACGACTGTGCCCTGGTCCTCCTTCGAGTAGACATCCGCGACCTTGAACTTCAGGCCGCGCTCGGAAAGGGCAGCGATCGCGTCGTCGCGCGATTCTCCCTTGAGTGACGGCACCGTCACCTTCGGTGGCCCAAGCGAGACGAAGACCGTGACCAGGCTTTTCTTGTCCACGCGGATGCCAGCATTCGGGTCCTGGTCGTAGACGAACCCGACCCGGAAATTCGGATCCGTGTTCGGAAGGCGCTTCACGTCCGGCTCCAGACCTCTATCGAGGAGGTTCTGGACGGCCAGGTGCTCCCGGATGCCCTCGACGTTCGGAACCGAGACCGAGCCCGACCCGCTCAGCGTGTCCTGGATGCGGCCGTACGCAAACCAGCCCGCGAGCAGGGCAGCGACGAGACCGAGGATCGCCAGGAGCCACGGCCAGATCGTCCGGCGCCGCGGTGGGGGATCCTGATACCGGTAGGTGCTCGGCCGTCGCTCACGGCGCGGCGAGGCAATTGCGGTCGGCGCGTTCGCGAGTGAGGTCCCCGACAGGACGGCCGTCGCCGCGTCCGCCGTGATCGCCGTCACGGAACCGCCGTCCGCGATGTGCGCGAGCTCGGCGTCCATCTCCTCGGCGGTCTGGAAGCGGTCGTCGGGGTTCTTGGCGAGCGCGCGCAGCACGACCATGTCGAGATCGGGCGGGATCTCGGGGCGGATCGACGATGGCGGCCGCGGCGTGTCGGAGAGGTGCTTCATGGCGATCTCCACTGGGGACTCGCCGGTGAAGGGCACGTTGCCGGTGAGCATCTCGTAGAGGACGACGCCGATCGAGTAGAGATCCGAGCGTTGGTCGACGGCTGCACCGCGGGCCTGCTCGGGCGAGAGGTACTGCGCGGTGCCGACGATCGCGCCGGCCTCGGTCATCTGGCTCGCGCCAGCGCGCGCGATGCCGAAGTCCGTCACCTTGAGGCGCCCGTCTCTGTCCACCATCACGTTGTGCGGCTTGATGTCGCGATGGACGACGCCCTTCTTGTGCGCGAAGCGCAGCGCGTTCAGGATCTGGCGCGAGTGGTGGATCGCGTCGCCGATCGGCATCGGCCCGCGCGCGATCAGGAGTTCCTTCAGGGTGCGCCCGTCGAGGTACTCCATGGCGATGTAGTAGGTGCCCTCGGCCTCGCCACGGTCGTAGATCGAGACGATGTTGGGGTGGGAGAGCCCGGCGGCGTTCTTCGCCTCGCGGCGGAAGCGCTCCACGAAGCTTTCGTCGTTCGCGTGGCGGTCGTTCAGGATCTTGATCGCAACGCGGCGACCGAGCTCTTCGTCCTCGGCCAAGTACACGTCGGCCATGCCGCCGGCGCCAAGCTTGCGCATGACGCGGTACCTGCCGTCGAAAAGCGTGTTGATGATGTTCGTAATCACGTCTTACACAGGGTAGGGAGTTCGACGCTCAACCAATCAGTGCCTGCATGATCTGGCGGGCGATGGGCGCCGCCGTAGTGCCGCCGGTGCCGCTCTGACGCTCGAGAACGACCGCCACGGCGACCCGTGGGTTCTCGACCGGGGCGAAGGCGATGAACCACGTCGTATTGCGGCCCCGGATCCCGGTCTCGGCCGTTCCCGTCTTCCCTGCCGTCGGAACGGAGAGCTTCCCTGCGGTGCCGGTCCCGCAGCAGACGACGCGCTCCATCATCTCGGTGATCGAGCGCGCGTGGTCGGGCTGGACGGCCTCCCCCAGCTCGTCGGGCTTCTGACGGACCACCACCGTGCCGTCCGGCGCCACGATGCGGTCGACCACGTGCGGCCTCATCACGCGCCCGCCGTTCGCGATCGCTGCGGAGACCATCGCCATCTGCAGCGGGGTGACCAGCATTCGCTCCTGCCCGAAGGCGAGGCGGCCCGGGTCGACCTGGGTGTCGTCCTTCGGGAAGAAGAGGCGGCCCTTGTCGTAGAGCCCGCTTGCCGAGCGCTCGTTGACGGGGGTCTCGAGCGGCGGCACGGAGTAGAACCCGAACCGCTTGGCGGTCTGCAGGATCTTGATCCCACCGATCGCCTTCCCGATGTTGCAGAACACCGAGTTGATCGAGAACTGCATCCCCTGGACGAGATCGACGTTGCCGAACGGAGACGAAGTGTCGTAGTTCTCGACCCGCTTGCCGTACTCCTCGCAGTAGCCCGGATCGTTGAAGGTCGACTCCGGTGTGAACTCGCCGGAGTCGAGGGCGGCCGAGGCGGTCACGACCTTGAAGATCGAGCCCGGCGCGTAGAGCCCGGCGGTGACGCGGTTCAGCAGCGGCTGGCAGCCGAACTTGGCGCGCGCGGCGGCGGCGAAGTCGTTCTCGATCAGGTTCGGGTCGTAGGTCGGGCTGGAGACGCTGACGAGCACCTTGCCCGTGCGAGGCTCGAGCGCGACTGCGGCCCCGCAGCGACCGCCGAGCGCGTTCAAGGCGATCCGCTGCGCTCCGGGGCGGATCGTCGTGTGGACGTCGTTTCCCTCCACCGTGGCGCCGCGCAACTTGTCGAGGGTCGTCTCGACGATGGTGTTCAAGTTCGAGTTCGCGCCCGTGAGGAAATCGTTCTCGGAGCGCTCGAGGCCCGCCCGTGAGCGGCCCTGGGTCGAGTAGCCGACGATGTGGGCGGCCAGCCCGTGTGCGGGATACCTGCGGAGGTACAGGGTCTGGCCCGCCACCTTCTTGACGCTGTTCGCGGCCAGGACCGTCCGCCCGTCGGCGGCAAAGATCTCGCCGCGCTTGACGGTGAACTCGGCGACGCGCTGGATCGAGTTGTCCTGCTTGTCGGCGAGGTCCGGCGCCGCGTAGGCCTGCCAGTACGTCGTCGCCAGGATCAGCGACGCGAGCAGGATCAGCGCGACGACGGCGACCCGCGTGATCTGGCGGTTCACCGGTCACCCTCCATGGACAAGCTCGCCGTTGCGTTCGCGCGGTTCGAGACCAGGAGCAGGCCGGCGAGGAGGATGAAGTTCGCGACCACGCTCGACCCGCCGTAGCTGACGAACGGGAGCGTGATCCCGGTCAGCGGGATCACCCGCAGGACGCCGCCGACGATGATGAACGTCTGCAGCGCGAAGCCGAACGTGAGCCCCACGGCGAGCAGCTTGGAGAACCCGTCCTGCGCGAGGAGCGCGATCCGAAACCCGCGCAGGCAGAACAGCATGAAGACGAGCAACAGCGCGGCGACGCCGATCAGCCCGAGCTCCTGGGCCAGCGCGGAGTAGATGAAGTCGGTGTTCAGGTATGGGATCAGGGGATCGCCGCCCGAGTTGGCAAAGGTTCCCTTGCCGAAGCCCTTGCCGCCGAAACCGCCGTTTCCGATCGAATACAGCGACTTGACGAGCTGATACGAGTCGCATTCCTGCCGTAGGGCCAGCCCGCCTGTCTGCGCGCAGTAGACCTTCTCCTCCGTCCAGGGGTGCAGCCAGATGGTGACGCGCGACTCGACGCGGCCGACGAGGTGGTACACGACTGTCGCCCCCGCAAGGAAGAGCACCATGCCCGCCCCGACGAACCACGCCTTCGCCGTGGCGACATAGAGCATCGCCAGGAAGATCCCGAAGTAGAGCAGCGCGCTGCCGAGGTCGTTCGTCTCCACGAGGACGAGCATCGCCGCGCCCCAGATGACGAGCAGCGGCCCGAAGTCCTTCAGCCGGCCCTGCGCGAGCACCTCGCGCTTCTCGCGGAGATAGCCGGCGAGAAAGACAATCAGGAAGATCTTGGCGAGCTCGCCCGGTTGGAACTGCAGCGGGCCGAGCTTCACCCAGAGGCGGGCGCCGTTGACCGTCTGCCCGATCAGAGGAAGCGCCGGCAGGATCAACAGGCCGATCGCGGTGACGCCGAGGATGTACTTATACGACTCGAGGCGGCGGAAGTCGTGGCGGAGCAGGATCAGCGTCGCCGAGAAGGCGGCCACGCCGACGACGATCCAGAGCCCCTGCCGGAACGCGTTGTCCGGATTGAGCCGGTAGATCTCGGTCACCCCGAAGGCCGTGAGCAGGCCGGTCAGCGGCAGCAGGTACGGGTCGGCCTGCGGGACCGTGACCCGAGCCACGGCGTGCGCGGCGACATACAGGCCGAAGAAGAACAACGCGTACGAAAGCGAGGCCGTGGAGACGACCTCCTGGCGCGCGATGTACACGCTCGCAAAGCCGAGCCCCGTGATGACGGCGACGACGAAGAGGTTGACGAGCTCGCGGTTCCTGAGCGTCACAGGTACAGCGCCCAGTAGAGCCCGGCGGCGCCCGCCAGCAGGACGAGCACCACCACGATCACGATGAGCAGCGTCGGCCAGCGGCTGCGCTTCCGCCGTGGCTCGGCGACGGCCTGGGCTTCGGTCGGCGGGACGACCATCGTGTCGATGGTCGGGATGCCCTCGAGGCCCGACAGGGTGTCCTCGTCGTCGACCTCCCCGTTTGCGTCGAGCGCCGGCATCTGCGCGGTCTCCTCGGGCACCTCTGCGTCCTCCTCGGCGATCTCGAAGAAGACGACGGTGATGTTGTCCTCGCCGCCGCTCCGGTTCGCCGTCTCCACGAGCTCACGGGCGGCCGCATCCAGGTTGTCCCGCTGCCGTTCGACGACGTCGCGAATCACGTCGTTCTCGACCATGGACGTCAGGCCGTCCGAGCAGATGAGGAAGAGGTCGCCGACCTGGGGCTCGACGGTGAACGTGTCGACGTCGACGTCGGGATCCGTCCCCAGCGCGCGTGTGATCACCGAGCGCTGCGGGTGGATCTCGGCCTCTTCGGGCGAGAGCTTGCCGCTCCGCACGAGCTCGGCGACCAGCGAATGGTCGTCGGTCAGCTGCTCGATCGTGTGGTCGCGGATCAGGTAGGCGCGGGAGTCTCCGACGTGCCCGAACGTGACCTTCCCGTCCTCGACCAGGGCCAGGGTGATCGTCGTGCCCATGCCCGAGGCGCTCGCGTCCTCTGACGAGCGTTCATAGACCCGACGATTCGCTTCCTGGACGAGGGAGACGACGCGCTCCGCGCCGCTGCCGTCGGCGGCGGATCCGAGCGCTGCCGCGGCGAGTCGCGAGGCGATCTCGCCTCCCTTGGCGCCGCCCATCCCGTCTGCGACCGCGAAGATCGGCGGGTCGCAGACCCACGAGTCCTCGTTCCGGCGCCGCTTGCGGCCGGGGTGCGAGAGGCCTGTCGCGCGTCCGACCTTCATCGGTCGAAGCGGAAGTCGGTTTCCCCTACACGCACGAGATCCCCCGGTGTCAGCTTGCGTGGCCGCGACAGCTTGACGCCGTTCAGGTAGGTGCCGTTGGTCGATCCCGCGTCCTCGAGCCAGACCCCGTCCTGCCGCGGCTCGACGCGCGCGTGCGAGGCCGACGCGAACTCGTCGTCGTCGAGCGCGACCGTGTTCTGCGACCCGCGGCCGATCGTGATGCCGGACGAGTCGAGGGCGTACTCGCTCTGCTCCTCGAGGGCGGGGCTGTTGACGACGACGAGCCGGCCCATCGACGGCGGATTGCGGTTGCCCAGGCCCGCCGCTGCCGCTTGCTGCGGCCCGAGGATGAAGCTTTCCTGCGGCAGGCGTAGATCCTTGCTGGCCGTGCGCACGATTCGCCAGATGAAGAGGTACAGCAGGCCGAGGAAGCCGATCTTCAGCAGCAGGAGGACGCCCTCGACGTCGACCGAGGAGACCGCGAGAGGTCTCATCTGCGCCTGAAGACGAGCTCGGTCGACCCGACCGTGATCCGATCGTCGTTCTCGAGCCTCGCGCGCTGCTGGCGGCGGCCGTTCACCGACGTGCCGTTGGTCGAGTCGAGGTCGATGAGCCAGTAGGCCGTGCCCTCCTGGCGCACCTCGGCGTGTCGACGGGAGGCGTTCGGGTCGGCGAGCCGGATGTCGCAGTCCTTCGAGCGACCGATGACGACGCTCTGCCGGTCGATCGTGTGCTCCGCTCCGTCCACCGACAGCGTCACGACTTCGGGCTCGACACCGAGCTCCTCGGGAGTTACAGCCTGGGTCGGAGGCGACGTCTTCGGGCGGTAGACCATCGTCGCCCCCGGGGCAACCTCCGGTACGGGCTCCTCCTCGCCGGGCTCGGGCTGGACCATACGGGTTGCGATCCCGAACTCGCCCACGTCGAGGTCCTCGTCCGTATTCAGGACGACCTTCGGCGAGGATAGGAGCACGTACGTCTCACGCCGCGCGTGCTCGGCGAGGTAGTCCTGGAGCTCGGTGACGAGGGACTCCTCGTAGGACTCGAACTGCTCGCGATCGTTCGGCGACAGGTAGACGGCGTACTCGTTCGGGGCGTACACGCGCGAGACGGAGACCATGCGGTGGTCGTCCATCTCCTTGGCGAGCTTGCGTGCCAGCTCGACTGGTTGCACGTGTGTACGGAAGGCGCGACCGAAGACGCCTTCGAACAGGGACTCGATTTTCGCCTCGATGGTGCGGAGCACGGGCAATGGAGAGGGGGTTGCTGACCTCGGGCAGCGAGTCTATCGACGCGTTGCGGGCCTGAGCCGTTGGGGGCTTCTTGCCCGGGGCCACCGCGGACCACCCGCCGGTTTCACCCTACCGAGGAAATTCGCATGTGTGGCGCGCGCAATCGTGCCGAAAGCGTGCAGCTGTGCGGGGCCACCGCCCTGACGGCGCCACTGCAGGACGAGCACCGCACACGTGATCCAGGCAGTCGCGATGAACGAGACTGCGGAGCCGTTTGGCGCGGCGAGCAGCGTTCCGGCCAGCAAACCCGCCCCGAGCCCCACGATCGCCGGCTCGCCCAACCGCCGCGCAATGGGCAGGACGGCTGCCCCCGCGCCCAGCACGAGCCCCAGGAGCGGGAGCTCCGGCCGCGCCGAGAGCGACTCCCAGAGCCACCCGCCGACCGCGAGGGGTGACTCCTCCGTTGCGACCCCCTCGAGCTGCGCTCCGGCGACGCTCGTCACCAGCACGGCTCCGAAGGCATACGCCGCCCGGCGGAACCATCCGTCCACGTGCTGCAGAGCCAGCGGCAGCAGGCCGATCACGCCCAGCGGGGCCAGGAGGGCGCCGAGCGCGAAGACGAGGCCCGAGCGCGGCCGGGCCCAGGCCAGGCTCAGCCATGCCGCCGCAGCCACCGCGTAAACGATGGCGAGCCCAAGCGCGACGTTTCCCAGCGGAAAGAGAGGCACGGCGAGAGCGAACGCGAGCCCGATGCGAGGACGAAACGCCGTCAATCCGGCCGCGAGCGCGCCGAGGAGCAACGGCCCGCGCGGCGGGTAGAACGGCAGGGACGCCGCGACCCAGGCGACTGCCACCCCGGCCAGGACAGGAGCGCCCACGCGCGCAGGAAGCCGCCGATCGATCCGAAGCTGCGCGGGCCTCGCAGGCCGCTCGACAGTCTGTCGACGCGACCCTCGCAGAGCCCGCGCGAGCGCGGCGGCCGTTGGTCGCTTCGTCGGGTCTACGGCAAGGGCCCGGTCGACGGCGGCCACGAGCCGCCGGGAGAGATCCGGACGCACCGTCGCCAGCGAGGCAGCGCCCGATTGGATCTGCTTCCCCGTCTCCATCGGGGAGGCCTGCCAGAACGGATGACGGCCGGACAGCGCTTCCCAAAGGAGGACGCCGACGGCCCAGACGTCCGCGGCCGGCCCAGCGCCTTTGCCCTGGAGCCGCTCGGGCGGGATATAGGCAAGCGTGCCCGGCACGTCGCCCGCGGCGGTCAGCGTCTCGGCGTCCGCCAGCTGTGCGAGGCCGAAGTCGAACAGCCGCACCGAGACGTCGTCCCCGTCCGCGAGCAGGACGTTGGACGGCTTGACGTCGCGATGGACGATCCCGTGCGCGTGCGCGTGCGCGAGCGCTTCGAGGACCTGGGCCGCGGCTTCCACGACGCCCTCGTCGTCGAGCTCCCCGGCACGCAGCGCGTGTCGCAATGTATGACCTGGGACGTATTCGTATGGGATGTAAACGTGGCGCGAGTCGCTCGCAAAGCCGAATGCTCGCAGACAGTGGGGGTGGCGGAGCCGGGCTGCCGAATGCGCCTCACGCTCGGCTCTGGATGCGGCCTTGCCCTCCTTGCCGATGATCTTGAGCGCCACCTCCCGTCCGTTCTTCTCGTCGTGCGCGAGCCACACAGAGCCGGACCCACCGGTCCCGAGAGGGCGCAGGGGCTTGTAGCGGCCCAGTACGAGGCCGTTTTCGGGGACGGGTTGTAAGGCGGTCGACATCCGCGCCTCGGCTTTGGCCGTGGCCCGTGGAACTCCTTTCCCAGCCGGGCAACGAGGTACAGTGGCCGGGCTTCGGCGCGGCCATGAGTGAGCGAGACAGCGACATCGAGTTCGATTTCTTCGACGAGGGCGAGACCCGCGAGGCAACGCAGGTCGAGCGCCCCCGCCGTCGGGGACGTCGGCCCCCGGTCGGCCCCCCCGCCGGCCTCACGCCGCTCTTACGCCTGATCGGGCTGATCAGCTTCGCGATCCTCGTCGTCGTCCTGCTCGTCTTCTGGGTCGATTCGTGCCGCGAGGATCGGCGGAAGGACACCTACCGCGACTATGTGGGCAAGATCGGGACCCTGGCGAACGACTCGCAGGCTCTCGGGCGCAACCTGAACGGTGTCCTCACGAGCCGCGGTCAGAGGCCGGCAGAGATCGTGCAGAAGCTCGAGGGCCTCGCGCAGCAGCAGGAGCAGCAAGTCGACCAAGCCCGAGAGCTCGACCCGCCCGGCCCGCTGCGCGCGCAGAACCGCCACGCGATCGAGGCGTTCGACTTCCGGCTCAGCGGGCTCCGCGGCATGGCACAGGCGTTTCGCCAAACCGCCTCGTCGAAGAACGCCAATCAGGCCGGCGCGCTCCTGGCCGAACAGGCAAAGCGGCTCATCGCCAGCGACGTCGTCTGGGACGACCTGTTCAAGGATCCCGCGGCCAGCGAGCTCGACCGGCAGGGCATCAGCGGGGTCGAAGTTCCCGACTCGAACTTCCTTCCGAACGCGGACATCGCCACCAGGGGGTCGATGACCGGCATCTGGCAACGCATACGGGGTGCCGCGACCGGCGGCGGCTCCTGTAGCCCGCGCGGCACGGGTATTCAAAGCGTCACTGCCCTGCCCACGCGCAAGCAGCTTTCGCCGACTGAGCTGAACACGGTCGAGTCGACGAAGGACCTGGCCTTCTCGGTCGAGATCGAGAACTCCGGTTGTGCTCAGGAGTCCAGCATCCCCGTCCGTCTGACCATCCAGAAGAGCCCGGCGCCGATCCAGAAGCGCAAGGTGCTCGACCTGATCAACCCGGGCGAGACGAAGACCGTCGTCTTCAGCGACATCGGCAATGTGCCCTTCGCCGAGCGAACCTCGGTCGTGATCGAGATCGAGCCGGTCCCGACCGAGAGCAAGACGAGTAACAACACCGCCGAGTACCCGGTCATCTTCAGCCTCGGTTAGGCAGAAGCGGCGCCGGCCATTGCCCGCTCGACCGCCTCGAGCTCCTCGGGCGAGAGCGCGACGGACGGTCGTCCGCGATCGAGCTCCTTCACGTAGATCCGCGCGTAGTCGCGGCCCTGGATCGCGCTGACGACGATGCCCGAGCGGGCCGCGTCCAGGAACGCCATCGTCGCGGACTGCTGGCCGCCGGCACCCTCGTAGGCGTCGTAGCGGACGATCGCCGTGTTCGAGATTGACCCGTCCACGCGCCGATCGACCCGCGTCAGGCCGGCGGCGACCTCGTCGACGGCTCGATGCAGGTCGTCGATCCTCCCCTGGAGCGAGACCGCAAAGTCGACGAGGTCGTCTTTCCCTCCGCCGAGGAGCACCTCCTGGCCGGCGCGCAGACGCCGAACCTGCAGCACGAGGTATGCGAACAGCGCAAGCCCCGCAGCCGCCGCACAGGCGGCTCCGATCGCGATCCAGGCGGCCACAGAGAAGTCCATCGCGCGGAGATCCTAGGAGGGTTTGGCGGAACTCGCTCGTCGTCGGGGTGCGATGGTCGTTCCGAGGCAAGGACGCAGGGAGGGTCGATAGTTTTCACTATCGGCCCGACTGAGGACGCGGCCTCGGGACGAGCAGCGCGTCCCGACGGCTCAGCCGGGTTTCGCCAGACCCTCCTGGAAGGCTGCGTCGGCTGACTAGCTACATTTCGTCTTGCCATGGGACAGGTTTTGGTCCTCAACGCCAGCTATGAGCCGCTGAACGTGACTTCGGTTCGGCGTGCCCATGTGCTCGTCTTCAAGGGAAAGGCGGAGGTGCTCGAGGAGCTCGCGCAGGGTCTGCACTCGGCGAGCGACACCTACCCGTGGCCGCATGTGATTCGGCTCGTGACCTACGTGCACGTGCCGCGCGCGGTGCAGCGCAAGATCTCGCGGCGGGCCCTGTTCGCCCGCGACGGCTGGAAGTGCGTCTACTGCGGCCAGAACGGGGGTCGGCTGACCCTCGACCATGTGATCCCGCGCAGCAAGGGCGGTGAGTCGGTCTGGGAGAACGTCGTCACCTCCTGCGCGCCGTGCAACCTGCGCAAGGGCGACCGCCTGCTGCACGAGGTCAGCATGGTGCTACGGCGTCAGCCACGGCCACCTCAGCCCGTGCTCTTCATCAAGCTGGCCGCGCCGAAGATCCCGACCGGCTGGCGGCAATACCTACCCGACCTCGCGGCCGAAACCGCGGCCTAGACCCTCCCACTCGCTCCACGAGCCGGGGTAGAGCTTGGCGTCGGGGCGCCCGGCCTGCGCCAGGGCCAGAAGGGTCACGCACGAAGTGACCCCGGACCCGCAGTAGACGACGATCTCGGGGACGGCCAGCAGCTCCTCCGGAACGACGTTCCCCTCGGTGAACGGGACGTTGACGGCGCCCGGGATGCGACCCGGGACCTTGTCGATCGGATTCGGCTTGCCGCGCCAGCGAGACGCGGGTCTGGCGTCGACGACGAAGAGGCCGTTGTCGTCCAGTCGTGAGGCGATCTCGTCGGCGCTCATCGTGTCGTCGTCGCGCGGTCGTGGCTCGAGGTACGCGCGCTCGATCTGCTCGGCGCCTTGGCTGAGCGGCCCCTGCCAGGCGCCGATCCCGCCCTGCAGGACGGCACAGCTGTCGTGTCCGAAGTGCCGGAGCAGCCACCAGAGCCGCTCCGCGCCGCCCATCTGGCCGTAGGCGACGACGAACACTCCTTCGCCGATGCCTGCGCGGGAGGCTGACTCCGCGAAACGCTCGGCGGAGGGCAGCGGGTGGCGCCCTGCGCCTTCCACGGACAGGTCCGAGAGGTCCACGTCGACGTCGAGGAAGGACGCACCGGGAATGTGGCCCGCGAGGTAGAGCTCCCGCCCCCGAGTCGGGTCGCCGAGCTCCCAGCGGCAATCGACGAACTGGTAGGCGAAGGGAATGGGAGCCTCTTGAGCTTTGCCTGATCCGCGGCTGGTATGGGACGAGTGGGCGATGCTACCGTCGTGCGGCCGCGGCGACGATTGAGACGGCCGGAAGTTCCATACCATCTGGCGCTCTGTATGAAGCACCCGTTGGGTCTCAGCGAGCGCCCTTGCGGGGTTCTGCGAGCAGCATGTACCCCCATCGGCAAAGGACGCCGTCGACAGATTCATCCGGCAGCTCGAGCGCCTCGACCATCGCCGATGCGAAGTCGCTGACGATGAGGCGCGTATCGCCGCCCAGCGCCCTCAAGGCGGTGAAGCCTACGACGCCCGTCCCCGCAAGCCTAGACCCGTTCTGGCTGCTATCGACGAATTGGTAGCGCATCGCGCGATTGTGACGTGAGCGCGGCTCGGCGGCGTATGTGCACAAAGGAATCCAAGGAGGAAAACGATGAAAGGACTACGCATCTCCGGGGTTGTGCTGCTCGTGCTCGTCGCGGCGGCGGTCGCGGGGGTTGGCATCCCCGAGACCGCCGGCGGAGCGGAGAGCTCACCAATCCAGGGCATCACAGTGACCGGGACCGGCACTGCGCAGGCCGCTCCGAACGAAGCGCAGTTCTCGCTGGGCGTCACGACCAAGGGCAGCAACGCGCGCGAGGCGCTCGCTGCGAACTCCGCGCGGATGGAGCGCGTCATCGCCGCACTCAAGAGCGCGGGTGTCAGCGACAAGGACATCAAGACTCAGGACGTGTCCGTCGGGCCGGGCTACGACGGGGAGAACGGATCGACGAGCGGATATGCGGCGCGGAACTCAGTGTCGGTCCGCGTGCGCGAGCTCGACCGGTCAAGCGCGGTGCTGGATGCAGCGTCGCGGGCCGGCGCGAACGAGGTCTACGGCCCATCGCTCACGAGGTCGAATCGCGAGGCGTACGAGGCCAAGGCCCTCGAAAGCGCCTTCGGGAACGCTCGCAAGCGAGCCGAGGCGCTTGCCGACGCAGCCGGCGTGAAGCTCGGTCGCGTGAGCTCGATCGTCGAGGGCTTCGGCGGCGGGCCGCAGCCGATGTGGGAATCGGCGCGCACGGCCAAGGCCGAAACGGCCGTCGGGTCTCCGATCGAGGCCGGCACCGAGGAGATCCAGGCCAGCGTCACCGTGACATTCGCTATTGAGTAAAAACCTCGTAAGTACGCTTTTCACCTGGGAAAACTGGTGCTACCGTCGGGGGCCGTGAAGCAGCGTTTGCCGATCGCAATCTCCGTCGCGGCCCTCGTCGTCGCCGTGCTCGGCTCGACAGGGCTCGGCGAGGCGGCTCAGGACGGCGTCACATCCGGGGTGGCGAAGGCGCAGCGGGCAACGGGTCTCGGCGCCGAGAAGAGCTCAGCCAGGCGCGGCCCGCGCGGCCGGCGCGGCCCTCGCGGCTATCGGGGGTATCGCGGCCTCCGCGGCTTCCAGGGCCCGCCGGGCGACAAGGGGGACAAGGGCGACCAAGGGCCGAACGGGACCGACGCGTTCGAGGTCACTTCGTCGACGCCGATCACCATATCCGGCACAACATTCGAGGACGGCTCAACGGTGCTCACGATGCCGCTGGCCGCTGGGAAGTACATCGTGACCGCCCAGGTGACCGTCGAGGGCACGACCGACGGGACGGCGGTCTGCCGAGCCCGCGCTCCCGCACCCACCGGCACCGGCTGGGCGGGGACCGCGAAGTCTCGCATCGGCACCGAAGCCGGCTCGTCAGCCGACACGCTGACGATCGTTTTCGGCGCGCCGCTGACCGAGGCAGGAGCCGTTCACCTCCGCTGCTGGGAGGAGAACAGCGCGGGTACCGGCCCGACCGCGACGTCGAGCAAGATCGCCGCGGTCAAGGTCGGCAACCTCACCCAGTCCGGCTCTTAGGCGACCCGCTCTTATCATCCGACCATGATCCCTGAGGCCCCGCCCAAACAGACCGAGGACGGGCTCGTGGCCGTCGGAGGGGGATGGTTCGTCCTGAACGCGCGCGACGCGCGCTGGAACCACCGCCTGGGACGGCAAAGCCTGAGCTTCACGGGTAAGACCGAGTTCGAGGCCGACACCTACTTCCCGCAGCTCGGGGTCAACCTGGCCGTCCTCGAGCCGGGCGAGCCGAATTCGATGTACCACTGGGAAACGGAAACGGAGGCGTTCCTCGTGCTCTCAGGCGAGGCGCTCTTGATCGTCGAGGGCCAGGAACGGCCGTTGCGGCAGTGGGACTTCGTGCACTGTCCCCCCAAGACGGGGCACGTGATCGTTGGAGCCGGAGACGGACCCTGCGTCATCCTGGCGATGAGCTCGCGCGAGAATCAGGCGTTCGGGCCCTATGGCGCATACACCGTGGACGAGGTCGCGCGTCGGCACGGGGCCAGCGTCGAAGAGGACGTGCAGGACGCCGACGTCGCGGACGCTCGCGTTCCGAAGTCGGAACCGACGCGATATCGCGACGGCTGGCTACCGTAAGCCCGGTTCCTAGGCGACCTGCTCTTCGACCACCGGCTCGGGGACCGGCTCCGGAGCCGGCTTGTGCCGATGTCCGTTCGGGAGCAAGTGCGAGTGCGCCTCCGTCCCGTAGCCGCCGGGCACCGGGATGTAGAACTCGGGATAGCCCCACATGCCGTGCTCGGCCACGTCCAGGCCGGACGTCTCGACGTGCTCCTCGACGCGGATGCCCCAGACCTGCTTCATCACCCAGAGCGCGCCGAAGCAGGCTGTGAAAGTGAACGCGCCGACGGCCGCCAGACCGACGAGCTGAACGCCGACCTGGTGCAGCGAGCCCGTGTAGAAGAAGCCACCGCTGCCCGTGTTCAGCGTCTTTGCGAGGGCGGGAACCGCGAAGAGCCCGGTCGCCAGGGTGCCCCAGACGCCGGCGATACCGTGCACTGCGACCGCTCCGACAGGGTCGTCGATCCCGAGACGTTCGATCGCCAGCACGCCCGTGACCGCGATCACCCCCGCGATCAGGCCGATCAGCACAGCCGCCCAGGGCGCGACGAATCCGCAGGCCGCAGTGACGGCGACGAGCGCGGCGATGACGCCGTTCAGGGTCATGGTCACGTCCGGCTTGCGCATGACGAGCCAGGCCGTGACCGTCCCGGCCAGCGCGCCGGCTGCGGCCGCCAGGTTCGTGTTGAGCGCCACGTAGGCAAAGAAGCCGACTTTGTCTCCGCTGACGACGCCGAGCGTGGAGCCCGCGTTGAAGCCGAACCAGCCGAACCAGAGGATCACCGTTCCGAGCACGGCGTAGGGCACGTTGTGGCCCGGAATCGGGTTCGCCCGCTTGCCGTCGAACTTGCCGATCCGCGCGCCGATCAGCAGCGCGCCGGCGAGCGCGGCGAGGGCACCCTGGTAGTGCACGACCGTCGAGCCGGCGAAATCCTGCATGCCCAGCCCGAACAGCCAGCCGCCGCCCCAGATCCAGTGCGACACGATCGAATAGACGAGCGTGAAGAAGGCGCCGAAGGC
>Ga0210378_10000436_pt1 | contig 21151 bp, 19 predicted proteins | sample PLM1_60_b1redo_FD_155465 | JGI IMG/M metagenome (GOLD analysis project Ga0210378, IMG submission 155465) | Groundwater sediment microbial communities from an aquifer in East River, Colorado, USA - PLM1_60_b1 redo | ecosystem: Environmental > Terrestrial > Soil > Riparian zone | place: USA: East...
CGAAGATCGATGCCGTCCCAGACGCGCAAGTCGAGCACTCGGCAGCCGTGTGCCGGTCCGCCGTAGACCGACGCCATCGTTACGAATGCGAACTGGGCTTGGTTGGCGACCGCGCCGGCCGCCTTATAGTCAATGGGACGCATCGGGTGTGACCCTTTTTGCTCGACTAATGGGCTAGTCAGACCCATTGTGCGGCCTGCTGAGCGCTATCGTCCCGCTCGGGCGTTGGGTGCCTGTAACGGTCTACCACACGGTCGATGAATGCCTGGACACTCGCGTTGACGCGCTGGCCATCGTCATCGATATCGTTCTCGATCTCGGCGGTCCGATCGCGCCAGCGCGGCGACTTCTTCAGTTGCTTGATGTCGTCTTCGCCGTACAACGACCGTTCGACGGTGCTCGGCAGCAGGTGATTATCTGATAAGGTCAACCTAACCGAATCGGCATCGATAACTGACTCTGGCGGTTCGGCTCGGCGGATCAACCGTGACTCCCTCAACGAGGGTGATGCTTCCACGTGGATCACGTGCGATCGCGTCCTGAGCTCACCGAATTCTTCCAATGCGGCCACAAGATCCGCTCGTGCGAACTCGACCAGCGTGATCTCCGACTCCTGGACGCTGCCGCGGACAGCTTGCGCCAGCGCCTGAAGGGCTGGCTGCAGGGTGGCCTCATCTTGGACCATGAATGCTCCGCCGGTGTAAGGCTGGAAGCCAATGCCGCGTTTGTCCAACTTGATCAAACCATGAAGGAAGTCGCGGTAGGCATAGACGTAGTCAGATAGACCCTGAACCCTAACCCCCCTCCTCTTAAGCTGGTCCGCCAGGATGCGGCGTACGTATGACTTGCCGGCTCCGGGAAGTCCAACCACGAACACAACTGGGCAACCATGGCGGAAGGCCAAGTGTGGCAACACTCGCTCGACGGTTTCTTGATCGAGATTGAGACGCGCACGAGCTTCATTCAGCGTGCGTAGTATCGTCTTGACCTCTGCTGATCCGCCCGCGTTCTCGATGATCCTCTCGGCGACCACCGACTCCAGCGCTATCGCCAGCTCCCACGCTTTCTCGAAGTGGTTTCTGAAGACCTCAACCGGTGCCGCCCCGTTGAGCCGCATCGGTTGGTCGTTGCCACGTTGGTGGTGGTTAATGATAGCTGTCGATATCTCGTCTCTGGACATCCGGTCGGCGCGCACTTTGAAGAGGTGGTAGCTGAGACTCTCCGCGCCCAGCTCACGCCGGGCGACACGCACCTGGATCCCGTCCCTAAGGAGTTCCGCACCCGCCTTGAGGCACTCATCAGAATCCAGCGTAAGGACGCGCACCTCTCCGTGTCCGCTAATCCGCTTCCAGGAGACCTGGATCCGTGCGATCAGCGTGTTATCACTCGCTGGCATGAGCCGCGGTGCAAGTACGTCGAGAGCGTCAACGCTATCGCGCTCAGATTCCGACAAGACCGCTCGGAGATAGCTCTTGCGTGAGACCGACTGCTCTAGCGCGGACGGCACTTGGCGCCGGCTCAAGACAAAACCGATAAAACGGAAGGGTGCCAGAGCCCCGGCGAGAAGAACGCCACCCACCACGGTGACGATAACACCCTCCTGCCACGACATCAGACGCCATCCCTGTCGGGCTCTGCTTGAGGCTTGCTATCGGTGGGTGGGCGCGCTTCTGCCAACTTGAACGAGGTGCCGCCGGCTGTCGCTCTAGCGGGCGTGGCGCTGGCTTTGCTCACCGGCCCGACCTCGCCTGTCCCGCGCGGGATCAGCTCAGTCGGCACGACAATCCGCTGTGGGGGCCGGTCGTCCCCGGCCAGTCGCTGGCAGAGCAACTCGGCTGCCCGCCGCCCTAGCGCGGCCGGGTGCTGGGCTACAACGGTTACCGACAGCATGTCAGCGGACTCGAAGTCGTCGAAGCCCACCAGCGCGATCGGCTGTCGGGCGTCCCGGAGTGCCCGGAGTGCCCCGACCGCGTTTCGGTTGTTGCCCGCAAACAGGGCGGTTGGAGGCTCAGGAAGGGCGAGTAGCTCCCGGGTAACCGCCTCGGCGGCGGCGGCGTCTCGGGAGCCAAGCCGGACCAGCCCGTCATCCACTGGTACCCCGGAGGCGGCCAGCGCCTCCAGATAGCCATGGCGGCGCTCGACGGCGGTGAAGAGGGAACCCATGTCGGCCACCATGCCGATCCGCCGGTGGCCCTGCTTGAGCAGGTGCTCGGTCGCCCGGCGAGCGCCGTCAACGTTGTCGGCCACCACGAGATCCACCTCAAGATTTTGGGCCGGCCGGTCCATGAACACGATTGCCGTACCCATCCGCATCTCGGCCAGCAAGTACCGGTGGTCGGCCTCGGGGGCCGGCACGACGAGCAACCCGCCAACCCGTCGCTCGCACAGCAAGCGGAGTAGATCGCGCTCCCTTTCGGGGTCTTCGTCTGAGCTAGCCGTGATCAGTAGGTAGCCTTGTTGGTGCGCGACCTCCTCGACCGCACGGGCGATCTCGGAATAGAACGGGTTTGCCACATCGCCGGTAACCAGTCCAAGGAGACGCGAGGACTCTCCCCGGCGGAGCACTCGGGCCATGTCATTTCGGCGGAAGCCGAGCGTATCAATCGCCGCTCTTACGTGGTCGGCCGTCTCTGGACTCACATCCGGCTCATCGTTCAGCACACGGGAAACGGTCTTGAAGCTCACTCCCGCCCGCCGGGCAACATCCCGGATGGTTGGCCGGGAGGGCTGCGTTGCTGACCTCGTGCGTGCGGATCGGTCCACGAACTCACCTCCTACCGACAACGTTGTCAGTCCCTGCCCCCTAGGCGATCAGCGTTCAGAGACTGACAACGTTGTCGGTACGCCACTAAAGTATAGCAGGATAGCTCTCGTCGCGTCAATAAGGGCCGCTGAGTTGGTCGGGCTATTGAACCGCAAGATCCGATTGGTCCCAGTACTGGGGTGGCTGGGGCTCCAGCTTGCGCCGGACCTGTGCCATGAACACAGCTTGCCTGGGTTGGCAACAAGGACCTCGAACCGCATCAGGAGCGATGAATACATGGCCGCCGGGTCCTGCAATCCCGGCCCGATCGCTGAGCCAAATAGCACTCAAGGAATGACACTGCCAGAAACAGGTGGTCTGGGCTCGCCTTGCCATATCGCCTCTGACCTGTGGTTATGGGAGCTGGCGGAGGGACTCGAACCCCCAACCTGCTGTTTACAAGACAGCTGCGCTGCCGATTGCGCCACGCCAGCGGGTTGGGGAGAGGGTAGCGCGGTCAGGAGGGCGGGGGCAGGCCGCGGCGACGGCGGACCTCGAACAGGGCGAGGCCGCCGGCGACCGAGGCGTTCAGGCTCTCGACCCGTCCGGCCATGGGGATGTGGACGAGCACGTCGCAGGCCTCCCGCACCAGGCGGTGCAGGCCGGCGCCTTCGCCGCCGACGACCACGCAGACCGGCTCGTCGGCCAGCTCGAGGTCGAACAGGCTGGCCTCGGCGTCGCCGGTCAGGCCGATGCACCACACGCCGGAGTCACGCAGCCGCTCGATGGCCCTGGGGAGGTTGGGGACCTCAGCCACGGGCAGGTGCTGGAGGGCGCCGGCCGAGGACTTGACCGCCACCGCCGACAGGGGGGCGCTGCGGTGCCTGGGTACGATCACGCCGTGGCAGCCGGCCCCTTCGGCGCTGCGGACCAGCGCTCCGAGGTTGTGAGGGTCCTCGATCCCGTCCATGGCGAGGAAGAACGGCGGCTCGCGGCCGGCGAGCGGCAGGGCGAGCAGCTCCACCAGGTCGATCGGCTCGATCGGGGCCACCACGGCCAGGATTCCCTGGTGGGCGCCGGTGCTGGCCTCCGCGTCGACCACCGTGCGGGGCACGGTCTCGACCTGGACTCCCCGCCTGCGGGCCAGGTCCAGCAGGTCGGCGACGGCGGCCCGGCCGACCCCGGAGGCGAGCAGGATGCGGTCGACGGGTCGGCCGGCCCGCAGCGCCTCCAGCACCGGCCGGCGGCCCTCGATCAGGACCCGGCCGGGCCCTGGCCGGAGGGCCGCCCTGGCCGCGTCGAGCTGGCCGCGCCGGCGGGCCTGCTTGGCGGCTCTCCCGGAGCCGGCGCCGGACCGCCGCTTCTCGGCCGGCGCCTGCGGCCGCTGCATCGCCCCCCCACCGTCCGCCGCCCGGTCGCCGCCGCGGACGCCGTCGCGCGGCCGGCCGCCTTCCTCCCGCCTTGGGCCGCGGCCACCGGAGCCTTCCCGCTCCCGACCGCCGCTCGCGCCCGCGGGACGCGGGCGTCCGGGCTTGCGGGCGCGGCGGCCGTCCCCTAGCGGGCGAGGTGCCATCGGGGGCCCCCGACCCGGTCCTCGACCCGGATGCCGGCCGCGGCCAGGCGATCGCGGACCATGTCGGCGGCGGCGAAGTCACGGGCGGCTCGCGCCCGCTCGCGCAGCTCGAGGACCAGGTCGAGCACGGCGGGGAAGGCGGCCTGGTCGGGCAGGTCGAGCAGCGGCGTGAAGCCGAGCCGGGCGGCCAGGTCGCCGAAGAGCGCCAGGTTCGCTCGCAGCTTGCCGGCGGCCGCGCCGTCGCCACGCTCCGCCTTGCCGATCAGCGGGTTGGTGTCTGCCACCAGCTCGAACAGGACCGCCAGGGCGGCGGGCACGTTCAGGTCGTCGTCGAGGGCGGCCCCGAACCGCTCCCGCCACGCCCCCTCCTGGACCAAGGTCAAGCCGCCCGGTCTGGGGGGAGGCTGGCCGGTCGCGCCGGCGCCAGCGGGGTCGGGTGGCTCCGCGCGGTCGTCCCCGGACGGCTGGAGGGCGCGGGCGGCGTTGACGGCGAAGGTGGCCAGGCGCTCGTAGCTGGCCGCGGCGTCGTCAAGCGTCTCGTCGGAGAACTCCAGGGGAGTGCGGTAGTGGGCGCCGAGCAGGGCATAGCGGAGCACCACCCCGCGGTAGCGGCGGAGCAGCGCGCGAGGGCTGACCACGTTCCCGACCGACTTGGCCATCTTCTCGCCCTTGACCTCGAGGAACGCGTTGTGCAGCCAGTAGCGCGCGAACGGCTCGCCGGTCGCGCCCTCGGACTGGGCGATCTCGTTCTCGTGGTGGGGGAAGACCAGGTCCTCGCCGCCGCCGTGGATGTCGAAGCCAGGACCGAGATACCTGCCGGCCATGGCGGAGCACTCGATGTGCCAGCCGGGCCGGCCAGGACCCCACGGCGAGTCCCAGGTGGGCTCGCCCGGCTTGGCACCCTTCCAGAGCACGAAGTCGAGCGGGTCCCGCTTGTCCGGGTTGACCTCGACCCTGGCACCGGCGCGCAGCTCGCCGACGTCCCGACCGGACAGCTTGCCGTAGTCGGGCCACTTGCCGACCGCGAAGAACACGTCGCCGCCGACCTGGTAGGCGAGCCCGTGCTCGAGCAGCCTGGCGATCAGGGCGAGCATCTCGGGAATGTGGCCGCTGGCCCTCGGGACGATGTCGGGTGGCAGCGCACCGAGCGCGGCGGTGACCTCGTCGTACACGCGGGCCCAGCGCTCGGCCACCACGAAGGCGCGCAGCGGGTCGTGGCCGGCGGCGGCGATGATCTTGTCGTCGACGTCGGTGATGTTGCGGACGTACAGCACCTCGTACCCCGAGGCGACCAGGTGGCGCCGGAGCACGTCGAAGACCACCACGTTGCGGAGGTTGCCGATGTGCGTCTCGCCATAGACCGTCGGCCCGCACAGGTAGATGCCGACCCGGCCCTCGTCACGAGGGACGAACGGCTCCTTGCGCCGGGTGAGCGTGTTGGAGAGCTGTAGGTTCACGGTTCGTATCCTACCGGCGGGGCTCAGAGGTCGGCGGCCACCGCGAGGCAGACGGCGATGGCGAGGATGCCCTCGCCCCGGCCGGGGAAGCCGAGGCCCTCGGCCGCCTTGGCGGTGACCCGCGCCGATGCCGGCTCCAGGGCGAGCGCATCGGCCAGGTTGGCGCTCATCTGGCCGACGTGGTCGGCGAGGCGAGGCTGGTCGCAGAGAATCGTTACGGTCAGGTTCATGGCGGCCCAGCCGCTGGCCGCGACCAGCTCGGCGACCTGCCGGCAGAGGTCCATGCTGGAAGCGCCCTCGAAGGCGGGGTCGTCCGCCGGGAACTGCGTCCCGAGGTCGTCGAGGCCCGCCGCGCCGAGCAGCGCGTCGCACGCGGCGTGGGCGACCACGTCGCCGTCGGAGTGGCCGTCGAGGCCGCGATCGAACGGGACGGTCACCCCGCCGAGGACCAGCGGGCGGCCTTCGACCAGCGGGTGGATGTCGACGCCCTGCCCAACCCGCATCGGCGGGGATGTCATGGCGTCCTCCGGATCAGCGCCTCGGCGACGAGGAGGTCCAGAGCGGTGGTCACCTTCAGGTTCTCGTGGCTGCCCGGCACGACCTGGACCGGGTGGCCGGCCAGCTCGACCAGCGCCGCCTCGTCGGAAGCCTCGACCCCGTCCAGCCTGGCCTGGCGGTGTGCCGCCTCGAGCGTCTCCCGCACGAAGAGCTGGGGGGTCTGGACGGCGCGGAGCTGGTCGCGGTCGACGATCCCGCGGGAGCGCTGGTCGTCGTCGACCCGGCAGACGGTGTCGACCACCGGCACCCCCGGCACCACCCCTGCCGGGCCGTCGGCACCGGCGGCGGACCGGGCGGCGTCGAGCAGCTCGAGCAGGCGATCGACCGAGCCCCGGCCCGGCAGCGGACGGGCGGCGTCGTGCACGGCGACGAAGGCGGGGCCGGGCGGCATGGCCGCAAGGCCGGCCGCGACGCTCGCCTGGCGGGTCGGCCCGCCGGCGACGACCGCGACCACCTTGGCGAACCCCTCGTCGGCGAGCAGCTTGGCGCTGGCGCCAAGCGTGTCCGGGTGCGCCACCACCACCACGGCGGTCACGCAGCGATTGGCCTCCATCGCCTCGACCGCGTGGACCAGCAACGGGCGGCCGGCCAGCGGGACCAGCGCCTTGGCGCCCTGCCCTCCCAGGCGCCGCCCGATCCCGGCGGCGGCCACGACGACGCCGACGGCTGGCGGCGCCTCCGAAGGATGGGTGGGGCGTTCTACGACTCGAGCGCCTCGTCCAGCATCAGGATGGCCTTCTCCTCGTCGCAGTGGCATGCGAGCACCAGCTCGGAGACGAGGATCTGGCGGGAGCGCTGCAGCATGCGCTTCTCGCCGGCGGACAGGCCCTTCTCGCGGTCGCGGACGGTGAGGTCGCGGACCACCTCGGCGACCTGGAAGATGTCACCGGACTGCAGGCGCTCGATGTTGCCCTTGAAACGGCGGCTCCAGTTGCCCTGCGTGGAGGACTCGCCCGTCCGCAGGATCTCGAAGACGCCGTCGACGTCCTCGGAGCTGCAGACCTCGCGGATGCCGACCTCCTGGCAGTTGTCGCGGGGGACCATGAGGGTCAGGTCTCCATACGTCAGCTTGAGGACCAGATACTCTCTGGTCTCGCCGCCTACCTCACGATCCTGGAGCCCGTGGATGACGGCTGCTCCGTGCTGCGGGTAGATGACGCTGTCGCCGACCTTGAACATACGTGAAACCCCTTCCCTCGAATGGAACACTAAAGAGGGTAGCATTTTCGAGTTGTCACTTACAACTGAACTCGCAGGTAGATGGCCTGTTTGAGGTGGCATGGCTCAGCCGTGGCCCTCCGGCAGGGTGCCCTCGGCGAGCCGCTTGAGCCCTTCGCGAAGCTGCCGCGCCCGGCCCGGGCCTACTCCCTCGGCCTCTTCCAGGTCCTCCACGCCCACGGCCAGGATCACCTTGAGCGAGCCGAAGCGCTCCACCACCCGCTCGACCACCGACGGCGGGAGCTGCGGGATCTGGGCGAGCAGCCGGTAGCCGCGCGGCACCACCACCGCGTCGAGCGCCTCCGGGTCGCCGGTCAGGTCCAGGGCCTTGCCCATCGACGCCATGTCCAGCAGCTCCTCCGGGGTGAGGCGACCGAGCTCGGCGAGCACGTCGGCCGCCTCGAAACCGGGGCGCGGGCGCAGGTAGTCGCGGACCGCCAGCAGCTTCGCCTCGTCGACCCCGGCGCTCTGCTCGTCGAGCTGCAGCCGCAGCAGCCGGCCGTCGACGCCCAGCTCGGCCACGTGCTGCTCCAGCTCGCCGGCCACCCGGCGCACAAGCTCGGCCCTGCCGAGCAGGGTGAGCGCGTCCCTGAGCGTGGCCATGCCCTGCAGCTCGAGCCCGTCGAGCACGGTGGCCGCCTCGTCGAAGCGGGCGCGGTAGTGCTCCAGGGTGGCGACCGCCTGGTTGGCCCGTGACAGCACCGCCCCGACCCCCTCGAGCACCAGGCGCCAGCCCTCCACGTACAGGGTGATGGTGCGCATCGAGTGCGAGACCGAGATCACCGGCACGTTGGTCTGCCTGGCGACCCGCTCGGCGGTGCGGTGGCGGGTGCCGGTCTCGACCGTGGGGACGGCCCGGTCGGGCATGAGGTGGACGTTGGCCCACAGGATGCGGGCGGCGTCCTCGTCCAGGACCATCGCGCCGTCCATCTTGGCCAGCTCCGACAGGCGCTGGGCGGTGAACGGCACGTCGATGCGGAAGCCGCCGGTGAACAGCGACTCGACCTGCGGCGGGGTGCCGAGCACGATCAGCGCCCCGGTGTTGGCGCGCAGGATCCGCTCGAGGCCCTGGCGCAGTGCGGTCCCCGGGGCGACCCGGCGCAGCACGTCGAGCAGGCGGTCGTCGAGCCGGTCGGTCACCGAACCTCCAAGGGGTCTGGTGCCGCCTTCTCGACCAGGACCGCGAGCGTCTCTGCGACGGACACCACCGGCACGAGGTCGAGGTCGCCGGCGTCCCTGGCCAGGGACGCGGGCTGGCCCGCGGCGGGGACGAGGGCGCGGCGGAAGCCCAGCCTGGCCGCCTCGGCCAGCCGGCGCGGGAGCTGCGGGACCGGGCGGACCTCGCCGCCGAGGCCGACCTCGCCGAAGGTGACCAGATTGGCCGGGACCCGGCGGTCGCGGGCGGCGGAGGCGAGGGCGAGGCAGACCGCCAGGTCGGCGGCGGGCTCGGTGAGCCGGATGCCGGCCGCGGTGGCGGCGAACACGTCGTGGTGGGCCAGGCTGATGCGGGCGCGCCGCTCCAGGACCGCGACCAGGATCGCGAGCCGGCCGGCGTCCAGGCCCTGGGCCGTCCGCCTGGGCATGGCCATGCCGCTCGGTACCACCAGCGCCTGGACCTCGGTGACCAGCGGTCGCCGGCCCTCTAGGCTGACCGTGCAGGCCACCCCTGGGACCCCTGCCGAGCGGGCCGACAGGAACAGCCGGGACGGGTCGGCCAGTGGCTCGAGTCCCGCCTCCGTCATCTCGAAGCAGCCGACCTCGTAGGCGGGGCCGAAGCGGTTCTTGGTGCAGCGGACCAGACGCAGGGCGTGGTGCTGGTCGCCCTCGAAGTTGAGGACCACGTCGACCAGGTGCTCGAGGGTCTTGGGCCCGGCGACCGCGCCCTCCTTGGTGACCTGGCCGACCAGGAAGGTGGCGATCGACCGCTCCTTGGCGAGGCGCACGAGCTGGGCGGCGACCTCGCGGACCTGGCCGACGCCGCCGGGGGCACCGGCCAGCTCGGGGTCGGCCACCGTCTGGACGGAGTCGACCACCACCACCTTGGGCCGGAGCTGCTCCACCAGGGTTCGCACCGCGCCCAGGTCGGTCTCGGCGGCCAGCAGCAGCCCCGGGTGCAGGGCGCCGAGACGCTCGGCGCGCAGGCGGACCTGCTCGCGGGACTCCTCGGCGCAGACGTACAGCACCGGGCCGTCGTCGGCCATCCCAGCCAGCACGCCGAGCAGCAGGGTCGACTTGCCGATGCCCGGCTCGCCGGCCAGCAGCACCACCGAGCCGGCGACCAGCCCGCCGCCGAGGACGCGGTCCAGCTCGCCGACGCCGGTGGGGCGGTGCGCGCCGACCTGGGCGGCGACCTCGGTGATCGGCACGGGAGGCGCCACCGGCCCGGAGGCCCTGGCGGGCGCGGTACGTTCGAGGACCTCCTCGACCAGGGAGTTCCAGGTGCCGCACGCGGGGCAGCGGCCAACCCAGCGCGGGCTGGCGGCGCCGCACTCGGTGCAGGCGTAGGCGGTTCGGACTGTCCTTGCCAAGCTCGAGAGCCCCCACCCGTGATCGGCCCGACGCCCGGACCTGCGAAGAGGCTAGCACGCTGCTCCAACAGCCGGGCGCGGTCCACAGTGACTGCTCTGCCGGTTGAAACCGGCAGCTTCTCAGGCGACGAGCGCTTGACCAGAGCCCAGCCCGGCCCTGGTGGCGATGTTGCGTGCCCCGTTGAGGTCGGCGTCCATGGCGCCGCAGGCGGGACAGATCACGGTGTCCTGCACGGGTCGGCTGCAGCTGGCGCCGCAGGCGTGGCAGTCGATCGAGGTGCGGGCGGGGTTCACGAGCACGACTCGCCGTCCGGCGCTTGCAGCCTTGGCGGTGAGGATGGTCGTGAACTGGCCCCAGCCGGCATCCAGGATCAAGCGGTTCAGCCCGGCCTTGGCGCGTACGTTCCGGCCGGGGTCTTCGACGGTGCCCTTGGCACTCTTGGTCATATTGGCCACGCGCAGGTCTTCCAGCGCGAGCGCATCGCAGGTGTCGACCAGGGCGCGGGCGGTCTTGTGGTGGAAGTCCCGGCGCTGGTTGCGGACCTTGCGCCACTCGCGGGCGAGCCGGCGGCGGAGGCGCCTACGGTTGCTCGAGCCGAGCTTGGCCCGAGCCTTCCTCCGCTCCAGGTCGGCGATCCGCGCTTCGATCACGTACCAGCGACGGGACTCCCGTTTGAGCTGCACGGTCTTGACCCGGCCTGTGACGGCCCGGTGCTGGTTTACCTTGAGCCGTCCAACCGCCTGGAAGCTCGCGTACGCCCAGCGGCCACCGGTGGCAGGCCCCCACTTGGCGCCGTCTCCGGCGACGAACAGGACCTGGTCGAACCGCTGGTAGGGCTTGAACCGCGGGTGGCCGGCCTGCTGCCCAGCCCGGACGCGCTTGAAGTAGGCGCCGAAGGTCACCCCCAGGCGGCGGAGGGTCTGCTGCTGGGCGGTAAACGAGTGCCTGCCCTGCCCGTGTGGGTCGGCCGCACGGATCTCTCGGAGCTGGGCGGACTGGTCGCCGTAGCCGATCAAGACCTTACGCATGCGCCAGGCCTCGCGGCGTTCGGCCAGGGCGGCGTTGTACAGGTCGCAGTGGTCGGCCAACAGCCTGACCGCCCGGCCCTCCTGGGGACGGGTCGGGTAGGCGCGGAACTTGTACGCTCGCTTCACCTGCACCGGGTCCAGATCGTCGGTGTGGGTCACGGTCCCGGGACGTTGGCGCGTCGCCGGGACCATCTCTGTCAGCATATGGCCTGGAGCCGACAGCTCACCGCTGCATCCGGTTTCCCTGCCGGATTCATCCGGCAGCCCCTGGGGAGGAATGATGGACGACGCACCGGAGCCTCGCGACCTTCTCGCCCTGCTGGCCGAGCCGGACCGGCTGAAGGCCCTGGCCGCGGTGGCGCTCGGCGCCGGCAGCGTGGCCGAGGTGGCCGATCGGGCGGGCCTGGAGCCGCGGGCGGCGGCCAGGGCGCTCAACCGGCTCGTCGCCGGTGGCCTGTTGCAGGGAGCGCCCCGCACGGGCTACGGCGTCCGCGTCGACGTGCTGCGGGCGGCGGCGAGGCGCCCGGCCGTCGACCGGGCGGACGGTGGCCAGGTCGGGTCCGACGTGGTCGGCCGCTTCCTGCGCGGCGACCGCCACGTGGCGATCCCGTCCGCCCGCGGCAAGCGGCTGGCGGTCCTGGACCACCTGGCCGGCCTGTTCGAGCCGGGCCGCCGCTACCCGGAGCGCGAGGTCAACGAGATCCTGCGCGCCTGGCACCCCGACTACGCCATGCTCCGCCGCTACCTGGTCGACGAGGGCTTCCTGGACCGCGCGGACGAGCCGGCGCCGTCGGGCTCGCGCTCGGACAAGGTGTACTGGCGCACCGGCGGCACCGTCGAGGTCGACGAGGCTCCCTGACCACGGCCGGCCGGCTCCGTGGCGCGCCGGAACCGGTCGGCCAGGCGGAGCAGCTCCTCGGCCAGCGCCGGCGCATCCTGGAGGTCGAAGTCGACCTCCAGCGCCCCGAGCAGGAACGCGAGCGCGTGCGGGGTGTCGGCGCCGAAGTGCAGCAGGCAGGTGCGCTCGTCGACGGGCTCGATCCGCCCATAGGTGGCGTACCTCCGCGCCGCGGGTGCGTCGGCGGGAACGTGCAGCCGCACCGTGGCCTGGTACGGCCACATCTGCGCGACGCCGCGTGCGACGAACGCGGCGGCGTCGCCACCCGGGAGGTCGCGCGGTGCGAAGCGCGGGCCGGTGGGGACCCGCGGGCCCAGCCGGTCCACCCGGAAGGTGCGCCAGTCGTCGCGCTCCAGGTCCCAGGCCACCAGGTACCAGCGTCGGCCCCAGGTCACCAGCTTGTGGGGCTCGGTCACGCGGACGTTGTGGGCGTCACGGCGGTCGCGGTGCTCCCCCACGACATCGCCGTCCCGATCCGCCGCCTCGCCGAGCGCAACCACAACATCGTGCGCTGGACCGAGTTCGACCGCGGCGGGCACTTCGCCGCCATGGAGGAGCCAGATCTGTTGACCGGCGACCTCCGCGAGTCCTTCCGCGACTACCGCTGACCCGTCAGGCGCTGGGCGGGGGCTCCCGCTTGGACCTGAAGCGCTCGCTCAGCTCCGCGAAGGTGGCGGCCATCGCGTCGCTCAGCGACCCCGCCGCCTTCTTGGTCTGCTCGCCGAACTGCGGGTCGCGGATCGCGTCACCCAGGGCGGTGAACGCCTGGTCCAACGAGTCCGCCAGCTGCCGCAGAGCCTCGTCCACCTTCCGCTTGTCCGCGGGCGCGTCCTGCCCCGACCGCTCCCGCTGCTCGTAGCGCTGCTTGACCTGCCGCCCCAGGTCGCTGAAGTCCCGCCCGACCTGGTCCCACGCTTCCTTGCTCTCAGCCATCGACACTCCCTTCCTCCACCACCATCGTAGCCGTCCCGGTCGCCTCGCCCGGGAGGTGGAGCCGCCCGTCCGGCGAACGGGCGATCAGCCCCTCACCCTCCAGCCGCGAGAGCAGCCCCTCGAACCACCCAGCCCCCCGCCCAGCCGCCGCCGCGTCCACCACCTCGGCCAGCGCCGCCGAGTCCAGCCCCCCCACCGCCCCGGCCAAGGCCCGCACGACCGCCCCCCTCCACCGCCGATCGGAGGTCCGAAACGGCGCCTGCGTCCTCGGGCGGGCCGCCGGCGCCGACGGGCCCAGCGCCCGCCAGCGGCAGCGCGGCTCCAGCGGGCAGCCCTGGCAGCGGGGCCGTGGCCGGCAGTGGAGGGCGCCGACGTCCATCAGCGCCGACGACCACTCCCAGGCGCGGCCCGGCGGCATCGCGGCGTCGGCCAGCCGCTGGCGGGCAGCCGGCCCGAGCTCGCCCGGGTCGCCGCCGGTCAGCGCCCTCGCCAGCACCCTGGCCACGTTGGTGTCGACGGGCGCGACCTCGAGCCCGAGGGCGAAGCAGGCGACCGCCCTCGCCGTGTAGGGGCCGACCCCTGGCAGGCCGGCCAGGCCCTCGACCGTGTCCGGCCAGCCGCCGCGCTCGACCACCGCCTGCGCGGTCGCCCGCAGCGCGAGCGCCCGCCGGTTGTAGCCGAGGCCCTGCCAGGCTCGCAGCACCTCGGCCGGGGTCGCGGCGGCGAGCGCCGCCACGTCCGGGAAGCGCTCCAGGAACCGCGGCCAGGCGGCCGCGGCCCGCGCGGCCTGGGTCTGCTGGGCGAGCACCTCGGCGACGAGCACGCGGTAGGGGTCGCGGGTCGCCCGCCACGGCAGGTCGCGCCGGGCCCGCCCGAACCAGTCGAGCACCCGCGCCCGCGCGTCCTCCAGCAACGTCGGGTCGGTCATCGCCGCCATCGTAGGCGTGCACGCCATGGAGCGCGTGCGGTCCTGCGCGTGGAGTACATCGATTGGTTTCGTGCATTTCGCCCAGCCGACAGGTTGCTGTGCGACCTTCTCGGCGTTCGTCGCAGCTCGCGGCCATCGTCGGAAGAGGGAAACCGATGCACAAGAGACTGCTAGTGGTCACCGCGCTCCTCACCGTGCTCATCCTTGCGGGAGGCGTTGCGGTAGCCGGTGTTCCCGGCTTCGATTTCGGGCGGTTCGTGGAGGGCCGTCTCCGGTCCAAGTCGATGGCGCTGTTCGGCGTGGAGGGTCCCCTGGCACGGTCGTCCACGGCGTCGATAACGGCCGAAGAGGCCACCGCCGACCCGCGCCGTCTTGCCACGCTCGCCAGGAGCTTGCGGGCGCGGGTCGTCACGCACGGGGTCGCCCCGCCCGTCCTCGACATGCTGGCGCTGTGGCCGAACAGCAGTCACCCGAGCTGGCTGATCGCCTGCAACGAGAGCGGGCCGGCCGACCCGGGCCTGGTCAGGATCAACCTGTCCACCGGCGCGTCCGAGACGATTGTCACCGGGACCAGCTCCTGCGACCCCGCCCGCCGCACCCCGTGGGGCACGATCCTGTTCGCCGAGGAAGCCGGCGGCGGGCCGAACGGCGGCCGGGTCTACGAGCTGATCGACCCGCTCAACACCACCAACGTCACCCTGGACCGCGCCACCGGGACCTTCAGCGGTGGCACCGGCGCCGGCAACTTCGCGGTCCGCACCGCGCTCGGCCGCCTCTCCTACGAGGGCCACGCGATCTACCCCAACGGCGTCGTGTACTACGGCGACGAGCAGCGACCAGCCAACGGCAACATCGGCGGCGCCTACTTCAAGTTCATCCCCGCCACCCCGCGCGACCCCGGTGCCGGGCCGATCGCCAGCCTGACGGAGTCGCCGCTGGTGGCCGGCACGCTCCACGGCCTGCGGCTCGGCCGGCGCAGCGGCGGTACCGACTACGGCCAGGGCACCCAGAACGGCCTCGGCACCTGGATCCCGATCCCGCCGGCGCCCGACCCGGACCTGCGGGCCCAGGCCGAGGCGCTCAGGCTGACCGGCTTCTACCGGCCCGAGGACATCGACATCGACACTCGGCAACTCGACAACCAGCGGGTCAGGTGGTGCGCGAACAACACCGGCAACGAACCCGACGACCAGTACTTCGGCGAAGCCGTGTGCGTCACCGACGGCACCCTGACCGAGGCGGCCGCCAACACCGCCGTGCCCGAGCTCCAGACGTTCGTCCTGGGCAGCCCTGCGATCAACATGCCGGACAACATCGCCTACCAGGCCGAGCGCGGGAACTGGATCCTCCATGAGGACGGCGAGACCGTCACCGACCGCCTCGGTCCGCACAACGACGACCTGTGGTCCTGCCTGCCGGACGGGAGCGACGAGGACCTGCTCGGCGACGGCTGCGTTCGCATCGCCACCCTGAACGACCTGGAGGCGGAGTGGACCGGCGGCATCTTCGACGCCAGCGGCAGGCACTTCTACGTGAGCGTGCAGCACAACGTGACGGGTACCGGGGTCATCCTGGACATCACCGGCTGGAGGTAGTCCCGGCTTGCCAGGTCAGAGGTCGGGGCGGGCGGAGGTGCTCGCGGGGCTGGCGCGGCGGGACAGGCGGAGGAGGCCGGCGGCGTAGGCGCTGGCGGCGGCCAGGCAGGCGAGACCGGCGGCGACCAGGGACGGGCCGGTCGGCAGGGCCAGGGCGACGGGCACCACGGCGCCGCCGACCCAGGCGAGCTGGAAGGTGGTCTCGGCCCTGGTGATCGCCGTGCCGCGGCCGCCGGGTGGGACCTCGCGCTGGACCAGGCTCTCGAAGCCGAGCCGGGCGGCGGCCACCCCGCCGCCCATGGCCAGCCCGGCCAGGGCGGCCGAGGCGACCCCGACCCGGCCGGCGAGCAGCAGGGCGGTCAGCCCGGAGGCGACCAGCCCGCCGGCGAGCAGGCCCTCCTCCTGGAGCAGGCGGGCCGCCCGCGGCAGCAGGAACGCGCCCGCCACCGCCCCGACGCCGACCGCGGCGAGCAGCAGGCCGAGCCCGGCGGTCCCAACTCCCTGCCGCCGCAGCTCGAAGGCGAGCAGGAACAGGCTGAACCCGCCCACCGCCCTGACCGTGGCGCTGGCGGTCCTGGCGAGCCGCACCCGACCGGGCGGCCTGGTCAGCCTGGCCGCACGCCGGTCCAGGGAGGCGGCGCGGCCGTCGGCCGGAACCCGACCCTCCCGGCCCTCCCGACCCTCCAGGCGGCCGCGCCGCGGGGCGGCGGCCGGCAGCCACAGGGCGAGGACCCCGCCGGCGGCGAAGGCGAGGGCGCCGGCCCCCAGGACCGCGCCGCCGCCGAGGAGGCGGTCGAGGCCGACCCCGAGCAGCGCGCCGACGGTGCCGCCGAGGGCGGCGACCCTGGCCATGCGCCCGTTGACGGCGACCAGCTCGCGGTCCGGGCCGGCCAGCTCGGGCACCAGGGCGCTGCGGCTGATGCCGTGGACCCTGGAGCAGACCAGCAGGCCGAACGCGAGCGGGTACAGCAGCAGCGACTGGGTGCGGGGGACGGCCAGGAAGGCGAGCACGGCCCGCAGCAGCAGGGCGGCGACCACCGCCAGCCGCCCGGCCCCCCGGCGGCCGTCCAGCAGCCGCCCGAGCAGGGGGGCGACCACCGCGAACGGCGCCACCGTCAGCAGCAGGTACAGGGCGACGCGGGGGCGGGCGGCGGCCACCGGCACCGCGAAGAACAGCGTGCCGGCCAGGGCGACCGCGACCAGGCCGTCGCCGAGCGCGCTGGTCGCGTGCACCCAGGCGAGCCGGTCGAGCGGCTGCCGCAGGGCCGGCGCCCTGAGCCACCCTCCGATCACCGTGTCCATCGCAGGCCATGCTAACGGCGAAGCCCCCGGGAGACCCGGGGGCTTCGCCTATCCCTGGGGTGGGACAGGTGCGACGCTACTCCTTGCCGGCCATCTCGGCGGGAGGAACGTCGATGTCGGTGGGCTGGTCCAGCGACCGGAAGACGATGCCGCCGTCCTCGGCGTCGACCACGACGAGCTGCCCGGCGGAGAACTCCTTCCACAGGAGCTTCTCGGACAGCGGGTCCTCGACCATCCGCTGGATGGTCCGGCGCAGCGGCCGGGCGCCGAGCGCCGGGTCGTAGCCCTTCTCGGCGAGCAGCTCCCTGGCCTGGTCGGTCAGCTCCATGGCGATGTCCTTGGACTTGAGCTGCTCGACGACCCGCCGCATCATCAGGTTGACGATGCTCTTGACCTGCTCGCGCGAGAGCTGGTGGAAGACGATCACCTCGTCGATCCGGTTCAGGAACTCCGGCCGGAAGTGGCGCTTCAGCTCGTCCATCACCTTGGCCTGCATCCGCTCGTAGTCGACCTTTGCGTCCGGCCTGGCCGTGAAGCCGAGCGTGGCGCCCTTGGCGATGTCGCGGGTGCCGAGGTTGGAGGTCATGATCAGCACGGTGTTCTTGAAGTCGACCGTGCGGCCCTGGGCGTCGGTCAGGCGCCCGTCCTCCAGGATCTGGAGCAGGGTGTTGAACACGTCGGGGTGGGCCTTCTCGATCTCGTCGAACAGCACCACGCTGAACGGCTTGCGCCGCACCGCCTCGGTGAGCTGGCCGCCCTCCTCGTAGCCGATGTAGCCCGGCGGGGAGCCGATCAGCCGCGAGACGGTGTGCTTCTCCATGTACTCGGACATGTCGAGGGCGATCAGCGCGTCCTCGTCGCCGAACAGGAACTCGGCCAGGGTGCGGGACAGCTCGGTCTTCCCGACGCCGGAGGGGCCGAGGAAGATGAACGACCCGGAGGGCCGCTTGGGGTCCTTGAGGCCGGCCCGGGTGCGGCGGATCGCCTGGGAGACGGCGTGGATGGCGTTGTCCTGGCCGACGATCCGCTTGTGCAGCTCGTCCTCCATCCGCAGCAGCTTGGCGGTCTCCTCCTCGGTGAGCTTGAACACCGGGATGCCGGTCCAGGAGGCGAGCACCTCGGCGATCTGCTCCTCGTCGACCTCGGCGACCACGTCCATGTCGCCCGACTTCCACTCCCGCTCGCGGCGCGCCTTGTCGTTGAGGAGGTTCTTCTCCTTGTCGCGCAGCGAGGCGGCCTTCTCGAAGTCCTGGTCGTCGATGGCCGATTCCTTCTCGCGCCGAACGTCGGCGATCCTGCCGTCGAACTCGCGCAGGTCGGGCGGGGCGGTCATGCGCCGGATGCGCATGCGGCTGCCGGCCTCGTCGATCAGGTCGATCGCCTTGTCGGGCAGGAAGCGGTCGGAGATGTAGCGGTCGGCCAGGTTGGCGGAGGCGACCAGCGCGTCGTCGGTGATCGTGACCCGGTGGTGGGCCTCGTAGCGGTCGCGCAGCCCCTTGAGGATGTCGATGGTGTGGGCGACGGTCGGCTCGCTCACCTGGATCGGCTGGAAGCGGCGCTCCAGCGCGGCGTCCTTCTCCAGGTGCTTGCGGTACTCCTCGAGGGTGGTGGCGCCGATCGTCTGCAGCTCGCCCCTGGCGAGCATCGGCTTGAGGATGGAGGCGGCGTCGATCGCCCCCTCGGCCGCGCCGGCGCCGACCAGGGTGTGCAGCTCGTCGATGAACAGCACGATGTCGCCGCGGGTGCGGATCTCCTTGAGGACCTTCTTCAGGCGCTCCTCGAAGTCGCCGCGGTAGCGCGAGCCCGCCACCAGCGCGCCCAGGTCGAGGGTGTACATCTGCTTGCCCTTGAGGGTCTCGGGCACCTCGCCCCTGACGATCGCCTGGGACAGGCCCTCGACGATGGCGGTCTTGCCGACCCCGGGCTCGCCGATCAGCACCGGGTTGTTCTTGGTCCGGCGGGACAGCACCTGCATGACCCGCTCGATCTCCTTCTCGCGGCCGATCACCGGGTCGAGCTTGCCCTCGCGGGCGAGCTGGGTGAGGTTGCGGCCGAACTGGTCGAGCACCAGCGACCCCTGTGGCTGGGCCTCGCCCGGCGCGCCGCCGGCCTGGCCCTCCTTGCCGCCGGCGTAGCCGCTCAGCAACTGGATGACCTGCTGGCGGACCCGCGACAGGTCGGCGCCGAGCTTGACCAGCACCTGCGCGGCCACGCCCTCGCCCTCACGGATCAACCCCAGCAGGATGTGCTCGGTCCCGATGTAGTTGTGCCCAAGCTGCAACGCCTCCCGCAGCGACAGCTCCAGGACCTTCTTGGCCCGAGGGGTGAACGGGATGTGGCCGGTCGGGGCGCTCTGCCCCTGGCCGATGATCTCCTCGACCTGGGCGCGGACCGCCTCCAGCGAGATCCCCAGCGACTCCAGCGCCTTGGCGGCGACCCCTTCGCCCTCGTGGATCAGGCCGAGCAGGATGTGCTCGGTGCCGATGTAGTTGTGATTGAGGAGCCGAGCCTCCTCCTGGGCGAGCACGACGACACGTCGAGCCCGGTCGGTGAAGCGCTCAAACATGCCAAACCCCCAGGGACACGGCGGCAGCGTTCCTTGCCGCCAATCGACTATACACCTGGCCCTCCGACGCCCTGTACGGCAGGACAGGACGAGGACGTACCGTGTTCGTCTGTACCGACAACGCCCTGGAGCCATCCGCTGTTCCCGGTTTCGTTGCTGGTTCATCGGCGCCAGGGGTCCGGACTTGACGGGTCCGCGGCTCCGGCTTGCGGAGCGCCAGCTAGAGCTCCTCCGGGCGGAGCTGGGGGAACAGCAGCGCCTCGCGGATCGACGACAGGTCGCCGAGCAGCATGACCAGCCGGTCCACGCCGATGCCGAGCCCGGCGTTGGGGGGCAGGCCCAGCTCGAGCGCCCGCAGGTAGGCCTCGTCGACCGCCATCGCGTCCTCGTCGCCGCCCGCCTTGGCGAGCGCCTGCTCCTCGAAGCGGGCCCGCTGCTCGTCGGGGTCGGTCAGCTCCGAGAAGCAGTTGGCGTGCTCGCGGCCGACGATGAGCAGCTCGAACCGCTCGGTCACGAACGGGTCGTCGCGGTGCGGGTGGGCAAGGGGCGACACCTCGACCGGGTAGTCGGTCACGAAGGTCGGCTGGACGATCGCGTGCTCGGCGTGCTTCTCGTACAGCTCGAGCACGAGCTTGCCGGTGCCCCACCCCGGCTGCCAGGGCACGCCGCGGCGGTCGCACAGCTCGCGGACCCGGTCGAGCGGCCAGTCGTAGGCCAGGCCAGGCTCGCCGAGCGCATCCCTGACCGCGTCGAGCACGGTCACCTCCCGCCAGGGGGCGTCGAGGTCGATCACCGTCCCCTGGTAGGTGAGCTTGCGGCTGCCGAGGGCGGCGTCGGCCGCCTCCAGGATCACGCCCCTGGCCAGCTCCATCATGTCCCGGTAGTCCTGGAAGGCGGAGTTGGACTCGAGCATGGTGAACTCGGTGTTGTGGCGGGGGGACAGGCCCTCGTTGCGGAACACCCGGCCAAGCTCGAACACCCGGTCCACCCCCCCGACGAGCAGGCGCTTGAGGTACAGCTCGCAGGCCACCCGCAGGTACAGGTCGGTGTCGAGGGCGTTGTGGTGGGTGACGAACGGGCGCGCGAGCGCCCCGCCGGGCACCGGGTGGAGGATCGGCGTCTCCACCTCGAGGAAGTCGCGGTCCAGCATCGACTCGCGCAGCGACCCCACCACCCGGGAGCGCAGCCGCATCGCGGCGCGGGCGGCCGGGTTGACGGTCAGGTCGAGCTCGCGCTGCCGGGAGCGGACCTCGACGTCGGTCAGGCCGTGCCACTTGTCGGGCAGTGGCCGCAACGCCTTGCCGAGCAGGAACGCCTCGGTCGCCTTGACCGACAGCTCGCCCCTGCGGGTCTTGACCACCGGCCCCTGGACCCCGACCCAGTCGCCGGTGTCGAGGTCGCACGCGACCCGGAACTGCTCCTCGCCGAGGGCGCCGACGGTGAGCATGATCTGCAGCTCGTCGCCGTCGTGCCGGAGCGTCCAGAAGGCCAGCCGGCCCATGTCCCGCTTGAGCACGATCCGGCCGGAGACCCGGACCACGTCGCCGGACTCCTCGCCGGCGGCCAGCCCGTCCCAGCCCCTGCGGACCTCCGCCAGGGTGTGGCTGCGGCGGAAGCCGACCGGGAACGCGTCCACGCCGGCCGCGCGCAGCCTGGCCAGCTTGTCGCGGCGGGCCTGCTCGACCACGGAGCGGTCCTCGTGCTCTGCCAAGGTCGGGCGGCTCCTCTGGTGACGCCTGTCGGGCTGACAGGCGCATGCTACCCGAGGGGCCGCCCGGACCCCTTGCGAGCTAGCGTGGCGGTTCGGAAGGGCCTGGCCCTGG
>Ga0210378_10000437_pt1 | contig 21079 bp, 13 predicted proteins | sample PLM1_60_b1redo_FD_155465 | JGI IMG/M metagenome (GOLD analysis project Ga0210378, IMG submission 155465) | Groundwater sediment microbial communities from an aquifer in East River, Colorado, USA - PLM1_60_b1 redo | ecosystem: Environmental > Terrestrial > Soil > Riparian zone | place: USA: East...
GGGGCATATTTCACGGACGCCGGACGGACCAGTGTCGGGGTCAGGTGGCGGGCCGGCGGTGGGCTCGGGGCCGGTGTGCGCAGGGTGGTCGGGTACTGGGCAGGAGGAGGTTCGGCGATGGCAGTGCTGCGGGTCACCCAGGTGGTCGATGACCTGGACGGCGGTCCGGCGGTGGAGACGGTGCGGTTCGGGCTGGACGGGGCCGGCTACGAGCTGGACCTGTCGGCGGTCAACGCTGCGGCGCTGCGGGCGGTGTTAGGCCGGTACGTGGCCGCCGCCCGCCAGGTCCGCGCCGGCTCGGCCCGCCAGGTAGAGCCCGGCCCACGCCGTGCTTTCCGGTTGGCGACGCGGGCCGTGGCCGCCGCCGTTGGACCGTCACACCACGGCCAGGCACGGCCGGTGGAGCCAGAGCGACCGATGGCGGGAGGCGGTGGTCGGCCGCCTGCGGTCGTAGTCCAATTCTCCGACCGACACGCAAACGGAACCGCCAACGGCTGACCCCGCCCGCCTGGCCCGGACGCTCGCCCGCCGGGTGGCAGCTCCGGAGCCTCTGGCGCTCGTGTGGTCAGACCTTGCCGGGCTCGCCGCGGCGCGCCCGGACTTGCCGCGAGGGGCCGTGCTGCGCCTCCGTCGCGCCAGCTGCGAGGAGGTGAAGCCGGCTCGCAGCCGACCGGGCCTGCTTACGGTTCGGCGACGAGTCGAGGTCGGCGCGCGACGTCGCGGCTACGATCCGTCACATGATGGCTGCCGTCCAGAGGGGCGGCCACCCAGTTAGCCCATTCCCGCCTGGAGCAGCGTCACGGAGAGTACGGTCCAGGCGTTGCGCCGCCCTCGGGCGGCCGAGCAAGGCGCTCCAGCTGCGACGCGACGGGGGAGCACCGGGCCACGGGGGCCCGGTGCCGATCGCGGGGCTGTCCCAGCCCGATTGGAGACCGCCATGACCATCCGCCGGTTCACTGCAGCGGGCGCCGCGCTCGCTCTCGGGGTGGCGTTGTCCGTCAGTGCGGCGCTTCCCGCGGGTGCCGACACGCCCGCGTGGCCGATGGGTGGCCATGACTTCCAGAACACCAGGTCCAACCCCGTTCAGAAGACGGTCTCCGCCTCGAACGCAAGCCGGCTCGCCACCAAGTGGACCGCGACCACCCATGGCGACGTGTCCGCGACCCCCGCCGTCGTCGGTGGAGCGGTCTACTTCCCCGACTGGGGCGGCTACGTCACCAAGGCCGACGCCAAGACCGGCGCCACCATCTGGACGAAGAAGCTGTCCGACTACGGCTACAACTCGGCGCCGGACCTCCTCTCGCGTACCAGCCCCGCGGTGGTCAACAACGTCGTCTACATCGGTGACCAGGGCGGCGGCAGCTCCGTCGCACCCAGTCCGGGCCGGCTGCTGGCGATCGACGCGAGGAACGGCACGCTCCTGTGGAGCACTGTCGTCAACCCGCACCCGTTCACGATCGTCACCCAGTCCCCGATCGTGTCCAACGGCACCGTGTACGTCGGCGCCGCCTCTGCGGAGGAGAACAACGCCGCCTTCATCCCCGGCTACGTCTGCTGCACGTTCCGCGGCTCGTTCAGCGCGTTCGACGCGGCGACCGGACAGACGAAGTGGACGACCTACATGGTCCCGAACAACGGCGGCGCTCCCGGCGGCTACTCCGGGGCGGCGGTGTGGGGCAGCACCCCGGCCCTCGACGCCAAGTCGAACACCGTGTTCATCACTACCGGCAACAACTACGCCGTCCCGGACTCGGTGAAGACCTGCCAGGACAACGGCGGCAGCCCGTCCCAGTGCCTGGACCCGGCCGACCACCTCGACGCCATCGTGGCGCTCAACACCAACACCGGCGCGATCAGGTGGGCCACCGGGGTGCAGGGCTTCGACGACTGGATCGTCTCCTGCATTCCGGACATCGCCCCGAACCCCTGCCCGACCGCGACCCCCGGACCGGACTTCGACTTCGGCTCCGGCCCCAACCTGTTCACCGTGAAGAACCGGACGGGTGGGTCCCGCCGGCTCGTCGGCGCCGGCGCCAAGAGCGGCATCTACTGGGCCCTCGACGCGCGCACCGGCCAGATCGTCTGGAGCACCCAGGCCGGCCCCGGCTCCACCCTCGGCGGCATCCAGTGGGGCAGCGCCACCGACGGCGTGCGCATCTACGTCGCCGAGGCCAACTCCGCGTTCCTGCCCTACGACAACAACCCGAGCCTGCCGCACACCGGCTCCTGGGCCGCGCTCGATCCCGCGACCGGCGCGATCCTGTGGCAGACCGCCGACCCCAGCGGCAGCTTCGACACCGGCGCCGTCTCCACCTCCAACGGCGTGGTGTACGCCGGCAGCATGAGCGGCCACATGTACGCGCTCGATGCCGGCACCGGCGCCGTCCTGAAAGACATCGCTGGACAAGGCTCATCCAACGCCGGACCTGCCATCGACAACGACGGCGTCGTCTACTGGGGCAACGGCTACGACCGCTTCGGCCTGGGCGCCCCCAGCACCACCTTCTACGCCTTCTCCCTCGACGGTAGGTAGACCCGAGCCGCTGGCTGCGGGCCGTCCCAACAGCGCTGCGCGGACGGCCCGCGGCCGAGCGGCCCGCGGTGACCGGCCGGTCGGGGAGGCGATTATCAAGGTGCTCGGGGCGGGCGGTCGCCAGCAGCACCGGCCAGCGGCTGGTCACGCGCAGGAGGCCGGCGACGGCAGACTCCGGCACCTCGCCGAGCCCTGCCGTGAGCAACAGCCGGGCATCGGTCGCCGTCATCGCGTCGACATCCACCGCGGCCGCGTCCGCTGGCAGGACACTCTGGCGTCGGGGGCGCCGGGTCGTGGTGGGCCGAACGGTTTTCGGTCCTCCTGTGCGGAAGGGCTCGACCTGCGACGCTGACCAGACATCGTCGATTGACCAGCAGCAGCCGCCGATCTCCGAGCAAGTCACCTGCGGCTGGTATCGGCGCAGGACTTCCCCGCCGGGTTCTCGCCGATCGGCCGGCCCGTCGTAGGCGTCCGGGGCCGGCGTCGGGCTTTACGCCGGTTTCCCGGTTCCGGCTGGGTCTGGAATTGCCCGAATGGGTAGGTGTACTGCCCGTTGGATCGGACTTCTGACTCTGTCCTGCACCGTAAACGACATCTAGCGTTCGTGCTGGGTAGTTCACAGCTGAACGCGACGCGGAGAAGGCGGCGTTCGGAAACCGGCCGCCGGGGGTGTCGCGCCGCATGGGGAGATCGTCGCCGCGGCCGGTCCTGGCTCGGTGGCCGAAGGGCACCGAGGGAACAGCTTTTTTGGGCACCAGGTGACGGGCGATCTTCACCGCGCCGCATCCAGTTCGGGGGATCCATGTCGACTATCACTTGTCGTCTCGGTGGTTACGCGTTCGCCGCGGTCGCCGTGACGCTGCTGGTCACCGGCTGTGGCGGCGGGGCGAGCAGGCCCGCGGCCGGTGTCACGTCGCCGCAGCCGACCACGACGAACCCGACGGCGGCGAACCCGACGGCGACGCCGTCGCCGACCAGGACCGGGCCGGGACCGATGACGGCCGTGGAGCTGGCCTGGTTGGACGGGGTGAAGAAGATGCACGCCAAGGTCGACAGTGTTCTCCGGAGAACCCCCGCGCCCACCCGTACGACAATGCTCTCGCTGAGTAACACGCCTGTCGAATGCCGTCGGGTGCTTCGTCGAATTGGCTCGCCGGCCGCCCGGATGAGGCCGGTGCTTGCGTTGGTCAGGCAGGCGTGTGCGCAGTTCGACAAGGCAGCGGCATGCTGGGCGACCGCTGCCAGCGTCAGCGAGCCCGGCGGCGGGTTCGTCGTCGGCACCCCGCAGGAGCGCATCTACAAGCAGGCGGTGAGTTGCGCCGAAGCCGGCTACGGCGACGGCAGCAACGCTCTCGGCGACGCCGAGGTAAAGGGCGCGCAGGTCAAACTGGCCGCGGGCTGAAGACGTGTCTACCTTTCACCTCGGCCAGGCCGTTGTGGACCGCGGGGCGTACGGTGCGCGCCGGGTTGCAGACGGTATGGCGAGGGAACCGGTGCTCAATCCGGGTTGCCGAGGATTTCATCGCACGAGGAGGCCGCCGCGGATGCGGCCGTCCGCCGGCTCGGTGGCGCGACGCCGGCGGCCGAGCGGCTCGGCCCGCGTTACCCGCGACCGTCGCCGCGTGCTACCAGTTGGAGGGCCCATGCCGACCATCATTCGTCACGTCGCCGGCTGCGCGGTCGCCGCAGTGGCGGTGTCGCTGCTCGCCGCCGGCTGCGGCGGCGCAGCGGCCAAACCGGCGGCCGTTGCCACGTCGCAGCCGACCGCATCGCCGCAGCCACCCACGAGCAGCCAGACGCCGTCGCCGACCAGGACCGGGCCGGGACCGATGACGGCGGCCGAGTTGGCCTGGCTGGCGGCGGTGAAGAAGATGCACGCCGACGTCGACAGTGTCTTGCGGAGAGAACGCCATCTCACCCGTACGGCAATGCTCTCGCTGAGTAACACCCTCGGCGAATGCCGCCGCGTGCTGCGCCGAATCGGCCCGCCGACGGCCCGGCTAAGGCCGGTGCTCGCACTGGTCAACAAGGCGTGTGCGCAGTTCGACAAGGGAGCGAAATGCTGGGTGACGGCCGCCCACTTCTACGACTCCGGCTGGGTCACCGCCGGCAGCCCCGAGGAGCGGCGCTGGAACCAGGCGATCGACTGCGCTACGGACAGCTACGGCGACGGCAGCAACCTGCTCGGCGACGCCGAGGTGAAGGGTGTGCAGATCAAGCTGGCCGCGGGCTGACGGCATGCCACGGTGCTGCTGGTCGGCACCTCGGCAGTTGATCGCTCGACGTCGGCCAGGCCGTCTACACGCGACTCGACGAACCGCCTGCGCCACTTTGCCCACCGTCATCGTCGTGACACCCAGGTCGGCCGCGACCCGTTCGTAGACCACCCCCGACTCGGCGCACGCCAGCACGATCCGCGCCCGCAGCGCCAGCCTCGGCGCCGACCTAGCCCGCGACCAGCGCACCAACTGGTCGCGCTCATCCTCGGTCCGGACGAACTCAGCGGCTACACGTCCACCCCGCGACATACAGTAAACCTAGCAACTTATACCGCAGATTTCAGGCGCGGCACACTAGGCGCATACCTCCTGGTAGCGGTAGCCGGGAAGGAATTTGGCCCGCTCCGCCGCTGTGAGGTCTCTGCCGGCCTTGGCGCACAAGTAATCCGGCAAGGCGGACGTGGCCGGGAGGTCGGCCGGTTGGCTGCGGAGATCCCACAGGACCACGGCATTTCCCGGGCTCGCGGAGGCCAGCGTCTGCCCGTCGGGGTCGAAGGCCACCTCGTTGCCGTCGATGGTGGTGGTGGTGATCGGCGCGCGCGTTGGAACGTTCCAGAGGGTCACGGTCTTGTCGGTGTTGGCGGAAGCCAGTGTCTCCCCCGATGGGTTGAACGCCAGATGATCGATGTGGCCGGCGGGACCGGGGAGGCTGGCGAACCAGGTGTGGCGGGCGACATCCCACAGGTTGACGGTCCCGTCCTCGCCGGCGGAGGCAAGCTTCTTCCCGTCGGGGCTGAACGCCAGGGCGAGGATGCCGCCGCCGGTGTTGTGGCCGGTCAGCCGAGTCCGGTGGGTCGGGTTTCGGACGTTCCACAGGAAGATCGTCCCGTCCGCGCTGGCGGAGGCCAAAGTCTGCCCGTCCGGGCGGAAGGCCACGGCAAGAACGTCGTCGGTATGGCCGGTCAGTGTGGTCCCTGCGGGCTTGGGCGTAGATAGGTCCCAGAGGGTCACCGTCTCGTCGGCGCCGGCGGAAGCCAGCCTCCGTCCATTGGGGCTGAACGCCACACTCTTGACGTAGCTGAGGGGGCCGGTGCGGAGGTCGGACTGCTGCTGCGTTCGCACGTTGTAGAGGACGATCCGGTCCGCGCCGACGGCGGCCAGCATCTGCCCGTCCGAGCTGACAGCCAGGCCGAGAATGCCGTCGGTCAGGCTGGTCGAGACGATCACGGGGGGCGCCGCCTTGTCCTTGTGGAGGTTCCAGAGGATCATCTTCCCGCGCACGCCGACAGCGGCCAGCGTCCATCCATCTGAGCTGTATGCCATCTCGACGCCGCCGGTGTGGCCGGTCAGGAAGCCGGTGACGCTTTGCCGGTTGGTCGCCTGGCCCTGCAGGCTCGCCCCGGCTTCGGCGTTGTCGTCGATCCGTGCTGCTGCGACGGTCAGCAGCAGAGAAAGTTGCGGGTCGTCGTGAAATGTGGCCTGGGCCTGCGACACGAGGTACCGGGATGCGTACTGCCGGTGGGCTGCAACCAGGCCGCGCTGGTACCGAGCGTCGCGCCCCTGCCAGGCGAGGACGCCCAACAAGACAACGACTACCAGCAGTGCCGTGAGCGCCGCGACGGTCGCCCGCAACCGGTGCAGTGTTCGGCTGTGCAGAGCCCGGCTCGCGGTGAGGAATTCCCGCTCGGTCGTGGTCAGGTCCGTCTCGTGGTCGCGGGCCCACTCCAGGGCGGTCGCCAGCCGCGGTCCTCGGTCGAGGTCGGACGGGTGGCGGCCGTGGTCCGCCCAGTCGCGGGCGGCGGGGGCGAGGTGACGGCGGAGCCGCCGGCCGGTGTCGTCCTCGTCCAGCCAGGCGCGCAGGCGGGGCCATTCGCGCAGCAGGGCCTCGTGGGCGACTTCCACTGTGGCCTCGCCGACGGTCAGCAGTCTTCGGCCGGCGAGGGTGTCCAGCACCTGTCGGGCGGTGTGGTCGCCGGGTGGGGCCACCTCGGCGAGCGGGACGCGGCGGCGCACGTAGGCCTGCTCTTCGGGGCTCTCGGCGACGCGGAGCAGGATGCGTCGGGCCACGGCCTGCTCCGGCGGGGTGAGTTCGGCGAAGGCGGTCTCGGCCAACCGGGCGACGGCGCCGCGGACCCCGCCGGTGAGGTGGTAGCCGGCGAGGGTGAGCGTGCGGCCGGCGCGGTGCTCCCACAGTGAGAGCAGCGCGGTGGACACCAGCGGCAGCGCGCCGGGTTCGTGCCCGGCGTCGCCGAGGATTGCGGCGGTGACCCCCGGCTCGATCTCCAGCCCGGCCAGGTGGGCTGGCGCCTCGATCGCCTGACGCAGCTCGTCCGGGCGCATCGTTCCGACCAGTAAGGTGTTCGCCTCCAGGAGCTGCGCCAGGTCGGGGTAGGCGGCGCAGTGGCCGTAGTAGTCCGAGCGCAGTGTCGCCACGGCGACCACCTGCCGCTGCGGGCTGTGCAGCAGCTGGGTCAGCTGGGCCACGAACAGGTGCTGCTGCGCCTCGGGCGCCAGGGTGAACAGTTCTTCCAGCTGGTCGACCGCAAGGATTGTTCGTACCCCGGCTGGGATGGTCTCGGCCAGGCGGGCCAGCGCGTCACCGGGGCGGTCGCCGGGCAGCAGCGTGATCTGCCGCCATCGGTCGCTGCCGGGCAGGACACCGGCGGTCAGCGCCGGCAGCAGCCCGGCGTGCAGGAGGGAGGACTTGCCGCTGCCGGAGGCGCCGACAACGGCGAGGAGCCTGGTGTCTACCAGTCGGGCCACGGTCTTGGCGACCAGCCGTTCGCGGCCGCGGAAGTACCGGGCGTCGTCCCGGTTGAAGGCGGCCAGCCCCTTGTACGGGCACAGCGGCATCCGCTGGACGTCGGTGGGCGTGTCGGCCGCGCTCTGGGTAAGGGCGTGCTGCAGCTCCAGCAGCCCGGTGACCAGCTTCCCGTGCGCGCCGTCAAGATCCTGACGCGGTCCGGGCAACTGAGCCGCGGCGTCCTGCACGCGGCCTGCGGCCCGGTCGAGCGCCCAGCGGCTGACGACGTCCTGCACCCGACGTGGCGTCGCCCCGTCGAGTGTCGAGACAACGGCCAGTACCTCGGTGCCGTCGACGCCGGGTGCGTAGCGACGGACGATCTCGACCATGTCTGCGGTGCCCAGCGGGCCGAGGGTGCGCCGCTGCAGCATCGTTCGTAGCGGCTGTTCGTCGAGGACGGCGCGCAGCGCCGCGGACCCGGCCGGTAGGTCGCAGCTGCCGACGACGAGCCGGAACGGGGGCACCGCGGCGAGCAGCCGGGGCAGCTGCCCGACCGCATCCGGCGGAAGTTCTTGCAGGTCGTCGAGTATCAGCAAGGCTGGCGCGCCGTCCAGCGGTGACCCCTCCACCAGCATCCTTGCCGCCGCCGGGCCAGCGGCGTACAGCACCGGGATTCGCCGCTCGCAGGAACGCCGGGCGAGCTCAGCGGCCAGCCGGGTCTTGCCGATGCCGGTTGGCCCGAGCAGGAGAGCGGCGACCCGCTGTCCAGCCGCTGCCCGCTCCAACCCAGAAAGCAACCAGGCAAGTTCTTCCCCGCGGCCGACGAAAGGCTGGCTCAGCTGGGCCAGCGGCTCGGGAAGTCTGGGAGGCGGGATCCCGGGCGCATCCAAGGTATGGTCCTGCGCGAGCACTGCGGCTTCGAGCCGCCGAAGCTGCATGCCTGGGTCAATCCCCAGCCCCTCAACCAGCCCCTCGCGAGCTCGCTGGAACGCCGCCAGCGCGTCCGCCTGCCGCCCGCTCCGGTACAGCGCAACCAACAGCTGCCCCCACAGCCGCTCCCGCAGCGGATAGCGGCCGACCAGCCCCTCCAACTCCCCTACCTGGTCTCGGTGCCGGCCGCAGGCCAGATCTGCCTCGATCCGTTGCTCCACCGCCGCCAGCCGCAGCTCGTCCAGCCGGGCCACCTCCGGCTGCGCGAACGGGAACTCGGCCACGTCTGCCAGCGCTGGACCCCGCCACAACCCGAGCGCCCCGCGCAGCAACTCCCCGGCCGCCTGCGCCTGCCCCTGTTCGAGCTGACGGCCAGCCTCGTTGACCGACCGCAAGAAGCGATCCTGATCGACGGTCACCTCGGCCAACTGCAGCGAATAACCGGTACCAACCGTTCGGATTACCCCCCGACCCATCGCCTTGCGCAGCTGGGACACGTAGACCTGCACGGTGTTCGCCGCCGTTCCCGGCGGGTCATCCCATATCCCGCTGATCAACGCATCCCTGGAGACGACGCGGCCCGGCTCCAACGCGAGCAGCACCAGTACAGCCCGCTGTTGGGCTCCACCAAGGGTCAGCACGGTCCCCTCATCGGTCACCGCCTCTACCGGGCCCAAGATCCGAATCTCCACCGCAACCCCCAGGTGCAAGCAGCACCGGCCCGACCGGCCCGCCGGTCCAGGCGAACGCTCGCTAACCCAGTCCTATTGGACACCCCGCCGACGTTCGCCAACAGGAGTCAACAATGCGGTTACTGACGGTCCCGATCCCTGTCGGGAGCCGGAGCGGGGTCTGCGTTCGACGCGAGCCGACGAGCCCAGCCACCCGTACAGGTCCGATATCAAGGCCAGTGCCGCCGCACGGCCGATGCTCAGTACGAGTTCAGCGCCTATTCAGCCCAGCCGCCCACGGTCAGGTCGTCAGCCTTGGTCCGCCCCGGGGGAGCCAGTGATGCGGATCTGCGAACGGCGCCCAGCTCAGCGTCGACGGCCGCGGCCCGAGCCAGACGCCTCGCTCCGTCCGACCCCCTGCTGGCCCGCTGAGAGCTACCCGACGTCGTCCGTAGTCCAGCGCAACGACGTGCGCTCTGGCCCCACGGCTGGCCTAGGTCAGCGACCCCAGCCACCCGTACCGGCAGCTACTCCAGCGGACTCAGGCCAGCGACGCCAGAGCCGCCGGCCAAAGCGCCCCGGTTTGCGCGTCACCGCGGGCATCCACCAAGATCCACGAGACACCCCCTCGTGAACACGCGAGTTGACTCGGGTCCCCCGCAGCCGACTGATGTGTCCGGCTGTGCGCCTCCTCCAGAACGGCAGGTCCCCTCCGAAAGTTATGTCCCCGCCGATGTCGCCCGCGCGCTGCGTGGCGAGCGCGAGGGATGGGACGAGCTAGTCAACCGGTATACCCCGCTGCTATGGGCCACTGCACGCAGCCACCGGTTGAACCACCAGGATGCGGCCGACGCGGTGCAAGTGACCTGGCTGCGGTGCGTGGAACAACTGCACAGGATCCGCGAGCCGACACGACTCGTCGGATGGTTGATCACCGTCTGCCATCGGGAATGTCTACTCATCCTGCGCACGACCGCACGGTGCCACCCATTTGACGGCACGGATCCATCCGGCCCTCTTGGCGGGCTTCGAGATGAGAAGGACACCGCGGATCCGGCCCACACCGCCGTCGCACGCGATGAGGCGACCGCGGTTCGCGAGGCGATCTCGCGGCTTCCCGAACAGCAGCGACGTCTGCTGACCGCTTTGTTGAACGCCGCCGCCTTTTCTGGTCACGGGTACTCCGAGATCGCCGGAGCCCTGAACATTCCCGTCGGCAGCATCGGACCGACCCGGCAACGCGCACTTGGACGACTGCGGCGTGACCCGCGCCTCCACGGGTTGCAGCCTCAAGCCAATCCGTGAGGTGAACCGGCCCCCGGGTTCATCGGGCCGCTGCCGAGCCTGCGGTGCTGGCGCTGCTGGTGCCGCGGCAGCGGCGGCGGGGTTCCTCGTCACCCGGCGGCGTTGCTGCCCTGCCCTGGCATCCAGAGCTGGCGGCCCGCCACTCGACCTACCCGGACACACCGGCCGGAGTGGCGGCCGCTTGGACCCCCGCGGGACAGACCTGACTGGGCGACGGCGGCCGGACCGTGATCGGCAACGTGACCGTGGCGGAGCTCCGTGAGATCGATGACGTTTCACGCCGGTTTTTCCGGTATCCGTTCTTGCCGGCTGTTCCTCTGTTGAGTAGGGCCTTCTCGGCCGGCCTGTACGGCCGGCGGAGAGGCGCCGGACGGAGGTAGCCAATGATCTTTGACGAGGGCGAGGCGGCGGTAAGGCTGGAGTTCACAGAGTTCTTCGGACGCGAGTTCAGTAATGTCTCGCGTTTCCTCCTGCGGGCGCGCGGTGGCTCTGCCGCCGAACACGCCGTGCAGGGTCGAAGCGTGGGACGGCGAGTGTCGCCCGAGACCCGCCGCATGCGCCGGCCTTCGCCGGTCGCGCTGGTCGTATCCATCGTCGTGGCCCTCGGGCTCGGCGCGGCGTGCTGGCCGCTCGCCGGGCCCGCCTCGGCGGCGGTCGCCGCGGCTCCGGCGCCGACGGAACCGGACGGCACCGACGGCACGCCGGCGCCCGACCCCGCCGACGAGCCGCCGCAGTCGATCGTGGCGCTGTCGGTCGACCCGGTCGACAGTGTCGTCGGCGTGGGGGCGACCCGGGCCTTCGTCGCGCGCGGGCTCGGCCCGAAAGGCGAAGACCTCGGCGACGTCACCCGACGGACCGCCTTCTCCATCGCCAAGCCGGCGTCGTGCGACGGTCCGAACTGCGGTTCGGACGAGCCGGGCACCTACCCGGTGCTGGCGGTGGTCCAGACCGGCGACCGCGAGGTCGTCGGGCAGACCCGCCTGACCGTCGTGCGAGTGGAGGGCCTGCGGCTGCAGCCGGGCGACAGTTCGACCAAGGCCGGGGAGTCGCAGACCTACACCGTCAGGGGTTTCCGTCGTCTCTCGGAGTCCAAGCTGAGGGGTCGGGTTGACCAGGACCTGGGGGACCTGACCGCCCGGACGGTCTTCTCGATCGACCCGCCCGGGTCGTGCACCCGGGTCGCGAGCTGCAGCGCGGAGAAGGCGGGGACGTACACCGTCATCGGTGCGGTGGCCGGCGTGCCCCGGCCCGGTCGGGCCCGGCTGAAGGTCCTCCCGAACGATCCGGTGACGCTGCGGCTGTCGCCCCCGACCGCGACGATCAGCGTCGGGGCGAGGCAGGCGTACCGCGCGGACAGCATCGACAGGTACCAGAACGTGGTCGCCGAGGTGACCGAGCGGACGGTCTTCACCATCCCGCCGTCCGGGTCGTGCGATGTGGCGTGGTGCACCGCGGACCAGCCGGGGACCTACCCGGTCGCGGGCGAGATGGCCGGCACCGGCATCCGCGGTGCTGCCCTGCTGACCGTCGAACCCATCAAGCCGGTCGGGCTGGAGCTGAAGCCGGCTGCCGCGTCGATCCTCGTCGGGGCGTCCCAGACCTACACCGCCCGCGGAATCGGACCGCGGGACCGCGACCTGGGCGACGTCACCGGGCGGACCGTCCTCACCATCAGCTCCCCCGGCGCGTGCAGTGGGTCGACGTGCACCGCACCCGAGCGCGGGACGTACCAGGTCACCGGCAGGATCGTGGGCACCGAGGTCAGTTCGACGGCGACGCTCGAGGTGGTAGACCCCCCGCTGGAGCGAGTCGTCCTCGACCCGCCCGTGACGTCGATCGCGGCCGGCGGGTCCCGGACCTACCACGCGACCGGGTTCGACGCCCGCGGCCGCCAGCTCGGCGACCTGACCGCGAGGACGACGTTCTCCATAGACGGAAGCGGATCGTGCGCTGCAGCGAGCTGCGGCGCCGACCGGACCGGCCGCTACACGGTCACCGGCCACGTCATCGGCAGCACCGTCAGCGGCACCGCGCGGCTGGCCGTCCACCCGGCCACACTGGACCGGCTCGTGATCGACCCGGTCACGGCGTCCGTCTCGGCCGGCGCGGCGCGGGCCTACTCGGCGCGCGGCTTCGACGCGTTCGGCAACGACCTGGGCGAGCTCACCCGCGACACGATCTTCTCGATCGCGCCGGGCGGGTCGTGCACGGGGGTGCGCTGCTCGGCTGACGAGACCGGCACCTACACCGTGACAGGCGCCGTCGTTGGCAGCAGGGTCACGGCCACCGCCGAGTTGCGGGTGCTGCCGGCACGGCTCGACGCGCTCGTTCTGGACCCGCCTGCCGCATCGGTCGCTGTCGGAGCGTGGCAGACCTACCGGGCGCGCGGATTCGACCGCTTCGGCAACGACGTCGGCGACGTGACCGGCAGGACCGTTCTCACGATCGGTTCCGGCGGGTCGTGCACCGAGACCAGGTGCACGGCGGCGGTGGCGGGGGACTACACGGTGTTCGCGGAGGTTGTCGGCGCGGCTGTCCGCGCCACCTCCCGGCTGCACGCGACGGCCGGCGCGCCGGTCGAGATCGTCCTGGATCCCGCCGCCGCGTCGATCACCGCGGGGGCGTCGCAGACGTACCGCGTCAGCGGGTTCGACCGCTTCGGCAATGCCCTCGGCGACGTGACCGCCAGGACCACGTTCTCCGTCGAGCCAGACGGGTCGTGTGCCAGGGCGAGCTGCTCCGCCCGGACCCCGGGGGACCACACGGTGACGGCGTCGCTGGCACGCTCCGCGGCGACTGGGCGGGCCCGGCTGACGGTGACGGCCGGCGCACCGGCCCAGGTGGTGCTGGATCCCGCGGTGGCGTCGGTGACCGCCGGCGGGTCGCAGACCTACCGGGCCTTGGGGTACGACACGTTCGGCAACGAGGTGGGCGACCTCACGAGGAGAACGGTCTTCTCCATCGGTCCCGGCGGGTCGTGCGACGGGGCGGCGTGCAGCGCGAGCGGGCCTGGGGACTACACCGTGACCGGCCGAGTCGTCGGGACGGCCGCCAGCGACCAGGCGACGCTGCACGTGGCGGGTCGCGGTCCGGTCCCGGAGCCGCCGGCGCAGCGGCCGGTGGCCCGGCTGCGGCTGGACCCACCGGTGAAATCGATCGCCGCGGGATCCTCCCAGACCTACCGGGCGCGCGCCTTCGACCCAAAGGGCGCGGACCTTGGCGACGTAACCGCGCAGACCACATTCTCGATCGAGCCCGAAGGGTCGTGTGCCGGAGCCACCTGCAACGCCGAGGAGGCCGGGACCCACGCCGTCGTCGGCGCCTTCAGCGGCATCCACGGCGAGGCCCGGCTGGACGTCGTGGCATCGCGCCGGCTGGCCGACATCGTGCTGGACCCGGCAATCGGGTCGATCGGCGTCCGGGCTGTGCAGGCCTACCGGGCCTGGGGGTTCGACGGGTCCGGCAACGAGCTGGGCGAGGTAACCGACCGGACGACCTTCTCGGTCGAGCCGGCGGGGACATGCGCGGCGGCGGGCTGCACCGCCGACCGGCCGGGAACCTATGTCGTAACGGCCAGGGTTCCCGGCACCCGCGTCTCCGCCCGAGCCACGCTGCAGGTGGTGCCGGCGGAACTGGCGCAGCTCGTGCTGGACCCGGCCGGCGGCACCATCCGCGCCGGGTCGTCGCAGGCCTACCGGACGCGGGGCTACGACGCCAGCGGCTTCGAGCTGGGCGACCTGACGGCCAGGACCACGTTCGGGATCCGGCCCTCCGGGTCCTGCACCGCGTCCATCTGCACGGTCCCCGTCCCGGGTGACTACACCGTCACCGGCTCCGTCGCCGGAACTCCGCCGAGACCGGCTGTCGTGGCGAGCGTGCCGTTGCGGGTCACCACTCTCCAGCCGGTGGCGGCGCGGCGCGCCCTGCCCTGGCTGCTCATCGCGGTTGGCGCGGTGCTGTTCCTCTCCGGCGGGGCGGTCGTCTCCCGCGCCTGGCCCCCCTCCGGGCGGCCCGTCGCGGTCCAGCCGCAGCCCGAGCCGGACGACGGGCAGGACCACGTCGCCGAGCAGGTGAGGGTCGCACACCGGGTCGCGGGCCGCGTCGAGGTGGTCGAGCGCAGCGGAGCGCCGCCGAGCTGGACGGTGCGACTAGAGCCGCACACCGACAACCAGGGGACCCAGTCCGTTCCGAAAGGGGAAGGTGCGCAATGACGACCGCCCTGCTCGCTCAACCACTCACCGCACGGACGTTCCTGTTCGGCGACAGCCCGGACAGCATCTCAGAACTGGCCGGTGACCTCGACCGGGAAGGCATCCTCCGGGTAGCCGGCGATGCGCTCCAGGAGATGTCGCAGTCCGGCCGTGCAGCCGTCGGCGCCGAGGTCGCCCGCGTCGTGCAGGGGCTGCTCGACCTCGACCTCGGCGAACTCGTCGTCGGCGGCTGGCGCAAGTGGACGGCCCTGACCGCGGCCGCCCGCCGGACCAGGGACACGCCGGGGGCCGCGGAGATCGTGAACCTCGCCGAGCACACCGTCACCTCGACCCACGAACCGCACGTAGATCTCCTGGTACGGGAACTGCGGGTCGCCACGGTGCACGCCCAGCTAACCGTCGAGTTCACGCTGCGGGGACTGGCCGCGACCGTCCGGGGCGGCCAGCTGGTCGCAGTGACCGGTGGGTCTTGTGAGATAGCGGTAACCCTCGCGGTAGAGAAGAAGACATTAGCCCGCAAGCAGGCCCACGCCCAGCTGCCACTGATCGTCCGGCTCGGCGACGGCGTCCCGCTGCTCCCTGCCGCCGAGCGACTGCCGGCCTCGCCACCGCCGCCCCCTGCCGACCCGCCGCCGGTGGCTCCGAAACTGTTCGTGCACATGCCCAGTCACCACGACAATGACAACAGCGACCTCTTCGAAGCCCGATAGCCTCAGCCGCAGCGAACCTCGCACGCGAAAACGCGACGCCGGCAGCTGTCGCCAGCTGCCGGCCTGTCCGGTTGTGCTATTCGCGGGCCTGGTCAGAAGCAACGGAACCTGTCGAAGGCCACCTTCGGATTCGCCCCCTCGACCAGCGGGCCGGTGAAGTGGGCGGTGTCGTGCCAGTTCGTGCCCGCTCCGGGACCGGTGTTCACGTGCCCGCTGAAGGTGAAGGTGCCCTCGCCGTTCACTCCGTCGGCGGTGTTGAAGCCGCTCCAGATGGTGAACTTGCCGGTGGCGGTTCCGCTGCCGTCGTCCAGGATGGCGGCGAAGGTGCCGGTCTGGGTGAACGTCTCGTGGAAGCCGGTGGCCGTGGTGGTGGTGTGCTCCACCTCGTTGTAGGTGAGAGTGATAGTCGCCGGGCCGACGCACGGGAGCTCGTCATGGAACGTCTCTGTCGCGTGGTGCTCGGTCGTGGTGCTCGGCTGCGCCTGCGCCCAGGCCGTACCGCCGGTCATCCCCAGCGCCGCGACCGTCAACGCGGCCGCCGCCATTCCCAGTCTTATTGCTCGCATGGGAGGTCCTTTCGTCGTCGTTGGAGCCAGTGTCCTCACCCAGCCGCCGGGTGTTCATGGTTTACCCAAGTTCGTCCAAATGATCTTCTGGCTGACTACCGGTCCTGGGTCGGCCCCGTGACGGCGCGATAGTCCCTGGCATGATGATAATTAGTCCGGCGAGTATCGACTTATGATCCGATCAATGCCGTGTGGGGCGTGGGACTTCCGATAGGCACTGTTGCGGTGACGATTCACAGGTCGGGCGGGCTGAAGGCAGACCGATGCCGTTGGCGACCATGCCGTGGGCGCGCGAGTTCGGGCACACTGGTCGGCATGGAGCAGGCAGCCGTGTCGGTGCGGCAGGTCGTGCTTGACACCACCGACGCACGAAGGCTTGCCGAGTTCTACCGGCGGCTGCTCGCGTACCTGTACCGGCCGGGCGATGACCCGCCACCAATGGGCGAGGACGACCCGAAGGGGCGGGACTGGCTGGTGCTGCGCAGTCCGGCGGGTGGCTGGCGGCTGGCCTTCCAGCAGGTGGCTGAGCTGCCGGAGGCGACGTGGCCGGACGGACCGCGCCCGCAGATGGCGCATCTGGATCTGGCCGTGCCGACGACCGCCGCGTTCGAGGCCGAGCACCGCCGTGCGCTTGCTCTGGGTGCCCGCCTGCTTCGTGACCGGTCCGATGACCCCGACGAGCCACTGCGGGTCTACGCCGACCCGGCCGGGCATCCGTTCTGCATCTTCGTAGCCGACCCGCCGTCAGCGTGACCGGCTCACGCGGGGCGGGGAGCGATGCCGAACCACTTAGTCCAGAAGCAGCGTGAGCTTGCCGCGGACGTGGCCCTGTTCGCTGATCAGATGTGCCTGCGGGGCGTCGGCGAGCGGGAAGGTACGCGTGACCGCCATCGAGAACCGGCCCTGCGCGAACAGCCGCGCGGCCTCGCCGAGCGCCTGGTAGGACCGCTGCCCGCCGCCGCCGGTGTACGGCACCCCGTACTGCTGAGCCTGCGGGTCGGCGATCGTGAGCACCCGTTCAGGGCTGCCGGTGAGTTCGACCAGTTCTGGTAGCGCGCCGGCGCCGGCGGCGTCGAACGCGTGGTCCACTCCGGATGGCGCCAGTTCCCGTACGCGGTCGACCAGTCCCGCGCCGTACGTCGTTGGGGTGGCGCCCAGCGACCGGAGGTAGTCATGGTTTGCCGGGCTTGCGGTGCCGATGACCACGGCGTCCCGGGCCCGGGCGAACTGCACCGCCGCTGTGCCGACCCCGCCGGCGGCACCGTTGATCAGCAGGGTCTGCCCGGCGGAGACACCGAGCAAGTCCAGCGCGCGCACTGCGGTCTCGACCGCGACCGGCAACCCGGCCGCCTCCGCCCATCCCATCTCGGCCGGCTTGGCCGCGAAGTGCTCCAGCACCGCATACTCGGCAGCCCCACCGCCGACCGCGAACCCGAACACCTCCTCCCCGACCGCGACCCCGCTGACTCCGTGCCCGACCTCGTCGACAACGCCCGCGACGTCGCTGCCCGGAACGTACGGCAGCTGGACGGGCATGAACTGCTGCATCGCGCCGCTGCGGATCTTCCAGTCCACCGGGTTCACCCCCGCCGCCCGAACCGCGACTCGGATCTGCCCGGGCCCGGCGTGCGGCTCGGCGACGTCCACCACCCGCAGCACCTCTGGCGGCCCGAACTGAGCAACCTGCAGCGCCTTCACGACCCCTCCCCACATCCCGTGTGTCACCGACGACCTGCACCGCCCAACGAACGACACTCGCCGCTTACTCCCGCCGGAGAGACGCCAGGCACGACGGGCGAGCCCGAGGCGCTGCGTAGCTGGGTCCGCCGGCCGAAGCCGAGCACGGGGAGCGCGCCGATCGTCCGTCCACTGTGTAGACAAAGGAGCTGCGGCGGCTGCGGACGAGAGAACGTCGAGTGCCAGGCCTTGCTGAGGTGTCGAAGGCTTCCCGGGGCGCTATGTTGGCCTGGTGAGCGACGTGCTCGAAAGCGGGCCTGGTCGCTCTGGGCGGCCCGGCCGGGTGTGGCTGGTGGTCGGGATCGTCGCGCTGGTCGCGGCTGGGGTGTACGCGGCGGCGCGTAGCGGTCACCCGGGCAGCCCTGCGGCCGCTCGGTCGCCGACCGGCGGCCCGGCACCCTCCCCGTCGAGTCCGCCGTCGCCGTCGCCGGCACAGTCGCCGTGGCCGTCGGCTGCCGGTGCCTGCGGGGCCACCGCCTACCGGCCGCTGATTAGCCCGCAGCCGCTGGCCCAGCGGACTGGTGCCCGGGTGTTGGTCGGCGGATACGGGGTGCGCGTGGTCGACGCCGACACTGGGACGGTGCGGCCGGTCGGTGGGATACCCGCGGATGCCCGGCATACGGTCAGGGAACTGGTGCCGGCTGCGGGCGTGGTCTACGTGCTGTCCGCCTCATGCGACGGCGTCGGCCAGGTCTACCGGCTGGAGAACGGCACGGCGCACCCGGTCGCCGGTGCGCCGGTCGACGACCTGCTCGCGGGCCCGGCCCGGGTTTGGGCGGTGGACTACCCCGCCGCGGATACCGCCCCGGCCAACCGGGTCGTGCTGCGTCCCCTGGACGGTGGTCGGTCGCTCCCGCTCCCGCCGGATGCCTACCCGGTGGCGGACACGGGTGCCGGCCTGGTCGTCGCCGTCAGCCGGCCCGACGACACCAGCAGGCCGCGTGTCATGGTCCTCGATCCCAGCACCGGTCGGCCGGTGCGGACCCTCGGCGTCGGCCCGCCGCTGGCTGCTGACCGCGCGCACCTCCTGCTGCTGCTCGGTCCCTGCGACGTGGGCCAGGCCACGTCGTCGTGCGCCGTCGCGCGGGTCGATGTCCGCACCGGGCGGGTGCAGCGCCGCTACCAGCTGCCGGACGAACGAGTCCCGGTCTCGGCCGGGTCTGTCAGCCGCGACGGCCGACTCGCCGTGTTTCAGCTCGCCCGGACCGACCCCGACCCCCGGTTCGACCCCGGGCATCCGGTCCCGCCGTCCGACATCGCCGTGCTGCACCTGGACACCGGCCGGCTCGAGATCGTCCCCGGCCTGGAGCTCGCGCCAAAGACCGAAGCCGGACTCGCCTTCGCTGCGGACGGCAGCTGGGTATTCGTTACCGTGAGCGACGGCGACCACGCGCACCTGCTCGGATGGCACTCCGGCCTCGGCGCGCCCCAGTCGGTTGCCCGGCTCTCCGGGCCGGTCGCCTGGGCGCCGCCACTGCTGACCGCTTGAGGGTGCATTTCCCTCAGTGCGCCGGGCGCGCGACGCACTCGGGGGCGGTCGTTCGCTAACTTGGCCGAACTAAACCACTCTTTCGAGTGACCGTGTCGCTTTACGAAGGTGCGTCCGACCACTACGCGACGTTGGTGGGGCAGTTCCCCCGCGCCCTACGGTCGCACGGCGTCGTAGCCCATTCGGTCGGGCCCGAGGTTCTTATCGCCGCCGTCAGTCGGCGTAGTTACGGTCGTGTCTCTCGGCACCGAGCCGGCGGTGCCCGAGAACGTCGCCAGCAGTACTCCGGTTAGACCCAGTGCCAGTAGGAGAAGGGCGACCAGGCTTCGTCGGATCCGCAAGATCATTCCTCCATGGCCGGTTGGGAGCGCCGGGTTTCGACGCGAACTCGATCATCGTCGGCACTCCACACGAGCGGCTGACTGGTAGTAAACCTGGCGACAATAGCAGGTCGGCGCGACCTGAGTGGACCGCCCTCAATGAGACGTCGGCTGTCATCCGCAAGCCGGCCGCGGCATCGCCGAAAGGAATGCACGAAAAACGTGATCAAGCGAGACGCTAGGCGCTGCTTGTCGGTCACACACAGCAATGGTCTTGTTACCGTACGGTAGCGACAGCTATTCTCTTCCCGTGTCCTCGCCGGCCGCCGCCGAGCCCATGCTGGGCCGGGACCGAGAGCTGTCCCGGCTGGTCGGCTGGGTGACCGAGGTCGTCGACGGAAGGGGCCGGGCGGCGCTGGTCGAGGGCGAGCCGGGGATCGGTAAGTCCGCGTTGGTCCGCAGCGCCTGCGCCATCGCCAACGAGTTCGGGTGCCAGGTCTTCTGGGGCGCGGGGGACGAGCTCGGACAGGAACTGCCGCTGCTGCCGCTGACCTACGGGCTGCAGGTGCGCGAGATCCCGCTGGACCCCCGCCGGGCCACGATCGCGGGGCTGCTGCGCGGTGAGCTCGCGCCCGGAAAGGGTGCGGACCTATCTGCAGCGGCGACCGAGCAGCTACTGGCCCTGATCGACGAGCTGTGCGCCGCCGGGCCGACCGTGCTGGTCATCGACGACCTGCAGTGGGCGGACGAGGCGACCGTGGCGGTGTGGCGTCGGCTGGCGAGGTCGGTGCGCCAGCTGCCGCTGCTGCTGGTCGGCGTGATGCGCCCGGTGCCGCGGCGGGACTGCCTGCTCGCCCTGCGGGCCGCGGTCGATCCCGCCGAGCGGATCCGGCTCGGCCGGCTGCCGGACGCCGCAGTCGCCGACCTGGTTGCCACCTTGGCCGGGGCGAAGCCCGCGGAGGGCCTGTTGCGGCTCGCCGACGGCGCGGCAGGCAACCCGCTGTATGTGACCGAGCTGGTGGATGCCCTCGCTCGCGGCGACTGCCTGGCCGTCAACGACGCAGGCGTCGCCGAGCTGATCGGTGGTCCGACGCCCACCTCGCTGTCCGAGGCCATCGCGGACAGGCTGGGCTTCCTGCCGAGATCGGTTCGCGAGGTGCTGCGGGCCGCCGCCCTGCTGGGCGTCGACTTCTCGGTCTCCGACCTGACGATCGTGTCCGGCAAGGGGATGACCGAGTTGCTTCCCGCCCTGGAGGAGGCCCGCGCCGCCGGCGTCCTTGCCGAGTCAGGGCGCAACCTGGCCTTCCGCCACCCGCTGATCCGAGCGTCGATGTACGAGCAGATGCCCGCGGCGGTGCGCGCGGCATGGCATCGGGACGCCGCTCGCGCGCTAATCAGGGCTGGTGCGCCGGTCGACCGGGTCGCCCGGCAGTTGCTGCCCGCCGTCTGCGGGCCCGGCGCCGACACGGCGCCCACCGATGCGGTGGACGAGTGGGTGCTGCAGTGGCTGCTCGATGCGGCCCCGCTGCTGACTGGGCAGGCGCCACGCGCGGCGATCGAGCTGCTGCGCCGGGCTTCGGTCGACCCGCCGGGCGGAGCCCATCAGCACGACCTGCTGGCTTGCCGCCTGGCCGAGGCGCTGTAC
>Ga0210378_10000438_pt1 | contig 21048 bp, 23 predicted proteins | sample PLM1_60_b1redo_FD_155465 | JGI IMG/M metagenome (GOLD analysis project Ga0210378, IMG submission 155465) | Groundwater sediment microbial communities from an aquifer in East River, Colorado, USA - PLM1_60_b1 redo | ecosystem: Environmental > Terrestrial > Soil > Riparian zone | place: USA: East...
CCATCGACAAGGTGGTCGTCTCGGACCGCCTGACTGCTGACCAGACGGCGCCGTGGCACAACACCCGCATCGTCGGCCGTGCCGACGCGCACGAGCAGATCACCGAGCTCAAGAGCGGGCCGGGCCGGGACATCCTGGTCTTCGGCAGCCACACGCTCTGGAACGACCTGTTGGCCCACGGTCTGGTCGACGAGCTGCACCTGATGATCGGCGCCGGCGTCCTGGGCGCAGGTACCCCCGCGTTCGAGGGCCGGCCCGCGGTGTCGCTGCGGCTCATCGACACCCGCACCTGGGACGGCTCCAGCCTCGTGCTCGCCCGGTACGCCGTCGAGCCGGCCGCGGCATGAGGTCGATCGGACGCGGGGGCCGGGGCGCCCGGCCGTCCAGTGGTTCAGCGCAGCGCGGCGACGTCGTCCGCCCGGCACTGCGGGATCAGACCGTCGGCGGCCAGCCGGGTCAGCTCGGCTCGGCCGCCCGCGAACTCCAGGCCGGCCTCCCGCAGCTCCGCCGCCGGGTCCTGCCGGTGGCCGAGCGGCCGAGCAGGACGTGCCCGGTCCGGCCGTGCCGACAGTCGACAAGAAGCCGATGAGCGCGCATTCCGACGGGCACGATCAGCTGGCAGGTGTCTCTCGATGGTCACCACCTGTCATCCGGCGGATACGCGTGCATCGCAGGACAGGTTGGCGACGTAGACCCGGGAGTGTCCGCTCGGGTCGAGGAGAAGGGGCTGCCGCCTTGGCGCACTGAGCCGAAGTCCACCTGCTGTCCATTCGCGGCGTCCCGGGACTCAGCTCGCGGCCGGCGACCGGGCGAGTTCGGGCTACCGCCGCGGCAGTGCCGGGTCCGTAGGCGGGCCTTGTCGCCGTGCGGGCGCCGGTGTACGCGCCGCGAGCGCGCCACAGGTCCAGTAGACCCGGGCCCGACGAGAGACGTCTTTCTATGCCGCACCGCGCGCGGAAGGCGCCTACGCCGCTGAGCACCTGTCCTGCCGATGAACGCGCTGGCGGCAGGGCCAGGACGGCGGTCTCGACCAGGGCGACGGTTCTGTCGTTGCGGGCCGCGCAGATCGACCGCCCAGATCGACAGACCGGCGGACGATGTCGCGGGGCGGGCTCGCCGGCCCATCCTGGTGGGCGTCGAGCGGGGGGCCGGCGTGCCAGACTTTGGGAGCGGCCGAACCATCAGCCCGGGTGTGTGGACGGATGGGCGGGAGGAGGCAGCCACGGGGTATTGGCAGACCGGCTATGTCGGGAGGCAGCGGGAGCGGGAGCTGCTGGCCGCCCTGATCGGGGCCGCGCTCGCTGGTCGCGGCCAGGCGGTGCTGCTGGCCGGTGAACCCGGCATCGGCAAGACCCGCCTGGGCGAGGAGACCGCGGCGATGGCTGCCGCGACTGGTATGAGCTGCCTGTGGGGACGGGCTACCGACGAGGAGGGCAGCCCGCTCTACTGGCCGTTTCGGCAGGTCTTGCGCGGGCTCGACTCCGCGACGCTGGTCCGGGCCGCTGCGGAGGTCGCGTTGGTCGCCCCCGAGGTCGGCGCCGGCCCGGGCGGCGCACCCGGCGACCGCCGGCCCGCCGCCGGCGACGGGAGCGGAGCCGGCGGCGAGCTGCGGTTCCAGGCGTTCGAGGCCGTCACCTCCGTGCTGACGGCGGCGGCGGAACCGGGCGGGCTGCTCGTCGTGCTCGACGACCTGCAGTGGGCCGACCCCGCGTCGCTGCGGCTGCTGGTCCACCTCAGCCGCGGGCTCGCCGATGCGCGGCTGCTCGTGCTCGCCACGTACCGGGACACCGAGACCGGCGGGCGGGACGCGCTGCGGCAGACGTTGGCCGCGCTGGCCAGGGAGGCGGCGGTCACCCGCCTGCGGCTGCGCGGTTTGACGGAGCGGGAGGTCGCGTCGTAGCTGACCCGGCTGACCGGCCGGCCGCAGGATCCGGCGATCAGCGCGCTGGTGAGCCGCCGCAGCCAGGGCAATCCGTTCTACGTCGCCGAGCTGGCCGGGCTCCTGGCAGATCCGGCTGACGGGCCGGCCGAGGCTTCGTCCGGCCCCGACGTCCTGGCCAGCCCGCCGGCCGGAGTCCGCGACGCCGTTCGGGCGCGGCTGGCCCGCCTCACCCCGCGGTGCAGGGAGATCGTGTCCGCCGCCTCGGTGCTGGGTGCCGAGGTGGACGCCGCCTGCCTGGCGGCGGTCACCGGCCGGGAGGTCCGCGACGTGCTCTCGGCGCTGGACGAGGCGGCGGCGGCCGGCATCGTGACCGGCGCGGGCCGGTGCCGGTTTGCCCACGACCTGGTCCGTGAGGCGGCGCGGCTGGACGTGGCCACCGTCGCCCGACTCGGCCTGCACGAGCGGATGGCCGGATACCTCCTCGGCCGCGCGGATGCCGCCAGCCGGTTGCCGGAGGTGGCGTTCCACTGCCTCGAAGCCCTTCCGTTTGGTGACCCCACCCGGGCGGTCGAGTGGGCCGAGCGTGCCGCGGCACAGGCGATGGCCCAGCTGGCCTGGGAGGAGGCCGCGTCCCTCTACCGCCGCGCGGTCGCCGTGGCGGACGGCACGAGCTCCTCCCCGCCGATCGCTGCCGGCTCCTGCTGGGCCTGGCTCGGGCCCAGGACGTCGGGGCGGCCCGCACGTCCGTCCTCGCGGCGGCCGGTGTCGCCGGAGCCGCCGGCGACGTCGGTGCGCTGGCGCAGGCGGCGGTGGTCCTGGAGGGGACGAGCGACTTCGCGTGGGCACCCACCGGTCGGCAGCTGTGCGAGCAGGCGCTGGCCGCCCTTCCCGATCAGGACAGCCCCCTGCGGGCCAGGCTGTTGGCTCAGCGGGCCGTCGACACCCTGACGGCCACGATGCGGGACGCCCACGGCGGCTCCGAGCCGCTGTCCGAGGCGGCGCTGGCGATGGCCGAGCGGACCGGCGACCATGCGGCGCTGACGGCGGCGTTGCGCGCCCGCCAGATCGCCTGCGGAGGACCGGATGGTGCCGCCGAGCGGCTTCGGGTGGGCGAGCGGATGCTGGGCCTGGGGGAGCGGGGCCGCGACGACGAGGCCGTGCTGTGGGGACGAGTGTGGCGCTTCGACGCGCTGGCCCAGCTCGGCGAGATCGACCGGGCGGAGGCGGAACTCGACCTCATCGCGGCGGCCGCCCGGCGCCTGCGGTCGCCGCTCGCCCGTGGCACCTCCTGCGCAGCCAGGGTGCGATCGCCTTCGGCCGCGGCCGGTTCGACGAGGCCCTGGCGGTCGGCACGGAGGCGGTCGAGCTGGCGCAGCGCGCCGGCCACGAGGCGCCGCTGCTCGGGCCGCTGTCGATGCTCGCACTCGTCCACACCGGCCGGTCGACGCTGCCGGTCTACCCGTCGCCGCGGGACTGGCCGGTGGGCGAAGGGCTGCAGGGCGCGGCCGCGGTGTGGTACCTGGCGATCGGCAGGCGGGAGGACGCCCGACGGATCTACGCCAGTCTGTCCCCGCCCGAGGCGGCGGCGGTCTTCGCGCTGCTGCCCTACCTGGCCGGGTGGGCGGAGCTTGCCGACGCCTTCGACGACCGGACCACCGCCGCCAAGGTCTACCGGCGCCTGCTGCCGTACGCCGACCTGTTCGTCTGCAGCGGAGCCGGCGCGCTCGGGTCGCCGGATCGGCTCGGTTGCCGCTCGGCATCGCCGCCGGAACGACCGGCCGACTCGACGACGCCGTCCGACACCTGCGCGCCGCCGCCGAGGTCAACGAGCGCACGGGGCTGCCCCGTTCGCCGCCCACGCCCGCTACCAGCTGGCCCGGCACTTGGCCCGGCGTCGCCGTCACGGCGATCTGGAGGAGGCGGCGGCCCTGGTGACGTCCGCTGCCGCCGTCGCCGGCCGGCTCGGCATGCAGCCGCTCCGCCGGGCGGCCGGAGAGCTGGCGGCGGCGCTGGCCTGTCAGCCCGCCGGCCCGCTCACCCGACGCGAGCGGGAGATCGCGGTGCTGGTGTCGCAGGGCCTGACCGGAACTACCTGTCCCTCCGGCTTCGCGACGGCGGACCGGCCGGCACGACAGCCGGCCCGCTGCCCACGATCGTGCCCGCCGGTCCACCGATCACCACCCCCGGCGGGCACTGCCACTACCTCGGCGGCGCCACCACCGGCATCGACGGCATCCGAGCCGCCGTGCGCGAGCACGCTGGCCGGGGTGTCGAGGTCATCAAGATCATGGCCAGCGGAGGGAACCTCACCCCGGGGACCCACCCCGAGCTCGCGCAGTTCAGCGACCAGGAGCTGCGAGCCGCGGTCGACGAGGCGCACCGGTACAGCCTCCCGATCATCGCGCACGCGCACGGTACCCCGGCGATCGCGGCCGCCGTGGCCGCCGGCGTCGACGGCCTGGAGCACGTCTCGTTCCTCACGCCGGACGGCGTCGACGTCGCTCCTCCCGACCTCGTGGTGTCCGTCGAATGGGAGGCTACTCAGGTGGAGGAGAATGGAAGCTGGGTGTGGTCCGACGCCTGGGTGCTCGCTGCGATCATGGGCAGTGCCGACAAGGACACCTACTGTTCCCTTGCCGACGTCGTGTCGGCCGGGGATGGGATCAATCACGCGATCCTGATGGACGTCGAGGTGGAGAGGGCAGTCCGTAGGTTGCTCGGTGTCGGGCTGATCTGCACTCGGCAGCGACAGTTCTCCCTCACCGAGTCGGGTCAGGCGCTTGCGGACAGCAGGCGCGGTGGGCTGATGGGTCAGGTGGATCACCTGTGGAAGGCGCTTCGTCGCAAGCCCGCGAGCGAGCAGCCGTGGGACCTCCAGCCCGGAGAACTCGATGCGGCCTCCCAGGCGTGGCATAGGGAGGCCGGCCGTATCAAGGCCCAACTCGGATTGGGCAAGAGGCGCGTGCCCAAGAGGCGGCCCAAGCGGTAGCCGTCACCACACGCCCCGTCCGGGCTTGCCGGACTGCGGGCGGAACGCACGCTCGTGCTGCCGAGCGTTCGGCGGTATTTCGGCCATCACCGTGACAGGGACGGCCCGGGTGGTCGCGCCGGGTTCGCGGGTGCCGGTGGGTGTCGGGGCCGTCGGGGCGGGTGGTCAGCTCGATGTCGGGAGGGCGCGCAGCCGGGCGAGGATCTCGGCGAGCAGGTGCTGGCCGGGGGGTAGTCGCAGGGTGAGTCCGCGGGCGTGGCGGATCAGGCGGCAAGCCGGCAGGGCACCTACCGCCATCTCCACCCCGTGTCCCGCCGCTACTCATGGATTCGGGTCAGACAACCCGCCCGGGCCGGGTGTGGCGGGGCGCGGTGGACCGTGCCGACTTTGCCTCGGTACGGCCCTGTTGGTTTCAGGTGTTGCTGCGTAGCCTCAAGATCTCGTGTGGGTGACGAACCAGCTGCACGCACGTCACGACCACCCAGAGCCAGAACACTGCGTAGGGCGGAAGCCACACGGCCTCGACGTACCACAGGAACCGGGCGACAACCAGGCCGATTCCGCTGGCAGTCGCACACCAGCCCGTCCAGCGCGGAAGGACTCCGGTCGAGAGGGTCACCCAGCCACACGACACGGCGAAGCTCGCCATGGCCAGCCAGGCGTTGGCGAACCGGAGGTTGCCGACATCGAAGGCGTAGGCAGCAATTGCGGGGTCCAGGTCAGTGCCACGGTGAGCCGCCGCGTCCCAGCTGGCGTCCAACACGCCGTACGCCGCCACCAGGACACCGGACGCCAAGGCGACGGTGGACCGCCAGGGCGGGTCGCCCTCGGCGCGTCGCAGCAACAGGGCCAGCCGATGACGAACCACACGAAGGCGAGCATCCCGAGACTCGCGGCGGCCTCAGCCGCCTGTACCCAGCCTGCCCCGGCGTCGCGGAAGAACGTCGCCGCCTCCTGGCTGCTGGCGTCCAGGGGTGGCTCGCCCACCGACCCGACCGCGATGACCGCGGCGAACAGGACGGTGACCGCGCCCAGTCCGCTCACCCCCGCGCCACGGCGAGCGACGCCCACCTCCGAGCCGGCTCGGAGTCAAGCCGTCAGCTGTCCGCGCGGAGTCCATCCGGATCACCTGCTTTCAATCTGTCCGCTGCCGGGGATCGGTGCGGGATCGAGCACGCCAGCATGAGAATCGCCATGAGTGAGCGCGCCCGCATGCCCAAGCGAGCCCGACCAGCGTGCCGAGCAGCAGAAGGGCCATGGGTGACCGGTTGGCAGGCGGAGCCTCCCGGTTCGGCGACATGGTGGTCGCCATGCTGCCTCCTGGTCCCAGTGTCGTCCCGTCCTCCGGTCCCGTGCTCAACCGTCAGGCCTTCAGTGGGGCCAGCCGGCTGGCCCGAGCGTGCAGCAGCAGCCCGATCCCCGCTGCCATGGCCCACAGCGCGATGCCGGCGGCCAGGGGGAACAGCGGGTCGAGTTTGTCGGTGAGCAGGAAGGTGCCCCCGGCAAGCCCGAAGCCCACTCCGCCGATGACGCCGAACGGGGCAGCCACCCAGCCGCCGAGGGTGCGGGTCATCGCGCCGACCACGGCGAGGGTGGCGATGCTGAAGCCGAAGAAGGGCACGGTGATGGTCTCCACGATGAGGTTTACGTCGACGAGGGCGGTGCTCTCGTGGGCCGCGATCCGGTCGGACTCAAGCGCTGCGGCCAAGTGCAGCACCATGCCCAGCGCTGCCGCCGCCGAGGCGACGGCAGCGACAACGGCCGCGGCGTGCGCGCGCGGGACGCCAGCAAGGCTGCGGCCCCGCACGAGGAGGACGAGTGACGCGGCGATGAGGGCCATCCCAACGAGGGTGATGACGTGGGCCGGATACCACATCGGGTCCTCGAACATGATGTGGAGGTGCTCCTTCAGGGTCACGTCCGGAGGATCCTGTTTCGGATGCAGGGACCCGCCGAGGAAGAAGAATGCTCCGCCGGCCAGCAGGCCCCATGCAACGAGCGGGCTGGTGCGAGGCGTGCGGATCCGCTGTTCGGTCTTGGCCACGGATGACATGGGCAGGCCCCTTCGAGACGGGTTTGGGATGACTTTCACGTCACCGTAGGAAGGGTGGTGGCATTACCGCATCGGGGCAGACCCGGCAGAATCTCGAGGGCTAACCCTCATGTCGGGAGCCCGACCGGGTGGGAGCATGGTCCGGTGGCATGCACCGTTGTCATTGTCGACGATCACGCCGACTTCCGGGCTCACGTCACCGAGATGTTGGAGGCAGCCGGCTACGAGGTGGTGGGGTCGTGTGGCGACGGGCACTCGGCGCTCACCGCGATCTCCGTGCTGCGCCCCGATGTGGTGCTCCTCGACGTCCAGTTGCCGGACATTGACGGCTTCGCGGTGACCGAGCAGGTCGAACGCCGGTCCGGGGGGCCGGTCGTCGTGCTGACCTCCACCCGGGAGGCCGTCGACTACGGCGGGCGGATCGTCCGCAGCGGCGCCGCCGGTTTCATCAGCAAGCCCGAGCTGTCGGCTCAGTCCCTGGCCCGCGTGGTCGCTCGGCGATGAACACCGGCGCGAGACTCGCAGGCGGCGCCGTCGCGGCCGCGGGTGTCGGATCTCGCGTCCGGGCGCGGGCGACCGAAGGCGGTCGGGAGCGTCGGGCGAGGAACATCATGCCCCTGGCCCTCGGGCTGGTCTGTGCCGTGCTCGTGGCCGGCGGCTTCGGGCTCGGCGTCTACCTGCCCAACCTCCACAACGGGTTGATCGCCGCGACGTTCACGGCCGTCGGCATCCTGGTTCTCGGCAAGCGCTCGGGCAACCGCGAGGCCTGGCTGTTCGTCGCCACGGGACTGGCGCACGCGGTGATGTTCTTCGGACGCCAGTACGGCTTCTACGCCGCCGACCACCAAGGCACACTCCCGGGAGCACGGTGGGTGCTGTGGGTGGGCGTGTGGCCGCTCGCCCTGGTGCTCGTACTCGTCGGCATCACGCTGATGTGCTTCCCCGACGGCCGACTGCCGTCGCCGCGCTGGCGTGTGGTGGTGGCCGCGATGTTGGTTGTCGGCGTGCTGTTGTCCCTCGCCTCGGCGTTGTGGCCGGTCGAGTACGCCGATAACGCCCTCGAGCTCCAGCACCCGTTGGACGTGGCCGGCTACGAGACCGCGCAACGGCTGTGGGACGTCGCCGCTCCGCTGGGCTATCTGGCCTTCCAGATCGCCTGGGCCGTCGCCGTTGTCGTCCGGCTCCGGCGCGCCACCGGCGACGAAGCGCGGCAGCTCCGGTGGTTCGCGTACGCCGTCACCATGAGCTTCGTGGTCATGGTTGCGAGCCTCCTCGTCCTCCGTTCGCCGATGCTCGGTGTGCTGGCGGTGCCCGTCGTGCCGCTCGCTGCTGGTGTGGCCATCGTCAAGTACCGGCTCTACGACATCGACCTGGTGATCCACAAGACCCTCGTCCTGGGTGCCATGGCTGCCGTCATCACCGCCGGGTACGTCGGAGTGGTGGTCGTGATCGGGCGCCTCGTGGGTATTCCCGCCGGTCGCAGTCCGGTGCTGCCGCTGGTGGCGACGACCTTGGTGGCGATCGCCTTCGAACCGGCTCGTCGTCGCGCGCGGGCACTGGCCGACCGCCTGGTGTACGGCGACCGCCCGTCGCCGTACGAGGCCCTGGCCCGACTGGCAGCCGAGGTCAGTCACCTGGACCGCCGCGCCGACCTGTTCTCCGCGCTGGCGGCGACCGTTGCCCACGGCGTGGGTGCCGCCGAGGTGACGGTATGGGTCGGCGCCGGGGACCAACTACTGGCGGCGGCGTGCTGGCCCCCGCGCGAGTCGGGCGAGCCACCGCTGGCTGCGGCTGCGACGACGTTGGCATCGCTCGAGGGCGACGAACAGAGCCACGTTCGGCCGATCGTGCACCAGGGAGTGCTGCGGGGAGCGGTCACCCTCACCAAGAAGCCCGGCGAGGCGCTGACCGCGGCCGAGGACCGCTTGCTGCACGACCTCGTCGCCCAGTCCGGGCTGGTCATCGACAACGTAGGCCTCGGTACGGAGCTGCAGCACCGGCTTCACCAGATCTCCGTGCAGGCGGCCGAGCTGCAGGCTGCGGCCAGACGCATCGTGGCTGCCCAGGACGAGGCCCGGATGCGGATCGAGCGCGACCTGCACGACGGCGCCCAGCAACGCCTGGTCACTCTCGCCCTCGGCCTGCAGGCCGTGGCGGAGCGCGCCGCGTCGGCAGGAGACGACCGCCTGGCCGCCCAGGTCGAGGCATCTCGACACCAGCTGTCCCAGGCCCTGGTCGAGCTGCGCGAGCTGGCCCGCGGAATCCACCCAGCGATCCTGACCCAGGAGGGCCTCGAGGCCGCCGTCAGCTTCCTCGGCGAGCGGGCTCCGCTGCCGGTGAAGATCGATATGCGTCTCGAACGGCGGCTCGCACCAGATGTGGAGGCGACCGCCTACTTCGTCGTCAGCGAGGCCCTGACGAACGCCGCCAAGCACTCGGAGGCGTCCAGCATCTCGGTCCGCGGCTCGCTCCGGAACGGCGACCTGTGCCTCGAGGTCAGCGACAACGGTCGCGGCGGCGCCGAAGGCCACGGGGGGAGCGGCCTGCAGGGCCTGGTCGACCGGCTCGCGACCCTGGACGGTCGACTGACCGTGCACAGTCCCGTCGGCGGCGGCACCCGACTTCGTGCGGACATACCGTGCGCGTGATCCTTGCCGACGACGCGATGCTGTTCCGCGAGGGAACGGCCCGCATCCTCACCGAGGCCGGCTTCGAGGTGACCGGCCAGGCCCGGGACGCCGCCGAGCTGCTTCACCTCGTGCGCCACGATCCTCCCGATGCGGCCATCATCGACATCCGCATGCCTCCCGGCCTGTCCGCCGAGGGCATCGAAGCGGCCGCGCAGATTCGCCTGATGTCGCCCGACGTGGGGCTGCTGCTGCTCTCGCAGCACGTGGAGACCCACTACGCGGTGCGGTTGATCACCGAGTTCGACGGCGGCGTGGGCTACCTACTCAAGGACCGCGTCTCGGATCTGGCCACCTTCGCCATCGACGTGCGCCGGGTCGCCAACGGTGAGTGCGTGATCGACCCCGAGCTGGTCGCACGGCTCGTGGACAGGAAGCGTCAAGGTGACCCGCTCGGCGCCCTGACCGAGCGGGAGCGGAAGGTGCTGGCACTCATGGCCCAGGGCCGCTCGAACCTGGCACTGTCCCTGGAGCTCGCCCTCAGCACCAAGACGGTCGAGGCCCACGTTCACAGCATCTTCACCAAGCTGGGCCTCGCTCCCGACCCCGGTGATCATCGCCGAGTCCTGGCCGTGCTCGCATTCCTGCGCTCCTGACAGGAAGTGTCAACCAACCGACGGCTTCCGCCCCTCAAGGGGCTCGACGGATCCACGATACTGACAACACCGTGATGCGAGAGCCGATTCTTCAAAGATGCCCGTGTGGACGCCGTCAATTCTTCCTGCAGCTCGACAGAGCTGCTCGGTGACGGATAGCGGTCCAAGAGTTGGAAGATGTCAACAACGTCAACGAGCTCTGGGCACGCGTCGCCTGGCCAGCCAGCAACATGCGACGGAGTTCCGCTGCCAGCACCGTCTTGTAGCAAGCAAGCAGGACGCTTCGCTCCGCGTGGGCATGAGCAAGGGCAATTTCCAGGAGCCGGAAAGTCTTGCCTGTGCCCGGCGCGCCGCGAAAGAGAACTTCCTTCGAGCTTCCGGGCACGAGGTATTTGCGCCGCGAGTTGCGCAGTTGATCTTCGACCACCTTCATCCGAGCAACGCCAGCAGCGCAAACCAGCCGAGCACCCTCAGCAAGCCGAGGTACATCATCTGACCCGAATCCACGAGTAACCGGCTGGGCTGATCTTCTACTGGCCTTGTTGATCTTCCTGGGTATGGTCTCTCGGTGTCGGGTCATGCTGGCGGCCCGGGTGGTCGCGCCGGGTTCGTGGTACGCAAGTGCACCCAGTGCTCCGCCGGGTAGTCGTAGAAGGCGAGCAGCTCAGGTGTCGGGGAACACCTCGCGCAGCGCCGCCCAGAACCCGAGCGCGCCGTCGCCGACGGCCAGCACCGGGGCGCGCATGCCGCGCCGCTTGCAGTCGCGCAGGAGCCGTTGGCTGATCTTGGTCGGTAGGTTGTCGGGGCGCCCGGACCGGTTTCCTGGCCTTGGCTGTCGATTTGGCCGACGGTCGTTCGTAGTGGGGCAGGCTGGGAGATGCCCGCCTGGACGAGGAGCGTTTCGATGACCCAGTACATGTTGTCCGTGCACAGCGGCGCCGACGGCGGCGCGCAACCGGCCGAGCCGATGACGCCGGAGCAGTACCAGCAGCAGTACCAGCAGGTGCTGGCACTGGAGGAGGAGATGAAGGCGGCCGGGGCCTGGCTGTTCTCCGGTCGTCTGACCGAGCCTGACGTGGCCACGGTGGTGCGGGTGTCGGCGGGCGATGCGCTGACGACGGACGGTCCGTTCGTGGAGTCGAAGGAGCACCTGGGCGGCTTCTACATCGTCGAGGCTGACGATCTTGATGCCGCCCTGGGCTGGGCGACCAAGACGGCCGCCATCATCGGCATGCCGATCGAGGTCCGCCCGTTCTGGGACGAGAGCCGAGCCTGACCGTATGAGGGACCGGTCCGTGGGCGACGGAACCGGCGTCGACCGGGCCAGCGGCGCCCCCGCAGGTGTGGGGGAGGCCACGATCGGCCGCGTTTTCCGCGAGGAGTCTGGCCGGTCGGTGGCCACTCTGATCCGGGTCTTCGGGCAGATCGAGATCGCCGAGGACTCGGTCCAGGACGCGTTCGCGTTGGCGCTTCGCGTCTGGCCGCGGGACGGCCTGCCACCGAACCCTGGCGGCTGGATCACCACGACGGCGCGGCGGTGCGCGATCGACCGGCTGCGCCGGGACGTCCGAGGCCGCGAGCTGCTCCAGGATCTCGCGGTGCTCGAGCATCCGCATAGACCAGGGGCGCAGGAGGTGGGGCCGGTGCCTGACGACCGACTTCGGCTGATCTTCACCTGTTGCCACCCGGCCCTGGCACCCGAAGCCCAGGTCGCGCTGACCCTGCGGCTGCTCGGTGGGCTGAGCACCGACGAAGTGGCCCGCGCCTTCCTGATCGCCGAACCGACCATGGCCCAACGTCTGGTCCGGGCCAAGCGCAAGATCAAGCTCGCCCGGATCCCGTACCGGGTGCCGCGCGACCACGAGCTGCCGGATCGGCTGCGGGCCGTTCTCGCCGTGATCTACCTGATCTACAACGCCGGCGCCGACCCCGCTGCGGCACCCGCCGGCGACGGGCTTCGCGCCGAGGCGATCCGGCTGGCGCGCTGGTGCTACTTCGCGACCAGGACCGCTCCCAATGGGACCGCGCCCTGATCGACGAAGGTCACGTACTCGTGCGTGCCTGCCTGCGGCGCAACCGACCTGGCCCCTATCAGGTGCAGGCCGCGATCAACGCCGTCCATACCGATGCCGAGTCGGTGGAGTCGACCGACTGGCCGCAGATCCTCACCCTCTACGACCAGCTCCTGGCCCTCGCGCCGACTCCCGTGGTCGCGCTGAACCGGGCCATCGCCGTGGGGGAAGTCCACGGGCCAGAGGCTGCCCTGGACCTGGTCGACCGGCTGAACCTGCCCGCCTACCCCGCCTTCCACGCCAGCCGCGCCGACCTGCTGCGCCGCCTCGGCCGCGTCGAGCACGCTGTCGCCGCATATGGCGCCGCGTCCGCTCTCGCGCCGAGTCCTGCGGAACGGGACCACCTCGCCGCGCAGGCAGCGACCCTTCGGCAGCGTTGGTGAGCCCGTCAGTCCTGCCCGGCTCTGGGGCTCGTCAGCAGCCTCCCAATCCACTTCCTTCTGTCTGCAAGTTGTCGGGCTGCGCACCGACGAACGCCGCATGTTCGACGGCCTGGCCTTCATGGTCGGGGGCAAGATAGGCGGTATCCGCGGTAGACCCAGGAGGCCGTCCCGAAACCGGGTACGAAGCCCACCGCCGTTAGGGCGATGTTGCCCTTGTTCCGGTTGATCCACCCGCCGATCTTCTTCCATGGACACGACCAGCACCGCCGGCCGTCGAGGTCATCCTTGTTGATGGGGTCGGCGCAGGTGTAGTCGTCGTCGTTGCAGGAGCCGCCGGGTTCGGGGTCGGTTTGGAGGAAGCGGCCCAGGTCGGGGTGGTAGAGGCGGACGCCCATGAGGATCAGGCCGGCGAGGGTGTCGGTGGAGCGTTGCTTGCCGCCGAGCCACCCGTACCGGGTGCTGCCGCCGCGGGGGTTGCCGAACTCGTCCGCGTCGAGGGTGGGGCCGTCGGGGGTGGCCAGGGCGGCGTTGTCGGCGGCGGTGGTGACGACGTCGCCGTGCAGGTTGATGAGCTGCCACCGCGCCGACGTCGTGGTGCCCGTGTGGGTGATGTCGGCGGCGAGGTTGCCGTCGAGTCCGGGCACGTATCGGGTTGCGGTGAGGGTGCCGCCGCCGGTGTTCTCGTCGATCCAGGACGGCGAATCCGACGAGGCATCGCCGTAGTGGTTGGTGAGGGTCGGGTTGCCGGTGAGGGTGGCGACGCGCAGCCGCCCGGTGGGGTCGAGGGTCCAGGAGCGGGTGGCGGTGCCCTGGGTCTGGCCGGAGACCATGTCGGTCACGTAGTACGAGGCGGTGGCGGCGGTGCCGCCGCCCAGCGCGGCCGGCAGGGCGGTCGCGTCCGTCGCGGCCGGACGCCGCGCGCAATCGGGTCAGGGGGTGAAGGCCTCGGCGGCTGCCCGCAGCCGGAGCTCCTCAACCGTGTCGGCCTGCTCGCCGGCGCGGACGAGCAGCCGGTCGAGCGGCGCCGCGTCCAGCCGCGCATCCCGGGCGGCGACGATTCGCAGCGCCCGCCAGCCGGCGGCCTTGCCCTCGATGCCGATCCGCAGCGACTCCAGCTCGATCACGGAGCTGAGCGGGGACCGCCGCAGCAGCCGGCCGTTCGGCTTGAGCCGGGCGGCCTTCTCGCTCACCCAGCCGACCGCCATCTTGTAGCGCTGCACCGGGACGCCGAGCGCCCGCATGATGCGCAGCAGCGCCTCCATGTCCTCGGCGATCTCGGCGACGATCCGGCCCAGCACCTCGCCGGCCGGCGTCCCCCGGTGGGCCCGGGCCGTCCGGCGGGCCAGCTCGAGCCCCGCGGTGGAGCCGCCGAGGTGGTCGTTCAGGTAGATCGCCAGCGGGCTGGACCGCGCCGGCGCGTCGCGCGCGGAGATGGTCATGGCCAAAATGATCCACCGCCGAGACCGGCGGTGTCAGCGGCCGCGCGGACTCGGGGTCAGGCCGGGCCGGTAAGGGCGGCGAGGAGAGCGGGGCGCCGGCGGTCGAGCCACGCGCCGTCGACCGCGGCCCGCCGCTCGCCGTCGGTGTCGCGCCAATGACCGATCCAGACCTGGTTGCCGGCGGCCATCTCGGCGCGGATGTGTGCCAGCGCGTGGTCGCGCTCGGTGAACGGCAGCTCCACGGCCTCGGTCGCCTGCCCGGGCTCGACGCCGTACGCCCGGGCGAGGGTGCGCAGGCGGGCGACGGCGTCCAGGTCGCGCGGATTGTCGAGCCTGGCCTCGGGGGCGCTCAGCGGCGCCCACACGGAGGCGGCGATCGCCGGGTCCCACAGCGGCCACGTCCGTCGTCATGCCGCCAGCGTCACGCCGCCGTCCAGTCCTTATCGCCGGTCCGGACGGGCGGCGGGCGGTCAGGCGCTGGTCGAAGTCGCGGGCTGGGCGGCCGGCGGCGGGACGGGCGCCGGCGCCGGGGCGTTCGTCGCGCGGTTGGTGGCGGCGCCGGTCAGGCCCAACCCGACCAGGCCGGCCAGCACAGCGGTGATCCACTGCCCGGCGGTGATCGTGTCGAAGCCGACGTGCTCGCCCTGCAGGGCGGTGGCCAGCGACGAGAAGAAGGCGATCAGGCCGCTGACGAGCGCCGAGACGACGGCCTTGGTGTGGGTGGCAGGGACTCCGAGCATTGGTCTTCCCCCCGAATGTGAGACCCGTTGTGATCCCGGTCACCCAGTCAGAGCCGCCCCGACCCCGGCAGATACACGCAGGCACCTGACCGCCCGGCCGGTACGGTCGGCCGGTGCCGGAGACCGCGGAGCGCACGCTCTCCCAGCGCGCGCTGAACCGGGCGCTGCTGGAGCGCCAGTCGCTGCTCACCCGGTCGCGGCTGCCGCTGCCGCGGCTGCTGGAACGGGTCGGCGGGATCCAGGCGCAGTACGCCCCGGCCATGTACGTGAGCCTGTGGACCAGGCTGGCCGACTTCGAGCGGGACCAGCTGACCCAGGCGCTGGAGCAGCGGTCGGCGGCGCAGGGGACGCTGCTGCGCTCCACCATCCACCTGGTCTCCGCCGCGGACTACTGGCCGTTCGCGCTCGGCACCCGGGCCGCCCGGCGGGGCTGGTACGAGCGGGTCGCGAAGGGCCGCCCGCCGGCCGCGGAGGTCGCCGAGGCGGCCGCGCGGCTCCGCGACGCGCTGGCGGACGGCCCGCTGCGCCGCGCCGACATCGACCGGCTCGTGACGAAGGAGTTCCGGCAGGGCGTCTCGGAGTGGCTGGACATGGTGCGGGTGCCGCCGTCCGGCACCTGGGAGCGACGCCGCGCGGACCTCTACGCGGCGGCCGAGGACTGGCTCGGCCCGCCGGCCGGCACCGCGCAGGACGGGCTGGAGCTGCTGGTGCGCCGCTATCTCGGCGGCTTCGGGCCGGCCACCCGCAAGGATGTGGCCAGCTGGGCCGGCACAACCGTGAGCGACCTCGCCCGGGTGCTCGACCGGCTGGAGCTGCGCCGCTTCCAGCGGAGGACGGCGCGGAGCTGCTCGACCTGCCGGGCGCGCCGCTGCCGGAGGAGGACACGCCGGCCCCGCTGAGATACCTGCCGGTGTGGGACGCGACGCTGCTGGTGCACGCCCGGCGCACCCGGGATCCTGCCCGAGGAGTACCGCGGGACCGTCTTCACCAGCCGCAACCCGCACTCGCTGAACACGTTCCTGGTGGACGGGTCGGTCGGCGGGAGCTGGCGGCACGAGGACGGGCGGATCGCGCGGACCGAGTTCCACCCGCTGCCGGCGTCCGTGCGCCGGGAGCTGGACGAGGAGGCGGACCGGCTGGCGGCTTTCCACGCCTGACGCCGTGCGTGACATCGGCGGACCGGGTGCCGGCGCGGTCGCGAGGGAGCAGGATGGAGGGATGCTGCCGCTCCGCCTCGCGATCCGGCTCCGGGATGCCGGCCTGGAGTGGAAGCCTGCGCCGGGCGACCGCTTCGCCATCCCGGACAAGGGCATGGACGACGAGGTCTTCGTGCTCAGCACCATGACCGTCGAGGTGCACGACCTGCCCGGCCGGACGGTGATCGGCTTCAACGGCACCACCGAGTGGGCGCTGGACGACGTCGACAAGGACGCCACCATCTGGCTGCCGCGCGAGGACCAGCTGCGGGAGCTGCTCGGCGACGCCTTCCACCGGCTGGAGCGGACCGGTGCCGGCTACCGGGTTGTCGCCACCATCTGGGACGAGGTGGTGGAGTTCCCCGGCGCCGACCCGGAGACGGCGTACGCGGAGGCGCTGCTGCACCTGCTCGCCGGCGGGGCGGCGCCGCCCGGGCGCTGGAGCTGAGCTCAGCCCGCCAGCCGGCCGCCCTCCCGGAAGAACGCCAGCACGCCGTCCTCGCCGCCCAACTCCCGGACCAGCCGGGCGGCTCCGAAGGGTTGGTTCCAGAACGGGCCGTGCCGCGGCTCGGGCGGCCCGACGTACGCGTACGGCTCGCCGATCGCGGCGTCGCCCGGCGAGATCCCGTAGTTGACCCGGTCGAGCGTGACGGCGACGTCGAAGTGCTCCGGCCACAGCACCGGCGCGTCCGGGCCGCCCAGCCGGCGCAGCGCCGCGTCCCCGACCGCCCAGGCCGCGGCGAGCTCCGCGGCCGCGCCCGGATCCACCACGACCTCGTCGGTCGGCCCGAGTCCGGACGGGTCCGGGTACGCGCCGTCCAGGCCGCCGGGCGTCAGTCCGGCCGCGGCGGCCAGCTGCCCGTACGTCCCGGCCAGGGCCATCCGGTGCTGCCCGCCCGGGCGGGAGACGACCAGCTCGATCCCGTCCACGGCGACCAGGTCGAGGTCCCCGTACGGCCGGGTGGTGCCGAAGCCGCCGGGGCGCACGGCGAGCCGCATGGTCCCGGTCGCCCGGTACTGCGGCCCAGCGACCAGCAGCTCGGCGACGCCGTGCAGCGCTCGCCGGGTGCCAGCCAGCTCCGCCACGCTCATGCCCGCTCCCGGCTCGCATCGCCCACGAGGCGGCAAGGGTATCGGCAGCGGCGAGCAGCCGCAGGCCGTCGCCGCTGTCGACGGCGTCCCGCGCTCAGCTCACCGGCTCCACCGCCAGATTCCGCCGTCGGTGGCGCCCGGCGGCGGGACCGGGTTGGCTGTCGGTGTGGACGCATCCGGAGAACCGGACCGCAACGCCCCACCGGCCGCGGTGGTGATCTTCGGCGCCTCCGGCGACCTGACCCGGCGCAAGCTGGTGCCGGCGATCGAGAGCCTGGCCCGGGCCAAGCGGGTGCCGGCGGAGTTCGCCGTGGTCGGGGTCGCGCGCACGCCGATGGGCGACGAGGACTTCCGTCGCCTGGTGCTCGGCGGGGACGGGCGCTCGGTGCGGCCGGAGCTGACCGACGGCTACCGCTACCTGGCCGGCGGGTACGACGACCCGGCGACCTACCGCCGCCTCGGCGAGCTGCTCGACCGGCTGGACGCCGAGCGCGGCACCGCCGGCACCCGGCTGTTCTACCTGGCCACCCCGCCGGAGGCGTTCCCGCAGATCGTCTCCGGGCTCGGCGTGGCCGGGCTGAACCGCCCGCCGCCCGGCGCGGTCGCCCGGGTGGTGATCGAGAAGCCGTACGGCCACGACGAGCGCACCGCGCAGCAGCTCGACCGGACCGTGCACGCCGCCTTCGACGAGACGCAGGTCTTCCGGATCGACCACTACCTCGGCAAGGACACCGTGCAGAACGTGCTGGCGCTGCGCTTCGCCAACGCGGTCTTCGAGCCGATCTGGAACCGCACCTGGGTCGACCACGTGCAGATCACGGTCGCCGAGACGCTCGGCGTCGGCACCCGCGGCAGCTTCTACGAGAGCGCCGGGGCGACCCGCGACATCCTGCAGAACCACGTGCTGCAGGTGCTGGCGCTGGCGCTGATGGAGCCGCCGACGTCGTTCGCGGCGGAGGCGGTCCGCAACGAGAAGGTCAAGCTGCTGCAGGCGATCCGGCTGCCGACGACGGCGGACATCGACCGGATCGGGGTGCGCGGGCAGTACACCCGCGGCGGCACCCGGGACGAGCTGATGCCGGGCTACCGGGAGGAGGCCGGGGTCGACCCGCTGTCCCGGACGGAGACGTACGCGGCGCTCCGGCTGGACGTGGACAATTGGCGGTGGGCGGGGGTGCCGTTCTACCTGCGCACCGGCAAGCGGCTGCCGCGCCGGGTGACCGAGGTGGCGCTGCAGTTCCAGCGGCCCCCGCACCTGCCGATCGCGGCGGACCAGGCCTCCGAGCTGGCCGCGGACGCGCTTGTGCTGCGCATCCAGCCGGACGAGGGCATCGCGCTGCGGTTCGGCGCCAAGGTGCCCGGGCACAGCTTCCGGGTCCGCTCCGCGTCGATGCAGTTCTCCTACGGCGAGTCGTTCCCGGAGGAGTCGCCGGAGGCGTACGAGCGGCTGCTGCTGGACGCGCTGGTCGGAGACCCGACGCTGTTCATCCGTTCGGACGAGGTCCGGCAGTGCTGGCGGATCGTCGACCCGGTGATCGGGCACTGGGCGGACGACCCGGTGCCGATCCCCGCGTACGAGGCCGCGTCCTGGGGGCCGACCGAGGCGGACCGGATGATCGGCCGGGACGGCCGGGCCTGGCGCAACGGCTGACCCCGTCAGTCGCCGCCGAAGCACACGAAGCCGCTGAGCGGGCCGGGTTCGTCGCCCTCGAGGCGCCGGGTAGGCCCGGGCCAGCTCGTCGACCTCCCGCCGGGCGTACGGAAGGTGGGGGCCGGCGGCCAGGACCACGGCTGCGGGCGGCTGGGCGCCGCGTTCCGGAACGGCGTACCCACTCGGAGCCACACCGTCTGGCTGACGTCGGCGGTCTCCTGGGGATCGAGGCGGTGCTGGTGCGCGATGGCGACGACCAGGCCCCCGTACCGCTCGACGAGCGCCGTCCAGGCTCCCTCGTCACCGTCGAGGGCGGCGGCGACCAGGTCGCTGACCGGGACGGGTTCGACCATCCGCTCCCCCTCCCGGGGTCGCCGGTGTGCGGCATGTGTCACGGCGATGCTAGCGACGTCGGTGCCGAGAGGGACAGGAATCGGACCTACCCGCCGGCGGGACGGCTGAAGCTGGAATGCAGCCATGACGAGCCTGAGCGAGCACGGGGTCCTCAGGTACAGGCGCTGACGCCGCCGTCGGCGCCGGTGTTGAAGGCGCCGATCCGCTGCTGCGCGTTGCCGTGGTCGCGCTGGTTCGTCCAGGGGTAGTCGTCGGCGACCGCGGCGAGTGTCTGGGCCAACTCCTCGGTGTCGCCGCGTTCCAGGGTGACCAGGCCGAGCCGGGCGGCGCCGAAGAGGGCGGCGCCGGCCAGGCAGTCGGCCTGCAGCTCGGCGGCCACCGAGACCCGATCCCGCTCCAGCCGGGCCTGGATGGCATGCCCCCACTCGTGCGCGATGATCAGGTAGACCCAGGCGTCGCCGATCCGCTCGTAGCCGGCGGCCATCAGGTTCTCGTCCCAGGCGAGGAAGTCCTCGGCCGGGCAGTAGAACGCGTTGAACGGCGCCGACGGCTCGCCCGCGCAGGACGGCCCGTCGTCGCCGAGGTAGCCGCCCTTGACCTCCGGCGGCCGGTACGACCGGCGGAACTCCTCCGGGAACGTGCGCCGCCAGAAGCCGTCGGTCGCTGCCACCGCGCCGCGCTCGTCGGTGGCGAGGTCCTCCCGGTCGACCCGGTCGACCGGGTCGGCCGTCCGGGTCTCCGCCGGGCGCTGCGGGCTCTCGGTGGTCACTGCGCAGGCGAGGAGGAGCGCGGCCACCGCCGCCAGGACGGCGGGAAGCGTCACCCTGGTACGGGCGGTGGCGAGGTGCATGGTGGCCTCTGGTCGGACGCGGGTCGGGGTCGATGCGGGTCCTACCCGGCTGCGCGGGGCAGCTCTCCGCGTCGGGTGGTGACGGATCCAGACCCGGCGGCGCCGCCGGTCGTCCGCTCGCCGGGAGGGCCCGGTCAGCCCGCCCGATCGGACCAGGGCGTCGTCGGCCGTTCCCGGCGCACGCCGTCCAGCACGACGTCGACCCGCTCGTCGAAGAAGGCGACGAGCCCGGCGATCCGCAGGGCGTCGTGCAGCGGGTCCTGGTAGCTCCAGGCGAGGTCCCGCACCGCGGTTCCCCCGACGTCAGGCGACCAGTAGGACGCCTCGCCCTTGTAGGCGCAGTACGTGCGCGTCGGGCTCGCGCTCAGCTCGACCCGGACGTCCTCCCGGGGCAGGTAGAAGCGAACCGGGAGCAGGGTCTCGAACAGCAGGTACGGTCGGCTGGACTCGGCGAGGACGTGACCGTCCCGCTCGAGCCGGACGCGCCGCGAGCTGGGCAGGACGTCGATGCGGTGGAACGGGTCCCGGGGATGGGAGACGATCCGCTCGTCCTCCTCGTGCCACTCGTCGAAGCCGGCGAAGTCGAGGACGACGTGGCCGCTGAGGTCCGCGTCGGCCAGCCGGAACGCCGCGCCGGCGCGGCCACCGGCGCCGGCCCGGACCTCGACGGGTTGGCCGTCGGCGGTGTGCACGTCGAACGGGATCGACGGGTCCAGGATCGGCAGCCGGGTGACGTCCGGAAGGCGCAGCCCGATCGACTCGGTCGCCATGGCCGGCGACGACGGGATCGCGACCAGCTCGCCGGCCACGTCGTCACGGGGCACCGCGTACGAGGGGACCACGCGCCGGGGTTCCCACAGCAGCACCGCCCTGGTGCTGTCCACGACGGTCCGCCCCTCCAGAGTGGCCCGGATCCGCTTGCCGCACGGCTCGTACCTCAGCTCCTCCAGCCGGCCCATCAGCACGTCACGCACCCGAACGCTCATGCGTCGCTCCCACCCTCTCGCTCGACCAGCCCAGCCTGCTCCCCCGCGGAGCGCCCGTCACCTGGCACCGGCGGCCGG
>Ga0210378_10000439_pt1 | contig 21021 bp, 17 predicted proteins | sample PLM1_60_b1redo_FD_155465 | JGI IMG/M metagenome (GOLD analysis project Ga0210378, IMG submission 155465) | Groundwater sediment microbial communities from an aquifer in East River, Colorado, USA - PLM1_60_b1 redo | ecosystem: Environmental > Terrestrial > Soil > Riparian zone | place: USA: East...
CTCGCCCCGACCGGCGGTCTGCTCGCCGCCGCGGTGGCGACGGCCGCCGTCGGCCCGGGCGCTCGCCGCCGGATCGCCGCCGCCGCCGCCGCGGCCGTGCTCAACGGGCCTTGGTGGGTGCCGGCATTGCTGCAGCGCGGCACCGGCGCATCCGACGACGCCGGCGTAGCCGCCTTCGCCGCCCGGGCGGAGAGCTGGGCCGGCACGCTCGGCAGCCTGCTCGGACTGGGCGGGGTCTGGAACGCCGGGGTGGTCCCGGCCAGCCGCGGCACCGTCGTCGCGCCGCTGCTGACGGCGGTGGTGCTCGCGCTCGCCGCCGCCGGCCTCCGCCCGCTGGCCCGCAGCTGGGGCGCCGGGGTGTTCCGGCCGGTCGCCGGGCTGGCCGTCGCCGGCCTCCTGCTCGCCGTCGCCGGCTCCTGGCCGCTGACCGCCGACGTCCTCGCCGCGGCGGTCCGCACCGTCCCCGGCGCCGGGCTGCTGCGGGACGGGCAGAAGTGGGTGGCGCTGCTCGCGCTGCCGCTGGCCCCGGCCGCCGCGCTCGGCGCCGCCCGGTGGGCGGAGCGGCTTGCCGCCCCGGCAACCCGGCGGGCGGTGGCCGTCGCCGCCCTCGCCCTCCCGCTGGCGGTGCTGCCGGACCTCGCCTGGGGCGCCTTCGGCCGCCTGCAGCCGGTCGACTACCCCGCGGACTGGCCGGCCGTACGGGCCCTCCTGCAGCGGGATCCGCGCCCGGGCGACGTGGTCGCGGTGCCGTACGCGGCCTTCCGTGCCTTCGAGTGGAACGGCGGTCGCACCGTCCTGGACCCTGCCCCCCGCTGGCTGCCGCGACCGGTGGTGGCCGACGACCGGCTGGCGGTCGGGCCCACGCTGGTGGCCGGCGAGGACCCGAGGGCGTCGGCGGCCACCGCCGCACTCGAGCCCGGCCGGCCTGTCGACGTCCCGCAACTCTCCCGGCTCGGCATCGGCTGGGTGTTGGTCGAGCACCGCACGCCCGGCCCGCCGCTGCCCGGCCTGAACGGGTTGGAGCCGGCGTACGGCGGGCCGGACCTCTCCCTCTACCGGCTGCCCGGCGACCCGGCCGCGGCGCCGGACTCCGCTCCCGCCGCCGCCGTGCTGCTCGCCGACGCCGCCGCGCTGGCGCTGCTCGCCGCCGCGGCCGCCGGGGTGGCGATCACCGCGCGCCGCCGCTCCCGTGGCGAGCTACCCGCTGGTAGGGTGCCGGTCAGTCCGGACTGAGGAGCCACTGCATGTCGACCCTCGTGACCATTGTCGTCTCGGCCATCGTCGGCGTCGCGCTCGCCGTCAGCGCCGCGGTGGGGATCGTCGTGGCCAGTCAGCAGACCCCCGACAACACCGCGACGGTGCAGCAGCCGCTGTACGAGTACGGCAACCGCTGAGCCGCCGCGGTCGCGCCGCCCGCGCCGCCCGGTCCGCTCGGTCCGCTCGATCAGCTCGGCGAAGGCGCCGACAGCGTCCTCCCAGGTGAAGCTCGCCGCGTAGGCCCGGGCCGCGCCGCCCATCCGGTCCCGAAGCTCCCGGTCCGCGAGCAGCCGCTCGACCTGCGCGGTGAAGCCGTCCAGGTCGTCGGCCAGCAGCCCGGTGGTGCCCGCCAGCACGGTCTCGGTCACGCCGCTGGCCGAGGCGTACGCGACCGTCGGCACCCCGTGGGTCGCGGCCTCCATCACCGCCCGGCCCCATCCCTCCTTCAGCGACGGGCACAGGTGCACCCACGAGCCGGCGAGCACCCGGTGCTTCGTCAGCTCGTCCACCCAGCCCAGCAGCTCGACCCGGTCGCCGAGGCCCAGCTCGGCCACCCGGCGCCGCAGGTCGTCCTCGGCCCAGCCGTGCCCGACGACGACCAGCCGCAGGTCCGGCCATCGGTGCCGCAGCCGCTCGACCACCACCAGGGCGTGGTCGACCCGCTTGTGCGGCACCAGCCGGCTGACCACGCACAGCGTCGGCCGGTCCGCGCGGACCGCGTCCACCGCCAGCGGCGGCTCGGTCGCATTGTGCACGACCTCGACGTCGGACCCACGGACGCCGAGCGACATCAGTTCCCGCCGGGTCGCCTGGGAGACCGTGACGTAGCGGCACCCGCGGTAGAGCCGGGGGGCCACCCGCGACTCCAGCCACCAGCCGAACCGGGCGACGCGCGGACCGCACACCATCGGCCACTGCTCGCGGTGCACGTGGTGCACCAGCACCACCACCGGGCAGCGGGCGGCCAGCCGGCTGAAGAACGGCAGCCCGTTCTGCACGTCGACGACCACGTCCGCCCGCCGGCGCAGCAGGTGCAGCACGGCCCGCGGGTAGACCGAGACGCGGCCACCGCGGCGCCGGTAGCGGACGCCGGCCCGCACCTCGTCGCGCGCCGCCCGGTCGTGCGCGGCGCACAGCACCCGCACGTCGTGGCCGCGCAGGGCCAAGCCCTCGGCGACCTGCTCGACGTACCGCTCCGAGCCGCCACCCTCCGGGTGCGCGGTGTCGCGCCAGTTGAGGAGGGCGACCCTGCGCCGCCCGCGAGCCGCGCTGCTGACCGGCATCCGACTCCCTGACTCGGCCGTCCCCCGCGACGTGGCGTCGGATGTTACCGGAAGGTAGCAACCGCCGGGGCGGCACCCGGCGCCCGGCGCCGCGCGGTACCGTCCCCGCCGTGACCAGCCGGGACGCCGCGACGCTGCGCCGGTCGCTGAGCCTGTTCCGCGACTTCCGGGTGGAGCAGACCGACCCGGACCGGTTCTACCGCAGCCTCGCCGCCGACTCGGTCCGGCAACTGTCGGCGTACGTGCCGCTGGAGGGTCGCCTGCTGCTCGACGTCGGCGGCGGTCCCGGCTACTTCGCGGAGGCCTTCCGCGGCGCCGGCGCGACCTATTACGCGGTCGACTCGGACGTGGGCGAGCTGTCGGCGCGGGGAAGTCCCGGGCCGGGCACCGTGCTCGGCAGCGGCATGCGGCTGCCGGTCCGGGACGCCGCGGTCGACGTCTGCTACTCGTCCAACGTGCTGGAGCACGTGGCGGAGCCGTGGCGGATGGCCGGCGAGATGGTCCGGATTACCCGTCCCGGCGGCACGATCTTCCTGTCGTTCACCAGTTGGCTCTCGCCGTGGGGCGGCCACGAGACCGCGCCGTGGCACTACCTCGGCGGCGGGTACGCCCGGCGCCGCTACCGCCGCCGGCACGGCCGGGAGCCGAAGAACCGGTTCGGCGAGTCGCTCTTCCCGGTCGGGGTGGGGGAGGCGCTCCGGTGGGCCCGCGGCTGCGCGGAGGTCAGCGTGCTGGATGCCTTCCCGCGCTACCACCCGTGGTGGGCGCGCCCGGCCGTCGGGGTGCCGGGCCTGCGCGAGGTGCTCACCTGGAACCTCGCCCTCGTCCTCCGCCGCGGGACCCAGGCTCCCGGCGGGCGGCCGTAGGCTCGGCCCGTGACCGCGCCGGAGACCCGGGAGTGGGTGCACCTGCCGCCGGCCGGTGAGCACCCGCGGTCGCGGCCGGGGGTGCTCGGGTGGGTCCGAGGCGCGCTCACGGACCCCATCGAGCGGGCCTGCTACGTGCTGGTGGCCGTGAGCCTGCTGGTCTGGATCTGGGCGGCGTCGCGCTCGTACTTCCGGCAGGACGACTTCGTCTACTTCCACCGGGCCGCCACCCGGCCGCTGGACTTCGACTTCCTGTTCGACGGGTACGAGGGTCACCTGATGCCCGGGCAGTTCCTGCTGGTAGAGGGTGTGGTCCGGGTCGCGCCACTCAGCTGGGCGGCGGCGGTGGCGGTCGTGCTCGCCTTCCGGCTGGTGGCGGGTGTCGCGTTCGTACGGCTGCTGGTCGGGCTCTTCGGCCGGCGGCCGGCGGTGCTCGCTCCGCTCGCGCTGTTCCTGTTCTCCCCGCTGCTCGTGCTGCCGTTCCTGTGGTGGGCCGCCGCGCTGCAGGTGCTCACGCTGCAGGCGGCGACGGTGCTCGCCGCGCTCGCGCACGCCCGCCACCTGCGCACCGGCCGAACCCGGGACGCTGCTCTCGCGGTGCTGGCGGTGGCCGGCGGCCTGTTCTTCTGGGAGAAGGCACTGCTGATCCCCCTCGTGCTGGTCGGCGTGGAGGTGATGGCGCGTCGGTCCGGAATGCCGATCGCACCCACCAGGCGAAGGCCGGTCTGGCTGGCGCACGTCCTGCTCGCCACCGGCTACGTGGCGCTCTACCTCTGGCGGATCGAGCCCGTCGGCCGCCGTGCCGCGCCGGCGTCGCCGGCGGACGTCGCCGGGCTGAGCCGCGAGGTGCTGCTCGAGGGCTTCCTCCCCGGCCTGATCGGCGGGCCGTGGCGTGGCGGCTACAGCAGCAGCATCGCGCCGGCGCCCGGGACCGCCGGGATCGTGGTCGCGCTGGCGATCGTGGGCGCGATCATCGCCGCGACCTGTCTGGCGCGACCGCGGTCCGCCGTACCGGCGTGGCTCGTCCTGGGCGGCTACCTGGCGTTCGACATCGGCCTGATCGCCGCGGTCCGACTCGACTTCCTCGGCCCGTCGATCGGCCGGGATCCGCGCTATACGGCCGACGCGGTCGTGGTGGCCGCGCTCGCCCTCGCCTTCGCGCTGCTCCCGGTCGCGGGTGCGCCGCCGCCAGAGCTCCCGGCCCGGCCGGTCTCGCGCAAGCGGGCGGCGACGGCGCTGCGGTCCCGGCTCGCCGACCGCGGCGCGCCGAGGGCGGTCGCCGCCGCGCTTGTCCTGCTCCCGGCGTACCTGGTCGGCTGCCTGCTCACCACCGGACTGGCGGCTCAGCACATGGAGCGCATCTCCGGCCGGTCCTTCGTGGAGACGGCCACGGCGGAGCTGCAGAAGCAGTCGGGCGCCGTGGTCTGGGACGGTCCGGTCCCGGAGAACGTCATCGCCAGCCTGTTCGACGAGGACGCCAGGGTCTCCCGGGTCTTCGCGCCGCTCCCGTCCCCGCCCCGGTTCAACGAGCCCACCGGCGACCTGCGGATGGTCGACGGACTCGGCCTGGTGCGGCCGGTCGACGTGGTTCCAGAGGCGCGGAGCCGGCCCAGCCGCGACCGTGCCTGCGGCTACGGCGTGCAGGTCGGGCGGCAGCGCTCCATCCCGCTGGACGGCGTGGCTTGGGCGCGCCAGCAGGTGATCCGGGTCGGCTACTACGCGGCCCGTGCGCTGCCGGGCACAGTGACAGCAGACCTGACCGTTACTCGCGTGGTTTTCCAGCAGGGCCTGCACTACCTCTACACCGTGGTGGAGGGACCCGTAGCGCAGCTCAGCCTCGGGCTGGACCCGGCCGACGGCGTCGGCGGGATCTGCGCCACCGGTGTCGTGGTGGGCCAGCCGTGGCCCAAACCGGGATCCTGACCGACGCCAAGAACACGATCCGCTTACGGTGCCCGAGCCGGGACTTGACTCGCTGGTAACATCCCGCAGTCGATCATTTCCGGTCGGCGTCGGCGACCGTGGTATGAGGAGACGGGTATGCGTCGGCTCTGGGGTGGCGTGCTTCTCAGCCTCGGTGTCTTCCTGATCGTGCTGGCCGGCATGCTGCCGTTCTTCGTGGCCGACCGGGCGATCGAGACACCCATCGACCAGTACGCGAAGACCGTCGCCCCCGGCCCGGGGACGTATTTCGACACGGCCTCGTTCAGCGAGAAGCGCGCGGATCTCACCGCAACGCGGATCGTCAAGGGCGACGTGGCCGCAAGCTCCGGCGACGTCGGCGTCTGGGACGTGTCGGTGGCGGTCGAGACCGGGGACGGCAGCCTGGTGCGGGCGAGCCTGGACCGGGTCGCGTTCGACCGGAAGACCGCCCAGTCGGTCGACTGCTGCGGGGCGGCCGCGGACGGCGAGCCGGTCAGGCACGAGGGGGTCAGCTACAAGTTCCCCTTCGACACGGCGAAGCAGGACCACCTGTTCTGGGACGTCAACTCCCGCAAGTCGTACCCGGCGCGGTACATCTCGGAGGAGGAGCTGCAGGGCCTGACGGTCTACAAGTTCATCCAGGAGATCCCGGGCCAGCAACTGCGGACCACCGAGGTCCCCGGGTCGCTGGTCGGCGAGAGCGACCAGTCCTACGAGGCCCCGGTCTGGTACCAGAACACCCGCACCGTCTGGGTGGAGCCGAAGACGGGCGTCATCGTGAAGGGCAACGAGCAGACCAGGACCACGCTGCGCAACAGCCAGGGCCAGGACCGGGTCGTCGTGCTCGAGGCCGACCTGACCTTCGACGAGGCCACCCAGAAGCAGCAGGCCGACCTGGCCCGCGACGGCCGGAGCAGCATCGACCTGATCCGGCTGTGGCTGCCGCTCGCGGCGCTGCTGATCGGGCTGATCCTGCTGGCGGCGGCGGTGCTGGTGCTGCGCAGCGGCGACCGGGGTCGGCCCGCCGCTCCGGCCACGGAGGAGCCCGAGCCGGCTCTGCGTTAGCACCGCCCCGTGGTCGCCCCTGACCGGACGGAGGCGGCGCCCCGCCTCAGCGGGGCTTGCGGGCGACGTAGATCGCGGTGCCGGGGACGAGGGCGCCGCGCAGCGGGGACCACTGGCCCCATTCGCGGGTGTGGCCGGCCGGCCATTCCGGCTCGACCAGGTCGACCAGCTGCAGCCCGGCGGCGACCAACTCGCGCACCCGGTCGCCGAGAGTCCGGTGGTGTTCCACGTACGTCGGGGTGCCGGCGGCGTCGACCTCCACGTACGGGGTCCGGTCGAAGTACGGCGTTCGGGCGACCAGGCCGGCCGGTCCCGGATCGTCCGGGAAGACCCAGCGCAGCGGGTGGGTGGTGGCGAAGACCCAGCGCCCACCCGGCCGCAGCACCCGCGCCACCTCGCGCATCACCGCCGCCGAGTCGGCCACGAACGGCACCGCGCCGAAGGCAGTGCAGGCGATGTCGAAGGACGCGGACGCGAACGGCAGGTGCTGCGCGTCCGCCTGCGCCAGCGGCACTTCCACCCCGGTCCGGGCGGCGGCGTCGGCCGCGCGCCGCAGCATCCGCCCGGACAGGTCGAAGGCGACCGCCTCGGCGCCCTGCGTCCGCAGCCAGCGCGCGCACATGGCCGCCCCGCAGCCGACCTCCAGCACCCGCTGCCCGGCCAGCTCGCCCAGCAGCCGCGCGTCGGCCTCCCGCAGCCCCTCCGGGCACCAGACGAAGTCCACCTCGCCGAGGAAGTCGCCGTGCTCGGCCAGGTAGGCGTCGGCGTCCGCGTCCCACCAGGACCGGTTCGCCCGTACGCTGGCCTCCGCGGACACCGCCACGTGCGCGATTCCGGCGGGGGAGCCAGGTCTCGGTTCGGCAACGGCAGACAGCGCGGTCCCTCCCTCGTTGACCCCGGCAAACCCGGCTAAGTATCCTTGAAGTTGCGCTGTGGGTCTGCGCGCCTCAGCAGGGAGCAGGCCACGCTCGTCATGCACGTCATCACGCACGCCGCTCGCGTGCACGATCCCGTCACCGGCGACCAAGGGCCCTCCGCGTGCCAACCGAACCCCAGCCCGCGACCGGAGTGCCCCACCACATGACGTCCACCACCGAGACCCGTCCCGAGCCGACGGCGACCCCCGCCCCCTCCACGACCCCGCAGGTCGCGGTCAACGACATCGGCTCGGCCGAGGACTTCGCCGCCGCCGTCGACTCCACGATCAAGTACTTCAACGACGGCGACATCGTCGAGGGCACCATCGTGAAGGTCGACCGCGACGAGGTCCTCCTCGACATCGGCTACAAGACCGAGGGCGTCATCCCGTCCCGCGAGCTCTCGATCAAGCACGACGTCGACCCGAACGAGGTGGTCAGCCTCGGCGACCACGTCGAGGCCCTGGTCCTGCAGAAGGAGGACAAGGAGGGCCGGCTGATCCTGTCCAAGAAGCGCGCGCAGTACGAGCGCGCCTGGGGCACGATCGAGCAGAAGAAGGAGAACGACGAGGTCGTCGAGGGCACCGTCATCGAGGTGGTCAAGGGCGGCCTGATCCTCGACATCGGCCTGCGCGGCTTCCTGCCGGCGTCGCTGGTCGAGATGCGCCGGGTCCGCGACCTCCAGCCGTACGTGGGGCGCCAGCTCGAGGCGAAGATCATCGAGCTGGACAAGAACCGCAACAACGTCGTGCTGTCACGCCGGGCCTGGCTGGAGCAGACGCAGTCCGAGGTGCGCACCGAGTTCCTCAACAAGCTGGCCAAGGGCCAGGTCCGCACCGGCGTGGTGTCCTCGATCGTCAACTTCGGCGCGTTCGTCGACCTCGGCGGCGTGGACGGCCTGGTGCACGTCTCGGAGCTGTCCTGGAAGCACATCGACCACCCGTCCGAGGTGGTCGAGGTCGGCCAGGAGGTCACCGTCGAGGTGCTCGACGTCGACCTGGAGCGGGAGCGGGTCTCGCTGTCGCTCAAGGCGACCCAGGAGGACCCGTGGCGCCAGTTCGCCCGGACCCACCAGATCGGGCAGGTCGTCCCCGGCCGGGTCACCAAGCTGGTGCCGTTCGGCGCGTTCGTCCGCGTCGAGGAGGGCATCGAGGGCCTGGTGCACATCTCCGAGCTGGCCGAGCGGCACGTCGAGATCCCCGAGCAGGTCGTGCAGGTCGGCCAGGAGATCATCGTCAAGGTGATCGACATCGACCTCGACCGGCGCCGGATCTCGCTGTCGCTGAAGCAGGCCAACGAGGGTGCGGGCCCCGTCGGCGAGACGGCCGAGTTCGACCCGGCGCAGTACGGGATGGAGGCCCAGTACGACGAGCACGGCAACTACATCTACCCGGACGGCTTCGACGCCGAGACGGGTGAGTGGCTGCCGGGCTACGAGAAGCAGCGCGAGGAGTGGGAGCGGCAGTACGCCGAGGCCCAGGCGCGGTACGAGGCGCACATGCGCCAGGTCCAGCAGGCGCAGGCCGCGGAGGCCGAGGCGACCGGCGAGACGTCGTACACGTCGGACACCCCGGAGTCGGGCGGCACGCTCGCCTCGGACGAGGCGCTCGCCGCGCTGCGGGAGAAGCTGGCCGGCGGCCGCGCCTGAGGTCGCCCCCACCGGCCCTCGAGGCCCCGCCCGGGTTCCCGGGCGGGGCCTCCCCCTTTTCGTCGCCACCAGGCGCCCGCGGCGAGGTTGCCGGGGGTGAGTGACGGCGCGGGATACCGTGACCGCATGAGGCTGCGGCTGGCGGTCCCGGTCCTGGTCGGCGCGGTGAGCCTCGCCGTGGCGTGCACGTCCGACGGCGGGTCGGCCGCGGCGCCGTCCGCGTCCGCGTCCGCGTCGGCGCCGGCGAGCCCTGGCGGCTCGGAGGTCGAGAGCCCGACGCCGTCGCCGACCGCGGCGCTGCCCGCCGGCTGCGACCTCCTGCTGCCGTTCACCGACCTGGACCGCGCGCTGGGCCGGCCGCTGTTCGGGGAGTCCGCGTTCGTCAAGGGGGTCGCGCAATCGTCGATCGGGCGGACCGGCCGGGTGACCTGCCGGTACGGGCTGGCCCGCGGCGGCCGCGGGGTGGCGCCGGTCGAGGTCGGCGTGTCGACGTACAGAGATGTCGAGTCCGCGATGCGCCGGGTGCAGGCGACAATCTCCGCGCAGCGCGGGCAGGGCGCCACCCAGAGCGAGGCGACGATCTCCGGCGTGCCCGCCACCCTGCTCGGCACCCGCACGGCCGTGCTGGTGGTGCTCGCCCAAGGCAGCCGGACCGTCGCGGTCACGCTGCAGCGGTCCCTGCGGGGGGACGTGGGCCGGGCCGCGGTGGCGGTGACAGAGAAGGTGCTGACGAACCTGGAGCAGTGAGCCGCGGCGGGGTCAGAGCGAGGCGATCAGCGCGAAAGCCGGGCGCGGCCGGGCGCCGCTGCGGGTCAGGGCGGTGACGGTGTGCCGCCCGCGCAGCCGGAAGACGCCGTACCAGGGCGACCGGGTCTCGTGGAGGCGGGTCTGGACGGCCAAGTGCCGCCGGCAGTGCACGAGCCGCGGCGTGCCGTACCGGTGGCGCCCCACCGTGGGTGGGCGCCGGTGCTTGGCCATGTGCGACCACCTTTCAGGCTGGGGAAGCCGTCGCAGGCCGGCAGCGTACGGCGTCGGGCGGCGCGGTCCGGCGCGGCGCGCCGGGGTGATCGTCACCGGGTCGATCCGCCTGCACGTACCGTCTCCAGCGTGCTGCAGATCGGGCTGACCGGCGGGATCGGCGCGGGCAAGACGGTGGTGGCGCGGCGCCTCGCCGAGCTCGGCGCGCTGGTGGTGGACGCCGATGCGCTGGCCCGTGAGGTGGTGGAGCCCGGCACCGCCGGGCTGGACTCGGTGGTCGCGGAGTTCGGGTCCGGGGTGCTCGCCGCGGACGGCTCCCTGGACCGGGCGGCGCTGGCGAAGGTCGTCTTCGGCGACGACGCCGCCCGTGCCCGGCTGAACGCGATCGTGCACCCGCTGGTCGGCCGCCGCGCCGCTGAGCTGATCGCCGCGGCGCCGCCGGGCGCGGTGGTCGTCCAGGACGTGCCGCTGCTGGTCGAGACCGGCGCTGCCGGCCGGTACGACCTGGTCGTCGTCGTCGAGGCGCCGGAGGAGGTCCGGGTCGGCCGGCTGGCCCGGGACCGCGGGATGGCCGCCGAGGAGGCGCGGGCCCGGATCGCGGCGCAGGCGTCGGATGCCGAGCGGCGGGCGGTGGCCGACGTGGTGCTGGTCAACGACGGCGACCTGGACGCCCTCCGCACCCGGGTCGACCGGGTCTGGGCGGACCGGGTCGAGCCGCTGCGTCAGCCTTGAGCGAACCGGTCGACGTGGCACCCCTTCGGGGGTCCGGGGACCACCCCCGGAACCCCTGGGCGCGGGGTCCCGGGGGTGGTCCCCGGCCAGCATGACGACGATGACCCCTGCCCGCGCCTTCCGCGGACAGGGGTCACCGATCATCGACGTGGGCGCTGCTGGGATTGAACCAGCGGCCTCTTCCGTGTCAGGGAAGCGCTCTCCCACTGAGCTAAGCGCCCGAGGCGGAGGCGGGAATCGAACCCGCGTACAGGGCTTTGCAGGCCCTTGCCTATGCCACTCGGCCACTCCGCCGGACGAACCCCCGGGTGACGACCGGCCGGCAGGACGCCCGAGGGCGTCTCCGAGCGGACGACGGGATTCGAACCCGCGACCCTCACCTTGGCAAGGTGATGCTCTACCAACTGAGCCACGTCCGCAGCGCGTTTGCGACTGTATCCGATCGCCGAGCACGCCTTCAAACGGGTCCGCGCGGCCCGCCGGCGCCAGGGCGTGTCCCTGCGGGGCAGGATGGCGGGCGTGACCGACCCGCGCTGGCCGACCGCGGCCGCCTGGCTCGCCGCCGGCCCGCCGGCCACGCGGGTCGACCTGGCGGTGTTGGGGGTGCCGACCTGGCGGACGTCGCTGTCGGCGACCGGCGCGAACGCGACGCCGGCCGCCGTCCGGGCCGAGCTTGCGCGCTACTCCACGTACGCGGCCTCGCTCGGGATCGACCTGGCCGACCGGCTGACCGCCGCCGACCTCGGCGACGTCGAGGATCCGGACGCCGGCGAGGACGCCGCCGCCGACGCCGTCGCCGCGGCGGCGGCCCGGGCCAGGCTGACCGTGGTGCTCGGCGGCGACAACGCCGCCACCGTGCCGGCCGTGCGGGGTGCGCGTGCCGGCGGTCTGGTGACCCTCGACGCGCACCACGACCTGCGGGACGGCCGCAGCAACGGCTCCCCGGTGCGGCGGCTGCTCGACGGCGGCCTCGCCGGCCACGCCGTCGCGCAGGTCGGCATCGCGGACTGGGCCAACTCGGCCGAGTACGCCGCGGACGCCCGGGCCGCCGGCATCACGGTCGTCACCCGGGCGGAGGTGGCGGAGCGCGGAGTCGCGGACTGCGTACGGGGGGCGCTCGCGGTCGCCGCCCGCGGCGGTCCGATCCACGTCGACCTCGACGTCGACGTCTGCGACCGGGCCGTCGCCCCGGCCTGCCCGGCCAGTCGCCCGGGCGGCCTGTCCGCCGCCGAACTGCTCGCCGCGGCCCGCATCGCCGGCGCCGACCCGCGGGTCGTGTCCGTCGACCTGACCGAGGTCGACGCCACCCGCGACACCCCGGACCGGCGGACCGTCCGGCTGGTCGCCCTCGCCGTGCTCGAGCTCGCCGCCGGCCTCGCCACCCGCCCGCCAGACCCCGGGCCGGGCCGGGCCGGCGGCCGACCGCCCGAGGAGGACTGAGTGCCGCGCCCGTTCAGCTCGGACTTCACCGGCCGCTTCGAGGAGACGACGATCGTCTCCGAGGCGCTGCGCGACAACCCGCTCGGCGACCCGGCCGAGCGTCCGCTGTGGGCCTACCTCCCACCCGGCTACGACGACGACCCGACCGTCCGGTACCCGGTGATCTACCTGGTCCAGGGCTACACCGGCACGCTCGGGATGTGGGCCAACAGGACCCCGTTCCGGCCCACGGTGCTGGAGCTGGTCGACGACCTGTTCGCCGGCCGGGACCAGCCGGCCGCCCCGCCCGCCCTGGTCGTGGGCGTCGACGCCTGGACCGCGTACGGCGGCAGCCAGTTCGTCGACTCGCCCGGCACCGGCCGCTACCACAGGTACCTCTGCGACGAGGTGGTGCCGTTCGTCGACGCGCGCTGGCGCACCCTGGCCGACCGGGAGTCGCGGGCGATCACCGGCAAGTCCAGCGGCGGCTTCGGCGCGTTGATCACCCCGATGCTGCGGCCGGACCTGTTCGGCGCCCTGGCCAGCCACGCCGGCGACACCCTCTACGAGCTGTGCTACATCAAGGACTTCGGCGAGGCGGTCCGGCTGCTGCGGGACGAGTACGACGGGTCGTACGACACCTTCTGGGCCGACTTCCGGTCCCGGGTGGCCTTCACCAAGGCGGGCGACGGCGTCCTGGTGAGCGTGTACGGCGTGGCCGCCTGCTTCTCCGCCGACCCGGACGGGACGGTGCGGCTGCCCTTCGACCCGGCGACCGGGCGGCTGGTCGAGCCGGTGTGGCAGCGCTGGCTGGCCTGGGACCCGGTGCGGATGGTGCCGCGGCACGCCGAGGCGCTGCGCTCGCAGCGGGCGGTCTGGGTGGATGCCGGCCGGCGCGACGAGTACTACCTCGACGTCGGCGCGCAGGCCTTCGTCGCCGAGCTCGACAAGATCGGCGTCACGCCGACGTTCGAGCTCTTCGACGCCACCCACGCGCAGATCGAGTACCGCTACCCGCTGGCGATGCGCTTCCTGGCCGAGCGCCTCGCCCGCTGATCAGCCGGACGGGGTGGGGGACAGGCCGGTGCAGCCGCGCAGGCCGTCGAACTCAGCGCGGATCCTGGCAGCGGTCTCGCCGGTGGACGGCACCGGCACGCCGCGCCCGTCGATCCGGGCCGGCGCCAGCGTCGCCCCGACCACCCGCCGGCCGCGGAAGGTCAGCTGCAGGACTCCGGTGTCGTTGGAGAACGCGCCGTCCCGCCACCAGAGGAAGTTGCCCAGCCCGTAGCCGACGTACGTGGAGCCGAGCCAGCCGCCGCCGAGCAGCAGGTGGGCGTGGGTGCCGACCACGGCGTCCGCGCCGGCCTCGGCCAGCCGGGCAGCCAGCGCGCGCTGCTCGCCGCTCGGGCAGCTCCGGCCCTCGACGCCCCAGTGCAGGTAGACCACGACGACCTCGGCGCGCTCGCGGGCGTCCCGGATCGCGGCCACCAGCCGGTCGGAGTACGCGGAGGCGATGCCCGGGCTGGCGTCCCCGGCGGTCCACGCCGCGAGCGTGCGGTCGCGGATCTGGCTGGCGCCGAGCACGGCGACCCGGTGGCCGCGGACGTCGGCGTAGTGCGGCGCGTACGCCCGGGCCGCGTCCCGGCCGATGCCGACGGTCGGGAAGCGGCTCGCGGCGATGGCGGCGAGCGTGTCGTCCAGGCCGGACCGGCCGAAGTCGGCGCCGTGGTTGTTGGCCATCGTGGTCACGTCCACCCCGGCGGCCTTCAGGGCGGTGAACGCGGTGGCCGGCGCCCGGAAGTAGAACTGCTTCGGCTCCGGGGTGCCGCCGTCGGTGATGGCGGTCTCCAGGTTGACCATGGCCAGGTCGGCCCTGGACAGCACGGCCGCGACCGGCCCGAGGGTGGTCGCCGGGTCGGCCTCCAGCCTGGTCGAGACGCGGCCTTCGAAGTGGACGTCGCCGGCGAAGGCCAGGGTGATCGCGGCGGCCTGGCGGGGGCGGGGGGCGGGCTTGCGGACGGCACCGGCGCTGCCGGCGCCGGTCGGGCTCGCCGGCGTGGCGGCGAAGCTCGGCCGCGCGGCGGGCTGGATCGCGCGGGCCGCGACGGCCAGGCCGAGGACGGCCAGACCGACTGACCCGGCGGCCACCACCCCCGTGATCAGCCGCGACCCCCGGCGCGGGGGTTCCCCGCCCGTCGAGTTCACGCCGGGCACCCTACCGCCGCCCGCCGCCGTCCCGGCGCCAACGCGGAGGTGCGGCGGGGTGGTCGGGGCGGGGCAGTACGGTCGCGGGGTGCGCACGGTCACCGTCACCGGCGACGGCCTCGCGCTCGCCGACGTCGTCGACGTCGCCCGCGGGCGCGCCCGGGCCGCCCTCGACCCGCGGGTCGCCCAGCGGATGGCGCCCGCCCGGGCCGTGGTCGCCGGAGCGGTGGAGCGGGGCGCCGTCGTCTACGGCGTCACCACCGGCTTCGGCGCGCTGGCCGACGTCTCGATCGAGCACGACGACCTCGCCCGGATGCAGCTCGCCCTGGTCCGCAGCCACGCCGCCGGCATCGGCCCGCCGCTGCCGGACGACGCCGTCCGCGCGCTGCTGCTGCTGCGCGCCCGGACCATCGCCGCCGGCGCGTCCGGCTGCCGGCCGGACCTGCCGCAACGCCTCCTCGAGCTGCTCGCGCACGACCTGCTGCCGGTCGTCCCGTCGAAGGGCTCGGTCGGCGCGTCGGGTGACCTCGCCCAGCTCGCCGCCGTCGCGCTGCCGCTGGTCGGCGAGGGTCGCCTCCGCCGCGGGAGCGGCCATGGGCACAGCCGCGGGAGCGGCCATGAGCACAGCCGCGGCGGCGACGACCCGCACGGCCGCCCGGCCGCCGAGCTGCTCGCCGAGGCCGGCCTGACCCCGTTGACGCTGGCGCCCAAGGAGGGCCTGACCCTCATCAACGGCACCGAGCCGACGCAGGCCCTGCTCGCCCTCGCGGTCGCCGACGCCGAGCTGCTCGCGAAGGCCGCCGACCTCGCCTGCGCGCTGTCGGTCGAGGCGCTGCTCGGCACCGACCGCGCGTACGACGAGCGCGTCGTCGTGATCCGCCCGCACCCAGGCCAGCTGGACTCGGCGGCGAACCTGCGCCGGCTGCTGGCCGGTTCGCCGCTGCTGGCCAGCCACCGGCACTCCACCCACGCCGTGCAGGACCCGTACTCGCTGCGTTGCGCACCCCAGGTCCACGGCGCGACCCGCGACGTCCTGGCCCACTGCCGCCGGGTCGTCGAGATCGAGCTGGCCTCCATAGTGGACAACCCGGTGGTGGTGCCGGACGTCGCGGGCGACGGCCACGAGGTGATGTCGACCGGGAACTTCCACGGCCAGCCGCTGGCCTTCGCCGGCGACATGCTGGCGATGGCGGTGGCCGAGCTGGGCAGCATCAGCGAGCGGCGGGTCTACCGGCTGCTCGACCCGGCCACCTCGCGCGGCCTGCCGCCGTTCCTGGCCCGCGCCGCCGGCACCAACTCCGGCTTCATGCTCGCCCAGTACACCGCCGCCTCGCTGGTCGCCGAGGACAAGGTGCTGGCCCATCCCGCCGGGGTGGACAGCATCCCGACCAGCGGCAACCAGGAGGACCACGTCTCGATGGGCTGGCACGCCGCCCGCAAGGCGGGCGAGGTGCTGGAGAACGTGGCGAGCGTGCTCGCCGTCGAGGTGCTCTGCGCCGCGCAGGCGATCGACCTGCGGGCCGACGTCGCGGCGCCCGGAGCGGCCGCGGCGGCGGTGCACGCGGCCGTCCGCCGCGCGGTGCCGCCGATGCACGTCGACCGCGAGGTGACGCCGCAGGTCGAGCGGGTGCGCGCCCTGCTGCCGTCCCTGGTCGAGGTCGCCGAGCAGGTCGTCGGGCCGCTCGCCTGACCGGCCGGCGCCGTGCCGCGGCGGCCGGCCGAGAGCGCCGAGGCATGCCCGCCCGGGGCTAAGGTCGGCGCATGCACGGAGCGAGGGTGGTCCGGGCCCCCCGCGGTCCGGAGCGCTCCGCGCGCTCCTGGGGCGCGGAGGGCGCGCTGCGGATGCTGCACAACAACCTCGACCCCGAGGTGGCGGAACGGCCCGACGACCTGGTCGTGTACGGGGGCTCCGGGAAGGCCGCCCGAGACTGGCGCTGCTTCGACGCGATCACCGAGACGCTGCGCACGATGGCGCCGGACGACACGCTGCTGGTCCAGTCGGGCAAGCCGGTCGGCGTGGTCCGGACGACCGAGCAGGCTCCCCGGGTCCTGATCGCGAACTCGCTGCTGGTCCCCAGGTGGGCCACCCCGGAGCACTTCCGGGAGCTCGAGGACGCCGGCCTGACCATGTACGGGCAGATGACCGCCGGGTCGTGGATCTACATCGGCACCCAGGGGATCCTGCAGGGGACGTACGCGACCTTCGCCGAGGTCGCGGGCCGGCACTTCGGCGGCACCCTGGCCGGGACGGTCACGCTCACCGCCGGGCTCGGCGGGATGGGCGGTGCGCAGCCGCTCGCCGTGACCGGCAACGGCGGCGCGGTGCTCTGCGTGGAGGTCGACGAGGCGCGGGCGCGGCGCCGGCTCGACGGCGGCTACCTGGACGAGATCGCCGGGTCGCTCGACGACGGCGTCGCCCGGGTGGACGCGGCCCGGCGGGACCGGCGGGCGCTGTCGGTGGCGGTGATCGGCAACGCCGCGCGGACGCACCCGGAGCTGGTCCGGCGCGGCTGGGCGCCGGACGTCGTGACGGACCAGACGTCCGCGCACGACGCGCTGCACGGTTACGTGCCGGCCGGCGTGACCGTCGACGAGGCGGCGGAGCTGCGCCGGCACAAGCCGGCCGAGTACGTCGACCGCGCCCGGGCCTCGATGGCCGGGCACTGCGAGGCGATGCTCGCCTTCCAGCGGGCCGGGTCGGTCGTCTTCGACTACGGCAACGGGCTGCGCGGGCAGGCGCGGGACGCCGGCGTGACGGACGCGTTCGGGTACCCCGGCTTCGTGCTGGCGTACGTGCGGCCGCTGTTCGCCCGCGGCTCCGGCCCGTTCCGGTGGGCCTGCCTGTCCGGCGACCCCGCGGACCTGGCGGCGACCGACGACGCCGTGCTGGCCGCCTTCCCGGACGACGACGGGCTGCAGCGGTGGATCCGGTTCGCCCGGGAGAACGTGCGCGGGCAGGGGCTGCCGGCCCGGATCTGCTGGCTGGGGTACGGCGAGCGGCACGTGGCCGGCACCGCGTTCGACGACCTGGTCGCCCGGGGCGTCCTGGCGGCGCCGGTGGCGATCGGGCGCGACCACCTGGACTCCGGGTCGGTGGCCAGCCCGGAGCGGGAGACCGAGGGGATGCGGGACGGCTCGGACGCCATCGCCGACTGGCCGGTCCTCAACGCGCTGCTGAACACCGCGTCCGGCGCCTCCTGGGTGTCGGTGCACCACGGCGGCGGGGTGGGGATCGGCAAGTCGATCCACGCCGGGGTCGTCGTGGTCGCCGAGGGCACCCCCGAGTCGCGGGCCCGGGTCGAGCGGGTGCTGACGAACGACCCGGGCAGCGGGGTGCTGCGGCACGCCGACGCGGGCTACGACATCGCCCTGGACACCGCGCGGGACGTCGGCATCCGGGTCCCGCTCGAACCCGGCACCCACGCCCCCGCCTGGCTGCCGTGAGCCCGAGGGCCCGCAGCGCGAATCGGGGAGCGACGGCCGGCCTGCCGGCGGAGCGGGCACAGACGCCGGTCGGGGACCTGCTGGTGCGCCGGGCCGGGCGGGTGGTCACCAACGCCGGCCCGCCGCTGGACGGCCCGGCCACGGTCGCGGTGCGCGGCGGTGTCGTGGCCTGGGTCGGCCCGGACGAGAAGGTGCCGTGGTCGGTCACCGACGCGCCCGAGCTGGACGCGGCCGGCGCCTGCGTCATCCCGGGCTTCGTCGACCCGCACACGCACGCGCTGTGGGCCGGCTCGCGGCGGGAGGAGTTCGTCGCCCGGCTGGAAGGCGCACGCTACGACGGCGGCGGCATCGCCAGCACGGTCGCCGCCACCGCGGACGCGACTGACGACGAGCTGGTCGACCTCGCCGCCGGGCGGCTGCGGGCGATGGCCGCCAACGGCACCACCACGGTCGAGGTGAAGACGGGTTACGGGCTCGAGCCGGAGCCGGAGCTGCGGCTGCTGCGGCTGGTGGGCCGGCTCGCCGACCGGGTGCCGCTGCGGGTCGAGCCGACCCTGCTCGCCCACGTCGTACCGTCCGGTGTGGACCGGGCGGAGCACGTGCGGGAGCTGGTCACGGTCCTGCCTGAGGCCGCCCGGCTGGGCGCCCGCTGGGTGGACGTCTTCTGCGACCGGGGGGCGTACACGCCTCAGGAGGCCCGCGTGCTGCTGCGGGCCGGCGCCGCGGCCGGCCTCGGGGGCCGGCTGCACGCCGAGCAGCTCGCCCGCACCGGCGCCGCCGAGCTCGCCGCGGAGTGCCGGTGTGCCTCCGCCGACCACCTCGAGCACGTGGACGCCGCCGGCGCCCGCGCGATGGCCGCGGCCGGCGTCGTCGGCGTGCTGCTGCCGACCGCCACGCTGACCACGCGCGGCCCGTGGGACAGCGCGCGGGTGCTGCGCGAGGCGGGGGTGACCCTCGCGCTCGGCACCGACTGCAACCCCGGCACGTCCTGGTGCGAGTCCGTCCCGTACGCGCTTCAGCTCGCCGGAGCGCTGCTCGGCCTGGGCGTGGGCGAGGCGGTGCGCGCGGCCACGGCCGGCGGGGCGGCCGCGCTGCGCCGGGACGACCTCGGTGTGCTGCGGGTCGGTGCGGCGGGCGACCTGCTGGTGCTGGCCGCCGGCCACGAGGCGGACCTGCTCGCCCACCTCGGCGCGCCGGCGGTGACCACCACGGTGGTCGGCGGCGTCCCGGTCGCCGGCCGGCGCACTCTGCGCTGAGGCCTCTCAGCTGAGGTCGTCGTGCAGCAGCATGTCCAGCTCGGCGTCGAGGTCGAGGAAGCTCGCCTCGGAGCCGGGCGGCACCAGCGCGTGGCAGCGGCGCACGAACTCGGCCAGCACCGGCCGCGGCACCGCGAACAGGGCCCGACCGGACGGCGAGCACAACTCCACGTACACCGGGCCGCCGAGGTCCTCCGGCGACGGCCAGATCCGCACGTCCCCGTCCCCGGCGGGCGTGTGCAGGCCGTCCGCGACCAGCGACCGAGCGAAGATCCACTCGATCGGGTCCCGGCCCGGCGAGGTCGGAAAGGACAGGTGGACGGCGTACGGGTCGTCCCGGTCGTACCGCAGCGAGGCGTCCAGCAGGACGTCCGCTCGGGGCACGACGAGACGCAACGTGACAGCCGTACGGACTTCGGACACTCGACCGGTCATTCTATTCCCCCCGTGTGCATGACTTCTTACCACGCGTGACTACCTTCGCAACGAGCGTCCATCCGGATGGGTAATGTGTCGCCGGACGAGGACGGGGATTGCGAACCACCCGCCCTCGGCGCTCGAAGGTCTCTCGTGAGGACGGCCACCGTGACGATGTCGCCGGCGCCCCGGCCCGAGGCGGATGCCTCGGACGGCGTGCTGGTGCGGCGGGTGGCCGACGGGGACGACACGGCTCTGGAGGCGCTGTACGACCGGTACGGGCGGCCGGCGTTCGCGCTGGCGCGTCGGATCACCGGCGGGGCCGTGTTCGCCGAGGAGGTGGTGCAGGAGGTCTTCCTGGCGCTCTGGCGGGACCCGGCCAAGTACGACCCCGCCCGCGGCGGCTTCCCCAGCTGGCTGCTGGCGACCACGCACCACAAGGCCGTCGACGCGGTGCGCCGGGAGGACACGGTCCGGCGCCGGCGGGTGGCGCTGGCCGAGGACGCAGACTGGTACACCTCCGCCTCCGCGTCCGACCTCCCCCCGGTCGAGGACGCCGCGTGGGCGGGGCTGCGCGGCGAGCGGGTCCGGCAGGCGCTCGGCTCGCTGCCGCCGGTGCAGCGGGAGGCGCTGGTGCTGGCGTACTACGCCGGCTACACCCAGCGGGAGATCGCCGAACGGACCAACACTCCGCTGGGCACGGTGAAGACCCGGATGCTGGCCGGGATGCGCCGGCTGCGCGACCTGCTCGACGGGGTCGCCGACGCGGAAGGGGCGCGGCTGTGAGCGGCCCGACCGACCCGCGCCGGGACTCGGCCGACCACGGCGAGTGGGACGCGCTCGCCGTCGGCTGGGCGCTGTCCGCGCTGGAGCCGGACGACGAGGCGCGCTTCGCCGTGCACCTGCCGGAATGCGACCGGTGCACCGAGACGGTCCGGGAGTCGCTGCGGACAGTGGGCGACCTGGCGTACGCGGTGCCGGACGAGGCGCCGCCGCCGTCGCTGAAGGCGCGGATCATGGAGGCGGCCGCGGCCGAGCCGCGGCGCCGGCCGGAGCCGCCCGGTCGGGTCGGACTGGAGATCGCCGGCGGACCGGGGGAGGGGCAGTGGCCGCTCGGGAGCGCGCTCGCCGAACCGGACCCGGGCGCCGCCGACTGGTTCGCCCGCCCGCACGGCACCCCTGCCGGGGACGCCGCCGACGGGGGCGCGCGCCCGCCTGACCTTCCGGGGCCCCGGCCGGGCTCGGCCGGCGCCGGTTTCGACGCCCGGCCGCGCCGGCCCAGTGACGACCTGACGGGTCCGGCCGACCTGCCGGCGGCTGCGCCGGGCCGGGCGGCGCCGGGCGAGGACGTGGCCGGCCGGGGGCACCCGTCCGCTGGGGGAGCCGGTCGGGTGGTGCCGGGCGGGGACGTGGCCGGCCGGGAGCAGCCGTCCGCTGGGGGAGCCGGTCGGGTGGTGCCGGGCGGGGACGTGGCCGGCCGGGAGCAGCCATCCACCGGGGCGGCCGGCGGCGTGCCGGGCCCGGCGGCGCCGGGCGAGGACGGGGCCGGGCGAGCCGGCGGGTCCGAGGCTCGGGGCCGCTTCGGCGGGCCCCCCCCCCCCCCGCCCCCCC
>Ga0210378_10000440_pt1 | contig 20998 bp, 18 predicted proteins | sample PLM1_60_b1redo_FD_155465 | JGI IMG/M metagenome (GOLD analysis project Ga0210378, IMG submission 155465) | Groundwater sediment microbial communities from an aquifer in East River, Colorado, USA - PLM1_60_b1 redo | ecosystem: Environmental > Terrestrial > Soil > Riparian zone | place: USA: East...
GCTGCTGGACGGCGAGCAGTTGCCCGGTCACCGTCGCCGAGTCCGTCGCGGCCAGTGCGAGCAGCGCACGGAGCGCATAGTCGGTGCGCGCCGAGATGTGCACGGTCCAAGTGTGACCTACCGAGCGCCGTCCTCAGGGCCGCCAGCAGTAGCGCTCCCCGGCGGGCGTCGGGTCGGCGGATCGACGGACGCACGGGGAGCATTCGGGTAACGTCCGCCCAAACGAATGGACGCCTCGGGGGGAAACCGTGGTCGTGAGGGCCAAGGCGCCGCTGCGCCTGAGCTTCGCAGGAGGTGGCACCGACGTCTCGCCGTTTCCGGAGACGGAGGGCGGTGCCGTCCTGTCGGCGACCATCGACCGGTACGCCTACGGCTCCCTGCAGCCGCGGGACGACCGGCGGGTGGCCGTGCACTCGCTCGATCTCGGCCTGTCGCTGGACTTCGACCTCGCCGAGAGCCCGGCCTTCGACGGCGAGTTGGACCTGGTGAAGGCGGCCATCCGGAAAGTGGGCGGCGACTCGGGCGGCTATGACCTGCTGCTGCGGTCGAACGCGCCGCCCGGGTCCGGACTCGGCTCGTCGTCGACCATGATGGTCGCGCTGGTCGGGCTGCTGCGCGAGCACCATGGGCTGCCGCTCTCCGACTACGACATCGCCCACCTGGCGTACGTCACGGAGCGGCAGGACCTGGGCATCCAGGGTGGCCTGCAGGACCACTATGCGGCCGCGTTCGGCGGCTTCAACTTCATCGAGTTCGGCGAGCGTGTGGTGGTCAACCCGCTGCGCATCAAGGACTCCATCGTCAACGAGCTCCAGCTCAGCCTGCTCCTCTGCTACACCGGCACCACCCGGCAGTCGTCCAGGATCATCTCGGACCAGACGGCCCGGGTGCAGACCGGCCAGGCCGAGACGCTGGAGGGGCTGCGCGCGCAGAAGGAGCTCGCGATCGCGATGAAGAGTGCGCTGCTGCGCGGTGAGCTGCGAGAGTTCGGCAGTCTGCTGGACGAGGCGTGGAAGCAGAAGAAGCGGATGTCGCCGCTGATCGCCACCGACTTCATCGAGGACGCCTACGAGGTCGCGATGAAGGCCGGCGCGCTCGGCGGCAAGGTGACCGGCGCGGGCGGCGGCGGTCACATCCTGTTCTACTGCGACTTCAGCCGCCAGCACCGGCTGGCGGAGGACCTCGTGCGGATGGGCGCATCGGTGACCGACTTCGCGTTCGAGCCCAGAGGGTTGATCACATGGCGGGCCTGAGCGAATCCGAGGACCTGCTGCGGGAGCGGGTCGCCACCAGCATCGAGGCGAAGCAGCGACTGCTGCGCTCCGACGCGATCCGGCTCACCGCCGAGGTGGCCGCCCGGGTGGTGGAGAGCCTCCGTGCCGGCGGCAAGGTGCTGTTCTTCGGCAACGGCGGGTCGTCCACCGACGCCGGGCATCTGGCCGCCGAGCTGCTCGGCCGGTTCTACGCCGACCGCCGCCCGCTCGCCGCGGTGAACCTGGCGGACAACACCGCGGCGATGACCGCGATCGGCAACGACTACTCCTACGACGAGGTGTTCTCGCGGCAGGTGCGCGCGCTCGGTGTTCGCGACGACGTCGCAGTCGGCCTCTCGACGAGCGGCAACTCGGCGAACGTGGTGCGCGCGATCGAGGAGGCGGCCGGCCTGGGGATGAGGACCGTGGCCTTCACCGGGGCGTCAGGGGGCAAGCTGGCGTCGGTGGCCGAGCTGTGCGTCCGGGTGCCGAGCGACGACACCCCGCGGGTGCAGGAGATGTGCATGCTGCTCGGCCACACGTTGTGCGAGATCGTCGAGCGCGAGTTCCTCGGTGAGGCGTGACCGCGGCATGACCAGCGGGGCGGCCGTGCTGGACGCGGTCTTCCTCGACCGCGACGGCACGCTGAACGTGAAGGCTCCGGAGGGGTACGTCACCCGTCCGGACGACCTGGTGCTGCTGCCGGGCGCGGCGGCGGCGGTGCGGCGGTTGAACGAGCGCGGTGTCCCGGTGCTGCTGGTGACCAACCAGCGCTGCATCGCCCGCGGTCTGCTGAGCGATGCCGGGTACGCCGCGGTGGCGGCCCGGTTGCGCCGCCTGCTGGCGGCGGCCGGGGCCCGGCTCGACTCCGAGTACGTCTGTCCCCACGACGCAGGCCACTGCGACTGCCGCAAGCCACTGCCCGGGCTGCTGCGGCGCGCCGCGATGGAGCGTCCCGGGCTGGACCTCCGCCGCTGCGCTCTGGTGGGGGACACCGAGAGCGACGTGGCGGCCGGGCGGGCGGTCGGCGCCGCGACGATCCGACTCGCGCCGATGGGCACCTCCTCCGCCGCCGACGCGACCGCGCCCGACCTGGCCGCCGCCGTCGGCCTGCTTCTGACCGGCTGACAGCGGTCACTCCACCAGCAGCCCTCGGCGACGCAGCACGCCCCGCTCCAGCGGGCTGAACAGAAGCCGGTCGATCGCCACGCCGACCGCCAGGATCGCGAGGATCATGCCGAAGACGAGGCCGACGTCGGACAGCTGGCGGCCGGTGTCGAGCAGCTGGCCGAGCCCGGTGCCCAGGCGCGGCGACTGGGTGATCAGCTCAGCGGCCATCAGCGACCGCCAGGCGAACGCCCAGCCCTGCTTCAACCCGCCCACGTAGCCGGGCAGCGCCGCCGGCATCACGATGTGCCGGGCCGCCCGCAGCCCGCGGGCGCCGAGCACCCGCCCGACCCGCAGGTAGAGCGGGGGCACCTGGTCCACGCCGGAGATCGTCCCGTTCGCGATCGACGGAACGGCGCCGAGCAGCACCACGAAGTAGATCGTGCCGGGGCTCAGGCCGAACCAGAGGATCCCCGCGGGCACCCAGGCCACGGACGGCAGCGACTGCAGGCCGGACAGGATCGGTGCCAGGGCGGTGCGGACCGGCCGGACCCGCGCCACCAGCAGACCCAGCGGCGTGCCGATCAGGACGCTCGCGGCGAACCCGAGCAGGCCGCGGGACACGCTCAGCCAGACCGCCCGCTGCAGCGCCCCGGTCTGCCACTGCTCGACCAGGGCCGCCCAGACGTCGCCCGGGGAGGGGAAGACGTAACGGGGCTTGATCTCCGCCCAGATCAGCAGCTGCCAGATCAGCAGCAGCAGCCCGACCGCGACGAGCGGCGGCAGCACCGCCGACGACACCCGCCGCCACCTCGGCCGGGACCGCGGGCCGGCCGCCTCGAGGGCGTCCAGGCCGCGCTCCAGCGACTCCAGGGAGCCCTCGGCAACCGGCGCGGCGGTGGTCACCGCCCCTCCCGGGTCAGGCCGCATGACGGCGGATCTCCTCCCGCAGCCGGTCGGTTATCTCCAGCGCCTGCGCGGCCACCGACGGCGACTCGATCCGGCGCGTCCCGGCGATGTCGACGTCCCAGGACTCGATGACCCGGCCCGGCCGGGACGACAGCAGCAGCACCCGCTGCCCCAGCCGCACCGCCTCCCGCACATTGTGGGTGACGAACACGATGCTCACCCCCGTCTCCTGCCAGACCCGCATCAGCTCCTCGTGCAGCACGTCGCGGGTGATCGCGTCGAGGGACGCGAACGGCTCGTCCATCAGCAGCACCGACGAACGCTGGGCCAGCGCCCGCGCCAAAGCCACCCGCTGCCGCATGCCGCCGGACAGCTCGTGCGGGCGCTGCCCCGCCGCTCCGTCAAGGCGCACCAGCCGCAGCAGCTCGCGCGCGTCGTCCCGGCGCGCCCGGCGCGGCACCCCGCGCAGCCGGAGCGCCAGCTCGACGTTGCCGCCAGCGGTCAGCCAGGGCAGCAGCGCCGGCTCCTGGAACATCAGCGCCGCCCGCCCGCCGGCCACCGAGACGGACCCGGCGTCGGGCTGTTCCAGCCCGGCCAGCAGCGAGAGCAGGGTGGACTTGCCGCAGCCGGACGCGCCGATCACGCAGACGAACTCACCGGGCCTCACGCTGAGGCTGACGTCGTCGAGCACCACCGGCCCGGAGCCGAAGCGCTTGACCAGGTGCTCCACCCGCGCCGCGGACGCCGCCGGCTCCCGGACCTGGATCCCGAGAGCCGGGCTGTCCTGCACGACCTCGACCATGTTCGTCAGCCCTTCGCCAGACCGGCGTCGTCGACCGCGCCGCCGCCGCGGCCCGCCAGCACCTCGCGGAGCAGGCGGAGGTCGTAGATGCCCTTGAGGTCGACCTGCTTCAGCAGTCCCGAGGCGATCGCGTCGTCGGCCGACTTCTTCAGCGACGAGGCGACCGGATCGTTGGTGATCTTGATGTTCGACCAGGCCCGGTCGAGCACCGGGTCCTTCAGCGCCTTGGTGGTGATCCGCTTGATCTCGCCGTTCACGGTGGTCTTCGCCTCGTCGGGGTTCTTCCCGATCCAGTCGACGGCGGCGACCTGGCCTTCCAGCAGTGCCTTCACCGTCGCCGGGTACTTCTCCAGGAACTCGGTGCGCACGATCAGGTGGGTGGTGACGAACTGGCCGCCCGGCCACAGCGTCTTCTCGTCCAGCAGCACCTTGCCGCCGCCGTCGAGCACCAGCCGGGACGCCCACGGCTCGGGCACCCAGGCGCCGTCGATCTTCTTCTCCTGGAAGAGCTGCAGGGTCGTGGCGTTCTCGCTCGGCTCGACCTGGACGTCACCCGGCTCGCTCTGACTGGACGGGGTGAGCCCGTTCGACTTCAGCCAGGCCCGGAGGGCGACGTCCTGGGTGTTGCCCAGTTGCGGGGTGGCCAGCCGCTTGCCCCTGAGGTCGGACACGCCGCCGATGCCGGGCTGCACCACCAGGGCCGCGCCACCCGAGGTCGCGCCGGCGATGATCCGGACCGCCTCGCCGCCGGTCTTCGCGAACGCGTTGATCGCGGGGTTGGGGCCGATGTAGCCGGCGTCGAGGTTGCCGGACAGCAGCGCCTCGACCTCCGCGGGTCCGGCGTTGAACGTCTGGGTCTCCAGCTTGGTGGAGCCGAGCCGCTCGGCGTAGAAGCCCTTCACCACGCCGACGAGCGGGGTGGCGTGGGTGACGTTCGGGAAGTAGCCGAGCCGGAGCGTGGCTGCCGTCGACGCCCCCCCTCCGGACGACCCGTCGTCGGAGGAGCCGCATCCGGCCACCATTGCCAGGACGACGACTGCGACGACGCCCGCCGCCCCGGCACGGACCCGCGCCGCTGCACGCACCCACCTCATGATCGCCACCCCGGCTACCTGACTTTGCCTATCGGACTAGTAGAGAATGCCAGACGCTGGCCGCGTCCGCATCCCCCTCGGGGAAAGGGCGTACGCCGGTGGCAGCGCCGGGACTACGCCGCCCGACCCGTCGTGCTCGACAGGCCGTGCCGCTCCTGCGCCCGCTCCACCCGCCACAACGCCGGCAGCCCGACCGCCCGCCGCGCCGCCATCCAGGCCACGGGCCCGAAGGCGGCAGCGGTCAGCAGCAGGACCGCGACCGCGCCGGTCGGCACACCGACGAGCTTCAGCCCGGACGCCAACAGCACCAGCGCGAGCACCCTGCGGACCAGCATCTGCGGCGCCCGGCTGGACAGCTGGGCGCCCACCCAGACACCGGGCACCGCGCCGAGCAGCAGCGAGGCCGTCAGGCCGAGCTCCACGCGGCCGAAGAGCATGTGCCCCAGCGCCGCCGAGCCGACCAGCGGGACGGCCTGGACCAGGTCGGTGCCGACCAGCTGCGCCGCCCGCAGCCGGGGGTAGAGCACCAGCAGCAGGACGATGATCAGGGAGCCGGAGCCCACCGACGTCATCCCGACGACGAACCCGCCGAGCACGCCGACCAGTACGGTCGCCAGCGGCCGGACCATCATCGGCGCGGCCGGACCCGACTGTTGCGGACCGGAGCGCAGGACCCGACCGTGCCGGCGCAGCGCGAGCACGGCCTTCGTCACCATGGTTGCCACGGCGAGCAGCAGCGCGACTCCGAGGGCCACCCTGACCACCGAATCCAGGTTCGCTCCGGACGAGCCGGCCGCGCGCAGCAGCAGGACGCCGGCGAACGCCGCCGGCACCGAGCCGACGCAGAGCCATCCCACCAGGCGGCGATCGACGGTGCCCCGGCGCAGGTGCACCAGTCCGCCGACCGGCTTCATGAACAGCGAGACGACCAGATCGCTGGACACCGCCGCCAGCGGGTTCACGCCGAAGAAGAAGACCAGCATCGGCGTCATCAGGGCGCCTCCACCCATGCCGGTCATCCCGACGACGACTCCGACGAACGCCCCTGCCAGCAGGATCGCCCAGTTCAGATCCACACGCCCCCCAGCGGTGCGACGTGCTGCGCGCCCGTTGCCCGCCAGCCTAACGAGCCGGGCCGGGGGCAGGCGGCGGGCTCCGTGTCCGGGCCGGGCGGGAGTGGACCGCCGGGCGGGCTTCCGGCCGCTGCGTACGATCCTCGGCGGGGTGCGGTGGCGGTCACGAGAGCGGGGCGACGAAGCATGGACAGGACGGCTCCGCCGCGGGCGACCCGGGCGACACCGGTGCACGCGGCGACGCCCACCGAGCTGGCCGACCTCGAGCTGCTGCTGTCCGGAGCGATCCCCCCGCTCGACCGGTTCCTGACCCCGGTCGAGGCCGAATCGGCCCGCGCGACCGGGCGGCTGCCCGACGGAGTTCCCGCACCGCTGGCTCCGGTGCTCATCGTGCCGCCCGCAGTGGCCGACGAGGCGGTCGACGCCGGCGCCCTGCTGCTCAGCGACCCCGAGGGACTGCCGATCGCCCGGCTCGAGGTGCTCAACCGGGTGTCCCTCGACCACGGCGAGGTGCTGTCCGGCCCGGTCCACCCGCTCGCCGAGCCCGGGTACGGCGCGTTCCGCTTCCTGCAGCGTCCGCCGGACGCCGTGCGGTCCGGGCTGCCGGCCGGGCCGGTGCTGGGGATTCCGGTGGACCGTCCGCTGCTGGCCCGCGACGTCGTGCTGATCGGAGAGCGGCTGGCCGACGCCGGTCACGCCCTGCTGCTGGTCCGCATCGCCGACCAGGTCGCCGGGGTTCCGGTCGAGACACTCGTCCGTGCGGCCGTCGCCGCCACCGCCGGGCTCGACCGGGCCTCCGTGGTCGCGGTACCGCTCCGGCACGGCGACGACGCCGCGGCCGACCGGCGTGCTGTCGCGGCCGTGGCCGCCGCGTACGGCGCGACCGAGGTCCTCGCGCTGGGCGGGTCGGACGAGTGGCAGGCGGCGCGCGCGGTGCTCGACCGCGGCACCGGCCGCCAGCCTCCTGACCTGCCGATCCCCGGGCCGGTGCTCGCGGAGCTGCTGCGGTGGCGCCCACCGAGGGCCGAGCGGGGGCTGACCGTCTTGTTCACCGGCCTCTCCGGCGCCGGCAAGTCCACGGTGGCGCGCGCCCTGGTCGACCTGCTCGCGGAGCGGTCGGCACGGCGGAGCACCCTGCTCGACGGGGACGTCGTGCGCCGGATGCTCTCCGCCGGGCTGGGGTTCTCGCGGCCTGACCGTGACCTCAACGTGCGCCGCATCGGATGGGTCGCCGCCGAGATCTCGCGGCACGGCGGGCTGGCGATCTGCGCCCCGATCGCGCCGTACGCGGCCACCCGGGCCGAGGTGCGGTCCATGGTCTCGGCGACCGGCGCGGACTTCGTGCTGGTGTACGTCGCGACTCCGCTGGCCGTCTGCGAGCAGCGGGACCCGAAGGGGCTCTACCGGGCGGCGCGAGCGGGCCGGATCCAGCAACTGACGGGCGTGTCCGACCCGTACGAGCCGCCCGAGGACGCCGAGCTGGTGCTCGACGCCTCGGACGGCACTCCGCGGGACCTCGCCGAGCGGGTCCTGGACCTGCTCGTCGCCGGCGGCTGGGTCATCCCGACGCGGTAGTTGACCGCCCGGTACGGCTCGCGTCGGCAAGCAGCCGGAGCGCGAACGGGATGTCGGCCGCATAGCGCCGGAACAGGCGGCGGGGTTCACGGGCCAGCCGGTAGACCCATTCGAGACCGCTCGTCTGCATCCAGTGCGGCGCCCGCGGGACGGCGCCGGCGACGAACGCGACCGCGGCCCCGCAGCTGACGAACCATGCGCCGGGCAGGTCACCGCGCAACTGGACGATCAGTCGCTCCTGCTTCGGAAAGCCGAACGCACAGAACACGATGTCGGGTCTGGCCGCGACCAGCCGTTGTCGGATCTCGGCCAGCCCGGCCGCCGTCGACTCGGCGCCGAAGGGCGGCGAGTACGCCCCGGCGACGGTCAGCTTCGGAAACCGGTCGACCAGCACCTGCCCCGCCTGGGCAGCCACACCACTCTCGCCGCCCAGCAGGTAGATCGACCGGCCGTGCTCGGCAGCCGCCTCCGGCAGCGTCCAGATCAGCGACGAGCCGGCGACCCGCTCCGGCAGCGGGCAGCGCTGGAGGCGACTGGCCCAGACCAGCGGCATGCCGTCGGCGAGCACCAGCGAGGCCGGCGCCACCAGCGCCCCCAGGGCCGGGTCGCGGGCGAGCATGCGCAGCACGTCGACGTTGGGGTTGAGGACCCACCCGCCCCGCCCCCGCTCGCTCGCGGCGAGGATCTCCTGCACCGTCCGTTCCTCGGTCCATCGCCGGAACGGCACTCCGCTGAGGAGCACGTCCTGGTCCTCGCACCGCTGCGCCACACAAGCCCCCTCGACGGACCCGCCTGTCGGCGGGGCGACCATCTTCACCCGTGCTGGGCCGGCTCCGTCCAGGGGGTTGGCGATATCGGCGACGCCGGGACCCGGGCGCGGGGACGTGCCTACAGTGTCGAGCGGGGGGTTGGATGACCGTCAACGACGAAGGCCCGAACGAGGTCCCGTCCGACGCCGTCGGCGAGCCGGGCCGACGCACCGTCGCGGCGCCACCCGGCCACCGCCTGGGGACCGGGCCCGCGCTGGCGGCTGCGGGCGTCGCGGTCGCCCTGGTGCTGGGGACGGCCGTCATGCTGAACCGGACCGGCTCGGACGGCGACGCCGGCGGCGTGGTCGCGACCTCACCGAGCGCCGGGGCGGTCGCGACCGGTGCATCCGGGGCCACCGGTGCGTCCAGGGCCACCGACGCGACCGGGGCCACCGACGCGACCGGGGCCTCCGGCTCCGCGTCCGGCGTGCCGGGCACCCGGTTGCCGGGCACCACGCGGGCGACGGGTTCTCCCGGAGCGGCGGCAAGCGGAGGAGCCGGCAGCACGGGTGGCCGGTCCAGTCCGGCCGGACCCGGAGCGTCGCCGACAAGCGTGGACGACGCGGCCGCACGGGTTGCGGCCTGCTCCATCGGATCCAGCTCCATCTCGTCGCTCGTCGCGCCTCCGCCCGGCGAGCCGGGCGGAGGTCCGGCCGACCTGCTGCGCGACGCCGTCCCGAACCTGGGCGCGGACCTGGCGACGTGGAGCGACGCCGCTCGCGGCCGGCCCGAACTCGCCGCGGCCGTCGGCGTGGTGGCCGACGTGTGGACGCACTGGACCGCCGCGCTGCGGGCCTACGACAGCGGTGACGAAGGCACCGCGACCAGCGAGACCCGGGCCGCCGAGTCCGACCTCGCCCGCCTGGACCCGCTCGTCGCCACCGCCCGCAAGGCGCTTGGCGCTCGCTGCTGAGGCAGCAGGTTCGGCGATGCGGGTCCGGCAGGGGGATCTGGGCGTACGTTGACAGCCAACAGACCCGGCGCGACCGCGGCCGCGTGCGATCCCGGGGCGCTCTGGGGGAGGGTCAGGCGGTGGACACGAGGCTGAGTCGTCGCGCCTTCGGTGCCGCCGTCGCGGTGGGTGCCGCCGGCGCCGCCGGCGTCGCCGGTCTCCTCGGCACCCGGCGGCTCGGCGGCGGCGAGGAGGCGACGGCCGGAGAGATCGGCGCGGGGCTCACGCCCTACTGCATGGCGATGCACGTCCACGCCTGCTGGAGCGAGGGGCCGGGCAGCATGGAGGCGCAGCTCACGCAGGCGGTGCGCTCGGGCGTCGACGTCGTGTGGTGGACCGAGCACGACCAGCGGATGACCGCCCATGGCTACCGCCAGGCGGTGCACTTCGACGGGCCGGTGGAGAACGAGAACGGCCTGACGTGGAGGTGGAAGCCGACCACCAGCGGAGACCCGGCAGTGGCGCGTGGCGACTTCGTGGACCAGCCCGCCTCGCCACGCCCGGGAAGCCGGCCGGGCAGCCTCCACCTGCGGGTCGTGCCGGCCGGCGGGCGGTACGCGGAGCACCGACTCTCCGGGGCCGCCGAGGGCTATCTCTACCGCACGTCCCTGGACGGGCACGTCATCGAGTTCGACATCCGGCCCGAAAGCACCTCCAGCCGGAGCTTCCTCGCGCTGGAGATCACGACCTCCAACCGGCCCGCCCGCAACGGCCATCCGGCCGGCCAGTACTCCCTCTCGTACCGGGTCGGCGGCGGTCGTACGCCCGGGACCGGGTTCGCACGTGGGACCAAGGGCATCATGACCCTGGGCGCCTCGGCCGGGCAGTGGACGACCGTGCGGGTCGACCCGGCGGCCGACATCTCCCGGCTCTGGCCCGGCGTGGACGGCAGGGACGCGGCCCTCTTCGAGGTCGACGTCGTCGCGACCAGCTACGGCACCAACAACGTCGAGGGCTATGTGGACGAGCTCCGGTTCGTCCGGCGCAACAACTCCGACCAGACCCCGCTCGCCATCCAGGCCGAGCTGATGAGCAGGTACGCCCCCGACTTCCCCGGCGTACGCCAGCTGCAGGCCATGGAGATGTCCCTGATCACCCCGCACGTGGGGTGGTACGGCGGGAGGGTCCGGCTGCCTGACCATCGCGGCAAGCCCGCCCAGGCGAGCCTCGACCCGCGGCGCGCGCAGGAGACCGTCGAGGAGATACACCGGGCGGGCGGCCTCGCCTGCTACAACCACCCCTTCGGGACGTCGACCAGGACGCTGGCGGCGGAGACCGACCAGGACAAGGCCCTGCGCGAGAAGACCGTCGAGCTGCTGCGGGACCGGGCGCTGGGCTGCGACCTGATGGAGGTCGGGTACCGGCTGCGCGGTGGGTGCGACCTGGAGCGGCACGAGTCGCTGTGGGACACCTGCTCCCGCAACGGGATCTTCCTCACCGGCGTGGGGGTGAACGACGACCACAAGGGCGTGGACTGGATCGGCGACGTGCTCAACTTCGTCACCTGGGTCTGGGCGCGCCGCGACGACGAGGCGGAGCTGCTCGGTGCTCTCGGCGCGGGCCGCGCGTGGTTCGCCGATCCCGCGCGCTACCGCGGTCGGCTGGACCTGCTCGTCGACGGACGGGTGCCGATGGGCGCCGTCCAGCTGTCCCGGGAACAGACCCACCGCGTGCGGGTGACCGCCACCGACCTCCCCGCCGGCGGATCCGTCGAACTGGTTCGGGGAGAGGTCGACCTCCTGCACGAGCCGAGCGAGCGCGGCATCGTCCGTACGACGCTGCCCGGGCGGGCGACGTCGTCCGGAGACAGCACCGAGACCGAGGTGTCGGGCTCGACCCCGTGCTTCGTCCGGACCGTCGTGCGCGACGCGACGGGCCTGGCGGTGGCCTACTCGAACCCCGTGTGGCTCCTGCGGACCGCTCCGCCGCAGGGCATCCCCCGGCTCCGCGAGGTCTGACCGCCGCGGTGGTGGGAGTCGGGCTGCCGGCCTCCCACCACCGCCGCTGTTCACCGGAGCCGCAGCTCGGGGCCCACGAAGGCCGGGTTCCGGCCCAGGCGCTGGAAGGCCGCCAGCGATACAGGTGAGCTGTCGATGCTCGAGTCCCGGCCGTTCTGGTCCTTGGGCGTGTCGAAGTAGAGCAGCGCCTTGAACCGCGGGTACGACGAGATCTGCCTGGCGACGGAGTCGAAGAAGGCCGCCTTGCCCTGCGGGTTGCTGAGGTCCTCGTACACCCCCCACTCGGCCAGCATGATCGGCTTGTCCGGGAAGGTGCGGGTCACCCAGGTGTAGAACCCGGGCCAACTGCCGCTCGGTCGGTTGACCATCCGCGCGAAGTCGCCGGAGTGGTAGCCGGACGACTCGCCGGACATGTACGGGTCCCAGCCGATCCAGTCCACCACGTCGTCGCCCGGGTAGAGGTCCCGGAACCACGGCTGGACGTTCCACCCGTTGTAGCCCATGTAGTTCATCACGACGACCGGACTGGTCGCGCCCCCCGCACGCAGCCGGGTCACCACGTGGCGGAACATGGCGGCGAAGTCTCTTGCGGTCTTGCCCGATCCGGCCGTCGGGTTCACGTCGTTCTCCGGCTCGTGCCAGACCGTGAGGAAGAACTTGAACTGCGCGTTCTGCCGGATGTGCGCTGCCAACCGGTCGATCCGGGCGTTCGCCCTGCCGTCGGCGACCTGGCGCCAGGTCAGCTCCGGAGCCGGCTTCCAGTTCAGGTACAGCAGCCGGTTGCGGCCGGGCTCCAGCGCCGCCGCCCGCTCCGCCGTGGTGGGGAAGAGCTGGTCCCCGACGTGGTACGCGTGCCAGACGTCGAACGGGCGCTGCGCCAGCTGCTCGGCTGTGCGGAGCGCGACGTCACGCGGCGTGGGCGTGAAGGCCCCCGGCGCCACTCCCCACCACATCCCGCAGGCCGGCACGAGGATGGCCGAGACGGCGCAGCTGGGTCGCGCGAAGCCGGTCGTCCCGCCCGAGGGCGCGGGCGGTGTCGACGGTGTGGCGGTCGTCGACGGCGTGCTGAGGGTGGGCAGCGGCGAGATCGGGCCGGCCGAGGACGGCGCCGGGGTGGGCGACCTGGACGGTGCCGGCGATGCGGAAGGGCTTGTCGTGGGCACCGGTCCTGACCCGTCCTGCCGCACGGCGACCTCGAGGACCGGGCCGCGGCTGCCTTCCTCCCGGGAGCGGAACCGGGCGACGTCGTCCGTCGCCGGCGCGGTGACCGCGAAGGCGTACGTGCCGGCGCCGCGGACCCGGGAGGCCGCGTCGAAGGTCACCGTCGCGTCGGAGCGGGCGGGATGCACCACGTCCAGGACGTCTCCCACCGCGGGCGCGTTCCGGCCGGTCAGCTTCGCCTCGTCCCAGGACGTGTCGTCGACGACCTGCAGGCGCACCTCGCCCGGCAGGTGGTGCAGGTCCCGGGTGAGCACGATCCGGGCGCCCGCCACGGATGTGCCAGGGGGCAGCTCGGCGGCGAACCGGAGGTAGATGACCTTGCGGTCGCCGGGACGGCTGCCCGCCGCCAGCTTGACGCTGCCGCCGTACGTCCGGTTCGGGCTCAGCTGGGACGCGTACGTGTCCGCCACCACCGGGATGCGCAGGTGGGACAGGGCTGCGGCGCCGGTGGACGGGCTGCGGACCGAAGTCGCCAGCACCGTCGCTCCGGCGGCGACCAGGACGGAGAGCAGCACCGCGGCCAGCCGGTTCCGCATTCTCCGGTCGGACGGCCTCCGCACCCCCCGACCCGACGGCGTCACCCCCCCGGTCCACCGGGACCGCTGCCCGGCGCGGCGGCCCTGGCGGGTCGAGTCCCGGTGGGGAACTCGAGCGGACGAGTGTGCTGGTCTGTGACGGTGCGAAGTCAAGAAGACTCCTCCGGATCAGCGCCGTTGTGGGCCGGCCGGCCGGCCGAGGAGGACCCCGTCCGGCGCGACCACCCGGCGTGTCTAGTCGGCGCCGGCCCCAAGAAGCAAATTCCGGTGTTGGTTCTGGCCACGAAACCGCACGGATGACCGAAAATACGTAAGGATCTAAGCGATCAGATCCCCGTTGACTGCCGTCCTTGGTCTACGGCACCGCCGGCGCGACGAACGGTGTGGACCTGCCGAGCCGGCGGTAGGCCTCCCGAGCCTCGGAGTTCCGGTCGATCGCGGTGTACTCGCCCGGTAACCGTGTGTCGAAGTAGACGAGCGCCTTGAACTCAGCGAAGTGCCCGATCTGGGCGGCCACCGTACGGAAGGCCAGCGCCTGGCGCTCCGGACGCTCCTCGCTGGCGTAGATGCCCCACTCGGCGAGCATCAGGGGCTTCTTCCGGTGGTACCAGTGCCACCAGGTGTAGAAGCCGGGCCAGTTCAGACCCCGGCGGTCGACGAGGTCGGCGAAGTCGCCCGGCCGCTTGCCCTCGGTCCACGCCTCGACGTACGGGTCGAACCCGATCCAGTCGACGACGTCGTCGCCGGGATAGAGCCGCTCGAACCAGGGTTCGGCGCCCCACGTCCGGGATCCCATGTAGTTCATGACGATGACGGCGTTGGTCACCCCACCGTCCCGGAGGCGGAGCACGACGTGCCGGAACATCGCCCGGTAGTCGGAGGCGCTCATGCCCGAGCCGGGGGTGATGTCCACGTCGTTCTCGGGCTCGTGCCAGATGGTCAGGAAGAACCGCTCCGGGAAGGCGGCGCGGACGTGCCGGGCGAGAGCGTCGATGCGTGCGTCGATCGCGCCGTCTGCCACCTCGCGCCAGGTGTGGGACAGGCTCGGCTTCCAGTTGAGGAACAACAGCCGGTGTCGGCCCGGCTCGCGGGCGAGCGCGATCTGCTCCGCGGTGGGCAGTTCGGTGTCCTCGCGGTGGTAGGTGTGCACGATGTCCATCGGCCGGCCGGCGTCGCGCTCGAACGCGGCCAGACCGGCGGTCAGCGGCGTATCGGAGTGGGCGGCCGCGGACACCCCCCACCACCGCCCACAGGCCGGCACGAGCTTTACCGAGACGGGACAGTCGGGTCGGACGAAGCGGTCGCCGGACGGCGCTGGGGCTGCGGTGGTGGTGGGCAGAGCTGCCGGCCCGCTCTCCTCCTCCGGCGGCGAGGACCTCGCCAGCTGGCCGGCGACGAGCATCAGCGACAGAGCGACCGCGACGACCAGCGCACGCCTCCACGCCCGCCGCGCGCGGTGGGCCATCGGCGGACGGTGGCGGGTGTGGGACTCGGCAGGGTGGTGCCCCCGAATCTCACCCAGCTCCGGACGCGACGTCGTCATCCGATCACACGCCCCGCCCGAAGCGGTGGAGCAGGTCAAGCACCCGGTCGCCGCGCACCAGCCCGGTGGCGACCACGGCCGCCGCCGCCGCCCGCCACTCGGCCGGGTGCGTACGCGCCGCACGCGCCGCCCACCGCAGTGCCTCGCGCCGCTGACCCCCACAAGCCAGCGCGAAGCCGATCTGTCCGAACACACGGGCCGCCCCGACCGGCTCCGAACGGATGTCCGGGTGGTGGTCCAGCATCCACCGCAGCGACTGCGCCTTCGTCTCCCAGTGCCGCGCGTAGTACGAGGTCCTCCCCCACCGCACGCGGACCAGCGGCCGGTCGACGACCGCCACCGGCCGCCGCGCCGAGGCGCGCAGCAGCAGGTCCCAGTCCTCGTTCTGGCCCCCCGGGATGCGCTCGTCGACCAGCCCGATCCCGTCGAGCAGCGCGGGCCGCCGCAGCAGGAACGTCGACGAGTGCAGCATGACCATCCGCGAGCGCAGCAGCTGGGCGTGCGTGACCTGGGCCGATCCCGCCAACCGGATGCTCCGCCGGCCCTCGAAGTCGACCTCGATGCCCGACGAGCCCATCTCCGCGTCCGGGTCCGCCGCGAGCAGGGCCGCCTGGGCCGAGAGCTTGTCCGGGAGCCAGACGTCGTCGTCGTCGCAGAACGCAACCAGGGTCTTGTCGGTCGCGCAGATGCCGGTGTTGCGCGCCCCGGCGAGACCGGGCGTCCGCGCGTTCGTCAGCACCCGTACCGTTCGCCTCGGGTCCGCGCGCACCAGCGTGCGATCCGGCTGCGTGCCGTCGAACACGACGAGGACCTCCACCGGGCCCGGATAGTCCTGGGCGAGGACGCCGTCGATCGCCTCCCGCAGCAGTCCGGGGCGGTCGCGGGTAGGGATGACCACAGCGATGGGGATGGCGCCGTCCGCCGCTGCCCCCGACGGCCCACGAGGGTCTGTCATGGCGTCGTCCTCGACGTGGCCGGATATCCGTACCGGACCAGCAGCGGCCAGGTCAGCGCCGTCACCAGTCGCCGCTGCCGGGCCGGAAAGGCGGCCTGCCACACGTCGTCCCGCCGCAGCGGCACCGGACCGACCATGAAGCGCAGCGGGTTGCCAGCCGCGCTGTGCGTGACCGGAAGCTGGACCTGATCGGACCGGATGTGCCGGAGCGAGCCGGGCCCGGCCGGCAGCCCGGCGAAGCGGGCGAGCTCGGTGCTGACCGGCACCGGGTCGGCGAGGAAGTCCTCGTACCGCAGCCGCATGACCGGCACGCCGTGCAGCCGGACCAGCTCCACGGCCGCGTTGTGGGACGCCCACATCCTGGCCATCGTCCGCGGCGAATACTGCGCCATGTATGACGCACGCGCGACCGTGTCCGGCCGCTCCACCCGCTTCGTCCACGCGTAGCACACCGCCCGCGCGTCCCGCACGCAGTGCACCACCCGGAGGTCGATGTCCTCACGGGCGGCCAGCACGTGCGGGAGCGAGGCCTGCTTGCTCGAGTCGATGACCACCGTCGCGCCCGCGACCTCGGCCGCGGCCCGGTAGACGGCGGAGAAGGCAGCGGCGTAGGCATCCCGGGCGATCCGCAGGTCCCGGGCCGGGGACCGGCGAAGGAGCGCCGGTACGTGCCGTACCCGGTCGACCCGACCACGCAGGGCCTGGACCGCGTCGACGTCGACCCGGTCCCACCCGCCGAACGCGCTGGCTCCGACCTGCTGCCAGAACGAGCAGCGGGAGAAGACAAGGCCGCACCCGCACCGCTCGTCGTCGCGGACGCCGCGCTGCCAGAGGTGGACGACCTCGCCCAAGCCGACGGCGCCCGGGATTCCGGCGATCACCCGCTCCAGCAGAGTCGTCCCGCTGCGCCCCATGCCGGCCAGGAAGAGGACACGCACCGGCATCGCTAGGCCACCCGCCGGGCCACGTGCACGACGTCCACGGCCACGACGGCCGCGCCGGGAAGCCGGACGGCGAGCCGGTCCACCGGCTCCACGACCGCCCGCAGGCGGCCCCTGTACGCCCGCCGCGGCACCAGCGTGAAGGCCCGGCTGCTGACCAGCTCGAACCCGTGCCGGCGCAGCAGCGCCTCGACATCGGCCGTGCTCAGCTCGTTGAACCACTCGTGGCGCCGGCGCGAGTTGAGCAGGTGCCGGAGGGACCGGCGGTGCCCGTGGTTCTCCAGCAGCAGCAGCCCGCTCTCCGGTGCCGGCAGCGCCGCCGCGGCGAACGCGACCGTCCGGTCGCGCGCCTGCTCGGACGTGTTGAGCAGAAAGCGGAACGCCGTCACCAGAGCCGGAGAGTCGGTCGCGACCGGGGTGGGCAGCGGACCGTCCTCGTCGATCAGGTGGAACTCGCCCTTCACCCCGTCGGCCCGGGCCCGGTCGATCATCGCGGCGCTGGTGTCGTACCCGTGTGCCTCGGTGACCACGTCGGCCAGGAACCGCATCACCCGCCCGGTGCCGCAGGCGAAGTCGTGCAGCACCGGCGGAGTGCCGGGAAAGGTGGTGGCGACCAGCCGCCGCAGCCAGGTGCCCTGTCGCTCGGAGACGATGGAGGCGTATGTGCCGGACGCGTAGAGCTCGTCGGCGTACTTCTCGACCGCCCGCTCGTCCTTGAAGACGCCGGCGTAGTCGTGCTTCATCGTCTCCCTCCGGTAGCTCGCAGGTCAGCATCGCAGGAGGGCCTCACCCGCCGCCGCCCGTTCGGCGAGGGCAGCGCGGCCACCAGAGCGCCCAGGGCGAGGCTCCGCCGGCGCAGGACCAGGCCGGCCACGAAGACCAGCAGGCCGACCATCGCACCGGTCACGGCGCCGAGCGCCGCCCCGCCGGCCACCGCCCGACCCAGCAGGGGCAACGCCGCGAAGGAGACGGCGGCCAGCACCGCGGCCTCGACGGTGCCCCGGGTCACCGGGTGGATCCCCACCCACCGGGTGATCTGCGCGAGCGGCAGCAGGTTGTTGACGAGGATCGCCGCCGCCCAGCTCACCGCGGCGCCGAGGATTCCGATGGCCGGGATCAGCACCAGGTTGAGCGTGACGTTGACGCCGAGCGCGAGGACGTTGTCCCCGAGGTTCCAGGCCGACCTGCCGCCCATGCTCAGCACCATGTCGACCATGCCGCACGCGGTGGCGACGAGCATCGCCGCGGCCAGCAGGACGACCACCGGCCGGCCGGCGCCGTAGCCCGGCCCGAAGACCCGCATCAGCGCGTCCGCGAGCACCATGGCGAGCAGGTACAGCGGCCAGTTCAGCAGGATCAGCCAGCCGGTCGCCGTCTGGTAGATGCGCCTCGCGCCGTCGGTGTCGCCGCGCGCCAGCGCCGCGCGCAGCCGTGGCTGCGCCGCCATCGAGACCGCCTGGTTGCCCATCTGCCCGACCACCAGGAAGCGTGAGGCGGCGGTGTACACGGCGGCCTGCTGCGGTCCGAGGAACGCGGCCACCAGCAGGATGTCCAGCCGCTGCAGGACGATCTGGATGACGCTGGCCGCCGACCGCGGGGCGGTGAACCGCCAGAACCGGCGCCGCTCCGCCTGCCGGACCGGGCCGGAGGGTCGGGTGAGCGCGAGGAAGGACCGCAACGCCAGTATCGACGAGACCAGGTAGGGCGCGGCCCAGCCGACCGCGACCAGGGTGACCGAGTCGGTGGCGGCGGCCAGCAGGACCAGCAGCAGCTGCAGGGCGGTACGGGTGAGGTACTCCACCCGCACCGTCGGCCGCATCTTGCCGATTCCCCGGGTGGCCGCCAGCGCGACGTCGGATACCACGGCCAGCGGTACGAACGCGGCCAGCAGCCGGAGCATCAGCTCCGCGCCGTCCGTGTGCAGCCCCAGCACCCGCGCCGCGGACGGCGCCGCCAGGGCCAGCACGAGTCCCAGCACCACGGCGACGGCTACGGCCGGCACCAGCGCCAGCCGCAGGGTGCGGCGCTCGATGTCCCGGTTCCCCCGGGCCCTCTCGCCGGAGATGACGTAGACGAGGCCGGTCGGCGTACCGAGGCGAGCCACGGTGGCGAGGATGAGGAAGAGCGAGCTCGCGGCGAAGAACGACCCGGCCGCCTCCTGGGGCAGCGACCGGGTCACCACCAGCACCACGCCGAGGCCGCCGAGCGCGGCCATCGCGGCACCGAGGACGTTGCCGAGCCCACCCCGGGCCAGCCCTTGCAGGTCCGTGGACGGACCTGGTCCGGGCGTGCCGGAAGGGCTGGAGGCGCCGGTCGCGACGCTCATCGCCGCCAGCTCGGCTCCCGGCCGAGCCAGTCGGCCAGCTCGGCGTCCCACGGGCGGAAAAGCTCCTCGAGCCGTTCCCGGAGCACGTCCGGCAGCGGCGAGCGGGACCGTGCGTTGTGACGCACGAACCGGATGTCACCAGTCCGCGGAAGACCCAGGAAGTCGCAGGTGGCCGCGAACGTGGACGCCGGCTCGGTGAAGAACTCATGGCTGTCGACGACGTGGATCCGGTCGCGGCCCACCAGCTTCTCCAGCGCCCGCAGATACGTCACGTACTGCCCGCGCGCCACGTAGGCGTGGTGCTGATGAGCGTGACTGGTGTAGCCCGGATCGGCCCGGATCCGCTCGTCCTCGCCGGCCAGTCGTGACTCCTCCAGCTCGAGCGCCCGTTCGAACGGCTCGGACTCGAACCCTCGGCCCAGCTCGTGGGAGTGGGCCGAGTACGCGCGCTCGACCGGGTCGCGCAGCAGAACCAGGAAGCGGACCCCTGGCAGATCCCGCGCGATCCGTTCGCCGGCGAGCGGATGGCAGAGGTAGTACGGGCTGGACTCGAACGTCTGGGCGGGGACACCGGTCGCCCGCTCGACCGCCCTGGCCTGCCGCTCGGTCGGGAAGTGGCCCCGGTACCAGGCCATGCCCCGACCATAGGCGGTGTCGAAGTAGTGCACGCCCTTGTGCAGTCGCGCCTTGAGTACGTTCGGGTGCTGGGCGAGGGCGCGGTACATGGACGTCGTTCCGGACCGCTGTGCCCCGGCGACCAGGAACGACGGCAGCAGGCGGCCTCCGCTGGTTGCGCGGCCGTACCTCACCGCCGCCCACTGCACGGTCCGCTTGACCGGCTCCGGCACCGTCGTGGTCACGCTGTCCGCCCCGAACGGGTCCTGGTCGACGGCCGGTCGCCGGAGCCGCTCGCGGCGAGGACCGCATGGTCGGCGATGGCGGGGAGCAGCCAGCTGCCGAGCACGCCGAGGCGGGCGCCGGCCTCGGCCTGGCCGTCCCCCGCATACCGCGCCGCGATGTCCACCAGGTAGAGCAGGGCGACCGCGACCGCGTCGTCCGCCGGGACGTCGAACGGCTCGAGCACCCGCGGCGCCGCGGCGATCGTCTCCTCGACCGCCCGCCGCGGCTCCACGTGCTCTGAGACGACGGCACGCTGCAGCTGGTAGTGCACGGCGTCGAGTCCCACGGGTGCCGGCGACGCGAAGCGTTCCCAGTCCCATACCAGCAGCCGGTCCGGCAGGAAGGCGAGATTCCACGGCGACCAGTCACCGTGCCAGGACCCGAACCGCAGGGTGCGGTGCGACCACTGCTCCGCCATCGCGCGGCAGGCACCCCGCAGCGCTTCCCGGGTGTCGTCGTCGCGCAGGGCGGCGACCCGAGCGGTGAGCCGGGTCCAGTAGCTGCTGCTTGCGAGCGGGTGCGCCTCGACACCGCCGATCGCCGCGACCTCCCGCATCCCGCGGACAAGGCGCCCGGCATCGAAGCCGACCCGCCGGCGCCACACCGGCAGCGCCGACTGGACGAGGACCTCCAGCCCCTTCCAGGTCCCGGTGTGCAGCACCCGCGGCGCCTGCACCTCGGTCAACGGGGCGCGCTCGAGCCTGGACAGCGCCTCGGCCTCCTGCCTGACCAGCTGGCGGGTCAGGTCGTTCACCCCGATCTTGACGAAGCCCACGGTCCGGCCGTCCGGGGTGAGCACCTGCAGCACGGGCTTGCGGTTGGCCCGGGCCGGACCGACGTGGACGCTCAGCACCACGTCGCCGAGCACCGCCCGCAGGTGGTCCTCGACCGACCCGGCGCCGTCGTCGGCCGAGGTGGGCCGCACCCGGACCCGATCCCGGAGCAGCAGTTCGGCCGCTCCCGTCCGCACGCCCCAGGCGACCGCTTCCCGCTTCAGCCGGTCGAGCCGGCCGGACGGCTCGCTGTAGCGGCGCACCGCCGCCG
>Ga0210378_10000441_pt1 | contig 20993 bp, 28 predicted proteins | sample PLM1_60_b1redo_FD_155465 | JGI IMG/M metagenome (GOLD analysis project Ga0210378, IMG submission 155465) | Groundwater sediment microbial communities from an aquifer in East River, Colorado, USA - PLM1_60_b1 redo | ecosystem: Environmental > Terrestrial > Soil > Riparian zone | place: USA: East...
CCGACGCGGAGCTGGCCGCCGTGCCGCTCAGCCGTCACGACTTCCACGGTGAGTGGAACTACACGATCGATTCACCACAGAAAACGCAAACCTCATGAAGCGTCCAAGTTATTCTTTTAGGGACCCTCAGCGAGATTGCAGACCGGTTACCTGGACTCTCGTCCGAGGATTTCAACGATGCTTGGCGAGGTGCTCATAAGAGGGAGATCTCTCCGAGTATGGCTGAGATCGACGATCTTCTCCACTCGAATCGCTATCTGCAACAGCTTGCCGATGCCGCACTTGCGAAGGAGAATTGGCTACCGTCCGTTGCTAGCCTATCTTTAGGGCTCACGGCCCTCAGTGGGATAGCACAATACATAGCTGCCGGAGTTGGGCTAGCCACGGTCCCCATACAAGCACTCCGTAACAAGCAACTCAACGATCGCAAAATCCGGCAACATCGTTTCTATTTTTTGCATAGTTTAGGTAGTCAGTTATAAGACGTGCGTTTGTCACGGTACTTCCTATCGGGGTGATCGAGGTCGTCGTGACGCCAGGCCGATAGCTCTGCCGGCCGAGGGCGGCCGCCTCCGGCGGCCGTCCGCAGGGCTGGTCTTGAGGCGTTGTAGAGAGATTCCTCACAGGCGGCTCCACATGGCGCCTAGGCTGGTCAGACACCGATCCCTACTTGGTTCGTTCCGCGTCTTGCCCGCGATCCGGCAGCCGTTGGGGGGTCATGAGCCGGCCGTCGGACAAGGCGACCCCAACAAGCACGATCACGGCGCCCACGAAGAGGTTCCAGGTCATCGGCTCCGCGAGGACAACCACGCCTAGGGTGACTGCCACGACCGGCACCAGGAAGTTGGCGGTGGATGCGGCGGTGGCCCCCTCGTCCTGAATCAACCGGTAGTTCAGCACGTAGGCAACGCCGGTACTGAGCACTCCCAGCACCAGCACCGCTGCGACGACACTCGGGCTCAGTGCCATGGGCGGGCGAGTCACCACCGGCGCTGCGAGGCCGAGCAACACCGCGCCGGTGCCGAGCTGCTCGGCGGCCAGGACTAACGGAGGGATGCCGCGGCCGGTCAAGAACCGGCGCGCGTACACATACCCCATCGCGTAGCAGGTCGCGGCAAGCAGGCAAGCACCGATGCCATTGATCGAGCTGCTGGCCTGCGGGCTGTGCCAGGGGGCGGCGAGCACGACCACGCCCAGGAGCCCCAGGGCAATTCCAGCTGCACGCGGGAGCGAGATGGGTTCGGCTCGAAGGGCTACGGCCAGCAAGAGGGTGACCAGCGGGGTCGTGGCGTTAAGCACGCCGGCCAGGCTCGAGGCGATGCGCTGCTCGCCCCAGCTGAACAGGAAGTACGGTGCGATGCTGCCCACCATCGCCATCACCGCCAGATGGCCCCAGAGCTCTAGAGACCTCGGCAGCCGTAGACGCCGCAGTACCACCACGGCCACCAGCACCGCAGCGCCGGTCACAAGTTGACCGAGGACAACCTGGGCGGGGCTCAGCCCTCGAAGGGCAACCTTGATCCACAGGAACCCCGAACCCCAGAGCGCCGCGAGCGCGCCCAAACGGACCAGGCTCGGACGGCCTATGGCGGGGTTCCCTCGATGAGCGACCGTCGGGCCACCAGGTACCGCTCGTGCAGGTCCCGCGTCTCAGGAATCTCGGCGTAGTTCGTCATGAGTGCCGCATCCAGCTCTGCCACTCGACCAAGGGTGCTCCCAGACTTGCGCTCTGAGTCTAGTGCCTGCCGGCCGAGGTCGGCCGCTTGGTCGGGCTGATCCCGCCGGACGGCGATGAGTCCGAGGTCGACACGGTTTTCCGCCAGCCGCACTGGCCAGCGAACCAGCCCGGGTACCTCAAGGCACTGCGACACGACGTCCTGGGCGTGCTCCTCGGCACGGTCCAGCTCGCCCAGCCAGGTGTAGCAGGTGGCCGCGTAGAACGACAGCTTCGGCGGGTCGAAGACGAAGTGATGCTCCGGGTTTGACGGCACCGGCAGCCTAGCCAGCGCGCCGGCCGCCGTCCGCATGGCCACTTCCGCTTCCCGGCGGTCACCAAGCCGCGACCATGCCTTGGCCTGTTGAACGGCAAGCTGGACCCCCGCTGAGGTGGCGGGAGCAAGCTCAAGCCCGGTCTGCCCGAAGGCGACCGTGTCGTGGTAGCGGCCATCTACGAGGGCGAACCAGGCCAAAAGCTCGTACGACCAGGCCACCAGCTCCTGATGGCCGGCTTCCGTACCGAATTGAAAGCCGAGGTCGCGGCTTACCTCGGCCGCCTCCCGGTCGCCCAGGTCGAAGTGCAGACAGGCAAGCAGAACCGCCAGCCACCCGCCGGCAACGAGCAGCTGGCGGTGCTGGGCGAGCGTCTTCCTGCCATCAAGCAACCGCCGCACGTAGCGAAGACGTTGCTGCACCTTCGCCGCGAGCAGACCCGGGGGGGGTACTCGGGTAGTCCCGGCAGAACCGGTCGACCGCCCGATCGATGCCCTCAAGCGTTCCAGCGCCAAGGTCGGACGCTTGGGCATGCCGGCTGAACTCCAGCGCCTCGACCGCCCAGTCGCTGTCGCCTTCCAGCACGCTGGCCTCGGGCAAGTTCACCAAGTCCGAGATCAGCTCCGGAGTGGGCAGGGCACTAACCATGGGCCCAGGGACGCCACGGCGTTCGCATTCGGCCCACTCGGCATCAACCCACGGCCGCATCGCCCGGAGCATGCCGCCCGCTGCCAACTCCCGTTCACAGCTTTCGACGAACTTGCGATCAGGCCGCAGGATGCCGCGTTCCACCGCGCCGACCGTTGAACCGTCGAAGCCGATGCGCTTGCCGAGTTCGGCCTGGGAGACGACGGGGCTAACGCCAAGGGCCAGGCGGAGCTTGCGGACGGTGGCGCCAAATACGGCCGCCCAGGAGGCGTAAGGATTGACCGGCTTCAACGGCCGAGGCACTGCGCTTCCCCTCGTGCTGCTGCGTCCGATAGCGAGAGGTTTCCTATCGCAAACGGGTCGCTTTCAGGCTATCGACACAAGGCACCCGACTGCGGTCTCCTCCTGTTGAGGCTACACCCGGCAGACATGAGGAGAACTCGCAATGCGGTCAGACGCCTTCTCGTCGACTACCCGCCTTGGCAGCACTCTGGCGGACCAGCTCTCGGTAGACAGCGATCAGCAGTTCCCGCTCGCTGTCGCCCAGGCGCGGATCAGTCCGGGCGGCCTCGACCACCCCGGTGGTCAGGACCGGCTCGGTTGTGGCTGGCAGGTAGCCGAGAAGGCGGGAGAGCTGACCTGGCTCAAGCCTGAGGGCCTGTTCCAACCGGATCGTCACCTCGGGGCGGGGCAGGGTTCCGCCCTCGTCCCGCTCCCACTGCCAGACGGCACCGGCCGAGACGCCGATGACCTTGGCCAGGGCTCGCTGCGAGAGCCCGCAGTCCTGACGGGCTTGCCGCAACGCGCGGCGGAAGACTTCGTGTTGCGCGGAGGTGACCACGCTTGGCTGCTCCTCTCGTCAGGGTCGTCAACCCTGCCGAAGGGAGGATGCCGCAGGAGCTAGGCACCCGTCGAGCCAGCTATCTGCCTACGACTCTATCCATATGAATAGGATGCTATTAGACTTGGTCGCTGAGATCTCAAAGGAGGTGAGGGCAAGCCACTAGACGAGTCGCGAAGGACGGCCCCGGGCGATAGCCGGCAAGCATCCCGCCCGGGGCCAGACATCAGAAAGGAAGCCCCTCCCGATGCGCGATCAGCGTACCGACTCTGTTCTGCCTGCTCCAGGTCCCGGCCGGACAGTCATCTCCCCCACTGAGCGGAGCCTGCGGGCGCGCCTCGCGGCTTACGCGATGCACGCACAGCACGACTCACGGTCGACCTCCGCGCCTGGCCGTGCCGCGTTCCTGGCCCGCTTCGAGGCCGAGGTCGACCCGGCCGGCCAGCTCGACCCCGCCGAGCGCCGCCGCCGCGCCGAGCACGCCCGCAGCGCCTACTTCACCCGCCTGGCCCTGGCCTCCGCCGCGGCCAGGCGCGCCAGGCGCGCCAGCAGCACCGGCGGTGACGGCCCATGACCCCACTCGCCTGCTCCTGGCGGGACCGGGCGCTGTGCCGCCAGGTCATCACCGCCGACTACGACCCGTTCTTCTCCGACGACCCCAACGACCAGGACGACGCCCTCGCTGTCTGCGCAGTCTGCCCGGTCCGCATCGCCTGCCTGGCCTACGCGATCCGCACCGCCCAGCCCCACGGGATCTGGGGCGGCCAGCCGCAGGCGGAGCTACAACGCCTGATCGCCCGCGACCGCGCCGGCCGCCCTCGCCGGACCCCGCTCACGGCGGAGCATCACAACGCGGCCAAGACCCGCTGCCGCCGCGGCCACCCGTTCGACGCGGCCAACACCTACTACGACGCCGCCGGCAAGCGCCGCTGCCGCACCTGCCTGCGCGCGGCCTGGCACCGCTGGAAGGCCGAGCGCCGCCAGCCACCCGACCGCGCCCCGGAGGGGGGTGGCCTAGATGGCTGAGCCTTCCGTGTGGTCGCCCGGCACCGCCGTCGCCGGGCCTGCGCGCCCGCGTGTCCAGCGTCGCAGCCGCCAGCTTGGTCGGACCCGGCGGTGGGATGCTGGCCCGGCGGTCACCGCCAGGGACGCGGCGGCGCTCCGGTTCGTCGGGGAGCAGTACGCCGTCCGCGATGACGTGCTCGCCGTTGTGCTCGGGCGGCTGTCGCCCGGGGTACCCCAGGCAGCCGGGCTGCTCGGCGTGCGGACCCTGCGGCAGCGGCTGGGCCGCTGGGAAGAGGCCGGCTGGGTCGAGCGGCGCCGGCTGCTCGGCCACACCTGGGTGCTGCCAACCCGCGCGGGGCTGCGCCTGGCCGGGCTGGACTACGACCCGTGGGAGCCGGCCGAGTCACGCCTTGCCCACCACCACGCGACCGCGCTGGTGCGGCTGGCCCGTGAGCCGGTCCCCGGCCGGGGTAGCTGGGTGTGCGAGCGGGCGCTGTGGCGCCGCCGTGGCAAGGCGAGCTGGCACCTTGCCGACGGCGCCCTCCCGGCTCCGGTCCCGCCGGGCTGGCAGGCCCAGGGGATCGAGCAGGCGTGGGAGCTGGTCGAGGTCGAGCTGCACCAGAAGCCCCGCCCGCGGGTCCTGGCCGCGCTGAGCACCCGCCCGCCGCACACCGCGCGGGTCACCTACTACGCCCCGCCGGGGCTGCTCCGGCCCCTCGGCGCGCTGCTGGCGTCGGTGGTCCGTGAGCTGGGCGGCCGGCCCGAGGTGAGGGTCGAGCCGCTCCCCGAGGTCCCCGGCGCGACCTGCGGAGGTGTGTCGTGAACCCCTTCGACAACCCCTGGGGCGGCTGGCCCGGCCAGGACCCCCGCGGCTGGGGCGGCTGGGCGCCCCACGACCCCCGCTGGGGCCACCACCGCGGCCCGGTCCACCCCAACCAGCTCGGCCACCGCATGCCCTCCGGCGGGCCACCCCCGCCCGGCCTCGGCGCGCTGTGGCTGGCGCTGGTGCTGCTGATCGCGAGCCCGCTGGTGCTGCTGTCGTGGCTGGTTGGGCAAGCCGTGCTGCGCGCGACCGGCTGGCGCCCGTGGAAGGTCGCCCTCGCATCGGCCGCCGCGATCATGGGCGTGGTGGTCCTCGCGGGCGGGCCCGAGCAGGCCCTGGTGCTGCACTTCGCCGGCTACCTGGCCCTGCTCGACCAGGTCGGCAAGCCCGTCCTCCACGCCCCCCTGCCGGGGCAGTTCCTCATCCCCCAGCTGCCCCTGTCGCTCCCGGCTGGGCTGCTGGCCGCCGCCCTGAACCTCGTGGGCCGGCCCCGGCCGGCGATCGACCCCGCCGAGGTCAAGCGGACCCAGCGTGCCGCCAGGCGCCGCATGACGCTCGCGGTCCAGCGGGCGGCGAATGTGCGCGACGACCACTGGGGGACCCCCGCCCTCGGCGCCGCGATCGACGGGGACCTCGGCTGGACGGATAAGCGTGGCCTGGTCGTCGTCCCCCCCAGGATGCAGGCCCGCTCCCGGCTGATCGTCGGTACCTCCGGGATGGGCAAGTCGGTCGATGTCGAGCGGGAGGCGTTCCTGGCCGCACGGGCGGGCCGGAAGTTCTTCCTGGTCGACGGCAAGGGCACCGACCCCGAGTTCGTCGAACGCGCCCTGGCCGGCTACCTGTGGGGCCACCCGTACGCCCGCGTCGCCCTCTGGCCCGAGCTGCCCATGGACGGCTGGCGTGGGTCACCGGCTGCCATCCACAACCGGCTGATGGCCATGCTGGGCTGGCCCGAGCCCTACTACAAAGACGTCGCCAGCCTCCTGCTCCGCCTGGCGCTCAACGCGCCGGGCGAGGACGGGCCCGTGCGCAACTCGGCGGCGCTGATGGCGCGCATGGACCCCGAGCGGCTCGCCGGCCTGTTCGAGCACCAGCCCGACCGCTTGCGGGAGGCCCGCAGCCTGTGTGGCCGCGACCAGGCCAGAGCGGTGCAGGGCGCCATCAGCCGGTTCGCCAACTTCTTCGCCGCCGTCGCCGGCGGCTTCGACGCCGGCCCCGCCGGCTGGTCGTACGAGACGGTCGACTTCGCCTACTTCCGCGCCCCGTATCTGGCCGGCCGCGACGACGCCGACGCCTGCTGCCGGCTGCTGCTTGAGGACTTCGCCCACTACGCCACCCTCCGAAAGCCGAGGAACGGCGAGGACGCCACCCTGGTGTTCGACGAGTTCTCGGCGATCGCTGGGGGCAGGGAGACCGCCATCCAGCTGGTCGAGCGCGTGCGCGACGCCGGCTGCGCCGTCTACCTCTCCGCCCAGTCCCCCGACGGGCTGGGGGACGAGGCGCAGCAGCGCCGCCTGGTCGGCGCCTGCTCGGGCGGCATGCTGCTGCACGCCATGCCCACCCCCCACGGCCTCCTCGCCGCAGCGGGCATGGTCAAGGTGGTGGAGCAGACCTGGCGGCTTGACCCCGACGGCCCCACCGGCAACAGCTCCGCCCGCATCGGCGAAAAGCCCAAGATCGACCCGGGGGCGGTGCAGCAGGGCCGCGAAGGCGAAGCATGGTTTGTCGCCCGTGGCCGCTACGAGCACCTCATGGTGGCCCGCACCCAGATCGCCGACGGCTGGCGAGCCCGGGCCCGCGCACTGGTGGCGCTGGCCCGCTCCCTGCGGCCCGACGAGGCCCTGCCCGGAGCCCGCGCATGGCGGGACGCTGAGCAGGCGGCCCAAGGTGCGCTCGCCGGGCTCCGGGCGCACCTGGCGCTCGACCCGCCGGCCGCCCACGACGGTGGCCCCGACGACAGCGGGCCGCTGGCAGGCAGCGGCCACGGGCCGGCTACCGGGCCGAGCGGGTCGCCAGCTGACGCCACGGCCGCGCCGGTGCCGAGCCCCGGTGCGGCGGCGACGGGCTACCGGCTGCGCCTGGCCGTGGCCGCCGCCGCCCGCCAGGCCGACCACGCCACCACCAGGGCGCTGCTCGCCGAGGCCGAGCGGCGCGGCCTGCCCGCCGCCGAGCTGCTCGCGGTCGCCGAGCGGCATTGGCCCGCGCCCGCGCTGCCCCGGCGCGTCATGCGTGCCGGGCGGCGGTGGACCGCCGCGCAGCTCCGCCGGGCCACCCGGCGCCTGCGCCACCAGCGCCCCGCCGAGTGGGAGCCGCGGCCATGACCGCGACCGCCGGGCTGCACCTGCCGGTCCTTACCGTGAGGGGTGCCTGCCGGTGTCCCCCCAGGGTCGTGCCACCCCACCCGCGTCAACACCGCTTCGCGTCCCTGCGGGATGGCCTGCGGCCAGTGTTGACCCGGCCGGGGTCCCCGGCACCCGGGGGGAGGAGCCACCGGCAGGCACCGACCCGGAAGGGGAACCACGATGCGCGACTGGCTCAACGACCTCATCCGCGCGGCGGGCCAGCGCCGGCCGATCCCGTGCGGCGGCTGCGGCCGGGCGTGGGACCGCGCCGACATGCTCGAAGCCTCCCTGCCCCACACCCGCGTCAACTTCGGCGTGCCCGACCCCGACCGGCCCGGCCGGGACCTCGAGATCACCCTGAGCCGGCTCGACTGGGTGGGGCCGTGCTGCGCGTCGCTGGCCAACCCAGCCGAGCAGCAGCCCTGAGGGGCACCTGGCAGGGGGAGCAAGCCACAGCCATCCTCCCCCTGCCCGGTGCGGTGGCGCGCCCGTATCGCGGGGGGACCGACGAGGCGAGCCCGCCGGCCGCGTCCTACCCCGCTGGGTGGGGCTGCGCACCTGCGGACTTGTGCGTAGGGCTGGCCCTGGCCGCGCCCGGGCCGTGCGGGCATGGGGGCGGCCCGGCACCACGGGCCTGGCCGGGGAGGATCGGCCTTCACGCTGCGCTGCCGTGCGGGGACCCCTGCCCGCCTGCGGCGGCCCCGCACGGCCCGGCCGATGCCGAGCGCGCGCCCGTATCACGGCCCCACCCGGCGGCGGCAAGCCGGCCGAACTCGTCCGCGACTTGTTTTCGGCGCCAGCCACCTACGGCGGCCACCACATCGTGCGCCGAAAACAACTCGCTCCCGAGTGCGGCCTTCCTGCTTGCCCCCGCCGGGGCCGTGATGGCGCGCTTCGCGCTTCCACCTCCGGTGGACGAGGACGCCAGCGGCCCCCCGCTCGGCCCCTGACCAGCGTTGACAACTCCATAGCGGACGGGGAGCACCAGGGCCAGGACCAGCCACCCTGCGGGGTGATGGCGCGGTTGGGCCCCACACGCACAGCCCTGGCAGGACCCGTCGTCATCCCACCTCGAGCCCCCGAAGGGAGGTGAAGCGATGGAGTTCGACGCGGTGTTCGGGCACTTCCTGGCTGGCCCGGACGCCCAAGGCGAGGCCGACCTGCACGAGCTGGGCCGGCGGGTCGCCGAGCACCTGCACCACCAGCCGGCCGCCTTCGCCGACTGGCCAGCCTGACCCACCCGGGGCCGGCCGCCCTGGCCGGCCCCCACCGAGCCCCAAGGAGGGGACGAAGCATGGCAGACACCCACGTCACCCTGATCGGCAACCTCACCGACGACCCCGAACTCAAGGTCACCCCCAACGGCGCCGCGGTGGCCACCTTCCGGCTTGCGGTCACCCCCCGCGTCAAGGACGGCGACACCTGGCGCGACGGCGACACCTCCTTCTTCCGCGTCAACGCCTGGCGGGACCTCGCCGAAAACCTCACCGAGAGCCTCTCCAAGGGCGCCCGCGTCCTGGTCATCGGGCAGCTCAAGGCCCGCAGCTGGGAGACCGCAGAGGGCGAGAAGCGCACCGCGGTCGAGGTCACGGCCGAGGAGGTCGGCCCCTCGCTCAAGTGGGCGACCGCGGTCCCCGAGCGCACCAGCCGCAAGGCCAAGGCCGGCAAGGGCCAGTTCAGCGACGAGCCCGACTTCTGACCACCCTCTGGTGCCCAGGTGGCCCCGGCGGTGTGCTAGCACCCCGGGGCCTGGCACCGACCCCGTAGGAGGCCCCGATGCATCCGGAACCCTACCTGATCGTGGTGCTGCTGTCCTCGGGCCGCTGGGTGGTGGCCTGCGAGCGCTGCCAAGCCACCATCGCCGAGTGCGCCACCAGCCACGAGGCCGACCGGGCCGCCGCCGCCCACACCTGCACCCAGGGGACGGCGCCATGACGGCCGCGCTGTTCTACCTCCACGGCCGCTGGATCGCCGCCTGCCCGGTGTGCGGCTGCCAGCTCGCCACCGCCCGCAGCCAGCGCCGGACCGAGCGGGTCGCCCGCCGCCGGCCCTGCCCGGTCTGCCGCTGATGGCCGGCCCCACCTACCGGGGCCTGCGCCTGGACCGCTCGCTGGCGGAGTTCCACCGCGCTGTGGACCGGCTCCGGTGGGACACCGACCACCGCCGCACCGACCCCCAGCAGCCCACGGCCCCGGCGCCGGCGCCCCGGCTCACCCCCGCCCCCGAGCGCAAGGGGCAGCCATCCCTGGACCTGCCCGCCTGAGCCGGCCCGGGTCCCTGGTCGGCCGTGACCCCCAGGGCCCCGGGCCACCCCAGCAGCCCACCACCGATGCGACGGCCCGGCCGGCCCCGAGCCCCGGGCCGTCGCGCCCACCCACGAGAGCGAGGCCCCCATGGCCCTGAGCACCAGCATCCACCTGCTGCTCAACAGCGAACCCACCCCACCCGAGGTCACCGCCCGCCAGCACCCCGACGCCGACCTCGCCGACATCTTCTACCTCGACCTGCGCACCAACGACACCGACTACACCCGCGCCGACTACGGCCACCTGGCCATCAGCGGCACCGTCGCCCAGCTCTCTGCCCTGCTGGACGGCATGCGCGCCGCGCTGGCCGCCACCGTCGCCGCCGCTGAGGTGGCCGCCACGCCCGCGCGCAGCGACCCCACCCCGGCGCCGGCCGCCGCGTCTGACCCCGCCAGCTAGCACCGTCACCGACACGGCCCGGCCGCCACTGGCCCGGGGCCGTGCCCGCTCCTGCGGGAGGTCACCATGCCAACGCCTGCTCCAACCGTTGCCGGCGCCGCCAGCCCGCTGCTGGCCGCGCTCGAACACGCCTGGGCCGCCATCCGCACCCGCCACCCCGAGGTCCCCGACGCCGTGCTCGTGGTCGCCTCCGGCGGCGATTCGAAGCGGTTCAACCTCGGCCACTTCGCGCCCGACCGCTGGCAGGTCAACGGCGCCGGCCGCCACGAGGTCTTGGTCGGCGGCGAGGGCCTGCGACGCGGCCCCGTCGAGGTCCTCGCCACCCTGCTGCACGAGGCCGCCCACGGCCTGGCCCGCACTCGGCAGGTGAAGGACACCAGCCGCCAGGGCCGCTACCACAACCGCCGCTACGCCACCCTCGCCGCCGAGCTCGGCCTGGATGTCGCCCATGACGAGCGGATCGGCTGGTCGCTGACCACCGTCCCCGACACCACCGTCAGCAGCTACCTGGCGGTGCTGGACGAGATCCGGGTGGCGCTGGTGCTGTGGCGCTACCTCGACCAACTCGCCGGCCCCCGCACCCCATCCCGGAACCTGCTCGCCTGCACCTGCCCGTGCGGCCGACGCATCCGTGTGGCGAAGGCGACCCTGGCCGACGCGCCGATCCTCTGTGGCGCCTGCGACCAACCGTTCGAGCCCGACAACCCAGACCAGGACGATTGACGCTTAAGCGTCAACCCCCGCTGTTCATCTCGACCGTCGGCCCCGGCGCCTGCTGGCCCGGGGCCGCTTGCTGTCCACCCAGGAGGCCCCGTGCTGCCCGACCGTCCCGCCCACCACCGCGACCGGACCGACCACGCCATCCACGCCGCCAGCTGGCTTGGCGCCCTGGCCATGTTCACCTACGGCGCCTGCCTGTCGTTTGACGTGCTGCACCACATCGCCCACGCGTGCGGCCTGTCACCCCGGCTCGCCTGGGCATGGCCGCTGGGGTTTGAGGCGTTCATGGCCGTGGCCGCCATCAGCGTCCTGGCCGAGCAGCGCGCCCGCCCCGGCCGCACGCCCTGGTACCCGTGGACCCTCACCGCCCTGGCCGCCGGCAGCTCCATCGCGCTGAACTTCGCCCACCCGTTCATCCCCCTGGACCCGCCACCGCGGCTGCTGGTCGCCTGCGTCTACGGCGTCCCGCCCGTGACGGCACCGTTCGCCTGGCACCTGTTCCTGCTCCGCCTGGCCCACCGCCGCCACCAGCACGACCACGACCCCGGGCACGACACCCAGGATCCCGGGCAGGACACCCAGGATCCCGCCGAGGCCGGCGGCCCGCCAGCTGACCCCGAGCCGGCTGCTGGGGACCCCGCCCCCATCCTGGCCGGCTCGGGGCACGACGGCGAGGCGTCCCGCGCCGCCGTCCGGGTCCTGCTCGCCCACGAGCGCCAGGACGCCCCGGTGTCCTGGCAGGACGTGACCACCCGGACCCGCCTGTCGCGCTCCCGCGCCTACGCGCTGCTGCGTGAGGAGCGCGCCCGCCTGGCCGCAGGCAACGGCCACGGCCCCACCCCGAATGCTCCGCCCCCGCTCAGACCAGGAGGCGTCGTGCCCCACGCCGCGCACGACCACGCCGACCGATAACCGCCCGATCGTGCAGGCCCCCCGGGTCCCCGGGGGGCCTGTTGCATGCCCGGGTGGCCGGCGCCATCCAGCCGGCCCTGGGGAGGGGGGTGCCGGGGGGAGGGCACCTCCCCCCGGCCTGCTGGCCCGCTGCTCGCCCGGGCTCAGGCGGTGCCGGTGGGGCAGCGATGCCGCCCCGTCAAGCACGAATGTCCGGCACCCCGGCGCAGCGACCGTCAAGGCGGTGGGCCCATTCGTGCTTGACGGGGTGCCGAAGGCGAGCCCGCCGGCCTCACCCCTCGCCACGCACGGTGGCCGCGAGCAGCGTGCTGCGCGGGGGTGGGGACGCGCCTTCGGCGCGTGCTGCTTCGCTGGCAAGCTCCGCAGCCCTGCCGGTCCGGGCCCAGGCCCACCGTGGCCGAGGCTGCTGGACCCCTACGTCAACCCCTACGTCAACCCCTACGTCAACCTCTACGCGCGCGAGGTGCGTACCCCTCCCCGGCTGGACGGCGGCATCCCCGCTGGCAGTGCCCCCTCGTGGGGCTAGTCGGCCGCAAAAACCGCGGCCGACTAGCCCCCCTCGGGGGAGTGGAGCGGCCGCGCCGAGCGGTGCGCTTCGCGCGATTGATCCATCGGCGCGGCCGCGATCTTGGCGGACCTGCGGCCCGCGCCGCCTCCGGCGGCAATCAGAGCCTGACCTAGTTGCCACGCACCGTGGTACGCATGCGCGCCGTGCTGCGACCCGAGCAGTGGCGCCGGGCCACGCCCGCAAACTTGACCACGCCAAGAACGGCGGGAAAGCCGTGCAGGGTCATGGACCGCTCTCTCCACGATGGTCGAGCCTGCCACCGCCAGTTCATCACGGCCGGCTCTCGCTCCCGGTCAGTCATGAGACGAACGGCTGATGTAGAACTCGGCTATTGACCCAGCTGCCCTTCAAGAGGACTCTGATCGCCAACAGATCTATCTCAACGAATGTATACATTCGCCACAATCGCCACTCAGAGCACTTAGGGCCCGGACGAGTGCTATTCGAGGGGGAAGTCGATGCCGGTCGACGCGTTCATCCACTTGGATCGACTTCGGTGCATCCGGTTCCCCAGCAACGGGCACTCGGAGCCTTACGCGTGGATCCTGCTGCTGTGGGTGGATGACACGACCATCATGTCCGGTGAGCTTGTCGGCTCGACTGCGCTTGGCAACGTCCAAGGCGCTCGTGCCGTTATCAAAGCGGGCATCAAGGCTGGTGAGGAGGCTGCGATGCCGACCGCCCAGCGCACCTTCGCCCGCCGGTTCGCGGACAATCTCGAGCGCCGCGAGATCGCCGTCGTCGTCGCCCTCTTCGAGGAGGCCGAGACGCCCGGTGATGCCGTGCGGGCCGGATACAACGCCTTTAGGCTCGAGGTGCCGGACGCCGTCGTCGCCTTCGCCCTCACCCACGGCCTGCAACCGCCGGCCACCGACGAAGAGGTGGAGGAGGTCGCCGCCGCGGTCAGGCCCAAGATCGTCTCGGCCGGCCGGGGAGCCCTGTCAGCCTTCGAGAAGTTCCAGGTGGCGATCGGCACGCTGAACCTCGATGCCGAAATCGGCTTCGAGACATGGTCCGGCGACATCAAAGACGGCAACAAGGCCTTCACGCTGCACTTCGAGAAGACCTTCGTTCTGCCGTTCGTGAACACGCCGGTTACGATCATCTACGAGATCGACGGCCGTCTTGAGCTCCGGGACCCACCAGGGCCCGATCCCTGCCAGGCCCAAGTCGACCGGGTAACCCGGGCCCGCGACGCGCTCAACGGCCTCCTAACCCAGATAAAGGACCTACAGGCCGAGCTGAAGCAGGCCGATCCCCAGCTCAAGCCTGCTCTGATTGCCGAGATCCGCCGGATCCGGGACGAGGAGCTGACCCCGGCGGCAGCGGCCGTGGAGGCTGCTCAGCATGCCCTGACGCTGTGCCGGGCCGACCAGTCTGTTCTGGCGGGCGGAGTGGTGGTCGCCGATCCCAATCTGGTCCCATAGTCGAGCCACCGGCCCGCGGGTGAGCCCGACTCCGGGTGCGGTGATCGGCGCGGCGGCTGGCGCATCATCGAACCGCCCCAGCAGGTCGTCGCGCTGCCGCAGCCCAGCTCCTTGGTCGGTAACAGGCTCCAGGGGGTGGACGTGCGGGCCATGAAGATGAGCACGGCCACACAAGTTACGGTCTGGGACGCGACGCGGCACGCCACCGCGAGGCGAGATGGTGGGTGGGAGCAGCGGCTGGATGCGTTGCCACCCCGATGGGGTACAGCCGATCCCACGCAATGCGGTCATTCTAGATTCCGAGGATTGTGACTTCGCGAAGCTCCAGAGGTAGCCCACAGACGCGCGCGATCGGTGCCCTTGTTACTGCTCAATCAGCACAGGTACCCATGGCCCGGTTCCATTTTTTGAATACTTGCGGGGCGGCACTGTTGGGTTCGGTGGCCGCAGGGCAACATCGCACTTACCGTCGTTATCGATATCCACTAGCTCAAGTTGGGGCAGTCGTTCGGCCATCGTATTCAAATAGCGCCACTGACATGTATAAAGTGACTTAGCCCACCAAGTAACGCCGGTCGCCATGAACAGATCTTGCTTCCCGTCACCGACAAAATCACAACTGGCCAGTTCGTCCAACGGGTTAGCACCGAATACGTTGTTCGGTCGAACATCGATCGGGTTACTGATGTTGTCGCCGAACCCTGGCTCGCCGTTCTGGTCTATCGCGTCGCCGCTCTTATGCTTGAAGACATTGCCGTCGACGACGGCCTTGTCGGCGGGGTTGCCGCGGATCTTGATTGCCCAACCCTTGGTGTAGAGAATCGTGTTGCGTTCGATGATGATCGTTTCGCCTGCCGTGCCGCAGCATTTTTCGCCGAGAAATATAGTCGATTTCGTGCCGTGCATGTCGATCTGGTGGGTTCGCCAACAACGCGGCCATGAATTCGTCCAACCCGTTAATGCCCAGTACCATCTGTCGCTACAGTGAAGTCCACCTTCCGAAAGAATCAGGTTATCTCGCGCGGTGTAACCCGAATAGTCCACTTTACCATCGCTGCTGCCGCCCGCTATGGCGTGACGATTCTCGTCAAATACATTCTGCTCGATCAACGCATAGGCGCCGCTAGCCACTTCGACTCCGTAACCGTTACCACTGTCGTGACGATTGTGATGAATGTAGTTGTTCTTAACACGCACCGCACCTTCGTTTGTATTGAAAAGACGGCCTCTCTCCATCAGTACCGTGTTATCTCGGATATCAATTGCCGCCCCGCTCCAATGGAATATTTCCATATTCGAGATCTCGATGTTGCGAATCGGCTCGCGCGCCTCGAAAGGGAAGACTTTAATCGCCCGCTCGAGACGGTCACCTCCAGAACCAATGCCGCTGGTTGGACCTTCGAGCCGAAAACCGGAAAAGAGAATATTGTCGCCGCGGATGACAAATAATGGTTTGCTGAGGCCTCGAGTATCAGTCACGAAGATGCGCGGGCCAAAACTGCGGGGACCGCGCGCACAGTCAGGAGATGCAATCAGCGATCTATCGGAACCAACTACGAGAGAACATCCGGTCAGATCCAGGTCAACATCGCATAATTCGACGATAATCGGGATCGGCTTGCCGCCCACAATGCGATTCGGCGCCTCCAATGCGCCGACAAGCACCTGAATTGGATCGGAAGTACTCGCGTCAATAATAACACGATCTGGGTAGTCGACTTCCAGCAATGTAGATCTTGTCGTCTCCGCGTACCGGCCAGATCGTGTTTCACTCGCAGTAACAAAAAAAGTCATACTTCGCGGCGGCGAGACCGTCCGACTTCCGCTTCTTGCGACGGCTTCGCCGTTCAATCGAACGTGTACAGCACCACATCCGTTCGGCAGGCCAACAGACCAGCTCACCACGCTCGGCTGTCCGTAGGTTACCTTGGAAGGATTCGCCGTCACCTGGATCGTCGAATCAGTAAGACATCGCGACGGCTCCGTATCGTCGCCAGGCCCCGACGAGTTATTCCCCACCACCTGCGCAATGACATAGTGACGGGCGAGCCTTACAGCGCGAGCGATCAACCGAAAACCCGACAAGACGATACTTCTCATCTCTACTCTCCCGCGACAGTTCGCAAAAGGGGTACTCGTATCGTTCACCATACTTTACTCTTTTCTTAGGTTCGTATCAAGACGCGCCGTAACGATCAGGTGGTCGGCGTGGCGCCTTGATCGGGCGGCGTCGGTGGTGGAAATGCTTGCAACCGCAGAGCCCTCGTGAGCACCAAGTGCAAGAACCGCGACACGAGCAGCGATCGCCGTCGAGTGGCGCATTGGGCCGAACCGAAGACCTCCACGGTGGTCGGCGTCGGCCGTCATGTCGACGACAAGAGCCAGTGATGAGCCGCCCCCGAGGTGCTCGCCAAGGTGGCCCCATAACTGCGGCACCTACAGTGTTGTGCGCCCTGCGAAGACACGGGCTAGCACGGCGGTGCGCCCCCCGATCCATGGTTTAGGATGGGCCGGTGGTCCGGGCGACCGAAGACCCACCAAGAAGTCGGCCTACCTCACGCCACCTAACTTCGCCCCTGACGGTCCCGCGTGAGCTGCGAAGATGCAGGTTGGCATGGCGCTCACCCCCAACTCCCTCGCACGGAGGAAGCCAGGGGTTCAAATCCCCTCACCTCCACCCCAAACCCGCAGGTCAGGGCGTCGCCAGCGTCGAGCGGGCGGCGTTCACTGCATGTCTGGGCCGCGCTGGGGCCGCGCACCGACCCGTGGTCGCACCGGAAGGCCCTCCCAAGGCTAGGCGCCTCGGGCCCTAGTAGCTCGTCAGTCCTGAATTACAGGGTAGAGGTGCTTGAGCTTGATCCGGGCATCCTCGGTCGTGAAACGCCAGTCCACGCCACGGCCGGTAGCGTTGCGGGTCGCCTCCCATGCGGCGACCTCGCGTTCCAGGGTCGCCCGGTCGGCCAGCCGCCGGTCCAGGCACTGCCCGGCCAGGACGCTCAGCTCGATCTCGGCGATGTTCAACCAGCTGCCATGCTTGGGCGTGTAATGCAGCTCCAGCTTGTCGGCCAGCCGCTTGGCCTCCGCGGGCGGGAACGCCTCGTACAGCGACGCGGGTGTGTGGGTGTTGAGGTTGTCTTGCACCAGCACGATCTGCTCGGCGTCGGGATAGCAGACGTCGACCAGTTCTTTGATGCAGTGCGCCCCGTCGATGCGGGTGCGCCGCGCGCTACAGGTGACGTGCCGCCAGCCGCGCAGCGGCTCACAGACCAGGAACACGTTGCACACCCCGCGGCGCTCGTACTCGTAGTCCTCCCGGGCTGGACGCCCAGGCGCGACCGGCAACGGTGGGGCTGCTTCCCCAAGCAGCTGGCGGCTGGTCTCGTCCAGACAGACCTGCGGGCGGTGGGGGTCGTAGGCACCGGTGTAGACCTCCAGCACATCCTCCATCCGCCAGACAAACTCCGCGTCATGCTGGGGCGGGATGCACCAGCGCTGGATCAGCCATGGCTTCAGCCGGTTTGCTTTAAGGCCTGCCGCACCGTCTCATACGAGACCGTCTCCACCACCTGGAGCTCCACCATCCGCTCTGCCAGCAGGCGCAACGTCCAGCGCTTGTGGCCCTCCGGCGGAGCGCTGCACGCCAGCGCGACCAGGCGGGCCTCCTGCTCCCCGTCGAGCCGACGGTGGTACTGGCGCGCGGGCGCCTTGCGGTACAAGGCGGCGTCCAGACCGGCGGCGACGCACTGCATGCGGATACGGGCGACGGTAGCGGGGTGGACCTCCAACGCCGCGGCGGTCGCGGCGTCGGTCCAGCCCGGGCCGGCCTCGCCCTGGTTGGCCTTCAGCAGGATGCGAGCGTGGGTCAGCACCCGGGCAGGGGCGACCCCCTGCCCGATCAGGGTGTGGAGCCGGGCGCGCTCCTCCTCGGACAAGACCACGACGTGTCGCTTGCGCACCTCGGCCTCCTGCGGCGGCGGTATCCCTCGACCGCACGCAGCATGCGTCCGAACCACCCACCACGCAAGTCACGGCTGACAGGCTACTAGGGCCTCACGATGACCACGGAGCGTAGTCGCGACCTCCCATCCAAGCCAAGCGAGCGTGACGCCGTCTAGCCCTACCCCGGACGACGAGCACGCGAAGCCGTACCCGTACGGGGGTTCCCTGCTCCCCCAGCCGTGACCCCGCCGCCCTGACCCGCGCGCCGGGATACCTGTCCCGGGTCGGCGAGATGGGTCCAGCCTGGCCACAGTCGCCACCCGACCACTGCCGGTCAGACCCGCGGCCGGCACCTTCCTCGCTCACCCACGCACGACCGCCGCCAGCTTCGTCCGGGCCAGGCCCCAGTTCGGGCGGCCGACCGGGCGGCTCGGGGACGCGCGACCACGTCAACCCGACGCGTCCCAGCTGTCCAGGCTTGCTTCTACCGAACACGGTTCTCAAACCATCGCGGTGCGGACGGGGCGGGCGCGGACGCGCGGACACGGCAGCGGCGCGCACGGACGGACGCGGAGCGGACGGACACGGCAGGCGAACGCGGACAAAGGCGATGGACGGCATGGCAGCCACCCGGAGGTCTCCGTCCGCCGCGAAGACACCGACCTGCCGCCGGACGCTGTCCGGGAACTCCGCTGGGACGGCGCCACGGCGATCGGCAACCAATGAGGCTCTTGGCTCCATGGTGGAGAGTGCCCTGTTGGGTCGAACGACAGTTCGGCACCCAGCAGCAGGCCTGAGAATGTTGTCCTCGTGTAGCCGCGGCTCGCGACGCCCAAGAGCCTCATCGAGGATCGTCCATCTCGAGCGTTCCGTCTGGCTACTGGTATCCTCGTTCCATGCTCATCGTGCTCGACGCGAACGCGATCACGCCGGACTACCTCCTCGAGGCGCCGTCCTTCCAGATCCTGTCCGTTCGTATCGCCGAGGAAGAGGTTCAAGTGTAACTGTTCAGGGCCTGGGTCGCGTTGTGGGCGCGGGTTGACTGCGTGGGGGGTTGTGGGGTAGCTCTCCCGTAGGCCCATGGGCAAGCGGGCGTGACCGCTCGACGTGCCGGAGGCCGTGACCTGCCCCCCGATCCTGAGCTTGATCTTGGTGCGGTGGTTGCTGCCCAGGCGGCGGTCATTGTGGAGTTGCGGGCGGTCAACGCCGAGCAGGCCCTGGTGATCGAGACGCTCAAGGCGCGGGTGGCGGAGCTGGAACGCCAGCTCGCCAAGCACTCGGGGAACTCGTCGAAGCCGCCGTCGTCGGATGGGCTGGGCAAGCCGCCGGCGCCCAGGCGGGAGCGGGCAGCTGACGCTGGCGGTCGCAAGCCCGGCAAGCAGCCTGGCACGCCCGGTGCGCACCTGGCCCCGGCCGCCGAGCCGGACGAGGTTGTCGTCCACCGGCCGGTGGCGTGCCAGGGGTGCGGCGGGGACCTGACGCTGGCGCCGGTGACCGGGGTGGAGGCCCGACAGGTCTTCGACCTGCCCGAGGTGCGGCTGTGGGCCACTGAGCACCGCGCGGAGCGGCGCTTGTGTGGCTGCGGGCAGGTCACCGCGGCGGGGTTTCCCGCCCAGGCGCGCGCGGCGGCGTGCTATGGCCCTGGGGTGCGGGCGCTGGCGACCTACCTGGGGGTGGGCCAGCACCTGCCGGTGGAGCGGGCCGCGGAGCTGCTGGCGCAGGCGCTGGGCGTGCCGGTCAGCACCGGGATGCTGGCCGGGCTTGCGGCCGAGGCCGCCGCCGGGCTGGAGCTGGGCGGGTTCACCCACGCGGTCCGCGCGCAGCGCGCCGCCGCCGAGGTCGCCCACTTCGACGAGGCCGGCGCCAGGGCCGCCGGGCGGCTGCACTGGGTCCACTCGGCCTCGACGGTGCTGCTGCGCTGGTTCACGGTGCACCCCAAGCGTGGTGGTGCGGCGATGGACGACGCCGGGGTGCTGCCGGGGTTCCGGGGGTGGCGGTGCATGACGGGTGGGCGCCGTACTGGCGCTACACCCGGGCGACCCACGCGTTGTGCGCCGCGCACCTGCTGCGGGAGCTCGACGAGGCCGCCGCCTGGCCCGGCCAGGGGTGGGCCGCCGAGATGGCCGAGTGGCTGTCGATGGCGTGTGGGCAGGCCGCAACAGCCCGCGATACCGGCACCGAGCGGCTGGGCCCGGCCATCCTGGATGGGCTGCTGGGCCGCTACAGCGAGGTCATCGCCAAGGGCCACGCCGCCAACCCGCCGCCTGCCCGCCAGCCAGGCCAGCGGCAGCGGCCCAAGCGCCCGCCCGCCGTATGCCTGCTGGAACGGCTGGACACCCACCGCGACCAGGTCTGCCGGTTCCTGGCCGACCTGCGGGTCCCGCCCACAAACAACCAGGCGGAGCGCGACATCCGCATGGTCAAGCTCGCCCAGAAGATCTCGGGCTGCTGGCGGACCCTGGACGGCGCGAAGGCGTTCCTGGTCGTGCGCTCCTACATCTCGACCGCGCGCAAGCACGGCGTCAACCCCCTGGCGGCCCTGCGGCAACTGTTCGAGGGCGACGCCTGGCTCCCCGCCACGTCACCCCACTGAACAGTTACATACAGGCTAGGCTCACCCTTGGGCGTTGCACGTGTCGCCTCTTGGAGCTTGAGCAGCAATGCGCGTACTTCATCCCTGTAGAAGTATGCTTCCTTCTGGCCGCTGTTGGGCTTGCCCGGTCCTGGCATGACTCGCTCCGCTAGGGTTGTTTGAGGGCCTTATGTAGCTCGACGTATCCTAGTAGATCAAGTGGACAGACATGGGCCGCTAACCCTCGGTGCGCCCTCCCTATGAGTCCCGAGCGCGCGTCCGGGTAGCTCGTGGTTTATGGCTCGTCGCGAACCGGCGCCTTGAGGCGGGGATGCGACAGACGAGCCGGTTGGTGACTTTGGGCCTGAATCACTTGGGTGCGGCTCCCGTGAAGGGACGGATGCGCGGGGCGGACGGTGGTGCTGAGCAGGGGTTCCTCTGTCGTCGGGTGGCGGTCGAGGTGTTGGAGTCGTCCCAGGCGGGAGGGTTCGTGTCTGCGGGG